>WNGE01000466.1_pt1 | contig 52188 bp, 39 predicted proteins | sample 5400651 | NCBI WGS metagenome assembly WNGE01 (sample SAMN13153370, study PRJNA577476) | soil metagenome | isolation source: 60 cm soil or saprolite under grassland replicate 2 | place: USA:California | collected 2016-06-15 | reverse complement strand
CACTGGCAAGTCTCCCCGTGCTTATCGTTTCTCTCTCCTCCCTTAGTACAGGCTGCCGCAAGTGCATCCCATACCTGATGCAAGGTGCGAAGCCTTGGGATGGGCACAAGCCTGGAACGAATTTGCGCCGACCTGTACTAAGAATGCCCAGGAAGTCTTGACTGAGCTCATAGGCACTAGAGAGATCCCGACTTCCCTGACACATGTGCTCGAGTTGCCGTTGCTGCTGAGCAGTGAGCTTCTCTTTGGGACGCACAAAGAGCCAGGAGGCTTGTTGGGAAGAAAGCCGCCGGCGCTTGGGAGCAGTCACCGGGGTAGGGCGAGGTGGTTTTTTGCTGGCTGGAGGAGATGGAGGAAGCTGCTTGCGCCACTGTGTGGTGACGCGTTCAAGTTGAGCCGGTGAGCCGGAGTAGCCACGCGCTTTGGCTTCACGGAAGAGTTGGCGTCCGTTGTGACATCCAGCCTCCCAGCGCTCACGAAGGAAGGGCAGATAGGGAGCAACGATGCTCTGCCGCTGTCGTTTGGGGCCAGCGAGACGTTCGGGAAACTGCTCTGTTGCCAGAAATCGTCGGACGGTGGGACGACTGATGCCTAGTGTATCGGCAATGGCGTAGTGACTGAGACCCTGCTGGCGTAAAGCTTTCACCTCTTCATACAAGGCATACCGCTTCTCTCGATTCAGTTTGCGACGCCATTCGGGAACGGTTAGTGAGCGGGAGGAACCGGCTTCATCCGACTGATCGGAAATGACTGTGTTGACAGGAGACGTGTTCTTCGCGTGCTCGAGCATCGCCACCTCTACCAGATCCCGCGTTTCCTGTGAAGTGGAAAACGCGGTGGGAGCCGATTGGACCGTGCTCTCCTGCACGAAAGGCAAGCACGTGCGCTTGCGCTCCAGCAGGTCTTTGAGCTTCTCCCGCCCATTCTTGGTTAAGTGGAAGCGATCCGCTACTTGTGTGGCTTGTGGAGCCCCCTGTCTTGCCGCATCAGCGTAACTGCCAGCTCGGTCTCGGCTAATCACCTCGATCTCTGGATGCCCTTGGAGCCAGACTTTGACCGAATCTCCTCGGCGATCGGGCAGCAGATCGATGACCTTATGCTGCTCCAAATCGACCAAAATCGTGCCATAGGTGGCACCTCGCTTGTACGCCCAATCGTCCAGGCCTAATACCCGCACCTTTGGCTTCAAGGAAGATGACACAACTCGCTGACACCGCAGGAACGTCGTGGGTGCCGCATGTATCCCCAGTTTGGGCGCGAGTCGTGCGCTTCCTTCTCCGCCAGTGGCTAGCCCCAGCGCTTGTAGCGCCGAGCGTAAGCGGTTCGTCATGCGCGCCGAGGGCTGGAGGAGCTCGGGCAGTCGTTCATATAATATTTCGCAGGCAGCTCGTGTTACGACAAAAGAACTTGCGGACCTCCAAATGCAGGCGGACTGGGCGATTCCCACATGGAACATCTGCCACAACTCGCCGGTAGCGACTATGAATCTCGTCCGATGTCTGCCCACACACTGGGCAACAGCAGGCAGGTTGGGTGGAAATCACCTCAAGAACCAGGGCAGAGGCCGTTATGGAGAATTGGTCGATCTGCAGATCATCAGACAACGCGAGTAAATGTGCCACTTCCATCAACACTCTCCTCCTCCTAATGAGAAAATGCAGCATTCGCTGCTTGGGTATTTCTTAGTATATCATGCGCCTGTCAGGATCTCAAAACAAACAAGCAGCTATTCACCAAAAGCGGTGGTGAACCTGAGTCCGAAGCTTTGCATGCCATTATCTCATTCTGGGATTTACAAAGATCTGGCGATTTTATGGTCCTTCTGACAATGAACCGTAAAAATACGCTTGAAATACTCCCTTGCAAGACTTGGGACAAGACCCCATCGTTTTGCCTAAAACGTCAATTGGTGAGGATCATAGGTTATTCCTGAAATGCCAAAGCGGGCTATGAGTGTGTATGAGACACCCGGACGCGGCAGAAACGAAAAGATCTCGGTTTTGGATGCCATCTGTCCGGCACTCAAAAAGAAGTCGGCATTGAGCTCTCCGGTTCCCTCATACATATTGCCCAAGGGGTCTTGAAGACTGAACTCACTAAAGTAATCGATTTGTTGGGCTCCGCTCTCGTTGTTCAAGGTGACTGTCCAGACTGTTCTGAGATTCGTGATATCGATCGTGATGGAGTTGATGGTGGTGAGGACAGGATCATTGCAGCCGCTGCAGATCAACGTCCTGTTCTCTTTGATCGTCCCGGGAGTGAGTATCCTCACAGGTGTTGTCTTGAGAGGTGCTGTCGCATGCTGAGCCGGAGCGATTCCTGCTTGATTCGATCCCGTAGACCAGGAGGAATAGGTTGGAATCATTGTATGTGCTGCCACTTGAACCACTTCCAGGGAGCTGAGCACCACAACGAGCAACGTAAGCACAGCGAGAGCGACCTGATAGCCTGTGTTTCTTTTCGGCAGAGATACACGTGGTGCGTCTATGCCCGGTGGAGGTGGTGGAATAGCTGTTTCAGGAGAATATGCGTACGGTGAGAACGACTGCGACGATCCCTCATGAAGAGGGTTCACAAAAGTAGACGAGTCATCCGCTCCCATGTTTGGAGAGAGATTCCTCCCCGGCATCTTCGCATAGGACGGATGAGTCTGCCAATGATCCTGTTGCACCATCTGTTCACCTCCATCTTCGTCAAGAGAACTGCGTGAGCAACTGCGCGCTCCAGTGTGTGACGCTTGCTACCGACACAGACATTCATACAATCGGTGATATGTACGACCAACGAATTCTTTCAGCATTTCTTATAGTACATTCCCATTCTGGAATGTTGCACAGAAGCGTGTCAGCATGTCCCAAATTGGCTATACCTGGTGAACGGTGGAGCGCAGGGGAGAGTGTCTGGAGAAGTTTTCATCTGCTCTCTTGAAATCTGATGTACGTGGAGCAAAGTCCATACTAAACCCGATGCGATTCTACTCTCTTCTTCCTCTGATCTCATTGCTCCTGCAACACTTCTCTTTCAAAATCCGCAACACCTGCCTCGCCTTCTTCTCTGAGATTCCGCTACACTCAAAGGTGTTACGCACCGAGTAGACCCAGTCAAGAAGGAGTGTCTCGCAGTTATGTATCCAGATCATTTCTTGCAAGAGAGTGACGTTGCCGATGTTCAACATGTACCTGAACGTGACCAACGAACCACACCACGCCGCCTTCCTTGGCGCTACCGGATCTGTGCGCTGCTTGTCCTGACACTGTTCGGGTTGCATCTACTCGCTGCTGGATCGAGTTCAGGTTATGGAGAGAGTCTCTTCGTGCAACGTCCTACATCGGTTCATACAGGCCTTGCTGCCGGACCCGGTGCTTTTCCAGAGATTGGCTCAGGTGCAGGAGCCGCCTCCGGTGGTAGCACAAACGCGAACACTCCAGCGGCAGTGTGTATTAACCCGCTTGATGCTACCTGCTGGTTGCAAAACGCCGCCCAGTGGATGGCACAGCAGGTTATGGGTGCGCTTCAACCTGTGATCGGGGCTATCATGCACAACCCGCTTAACATCCTGACCCAGACGCCACCTGCCGACACGTATCAGAACCCCACGGTAAACACCTGGTGGCAGAGCTTCCTCGAGGTGGTCGATCTCGCCCTGGTCAGCCTCATCGTTATTGGTGGCTACAACGTCGTGGTGGGTCGCCATCTTGGCCTGCCCCACTCGGAACTGGCGGAGTTCCTGCCGCGACTCCTGCTGGCCTTTGGTGCGGCACACTTCAGCCTGTTTTTCCTGGGCTTGTTCATCGACCTGGAAAATGCGCTGAATGTGGTTGCCCTGAACCTGGCAGGTACCTCGATGCTCACCAACATCATCACCGCGCTCTTTCAGGGCAATCTCGCGGCTGAGGGCCTCCTGGTGTGGGTACTGACTTTCGTGCTGGGGGTCATGGCGATTCTGCTCGGCGCACAGATGGCAGTACGGCTGGCGCTCCTTTGGGTCTTACTGGTGCTCTCCGGGCCGGGACTGGCCTGCTTTGCGCTCCCACAAACCATGGGTTTTGGCCGCATGTGGCTCTCGCTCACTGCCACGACGGTCATGGTGCAGTTCTTCCAGGTGGTGACGCTGGCCCTGGGCGGGATGTTGCTCACCTCGCTGGGGGCCTCCAACGTCTTTGGGGTTGGTGGCACCCTGGCGATGCTGCTGGTATGTGTGGCCCTGCTGTACCTGGTCTTACGCATCCCCGGCATCGTCCATCGCTTCGCCTTGCGCCCCATGATGGATGCCTCAAGGGCAGCAGCCGGAGCCGCTGAGGGGGCTGTAGGAGTGGTGGCAGATGTCGCGCCGCGTCTGCTGGCGCTGTTGTAGGGAGGGACAGATATGTACAGCTCAGGCAAAATCTTGATGGTATTCATTGGTGGTGTCGTCATTGTGACGCTGTTGGCGTTTCTAGCTCTTTCCGGCGTAGCAGCCACCTTCGCCTGGATGGCGGGCAGTGGATACGGGAGCGGCCCGGCTCTCTGCCAGGCGGTCACGCCTGAGATGGGTACCTCCACGCATGACACAACTCCCACATCCAGTGGAAACACGTCTCCCTGCGTGCCAGCGAGCCAGATCGGCGCGCGAGTCGTAGTCTGGGCGCAAGCGATGGCCTCCGCGCTCTACATCAATCCTGCCTGTGGGGGACGCATCAGCTATCCAGACTGCTACGACACCTGGTACAAGGCACCCGGCACCGCTTACCCACCTGGAGTATCTCCCTTCCCGCAGGCAGTGATCCAGTACGGGCAGCAGATCTGTCCGGGTTGCTCTGCCTGGGCCAACGGCACCTACCAGTGCGTGAGTTTCGTGCGCGGCGCTTACTCGCAGGTCTATCCCATGCGGCTCACCGCCAACGCCTTCGACCTGTGGGCGTTGTATGCGGGGCAACCTGGGTGGATGGAGATTCCCTCGGCATCTGCCCCTGCCGGGCAGCGCGGCATCCCCATGCCGGGCGATGTGATGGTCTTCAAGGATGCGAGCATCGGGCATGCGGCGATTGTCATGAGCGTCGAACTGCCGACCTCCACGACCGTTGGCGCGATCACGTTCAGCAACTCGAATAGCGTGAGCCCATACACCACCATGCCACTGTTACCCGACCTGACCGTCGATACCGCCATGTGGCCCGGCTATAGCGTCTGGGGCTATATCCGCCCTAGCACTGGGGCAACCTTCGCCCAACCGGCACGATCATCCGCTCACACATACCTATGAGCGCCAGCGCGCAGAAAGGAGCTAGACACGTACTATGAACACGAAAACCCTGTTTGCCGCCGCACTGTTCCATCCGGCGCAGGTGGCAACGCTGGTGAAAACCGCCGTAAACGCGCTCATTGTGCTGGGCAGTATCAGCGGCTTTTTCGGCAACCTGTATAACGACCTGACGGCCTTCGCCGTGGCCATGGCGACCTTTTTCTTTGGCTGGGCGGCGCTCCTGTACATGACGGCCAACCAGAATGAGAACCACCGCGTCCAGGCCAGAAGCGCCCTGTATGTAGCACTGAGCGGACTGGCGCTGGCCATTCTCGCCCAGACCATCGCCAGCCTGATCAACGGTGCGGCGAAAGGGCAATAGCTCACGCCTGGCTGTCTAACTCGACCGGTTTGGAAGCGTGACGGACAAGCCAGCAGCGCAAGCATGAAAGTGAGATCGTCCTATGTTGCAATCCATGCATGGTCAACATACCACGCATGCAATGCACCCCGTGCATACTCCCAGGAAGCATATTGTGCCGACGCATCTGAACTTGCCGGATCAGGTGCTGACGCTGTGGTCGTTCAGTCTGACGGCCCGCCAACTATTATTGCTGTTGGTTGGCGGTAGCATTGGCGGCACCATCTGGCAGCACCTGGCAATGCTCGGTCACTATGCCATCCCTGGAGGGATCTTGCGGTTCCTGCTCTCACTGCCGCCTTTCCTGATGGCCCTCTTCATCGCCTGGTACCGGTACGCTGGCCGCTACATAGAGGTCTGGTGCGTGGTGCTGGTGCGCTACCGGCTGCGTCCCAAGCGCTACCTCTGGCGCAGTATCCGCAACTACGAGCAGCACCTCTTTCCGCTCGTCACAGGTGAGGACGATCGTGATCTGGAAGAGAGAGCCAGTCAGCATACCCGAAATACCCTGATAGGAGTGGAGGCGCGATGAAGTCTGCACGTGAACAGCCCGGTGTCCAGCGCGACATGGTGCGCCTGCGCGAAACGAAAGGCGACATGCTCTGTCTGTACGCACAAAGCTCGCCCACCCGACGTAGCTATCGCGCCGTGCTTGAGGTCTCGCCGATCAACCTGTCACTGAAAGCCGAGGACGAGCAGGAAGCCATCATCGAACGCTTTGGGGCGCTCATCAGGTCGCTGTCCTTTCCCGTGCAGATCCTCGTGCGCAACCAGCGGCTGGACCTCTCTCCCTACATCCGGCACTTGCTCGCGCAGCCGGGAGTAGGTGGGCAACATCCACCTACCTGGTATGCTCTGGCGCACAGCTTGGCCGAACTTTTGCAAAGGATTGCCGCCCAGCGCATGCTCATCGAACGGCACGTCTATATCATTATCCCGGCCTCACAGGGTGCTTCCAGCCCCAGGAGACGCAGCGGTTTCCCGACCTTGTTTGGCAAGCGGCGGATGCAACACATTGCTGAGACAGAGGAACAGGCACGGCAAGAACTGGTGCTACGCACAGAAGCACTCACCCAGCAACTGGCGTCCTGCGGCCTCACCTGCCAGCGCCTGGACAACTCCCAACTGGCACGGCTCTACTACAGGTGCCTGACACCTGAGCGTGCCCTCGCGCATTCGCTCTCCCAAGAGATAGTGTCTGCGGTGGGACGCCCCACACACTTGAAACGCCGTGAAGCTCGTGCAACTCGCTCCCAGATGGTGCAAGCGGTCGGGAGCGAGCACCACAGAGAAGCAGCCCCGGTTGTAATTGACCAAGCGGAACGCGTGCTTCCGCTGCCCGACCTGCAGCATCTGGTGGATCTGCTGGCTCCGGAGTGCATCGAGGTCACGCCTGACGCGTTGCGTATCGGGCAGGAATACGCCTGTGGCGTGGCCGTGACGGCCTGCCCTCGGGAGGTCTCTTTCGATGGCTGGCTGGCCCCGCTCTTGCTGCACGACGAGGTGATGGACATCAGCTTCCACTACCACCCACAGGACACAGCGGCCATGAAGCGGCAGCTCGCGCGAAACCGGGCCGGACATGCCTCAGGCCGTCGCTTCAACCGGCGCGAGGGTCGCGCAGATGATCCCGATACGCTGGTAGCCGAGGAGGACATCAACCGCTTGCTGGACGACCTGGCGCATCTCAAGGAGCGCGTGTTTGACCTGGGATTCTATCTCCTGTTGCGTGCGAGCAGCCGCGAGGCCTTAACCGCCCGGCTAGAACGACTCTACTCCGTGCTCGGCCTGCTCTCGCTGGACGCAGCAGCGCACCCGGCCACCTTTGAACAGGTTGAGGCCTTGCAATCCTGCCTGCCACAGGCCCGCGACGAACTATTGCGCACGTTTACGCTGGATTCGACGACGCTTGCCACCATGTTCCCGTTTTTGTCCAACTCGCTCATGATGCCAGGAGGCGTACTGGCGGGTGTGAGCGAAACGCACGAGCCGGTGCTGCTCAACCCCTGGGACGCTTCTCTGGAGAACCCGCATCTTTTCATCGGTGGGGTGACCGGTTCCGGGAAAAGTTATCTCGGCAAACTGCTCGTCGAGCGTGATCTGCTGCTGAACTGGCAGCGTGGCGACCAGTGCTTTGTGATCGATCCTGACCTGGAGTACCAGCAGCTCGCCGAAGCGCTGGGTGGTACAGTGGTGCGGCTAGCTCCTGGATCGGCGCAGCGGCTCAACCCGTTCGATCTGCTCCCTCCCCGCTGTGATTTCCGCACCTATCTTGTGGAGGCGAGCAAGGGCGACCGGCTGGCCGAGAAGATTCAAGACCTGCATGCCATGCTCGACATCATCCTGGCGGAGGACGTGTCTCCCTCCTCATCTGGTGGTGGCATGTTGACCAAACGCGAGAAAGGTCTCTTAGACCGGGCGCTCTACGAAACCTATCGCAGGGTAGGCATCAGCGGCGACCCGCACACGCATTACCGCCAGCCGCCGCTCCTGCACCAGCTCTATGAACTCCTGAAGAGCGGCCTCTGCGGGCCGGACGAGACCGACCTCTCAGGAAGGCTGTACCGCTACGTCTCCGGCAGCCTGTCCAGCCTGTTCTCCGACGTCACATCGGTCGATCTCACGAGTAGTCTCGTGGTGTGGGATATCCGCGATATGCGCAGTGAGCTGCGTCCCCTGGCGATCTCACTCATCGCCGATCGCGTCTGGACGCAGGCGCTTTATGACAGCCGGAGGCCGCGCGCGCTCTACATCGACGAGGCAGCCTCACTGATCGAGCATCCGGCCGGCGGGCACTTTCTGGCCACGCTTTCGCGCCGGGCACGCAAGCGCTACCTGCGGTTGGTGACCATGACGCAAAACCCCGAACAGTTCGTACAAGACCCCTGGGGTAGTATCGTGGCCTCCAATGCCGCCATCAAAGTGCTCAAAGCACAGGATGCGACCAGTGCGGCAGCAGTGGCAGAGCGTTTTCACTTAACGCGAAGCGAGCAGCAGCGTCTGATCACCTTTGGCAGGCAGGAGGCGCTGGTCCTGGCAGGAGGCAAGCGTGTGACCATCACCATCCAGGCCAGCCGACAAGAGCATGCCCTGATCACGACCAATCCGGTGGAACGCGCTGAATATCCCTTGGCGATACCCGAGCAGAGCAGCAGCAGTCCTGGAGAGCGGCATGCTCACAATCCAGAGGTATTAAACCGTGTAGTACTCAATCACCAGCACACTTCGCCACTGAATCTTCACGATGAACAAGTGGGTGATGAAGATACCGTAAAGATCAGGACAAACCATCATCGGCAACCAGGACAAGAGACAAACGTATAGGCGCAACGAGGAGGGAATAGTTGCTCAAAGAAGATATGCATACCGTTGACTTCACTGGGCACACTGCTGAGACAACGGATCAGACTGAAGAGAGCGCACGTCTGGCCCATGGTCAAACCAAAGCCGGGAGAAAAGATTTCCTCGCGTCGGTGGTCGTGCCGCGAGCCAGCAGCACCAGAGATATTATCGTCCTCGAAACAGTGATGCAGGGGTTGGCGCTCGACAAGAGGCATCCGGTTGCATTGGAACTGGCGGCCACGTCCTCCTCGCGCCGTTTCCTTCTCCGTGCCACCACCGCCATGTCGCTCAAGCATCTGGTAGATCAGGTGCAGGCGCGCTATCCCCAAGCCATCGTCCGAACGATGGGCGAGGCTGATGATCCACTTGTGATGTGCGCGGGAGAGACGTTTTCAGTGGTGGAACTGCGTCCCGGTGCTGCGGCGTATCTCCCCTTACGAGCCTTACGTGAACGCGAATTGCTGCAAGAGGGAGCCGATCCCTTGCTCGGTATTCTTGGCGTGTTCAACCACTTACCCTCTGATATGCGTTTGGTCACGCAACTGGCACTGATTCCAGCGTCTCCAACCTGGTCGCGTATTTATCGTCGCAAGTCGGTCGAGCATCCACTCGAACAGGAACGCCTGCGCGCACGGCGTGAAATGAGCAGTACCCAGGCAAGTAGCCCAAGCACGTTCCGATTAGTGGGGATGGGCATATTGGTTGCAATTCTGCTTATATGGTGGCGTTTTAAACGGCAACTTGATGGACTTCTCCCATCCTGGCTGTTACAGGCTGGTCTCTCGGTCTTGCATGGAAAGACGCCACATCTTTCGTCAGCTCATCTGTTAGCACTTGAAATAGGAGGGATCATCGTGCTAATTGCAATCTTCTGCATGGCTCTTGTTGTTCTGCAGGTCAGGAGCCGCCTGGGAAGTACGCCTCTGTATGATATGCACCTGGTGGATGAGAAGACGGCACGTCCTGCCTATTGCGTGCGCCTGCGTCTCTTTGTCTTTTCCACTGACATGGTGAAAGGACCAACACATGCAGAACTCACGGCACAGTCTCCGCATCCATCTGTACTCCACAGACTACGCCTCTTGCCGCATCCGCACCCCTGGTCCAGGTATAGCGATGCCTACCAGCACTGGAAGGCAATTAAGAAGCGCAAGACGCACGATCAGCAGGAGCGGCGCGACGTGCTTGAGCATCTGGCTGCCGCCTATCGGCAGTATCATACGGCCTCAGGAGGCTATTTCGTTTCCCGGCATGTCTCTCAGGGAAAGGCACAGCGACTCCTGATCAGACAAAAAGGATGGGTGCGGTCCAATCGTACTGGCTGGGAGCATGATCTTGCGAGATCGCGCCACCTGCTCAGCGTGGCTGACATCGCCTCCTTGTGGCACCTGCCGCAGGCGCAGGACCTCTTCGATTTGCCATATGTTGAGCGTGCTCGCGCTCGTACAGCGCTGGCACCTCCTGTACTGACACAAGGCAATGGCTGGAAGATTGGTGCCTCTCTCCATGCTGGCCTCTGTGTGCCGGTCTTCTTACCAGATGAGTGCCTGCGCCACAACCTGCTGGCCGTTGCCAGTACAGGCAAGGGCAAAAGTACGCTCTTCCAGCACCTTGCGCAAGCGGTCTTTGCTTTGAGGGCAAGCTCTGAGAGGGCACAGAGTCCTGGCCTGGCCTTCATCGAACCACATGGCGATGTAATACGCACGCTCTGTGGGCTCCTACCCTCGAGCGAGCGGGACAAGGTGGTGCTGGTCGATCTCGCCAACACCGACTATCCAGTGGGGATCAACCCGCTCGACATGGTGGGCAAGGACCGGGATAAAGTGGTCGATACCCTTATCACCATTGCCGAACACCTGTGGGCCTCCAGTTATGGCTCGCGTACGGAAAATGTGCTGGAATATGCTTTGAAGACGCTTGCTGATGCCAACGAATGGTTCATCCAGCGCGACCCCTACCAGGGGCCGGACAGGCAATATACGCTCCTTGATGTAGTTCCGCTCTTACGTGCAGCAAGCTTCCGCCATGCCGTGTTGGAGCAGGTGCGCGACAGCCTGCTCACCGACTGGTGGCAGCACTACTACGAGCCACTGGATGCTCACCAGCAGCGTGAGATCACCTCCTCGGTCATCACCAAACTCTCCAAGTTCTCAAGTTCCCGCGTTGCGCGGCGCATCCTGGGTCAGCCGCGTTCGACCATCAACCTGCGTGAGGTCGTCCGCTCAGGGCAACACCTGCTGGTCAGCACCGCGAGTGGCGTGGTCGGTGCCGATCTGTCTGAACTGATTGGGATCGTCCTCCTCGGTCTCTTCGAAGCGGCGCTCTCGGAGCAGGCTGACCTGCCATTTGAGCAGCGGAGGCGCTACCTGGTGCTGATCGACGAATTCCAGGTCTATCGGGGTGCGAACTACCAGAGCATGCTGGCGCAGTTACGCAAGTATGGTGGTAGTTTCGCCCTTGCCACGCAATCGCTGGCGTACCTGGACCGCCTGGATCGCACCCTGCGGGCGACGGTGCTGGCCAATATCGATCACCTCTTTGCCTTCCATATGGCTGGAGAAGATGCCCGGCTTCTGCATGAACTGGATGGCATCACGGACGAGGATATCACCAACCTGGATGATTTCCAGTGCTACGTGAAACTGTCGCTACACGGTCATCGCCTGCCTGTCTTCTCGCTCAATGTGAATGCTCCGCTCACGCCTGATGAGAACACCGCAAGGCTTGTGCACCTGCGGAGTCAGGAACGCCATGCCCGCCCTGTCGGGGTGGTAGACGACCTGATAAGGCAGATCCAGGCGCGTCAAAAGAGCGCAGCGCCAACCATGAAAGGAGCATCTCATAGACGTGAGGGAGAGGAAACAGGGATTGGCAATGACGGTTTGGGAGAAGAGGCAAGCAATACTAGACGTCATAAGAAGCGAGGCGGGAGCAATCGCAATAAACAACAGGATGGAGCTGTCCCGGCGCACATGCATCTCATGTACCATGAGGAGCATGAAAGCGAAGTATCCCGCGAAGATGGAGAGGAAGAGCGTGACGGAACCGATCCATAAATCCCTGCTTCGAAAACGCCAGTCAGGGTACAAGCCTACTGCAAAAAAACTGCCAGAGATTGGTGCATCCCTGACTGATATTGATTGGCGGCTCTTGCACTGGCTGCTGCGCTATCCCTTGCAACGAGTCGAAGACATGCTGGTGGGTGTAGCTCGTTGGACGAGCCGTGCCACCATCTATCGCCATGTGCATGCGCTGGAAACTTGTGGATTGATCGAAAGCGTTCTGCCAAAAACACCGGGAGCGGGAAAGCGGCTGTACCATCTGAGCAATCCTGGTCTGCATCTCTTAACATTACACCTGGACACGCCAGCCCGCAAGCTTGCACGCAAGTGGCAAACAGATGAAGCGGGTCTATTGCGCCTGTTACCACGCTTGCCAACGCTGCTTCTGCTCCAGGAGGTGGTGAACGGCCTGGTCACACATGCGGCTGACGTCTTGACGACTCAGGGGCGAAGACCCGAGCTTGTACGTTGGACGTGGCAGCGTGATGTGACGCATCGCTTCCGATACCGCGAACAGAGCATGCGCTTCTTTGCCGATGGCGTGCTTGCTCTCTGTATTCGCACGCAACAAGGCGAGAAGAGGGCTCTGGACAAGTGGTATGGAGTCATGCTCCTCTCAACAGAACTGGATGACGAACGCTTGATGCGCACGCGGCTGCATCGACTCTTGTGTTGGCGTGAATCCCCTGAACGCTGGTCGTCTTATCAACACATGCTACCAGTCCTGATTCTTGCGAGATCACTGCGACAGCGCGATCACTGGCAGAGCGCTGTCAAGGCTTCGGCGCTGAAGCTGTGCCTGGATCCGCTTGCTGGTGCACTGGTGTGTGTTCCTCCCACGGAAGGCATATTGGTGAATCCCTGGATGCTCAACTGGCGCACGCTCACTACAGATGTGTCCTGTCACCTGCAAGATGTACTGAAGCCTGTGCCACGTGAAGCCTTTCCATCCACACTTCCATTGGAGGAAAGCGAGTATGAACAAGAGCACATTGCACGTTTGCAGTCGAACGATGCGCCTCTTGGGGAAACCTTTGGTGCGTCTGCTCGTCTCAGTTGTTTCATAGTGGGAGAACTCACGAAGCGTGCTGCTCAAGCCACAAAGGCTGGCCTGGAAGAACGGGAGGTGGTCTGTTTGCTGGGACTGTGCCTGACACCTTGTCAGTGGAGCATCGTGCGCCTGTTGCTTGCACACCCGCTGTTGTCCACCGAGGAACTGGCGGCCTTTCTTGGCATCCAACGGAGGTCGGTGCGCTGTTCATTGTATGGCCTGCATCAACTTGGCTGCCTTGAAGCGATTTCAACCGAGATCGGGAAGCGCTGGCGTCTCGCTGGGCGCGGGTTGCGTATGATTGCCGCTGCACATCATCTCCACATCAGCAGCATTGCGGATATGCATGAAGTGGAGACAGACGGGGGCATGTCGATTATGAGGCAGCGTGGAGAGGCCTGGCTCTTGCAGCATATACAACACACCGCCGGGCTCTACGGCTTCTTTGCCAGCCTCGCCAAGGCAGCAAGACGGGCACAAGGGCAGGAACTCTGCTGGTGGGAGACGGGATCGGTGTGCGAACGACGCTACCAGGTGGGTGAGCAGTGGTACAATCTGAGGCCAGATGCACTTGCGGAATATCGAATAGGCCAGCAGTTTACACATTTCTGGTTGGAGTGGGATCGTGGCACTATGAACCTGCGCGATCTGGCGGTCAAGTTCACGTCTTACGCGCACTACATCGCCTCGCGTGAGTGGGCCAGAGAGGACTCGATATTACCAGCACTCGTCTGTGTCGCACCCGATATCGCCCAAGAGAGGCGCGTGCAACGAGTGGCTCAGGCCAGGCTTATGCAGTGTACTGGATTGGAAGTATGGACAACTACTGAGGTACTCTTTCATGAACATGGTCCACTCGCCCCCATCTGGTTGCAAAGTCTTCCACCGCGTCGTCAAGCAGCAAAGCCCGGAAGTGTATTCAGACGGTGCATGTTCGATAACGAATTTCCGAATCCACAAAAACCGGGTTATCTTCATCGTGCTTATGAGGTGCAGATTTCATGAAGAATTAGTACATATGATCTCATAGTATTGCGTCTTTGCAACACTATAAGAAAGAATACAACTAGATGCTCTTGAAGCGGGGATGCTTCGTGTCTAACAGCAATAGAAAGGAAGAATCCATGGCGAGACGCGGGAACGGTGAGGGTTCAGTTTATAAGCAGAGGAACGGCCTGTGGGCTGCCAGTATCACTATAGAGGGAGGGAAGCGGAAGTACCTCTATGGGAAGACGCGTAAAGAAGTTCAAGAAAAACTGGCGACTATGGTGCATCAACAGAGACAGGGCATGCTTATTGCTACTCCGCAGCAGACGGTTGGCCAATTTTTAACAGACTGGTTGGAGAATACGTACAAACAGAGCGTGCGTCCTCGAACCTACGAACGCTATGAGGAGGCGATACGTTTGCATCTGGTACCTGTCCTCGGGAAGTATCAACTCCAGAAGCTATCGGCTCAACATGTGCAGGCATTTTATGCCAGGAAGTTGAAGGAAGGTCTCTCTCCGACAACGGTCATCTACTATCACAGCGTCTTACACAATGCTTTGGCTACTGCCGTGAAATGGGGGCTTGTTGCCCGCAATGTCTGTGATCTGGCCACGCCCCCACGTAAGGCTCGCTTTGAGATACAGCCCTTCACGGCTGAGCAAGTACAGTGTTTCCTTGCTGCAAGTCGAGGACATAAGTGGGAAGCTCTTTTTACACTTGCTCTGGCTACTGGAATGAGACAGGGTGAGTTGCTGGGCCTTAAGTGGCAAGACATAAATTTCTCAACGGGAACGCTTCAGGTACGCCGCGTCCTCACTCGTATCCCTCGCGAGGGGACAGGGGTAAGAATGTTTCGTGAGGAAGAACCAAAAACGGAGAAAAGCCGCCGTAGCATAACAATCGCTTCCATGGCTCTTGAGGCGCTCAAGCAGCATCGTGTGCGTCAATTAGAGACCAAGCTCCGAGCCGGCCCCCTCTGGGAAGATCATGATTATGTCTTCTGTACGCTGTCTGGCACGTATCTCAGACCTAACCATGTGGTCGATGAATTCAAAAAGCTTTTGAAGAAGGCAGGTCTGCCAAAAATTCGATTTCACGATTTACGCCATAGCGCTGCAACATTACTTCTTAGCCTCGGCGTCCACGCCAAAGTCGTCCAGGAGATGCTGGGCCATACTCAGATCAGCATGACGATGGACATTTACTCGCATGTGTTACCAAGTATGCAACAGGACGCTGTAAGTAGACTGAATGATCTCCTAATAAAACCTCATGAACAAGATGTGGGAGAGGTCAATTAGCGTTATTGCTTCTTTTTGCACTGTGTGACAGGCGAAGGTCGGCGCTCAATGGTTTACCCGGCGCTTCGACAACTGTGAGTAGTCCTTGAAGATCACCTACCATGAGTGTTCCATATGCGATTTGCATATCTTTGAACAGTGCATGTTGTTAATCAACTGGAATAACGTTTTCCACATGGACTGCCACTGCGATGCGTATCACCACCACTATGTGTTTTGTGCCTGCTTTATCGATAACGAAACTGCCTTCTGGGACGCTGCGCTCGATGCCAAAGCTGTGCTTTGTCAGGAAGGTTGGGTCTCCACCGGATTTGGTTCAGGATGAGCTTTGTAGAGTCACCACCTCAGCACTTTGTAACAAATTGCTTGATGAATAGATCTGGAAAGAAGTGTGTTCTAGATAAAGAAAAGCTTTGTGGAAGCTGGTAAATGACCTACCAAGTGAGCAAGTTATGCCCTCTCAGTGGTCAGTTTGCCCCCCAATCTTGAGCAGCCCAACCATTTACCAGTTGAGAAACCGTCGACTTTCGCCGCTCGCGATGAAGCGTTTTTGGTAATTCTGGGCGCCGGAGATGTGAGCACATATGACCAGTAAGTTCGGACGTTCTTCCGTCCTGGAAATCTCAACATGGTGTGGGAGGAATCTACAGACCTCTGCGAGTCATCGCAAGCCGAGGAAGCTCCCTCCAGGCTCGTCTTCGCGCCCCGGATACCTCTGCCGATTCTTCCCACACCACGAGGCCTTGTTCAGCACGCTTCTCACCGAGATGCCCGTGGTGTCGACTTTCGCTGGAACCGGGCCGACATTTCCACGGATCGCGCTGGAAACTGTCACAATGGTTCGTTCCGATCTGTCTATAGTCGTGACAGACCAGAAACATGACGAACAGTTTTTTCACGAGGGAAGCCATGTATAATCCATTCCAGGAAACCATTATTCCTGATGTCACCGATGAAGACCTCGTTCTTCAAGCCCAAAATGGGGACTGGGGCGCGCTTGAGCAACTCGTCGGGCGGCATCAGGCATGGATCTTTAATATCGCCGTTCGTATGGTTCGCAAGCCGCAGGAAGCAGAGGATATCACACAAGAAGTTCTTCTCAAGATGCTCACCAAGCTAGGCACCTTCCAGGGCAAAAGCAGCTTTCGAACGTGGCTCTACCGCATCGTCGTCAACCATGTCCTCAATCTTCAACAACGACCAAAGGAACTCACCTTTTCTGCATTGGGCACGCTGATTGAGCAATTGCCCGATTCTGCGTTGCCTGATCCATCGGACGTGTCTCTTCCCCTCTCTGTGCTTGTCGAGGAAGCCAAAGTTGGCTGCACGCTCGGGATGTTACTCTGTCTGGATCCGCGACAACGGCTGGTCTTCATCCTGGGAGAGGTGTTTGGGGTGAGCAGCGAGCTGGGGGCAGAACTCATGGATCTTTCGCCCAGCAACTTTCGTCAAGTGCTGACCCGTGCTCGGCGTGATCTGTACAATTATATGCATGAGCGATGCGGCCTCATCAACCAGGCGAACCCGTGCCGGTGTGCACGCAAAACGCGCTCATTCATCGAGCGGGGCTATGTTGACCCGCAGCGTCGAAGCTTTACTCAGGAGCGCCTTGCACAGGTTGCCGAGATTGCCTCAGACCGTACGCAGGAACTCCACCATCTCTTCGAACAGCAGCATGCCACCATCTATCGAGAGCATCCTTTTCTTGCCGCCCCTGATTTCAGTGCCAGGTTGCGTCAACTCATCAAGACGCCAGCGTTCCGCCAGATCTTGCTGTTAGATGCAGAAGCGTAAGCGAATGCAAACTGTCACAGTGCTGGTCTAAGGGAGTGAGAAGCAAAAAAACGTGTCGCTCGGCCCCCTCGCCCAGGCAAGAGATCTTTGGGGCCAGAGCCAGTGACACAAGGATTTCTCACATGTTCCGTTTATCGTAGCGAAGAGACAAGAAACAGGAGATGTTCTATGACGACGAGTAATCAGGCCACACACACAACCCTTCAACAACAGATCGAGACCTTGCAGGACCAGCTTGCGGAACAACTTCCCGCTGAGGTCCTGGTTGAGTTGTCCAAAAGCATTACCACACTGGTTCAAACAGGAATCGCCCAACAGAGCGTGAAGGTAGGCGAGAGAGCACCCGACTTCACCTTGCCCGATGTCGAAGGCTCGCCAGTTGCCCTCTCTGAACTGCTCAAGCACGGCCCCGTCGTGCTCTCCTTCTATCGTGGGGAATGGTGCCCGTTCTGCAATCTCACGCTTCGTGCGTATCAACGTATCCTCCCGCAGATTCGGGCTTTGGGAGCATCACTGGTGGCTGTTTCGCCACAGACGCCCGAGCACTCCTTGTCAACTGTTGAGAAGAAGGAGCTCACCTTCCCCGTTCTCAGTGATGTCGGCAATATCGTGGCCCGCAAGTACCGTCTCGTCTTCACGCTGGAGCAGACCTTCCGAACGCTCTACACGACCATTGGAGCGGACCTGCCAAGCTTCAATGGCGATCCATCATGGGAGTTGCCGATGCCAGCAACATTTCTTCTCGCGCAGGATGGAACGGTTCGTCTGGCCTTTGTTGATGAAGATTTCACCCACCGGCTGGAACCAGCGACCCTGCTCGCTGGTCTGCGGGCTGTGGGGAGCAATGGGCCAATGAAGACCAATCGTTAAGCCGCGCGAAGAGATCCGTTTTTCCGAATTGGGCCCGGTTCCAGCGAAAGTCGACACCCAGGGCAACTGTGTGAGAAGCGTGCTGAAAAATGGCTTCGTTGTATGGGAAGAATCGGCAGAGATATCCGGGCCGCGAAGACGAGCATAATGTGATCAACAAACTGCGCTGAGAGCGCGAAGAAGGGGAAAGCTGTGGATGGGAGATCTGGGTCAGACAGGAGGCAATCGCACTTTCGAAGTGGGTAAGCAGCCCAGTCTCATGAACAGCAGCGACTAGGAGCAGTCCACCTGCCCCATCTTGCCAGCCCTGTTCAGGAGTTGAGCTTGGGTCTTGATTTTTTTCCCATCTGAGCGGGCTGCCGCACCATTCCATGCGCCGCACGGATACGATGAAGATGGGTGATGCTGACCAGCACCGCGAAGCGGGTGTTCAGCTCTTTCTGAAGAGAGGAGCTTGGCAGGCTTGGCCGTCTTCCGACACCTGGCTTCCAGCCACTCCTGGATGGGCTTGCGCATCTTGGCGATGTGCCCGTGCCTCCCATCGTGCAAGGCCGCTTCTCGGATGTCGTGCGGAACTGTTGGAGCCACCGGTAGGCAGTAGATCGACTGGTTTGCACTCCTGCAATCTGGGCAGCTTCCTGCCAAGGCTGGCCTGCTTGCAGGAGCACCATCATCTGCTTTTTGGCTCGCTGTCGTGGTTCATCCTCCACCATGCTTTTCCTCGCTTCATTCTCTGCTTGCTTCACGCGTCCTCGGCTCAATGAGCGGTGTCGCGTTCACTCGCTGTGTCCATCTCAGCCTTTTCCAGAACCGAGCGTCCTCGCGCACGCGCGGCAAAACGCTTCGCGGCGGCTTAAGGCACTCGCGACAGCGTCTCCGAGTCTGCGCGGTCCTTCGCGGCGTCGCTTGCGGCGTCGCGGGGATGTGTCTTCCCGGATCGCAGGACGTCGAGCGGGATCACACGGGCCCTCACGCCGACGAGCTCTGCCAAGTCGTCGCCGAGGGGCTCCATTGAGAACGGCACGCTACCGGCGCGCAACGGAATGAGGACGGCTCCGTCGTCGCCCCGCAGAAGGAACGTGAGCTTGAGCCGCACGGTGCCACGCTCGTAACCGGTGCCGCCGTCCTCCTCCGGATGCGGCGCGTGCTTCCAGCCGCCGCTTGCGAGCAGTTCTGCGACGTGGTCGTGATCCTCGAGCCAAACGGCGAGGTCGACGTCGTCGTGTAGGCGCGTGACCTTGCCTACGTAGAAGTCGACGGCCCAGCCGCCAAAGAGCCAGTAATCGATGCCGCGGTCAGTCAGCGCCTCAATCACGCTTGCGAGCGCCGGGAGCTGCTCCGCGTCCTTCGTCACGACAGAAGCTCTTCCACGGTCGACCGAAACGCAGTCGGTTGCTTGAGCCACGGAAAGTGACTGCCATTCGGTTCCTCCTCGAAGAGTCTGGGCCATCTCGGATCGTACTCGACAACGCTTCCCTCATTCGTCATGCCTGTTTCTCCCTGGGTAAGGCTTCTTCTGTACTCGCTTCTCCTGCATCCGACTCCGGGTTCCTTTTCGCCTGTCTTCTTCTCCTCCACCCAGAAGCGAACAGAGGAAGTTGGTTCGGTTCCATGCTAGCAGAGTCATGTGTCCTAGTCTAGATGGGCAGGACGCATTTAGCCGAAGACCCTGATTTACTCGTCGAGCATGCGCATGTTAGCCCAAAAATTGGTTGGCTTCATGTTGGCTTCAAGGGAGAGAAGTTTCGCGACATTGATCTCGTGAATGAAGCACGACGTCCCCTCTATGAGTATCTCCAGCATGGTGGACGCGATAACACGAGCTTCTACGTCTTCACCTCACAACGCAGTTCACATCTGACGGAAGACGGTATTCATGCGTGGTTTCGCCGTCTCAAACACCAGGCGAATCATGAAGAATGGGAACTCATCGCTGACCTCAGCTTTCATGACCTCCGACATGATTTTGCCCATCGCGCTCGTGAAGTTGGTTGGTCCCTCGAAGAAGTAGCATACTATCTTGGGCATGTGACGATGAAAGGTATTCCTGCTATCCAAACAACTGTGCGGTATACCCAGTTCAATCGTGCCCATGTCAAAGAGAAACTCAAGCTGCTCAAGGGATAAGCAGTTCAATTGTTCAAGACAGTCCTGCTTCGCGTGTCTCGGCTCGCATGTTCACCTTGATCGCGACCTCAATGCTGCCTTTAATATTCCTGGCCTGGGACTACGGGACCCTGGCTTGTCCATAGAAGCCCCTCGCTTTCGCCAGGAGAGTAGTCACAGTTCCTTAGACGATAGAACGCATAGTTTGTTGCAGATTGTTGTCAATTCATCAGCGCGCCCAAGCGCAGGACGAATTCGGAGAAGTGTCAAATCACCGGGAGAGCGTCACGGTTCCTGCATCACCATCCACAGCGACGGTCTGTTCACTGTGAATCCGCTCAGTTGCGACACCTGTGCCAAGAACGGCTGGGATATGATATTCGCGGGCCACAATCGAACCATGGCTGAGTGGGCCACCTACATCAGTAACTACCCCTGCGGCCAGGGCGAAGAGTGGCGTCCAGGCGGGCGTTGTGATCCTGGTGACCAGAATAGCCCCCTGTCGCATCTGTGCGAACTCAGCGGGGCCGGAAATGACTCTGGCTTTGCCAGTGACATGCCCAGGACTGGCCGCGAATCCTTTCAACACATCCCCCGCTGGCTGACCGGTATGAGCAGGCATCACACTGCTGAAATTCATGCCTAACAAGCGAGTTCCTCCTTTGAGGGGCAAGGCCACTGGCGGCGTGAGCATTCGTTCGCTCTCCCAGCTTGCGTGCCGCTCACTCACAAGCGTATGATAGTTCGCCGGGGATTGTCCCGCATCTAGAGCAATTACAGCCTCCAGCAATTCGTCATCCGTCAGCCAGAATACGTCGTCTGGGGTCTTGATTGCGTTGTGAGTAACCAGGCGCTGCCCTATTTCACGCAACATCCGGCGCAACAGCGGCCAGCTCAAACCCACATCAGCCAGCGCTTCCTCGCGTAACGGAGCAAAACGTTGAGCAAGCTCTGCAAGGCGGTGGAAGAGCAAGCGGGAAGGGCCTCGGAGTTGGTTCATCATCGTTTGCATTGCGTGCTCACGTGCTTTCTTTGAAGCCGCTTGACGCACATACGGATTCGGCGCATTGCCGCTCAGGAAAAACTTGAGTGGTTCTAGCAGCACTCCCGGATCATCAGCGGGTACCGGCTTGGAGAAATCAAGATCATAGAGAGCATGTCCAAAATGAGCGAGGTGAACCGTAAAGCGTTGGCAGAATGCTGACCAGAGCGCCTCGTCAACGCCATCTCTATATCCGGTCTGATAGGCTGAGGCAAATTGTGCTCCCGACATGTTTTGCAACACGATGCTGAGATCATCCTTCGTGCGCACCCACTGTGCCAGGTCGTAGAGCGATTCCTCGGCCCGAATCGGAGCGCTGTCATAGCCCAGCAGAAAGGTAAGGGCTGGTGGGTCGGCGTGACGTCTCAAAAGCTTCTCATAGACGAGAGTGAAGATCGACTCGCTCAGATATGCTACTGGCAGAATGCCTGACTGAATGATGAGGTAATAGCTCGCTGCCGCATGAAGAATTTCCCGCGTCCCGACAAGCAACTCAGCCGCAGATGCCGTTGATACGTTGACCGCCTGCCAGCGATCCACAACAGCTTGATAGGCTGGGCGAGCCTCTTGTTCCCAGCGAGGCTCGGCGGTGGAGAGGAGGTGAGGGGCTATTGTCATCAAGACCCTGGACCTCATCAGGGCCGTCCTATAGCTCGAATCATAGAAGGCATAGCCGTTAATCGTGGTGAGCATATCACTTACTAAAGTACCCATACCTACTGCCTGCGCAAATCGATACATCGCCCTGTTCCAGGCTGGCAGGCCCAACGTGGCGAAGAGCGGTGAGAGCGGGTCTGGCAGTAACTCTATGACGCTTGCGCGCATGTACTTCCCTTTAGGCGTGGGAAGTTTCCATTCTGCTGTTCGTATCACCTGTGGTCCGGCGGTGGTTTTGGGCAATGCGGTGATTGGACGAGCCTGCACGATGAAGAACCGGCCATGGTCGAGAGCCCACTCAATATCCAGAGGCTGATCGTAGAGTTTCTCAATCCGCTCGCCGATGCGCGCCAGTTCCGCCGCTTGTGCGGCTGTAAGCACTGCCCTCATGCGCTTGTCGGTAGGAACCGGTTCTTCATGTGTCCCATCAGAGGTGCGCACTGTCATTACCTCTTTCTCGACGATCTGCTGTGCAATAATCGTCCCGCTTGCCCTGTCAAGCACGACGGTATCAGGTGTGACCTGTCCACTCCCAATGGCCTCACCCAATCCCCAGGCGGCATTCATCATCACCTGGTCGCGTTCACCGGTCAACGGATTGGCCGTGAAGAGGATACCGGCTGCCTCAGCTGGGACGAGTTCCTGCACTACCACCGCCAGGCTTACCTCCCTGTGCGCGATGCCAGATCGTGTGCGGTAGCTAATCGCGCGCGCAGTCCACAGCGAGGCCCAGCAGCGTTTGATGGCATCCAGAACCATAGCTTCGCCACGCATGTTGAGGTAGGTTTCCTGCTGACCAGCAAAGGACAGTTCCGGCAGATCCTCGGCAGTGGCCGAAGAACGCACCGCCACGGGGAGGTCACCCCTGCCAAGGGTAGCATATGCCTCCCGAATTGTTGCGGCAATCTCAGTGGGTATTCTTCCTTGTGCGAAAAGCCTGCCAATCTGTCTGGATGCCTCTTCGAGCGTGTTGGGCTGATCGGCAGTGACAGTGGAGACCACCGCCAGAATTTTTTCTTGCAGCCCGTTCTCTCTCACAAAGCGGCGATAGGCAGCTGTAGTGACGTGGAATCCAGGAGGAACAGGCAGGCCAGCTGCTGCCAGCAGTGCCAGCGAAGCGCCTTTTCCTCCTACCTGTTCCAGTGTGGCAGCGGGATCATCCAGTGCTAAAACCAGGGGGATAGCTTCTTCATTGCGCATTTCGATCTCTGCTCCTTCCTGATACGTTATGATTCTCATTCTCGTAGTGGAGAGTATGAAAAGTCAAGGTCTGCTCAGCAGAAAAAGAGGTATCTCCCAGATACCTCACGAAGAGGCAGAAGCCGAGCCAGCCTGGAAAGACTCCTGCCCGCTTGGTCATGATGCCAAAGAACAGTGTCCCAATGATCGTTAGTGGCCCGATGATATACAGGAAGGCAGGAGGTGTGAGTGCGGGTGCCAGGCTGCTGATACCACCCTGGAGTACAGGGAAGATCAGGACATCGAGCCAGATGATGATCAGCCCAACGAGTCCAATCCACCTCACCTGTACTGCCTGTCGCACATACAGCGGATGGGTCGTGCTGATTCCATGCTTCAGCGAACTGCTCGACTCTGTGTCGGATGGCTTCTTCATCGTGGCTGGACATGCTTTACCCCCCACTAAACGATTGGTCGATTTGTTGAGTGTGTAGGTCCGCTTCGAACTCAATATGTGGAAGATTAGACAGGCTCTCTTCCTGCTTCCAAGTGTAGCACAGGCGACTATCCAAGTATAGATAGGCACAGCGAAAGCTGGTCTGAAACCCTGAGAGCGCTGTTTCAATTTCAATTACGATATCTACCTCTCGCTCTCTCCCATATGCACTATCACGGAGGTTATTGGCTCAATCACCTTCGCGTCATCAGGGAGTCAGTCCAAAAAGCTAGTTTGCCCAACTAGACTAGGACAGACAATACTGATAAGATGAGGGGAAGAAAAGATAAACTTCCACACTGGCAAGGACGGATGATGGCAACAAAACAATCGCACGAAGCCAAACGAGAGATGATGCTGTTCATGCAAGAAGGGCTTCCATGGCAGGAAGCCGCCTGCCGAGCAGGCGTACGCACGAGTCGATCCACGGCGTACCGCTGGTTTGCCGCCTATCGCACCCAAGGAGAAGACGCCTTGCAGGATGGAAGGCATGGCCATCCTGCAAAAGTGCGAGAACCGATCCTTCTCTGGCTCGAAAAGCAGTGCCGAGAAGCCATAAAATTTGTCAAGCCCTCTTTAAACCTCAACTATGACTGAGGAAGCGTTGTCACCCCTTTGCGCAGCCTATGCATGGGCTGCGTGGAACGAATGAACCGAAGTCGGAGTGGGGAATCTGGCTGGCTAGCCAGCCAGATTCCCCACTCCGACCTTGCTGGGATCATAGTCCTGTTGTTCGTGCTTGAGCAGATGGACAGCGACTGCCAGCATTTTGCGCATCACCGCCATCAAGGCGGAAACTTTCTTGAGACCGCGCTCTACCAGTCGGCGATAGTAGGCACCAAAGGCGGACCTCTCCAGATGGATGCTGCGCAAGGCCGCCAGATAGAGCATTTGTCGCAGCAATCCGCTGCCGCGTTTGGAGAGTTTAGCCTGACCCTTCCACAGGCCACTTTCTTTGATCCGGACATCCAAGCCTGCATAGGCAATCACCTGGTCAGTACGTGCAAAGCGACCGACATCCCCCAGTTCCGCACGTAGCACTGCCACTGTTTTGATCCCAAACTCTGGGATCTGCTGCAACCCCTCGACCGCAGGATCGGTTGCCAGCAGGTGCTCCAGTTCGTTTTGCAGCCACTCGAGATGCTTTTGCGTCTGCTCCAACTGCTCACACAACATACGCAAGCTCACCGAGCGTCCTGCTTCTGCTTGACCACTGCTGACCGAAGTCGAGGCCAGGCTGAGCAGTTTCTTGGCGGTCGGATGCCCATAGTGGGCGTGCTTCTGAGCATGCAAGAGCGCATACAGCGCTCCTTCCTTCGCCTGCGCCATCGCTCGTGCGCTCGGATAGACTGTGAGGACTGCTAAAGCAGTAGGCAAGCACGGATCAGCAAACACCTGGGTGAATTCGGGGAAGAGCACGACCACCAGGGCATGGATCTGATTTTGGTAGCGTGCAGCCTCCTCGCTCAATTGACTATGCAGGCGCACCAATTCGCGATAGGTCGCCACTTGTTCGCTGGGGATATAACCGGCCCGTGCTTCTCCGCTGAGGAGGACGCGGGCAATGGTCATGGCATCGAGCCGATCCGTCTTGGCTCGCAGCCCTTGACGCTCGTGAAACTGATGCGTTTGTCCCGGATGTAACAAACACAGCCGATAGCCGAGCTGCCCGAGCGCGTGATACAGGTTTTCACTGTAGCGTGCCGTCGCTTCCATCCCGATGAGGATCTCCTGAGGGAGCGCATCCAAGTGGTTGAGTTTGTCCAACAAGATGTCCCATCCATCCTTGCTATTGGCAAAAACCATAGGCTTACCCACCAGGCTTTTGTCTGGTCGGCAGATACAACCCGCACACGATTGGCTTCCGATGTCAATCCCACAGACATACTTGATCGTGGCTTTCTCCTGTGAGGAAGCCGAGGGGCTCATACTCATCTGACACCTGCTTTGCTATTTCTACACGTTGCTAGGGTTTCCTCCCGGTGCCACCCTGCTCCGGGATTGGTGCGCGAGAAACCCGCCCAGCCAGGGCGAGCGTCAGCTCATACTGGATAGGCAATCTACCTGTGCGGCTTCCCCTGAGCCGCAGGCTGTTGCAACAAGCCCAATAGACCCTTTTGACCCTGGTGGACGGGGAGCTGTCTCGGTGAGGAGGTCACTGCTCTTACACAGGCCTCAAACGGCTACCCAGGCTCTCCCGCTGCTTCCATCAGTGTACCCCTTAAGGAGGGATGCCTCTACTTTGTTGTTCCCGAAATATTATATGAGCGGCTCCACAGACTACCAGTGCGCGTCTCCAAGCAGAACTGCAAGAACATCTGAGAGTCAAGATCAGTATGACCCACCTCAATCGGATCCGAGCGGCACATGGTCTGGGCAGACGAGTTGCTCGGGAGGGAAAAAAATCACGACCTCCCCTTCCCTCCTGAAGGGCTTTGGCTCAACGGTGCAGGAGGCCTGCTCTTGCTGGCTGCCGCTCATGAGACCGGGCTCCTGGCGGCCTTGGAAACGGCCCTCTCCGCATGTCGTATGCAGAGTACTCACGATCGCTCACGACTCCCCCAGTTGAGGCGACCATCGAGCCAGAGCTTGTTGTTGACTCTGCTGTTTTTGGGTGTCGTGGGAGTGCATCGCCCGTGGGAGTTGCGGGGCTACACTGCTGATATGCTGGCGCTGCTCACCGGACGGCAGCGTGCCTATGGCTACACGCATACAGAGCGGTTCCTTTCCCAGGTCGTGCAAGCGAACGGGGCTGAATATTTGACGCAGGTTCTTGCCACATGGACTGCCTCCTTGTGGCACCCAACTGAGCAAAGCTCTTCTGGTGAGCCCTCGATCTTCTACATCGATGGGCATCGCAAGCCGGTCTATACCGATCAAGTGATTCCTCGAGGTCTTGTCGGGCGATTGGGGATGATCCTTGGGTGCCGAGCACTCGTCCTCTTGCACGATGAGCAGGGGCATCCTTTGTTAGCGATGACCTCTCGAGGTGATCAGCACTTGACCCGGGGACTTCCTTCCATCCTCATTGGCTATGAGCAAGCGAGTAGAGCCGGAGCGGTTCAACAGATCGTCGTTGATCGGGAAGCCATCGCTGCTGAATTTCTCGCCTCCCTCAATGGGCAAGGGCGAATCGTCATCTCTGTGCTGCGTTCAGATCAATATGATGGACTGGAGTCGTTCACCGAGGTTGGCGCGTTTGTGCCGTTGCAGACGGATCAGCAGGGCACCGTCTTGCGTGAAGTAGCTCCTGCTTCGATTGCCCTTCCCCTTCCAGATCACCCAGGGGAAACCCTTCCTTTACACGTGGCTCTGATCCGTGATTTGCGCCGCTCAGTGCCTCTTACTCAAGCAAAAGATGGGCAGAGTGAGCAGGCACGTTGGATGGCTGATGCAGACCGAACTGATCTCTGCTGGTGGAAAGAGGGGTGGCAAGCCACTCCTGCTCCTGCTGTCCTCACGATGCCCAAACTGATTCCCATCGTGACTACTGCATCGACCGTCAATGCTGTGCAACTGGCTCAGACCTACATTCACCGCTGGTCGGCCCAGGAGAATATCATCAAAGATTTCTTACTGCCTCTTGGCTTGGATTGCAACCACGGCTATGCGAAGATTCCCGTTGAGCACTCCGAGATCGCTAAGAAGCGAGCAGCGCTGGAAAAGCGACTCGCGACCCTCCAGCAGCGGGCTGCTGCCGCGCGGAAGCGTGCGCACCAAGCCGGCATGCTCTACACGAAACGCTGTCAACGCACCAAAGCGCGTGCAGATACCCTCTATCGTATGCTGAATCGGCGACTCATGTACGTGCAACGTGAAGGAATGGAGCCAGGGAAACAACGGGCGATGATCAAAGAACTCCAAACTGCGGCTGATGCTGAGATTGAGCAGTATCGAGCACGTCAATGGAAAGCTTACCAGACCAGCAATCAGGAGTTTGAAAAGTGTAAGCGTTATTGCCGTGACCAACGGGCGATCCTGCGAGCGTTAGAAGACCTCAAGGCCAACGAAAGCGTGATGTATGAACTAGACAATCAGAAGGATCAAGTGATGACGGTGTTCAAAGTAGCCCTCACCAACCTGGTGATGTGGACACGAGATCACTCTTTCCCCGCTTCCTTTGCACAGGCTACCTGGAAACGCTTAGCACCTTTCTTTCAGCTGGCAGGGCAGGTGCGGCAAGGGCCAGATACGGTGTTAGTAGAACTGCGTCCTTTCAATGATCGACAATACAACCGCGATCTTGCTGTCCTGTGTGAGCGAGTGAACAGCGCTTCTCTGCATTTGCCAGATGGTCGAAGACTGCTCTTGACCGTCAACACTGTCTCTCATCCTATTCTAGATGTTCAAAAACGCCAGGTGGCCTGACTCCCTGGTCATGATAGAGCTGTAGATGAATCGAGTGAATCAACTGCTGTAACTGATTTGTGCGCCTGGGCATCTCATACCTTCTGTACGGAAATGAATGAAATTTGCTACCCCGTAAGAGCGCTGTGGAAAGTGTTTGCAAAGTACTACATGAGGTTCAGTAAAAAAATCCGCGTTGCTGTACAATTGCTGTACAAGCGGGTATTGGCCAAAAATGCGAACGCCTCGATCCAGGTGTCAGGCGGATCGAGACGTGGTAAAAAGTGACTTCGGTAGCGCATACGGGATTCGAACCCGTGATCTCCGCCTTGAGAGGGCGATGTCCTAGGCCGCTAGACGAATGCGCCAGACCTTAATGAGTGTCCTAATATTACGCCCTTGTTACCTCTTTGTCAATATCTCTGACGGCTCGAAATCGTTTCGCGTGTAACGGCTGGCCCAGCTAGAAATGAGGATGTGACAGCGATAGCGCTAAAAATAAGAATTGAACCGAAGGCTAGACTAAAGTTGCCTGTGTTCTCGAAAAGAAAGCCGATGAGGGGAGGTCCTAAAATCACCGTTGGGACCGAGATCACGCTCACTAACCCCTGGGCTACTCCCTTACCCACGTCACGCAGGCGCGCTGCCTCGTTGAAGACAGATGTGTAGGGAATAGTTGCTCCAATGGCAATTAAAGCCATACCAGCTACAACGAGGAAAGGAAGGCGTAGAGGTAGAGCCAGGAAAGCTACACCGGCGAATCCCATGATCGTTCCTAGCCGTAGCAAAGGAATGGCCCCTATAATTCCACGACCTATCAAAATACCTCCTAAAGGTCGGAAAAACATACCCGTCAGGAGTGCAAGTGAACCAAGTGTAGCTGCCAGGCTTAGTGACAATCCGTATTGATGAGCAAGATAGACGGCGATCCACGCAGCCACAGCGTTGCCAAGGCCAAATGTACCCATATGTGAGAGACCGAGCGTCCATACCGCTGGTGAGCGTACTCCAGCCTTGACATTTACCCTGGTCGGTGTATGCGCTACCTGACCATCATTAACAATCAACCAGGTAATGACTACTAAGATGGCAAGCAGTCCCCAGACGAAAAATGCGCCACGCCAGCCGAACCAACTATACAAGAAAGGAGTGAATAGCAAGCCAAGTCCAGAGCCAATCTGAACGGAACCTCCGTAAAGACCTTGTGCCAGCGATGCGTGTTTGCCCATACTCGCAGCAACACCTGCTCCTGCTACAAAAGCGCCTCCAGCGCCAAAGCCAGTGATTATACGACAGAAAAGTATCCAGGTGAAATTTGGGAAGAGTGGTAGCAGCACGCCTCCTCCTGCGAGTAAAATACTTGAGCCAATCAGGACAGGTCGTTGCCCATAGCGATCAGCTAACGCGCCAGCAGGAATATACATTACCGCTAATCCAAGAAATAGTAGTGTTGACATTAAACCTGCCTGGCCATTGTTAATGTGTAGATCTGTTCGCAGGATGGGTATGAGTGGACCGTAATTGGTATAGTTTACCGCAGTAACAGCCGAAGTCAGACAAAGGGCGCCAATACGCAAAGGGCTGCTGCTTGGCAGCCTGCGTTTTGCAGGTTCTTGAAGCGCTTGGGCATCATACTTGTTAATCATTCTCCTAAGGCAGCCAAAATGGACTCGTTTTCACGTGGAGCGTTATCTCCATACCATAATTGGCGTCCTCGGGGTTGGGTACGAGTATCCCAGTAGATTTCGAGTCCATTGCCATCGGGATCGTCAAAATACATGGCCCAACTGATGTAGTGATCCACAGCTACAACTGGAATTCCTGCTTCATGTAATGCGCTGTAGGCGAGCGCGAATGAACGCTTATCAGGAACCTCGAAGGCGACATGATAGAGTCCTGTCCCTCTAGAAGGAGGTTGTGGCGCATCAGGTCCGACATTTTGCAAGGCGATCTCATGGTCGTATGTTCCTGCTGTCAGGAATGCATAATGATTGCCAACAACCTCGGTAACGTCGAGTCCAAGGAAGCGTGTGTAGAAGTCGATCGAGCGTTGGAGGTCGCGCACTTTGAGGTGTGCATAGCCGACTTTGGTTTTGTAAGCAATTTCCATTGTGTTATTCACCAGTGTTTCAATGAAAGGGTAGATGTTTCTTGACGCTATTATATCATCCTGTTTCGGCGAAATGCCCACCGAATACCAGGGCTTCTCAATCGTCACCATGTTACTGTTCTCCGCCGTAGGTGGGCCCATTTCATCGTGTGTAAGGTTTTTGCGTGCCACAGGCACGCAAAAACCTTACACACGATGAAATAAAATGGCTCGCTTGCGAGCCAGTCAAGGTGAAGAAGCACCTTTCGAAAAGCCCTGATTCAAAGCGCAAGTATATTGCAACGTCAGGTGCGCTCTTGTATACTTGCAATATCTGAAAAGCAAAACATCTAGAGAATTGATGCACTCGGAAGAAAGACATATCAATCATTTATTCACTGTGCAGATGTTTGTTGGGGACAGGCAAGGAGGATATCATGACGATTGAGGTCTTTATCTCTTACTCCCATAAGGATCAGATATTTCGCGAAGAACTCGAAATACACCTGAGTAATCTCAAACGACAGAATATCATCTCATCCTGGTATGATGGAAATATTTCTCCTGGGTCTGAATGGGAACCTCAGATAATGGATCACCTTACGTCCGCCCAGATTATCCTCCTGTTGATCAGTGCAGACTTTATACATTCAGATTTTTGCTACAGTATCGAAATGAAGCAGGCTATCGACAGGCATAACGTTGGAGAAGCACGTATCATCCCCATTTTGCTGCGCCCTACCGACTGGCAGGGTGCGCCTTTCGACAAACTCCAGATGCTGCCCACCGGTGCAAAAGCTGTTACTAAATGGCGCAGGCGTGATGATGCCTTTCCGGATATTGTGCAAGGCATCCGGGCGTCGATTCATGATCTGACCAATACGGGGAAAACCGCAAACACATCTATTGTTTCATATACCCCAACGAAGGTGCCGATTTGGAATGTTCCATACCAACGCAATCTCCTCTTCACGGGTCGTGAAGATGTACTCAAACAGCTTTATGATGCGCTCAAAGCAGGCAAAACGGCTGCTCTGGCGCAACCCCAGGCGATTAGCGGCCTGGGTGGCATTGGTAAGACCCAGACAGCAGTGGAGTTTGCCTACCGCTACAAGGATGGCTACAAGGCTATTTTGTGGGTCAAGGCTGAAACTGAAAGGTCAATCAATGCGGATTTTGTAACCATTGCCAGTCTGCTAGACCTTCCCGAAAAGCTCGAGCAAGACCAGCACAAGATTGTAGAGGCTGTCAAACGCTGGTTTCAGGGGCACACTGATTGGCTGCTTATCCTTGACAACGCTGATGATATCGCAATGGTGCAAGGCTTCATTCCATTGGGAAGCAAGGGACATATCCTGCTGACCACTCGCGCACACGCAACAGGACGTATCGCTAAGCGCATCGAAGTAGAAAAAATGGAGCCAGACGAAGGCGCCCTTTTTCTGCTGCATCGTGCGAAGCTGCTTGATCCCGATGCTTCGCTTGAGACTGCTACGAGAACTGAGCAAGATACAGCACGAGAGATTGTAAAGACGATGGACGGATTACCCCTGGCGCTTGAACAGGCTGGAGCCTATATCGAAGAAACCGAATGTGGTTTGCAGGGATACTTGCGACTGTATCGAGTGCAAGGAGTGCGACTCCTGAAAGAGCATGGTGAGTTCGTCCCCGATCATCCTGAACCGGTTGCCACCACCTGGTCTCTATCATTTAAGAATATGGAGCAAGCCAATCCTGCGGCAGCAGAACTGTTGCGCTTCTGTGCTTTTCTTGCACCCGATGCCATTCCGGAAGAACTGTTCACTGAAAGTGCAGCCAAACTCGGCCCGACGCTTGAGCCAGTTGCGTCTGACCCATCCAGCTTAAATACTGCCATTAGAGAACTACTCAAGTACTCCCTGGTGCATCGTGATCCTGAGACCAATACGTTGTCGATCCATCGCGTGGTGCAAGAGGTGCTCAAAGACCAGATGGATGGGGAGACGCAGCGCCTGTGGGCAGAACGGGTGGTGCGAGCCTTGAGCCATATCTTTCCATATCCTGAGTATCCTAAATGGGATATCTGCCTTAGGTACCTCCTGCATGCGCAAGTGTGCAGCGACCTCATTAAGCAGAGGAATCTGCTCTTTACCGAAGCGGCAAGATTACTCAATTATCTTGGATACTATCTCTGGCAGCGTGGAGAGTATGAGCAAGCGGAGTCGCTCTACCAGCGTGCTCTGGCGATCTGTGAAAAAGTACTTCCATCCGACCATCCTTTCACTGCTGCTACGCTCAATAATTTTGCGCTTCTCTACCAAGCCCAGGGTAAGTACAAGCAAGCGGAGCTACTCTACCGGCGCGTCTTGGCTATTTGTGAAAGAGTGCTTTCACCCGACCATCCAAACTACTCAATGACCTTAGAGAACTATGCAAGTCTATTGAAGAAGATGAATCGAACAACGGAAGCTGCACCGCTGGAAGATCGGGCAAGGGCGATTAGAGCAAAACGTTCAACCTGAGATATATCCGAGGACTTTATGATGAAGCTTATAGCAAGGTTTGAAGATACGTTAGACTCTACGGTAAGGATTCATCTTAGGCAAAATACTGTGGCTAGTATAGAATATGGGGCAATATTTGACATCAATGGTAGGTACCGCTACTCGTTATGGCGTGCATGGTCTTCTTACCATCCACGAATTCTGTTCGTTTTGCTTAATCCAAGCACTGCTGATGAGCAGAAGAATGATCCAACAATTCGGCGTTGTCTGGGATTTGCGCGAGCATGGAATTTTGGGTCAATAGAAGTGGTGAATCTGTTTGCGTACAGGGCAACGGATTATAGAGAGCTTTTCAAGGTAAGTGATCCTATTGGAGAAGAGAACAATCGTTTCCTTATGCAGGCGGTTGAACGCTGCTCAACCGTTGTTCTTGGTTGGGGTACCAAAGGGCCTTTGCTTGGCAGGGATCGCCAGATAATGTCATTACTTGCTGGTAGGAACGATGTATATTGCCTGGGTATTACAAAAGATGGGCAGCCACGACATCCTTTGTATGTGAAAGGGGATACGAGCCTGGTGCCTTTTTTTAGCCTTTTCAATTAGCTGGTAAGTTTCTGCAATTCCTAAATAGTAATAGCCCAGGCGTTTGAATGTGGGTCGATGACGTCGAAGTGATCGACTCCTTCCAGTTCTAAGTATGTTATCGGGTCGTTTACTGATCTAGCTGCCTTAGCATATGTTTGGCTGACCTCAAGGGGTACGCTATCATCGCTTGTGCCGTGAATAAGCACTTGTGGGACTCCCAGTGGTAGCATGGCGGCAGGTGAGGCAACTGCGTAGCGTTCGGGTACATTGGCAATAGTTCCTCCAAGGAGTTCAACCACAGCGTCATTACTCAAATACAGTTGCCACGCCATTTCGAGATCAACAACTCCTGCGAGACTGATTGCCCCGGCTAATGCTAGTGGAGTAGCGGTTTCTTCGTTTTCGCCGGGCAGTTGTGAACCAGCTAATGGGCTGTGCTGAGCGAAAAAGGGTATTCGTGGTCGGGCAGCGAGCCAGAATGCCAGGTGACCACCTGCAGAATGCCCGATGGGTACGACGCGTTGTAGGTCAAGCGTATAGAATGGCGCCAGTTTGCGTAAGTAGTCAGTGGCAAGGGCTACATCCAGGAATGTTCCAGGCCAACCTCCACCAGGGTTGCCAACTCGCCGGTACTCGATATTCCAGGCAGCATAACCACGTTTTGCCAGGTCTTCAGCAAGACCGTTCATGAGGTCAAGTCCGTAACGCGCCCGCCAATAACCGCCGTGAATGAGGATAACGATTGAGTGAGAGCCGGGTTGATTGGGTAAATAGAGATCACCAAATTGTAGATGTTCAGGACCATACGCTAGCCGAATCGGTTCGATTGAGGCAGATATTTTTGCTTGCTGTTCATCTGGATTATAATTCTGCATGTTGATACCTCCTTATGTCTGTAACTCAAGAATAACATTTTACACCAAGAGTAACTCTATCAGAAGACAATTGATCCCTACTGTTATCCAAACCATGAATATACTTTAGCTTGTTTGCTTTTCTATCCAGGTGATATACTTCTTCTTATGCTCATTCTAAGTACAACTTCCTACATCTTCAAGTGTTAGGGAGTATTTAATCTTAAAACGAGGTTCAAATTGAACCTTGCTTTAAGCAACTATTAGTATTTCAAGTTTAAGGAGGGTTTGAATCAATGTTAAAAGCAGAGCGACGAGCCGAAGTCGAGTGGCAAGGTAGTTTGATACAGGGTAGTGGAACGATAGTCAGTGTTGGTAGTGGCGCACTTCAGAATCTACCGGTAACCTGGGCATCGCGTACAGAGCGTTCAGATGGTAAGACCAGCCCCGAAGAACTGCTTGCTGCTGCACATGCCGCATGTTTTGCAATGGCTTTCTCACATGGGCTGGCGCAGGCTGGTACAACGGCTGAGCGACTACATGTGAATGCAACCTGTACATTTGAGCAAGTTGAAGGTGGATTTAAAGTGTCGACCATGGTACTTGATGTACGTGGTAAAGTTCCAGGATTAGATCAAGCCAGTTTTGAAAAAGCGGCCCAGGCGGCTGGTCAGGGCTGTCCTGTTTCTAATGCGCTGCGCAACAATGTGGCTATTAGTGTCAATGCTCAACTGGAGAGCTAGCAAATATAGGGTGCTAATATATGAAAGCAAAGGCGACCGTAACAGGTCGCCTTTGCTTTCATATAAATGAATAGTTTGTCAAAGTTTACGAATGAACTGGTTACAAGAAGCTCCCGTATAGTGTAGTAGGGATCACCAATGCGATTGTCTTGGAGATCCACATCTTTTTGTCGATTGAAGCTTACAAGATAGAAACCTCAGGAGTAAAATCGTGTCAGAATACCTGGACCTCTTTGACTATCGATGCCGTGTTGCGGATATGTATCGTATACGTAGACAAGCTACGCTTGCTCGGGAAGATGCAGCAACGGTCTTACAGCGTTTTCGCGAGGCTAGAGATGAGTTGTTCGCGAAACATTCCCAATCCGCATTAGATCCAGAGCAAAAGCAGAAATTCCAGGGGCTGCACTATTTCCCCTATAACCCTGCAATGTGTGTAGAGGCTGACATTGATACAGATGTTGAGCCGCTACAATTAAGCGTTGCTATGAATGCGGAAGAAACGATGACCATGACTACAGTAGGTCGACTGCATTTCACACTCCAGAATGTGAGTGCAGCACTCTCGCTCTATTGGTTGAATATATATGGAGGTGGGCTCTTCTTGCCTTTCCGCGATACAACTAGCCCTGTCGAAAGCTATGGAGGCGGACGTTATCTTTTCGACACAATTAAAGGGAGCGATTTCCTGGCAACCCCTGGCACGTCGGCAATAGAGCGAATAGTACTTGACTTCAATTACGCCTATAACCCATCTTGCGCCTATAATGATAGGTGGGTTTGTCCGCTGGCTCCAATTGAAAATCGTCTTAAGGTACCTATTCGCGCTGGAGAGATGAAGTTTAAATAGTGAGGTGATATGGCTTCATAGTCCTGAAACAATTTGAGGGAGCACAACTCCCGCCTTTTCGTTGATAACAATTTCGGCGTAGTCATCCAGGGGCGTAGGCTGCAGGTTAATAATAATTACAGGGACATCATTTTTTAGCGCAAAACGAGGCAGAGTAGCTGCAGGGTTTACCTTTAACGAGGAGCCAACGACCAGGAAAAGGTCACATGAAAGTGCAAGTTCCCTCGCTCGTAAAAGCTCTTCGTCTGGCACGCGTTGACCAAAGAGGATGGTGGCGGCTTTGAGAAATCCCCCACAACCTGGACATAACGGATCGATCTCTCCAACATCGATACGCTGTTGAAGCTCTTGTATTGATGAGCGTTGACCACAGTGTGTGCAGGCTGCAGCGCGTGATGTACCGTGTAATTCAACAATATGTTTCGGGTTATTGCCAGCGTCATGGTGCAGACCATCGAAGTTCTGTGTAACAATACCAAGTAAGCGTTTCTTTCTTTCCAAATCCGCCAGAGCCAGGTGAGCTGGGTTAGGGTGAGCGGACAAGACCTGCGATGATAGGTTACGTCGGATTTGCCAGTATTGCTGACGAGCTTCTGCCTTTTTGATGAAATCCTGGTAACTAACGGCTGGTTGTTGTTGCCAGATGGAACCTGGGCTGCGAAAATCGGGTATGCCTGATTCGGTGCTGATACCTGCTCCAGTTAGCGCAACAATGTGTTGAGCTTGCTTCATGAGTTTGGCGGCGTCTTGGAGTTGTTGATGCAGAACCGGCATGGTTGGTTTATCCTAAATGATTGGATATATTATCAAGTGATAAATGCCAAACAGCAGCATTACCAGGGCAATTGCCAAAATCGCAGCTCTGACTCTGTTCCATTTGAAATTCTCTGAGATAGCAGTGAGGAATAGCACCATGGCTAGAAAAACGGTGTTTAGCACATAGGCATCACCCTGCTCTTTAGCAGCCAACCCTTTATCGAAGGTGTTAGCGGCCTGAGCATCAAGTTGATTCGCCTTTTCATCCATGCTGATCTTGTATTGTGGCATAAAGAGCGGCCCCGGTGGCGCATTCGGGTTGTTAAAAGGGTTGGTTGCCAACCAGGCCTCGAAAGCTACTTGTAATCCGGGCGTGAAGCGCATCTGGAAGATTGTTGCCAGTTTAGTATTTCCCTGCGTATAAGCATTCAGCCAATTGTTAACACTTATAAAGTCGTTTAAGCGTAATTGCCCTGCAAGCGTTGAGTCACGAGTTGATTCAACCCGCAATGCGCTAGCTTGAGCATATAGTGTGGACTGCTCACCGGCCCAGCGCGTTGCCTGGTAGACGCTCCAGGCGGTCGCCACAGCCACCACACCTAACATGATCGCTGTGACTACCTGGAACCAGCGATCGGTGCGCTGTTGGCTTTTAAATAGCTGCTTTTGTTCTTCATTGGATAAAGGGGGAGACTTTTGAGTGGGGCCTTCTTGCTTTTCCTCTTTACTCTTGCTCATATTTTAGTCTATCGCACGTCGGCGCTCTCTTCCTTGTATTATGATGGACCATTGAGACTATTGTTTGAACGCTTACTATTGTACATTGGACTCAGCATTAGAGCAAGTGAGAAGCTGATCTTTTACAGGGCTTCTCACAAGGTGCTTCTTCGCCTGGCTTGACGCGAGTCTGTGTCGTGAAAGTGTGGAAGGTTTTTGTGCGCCCGCGGGCGCACAAAAACCTTCCACACTTTCACATGAGCGCGCCGCAGGCGCGTAGAAAACAGTCACATAGTGACTTGGGAGAAGCCCGTGATCTTTTACGGAATAGCAAGCTGTACGGAAGTCACGATGAATGTTGCAGTTGAGCCAGAAACATACAATGTCAGATGACCGCCAGTATATTGGGATTCGGTAATAGATTTATCTGGAGATGGACTAACTGAAACAGTCTGATTATCGACTTTGAAAAAGAACTTACTGCCTTGAACGATGGCCTGAATTGTATGGAGCTGGTTGTTCCCCGTCTTGAAACCTGGTACTGGATTTGTAGATCCCCCTATTGTAATTGTTTTAGTTGCAGCAGTTGGATCATATTTTTGAACGGTTGAACTCCCGTTGGTTTGAATGCCAAAAGCATAACAGGTCACATTCCCACTATTCCCATCATCCTTTTCTCGAAAGGCCAGACCGAACCAGGCATTGGGACCACCCTGGGTCTGTTCCATCGTCACTGTTAAGGTAAATGTGTCAGGCAGCGTGCCAACAACGGGATGTGGAAAATACGTATTTGGTCCACCATTGAGTTGTATATCGTACTGGTTGTTTACAATGCCTGTGGTCAGCCCACCTATGGTACCAGCAGTCCAATTGCGTGTAGTGCCCTGGAAGTTTTCCGTAAAAGATGTCGCATTTGTTGAGCCGGTGTTTTGATTGGAGTTTAGTCCTGGAAGAACACCTTGTTTTGCTAAAAGCAGTCCAATTGATAAAAGTAGAACAAACGCAAAGGCAATGTAAATTATTGGTGTTTTACCCGTTGAACGCTTAATAGTAGGTTTTATAAGGCCTGCGCTGCCAGGATTCGTAATACGAGAGGCAGAACCATAAGGTGGTGTCATTCCGTAATGTGAAGGCTGTTGTTGGTGAACGGCGGCATCAATAGAAGCAGGTGGAGATTGAGTATTATAGTATGAAGGTGTTGGGGTAATGGGACGATTTTGTGATTGCTGAGTCGCGTTCTGCCCAGTTGTAGGAAGGTTGCCAGGCAAAGAAGCCGAAAGCTGATTTGTAACAAATTGGTTAGCGCTTTCCAGGGCTTGCGTCATAGCCTCAGCGGATTGGAATCGATCTACTGGGGCCTTTGCTATGGCTTTCGCAGTGATCTGTTCGAGTATCTCGGGTACATATGGGTTCACTTCACGGATGGGCCTTGGAGGTGTATAGACATGCTGGAAGAGCAGCCCCTGGATGGTTGTTGAATGGAATGGGACCTCTCCCGCCAGCATCTGGTATAAAACGATGCCAAGGGCGTAGACATCGGTGCGAGCATCGACCGGCTTACCATTAATCTGTTCAGGCGACATATAATCTGCGGTGCCAACGATCTGATCGGCGCTTGTGAGCGATGGGTCGTTTCTAAGTTCACCTCCTGTGATACCGAGCATTGTTACTTCATTGCGATTGTCGTACAGCTTGGCGATTCCAAAATCTGAGAGTAGGAGTTGATTGCGGTCGGTGGCTGCAACAAGCATGTTTTGGGGTTTCACATCGCGATGTACGATACCTCGCAGGTGCGCGTGGTGCAAGGCTCTGGCCATTTCCTGACAGTAAAGAATGGCCTGACGTGGGTCGAGTGCATGTCCACCGCGTAATTGATCGCGTAATGTACCACCGCCAACATATTGCATGACAAGATAGGTAATGTGACCTATGTCGCCGAAATCGTAGACTGCTACGATATTGGGGTGTTGCAAGCTTGCGATCAGTTGGGCTTCGCGCTCAAAGCGCGCTTTAAACCCCTCCTTGTCAGCAATTTGAGAGAGAATGACTTTGATAGCTACCTCACGCCTCAAGCGTGCGTGGTAGCCTTTGTAGACGCGCGCCATGCCTCCCTCACCCAATTTGGATTGGATAGTGTAAGCGCCCAATTGCTGTCCAATGAAAGGATCATTCTCCATACATGTTTCTCCTCGGTCATCCCGCAATACAATACCATTCTACATTAGCAGTATTTGCTGGTCCTGTAAAGGTGAGAATTCCCTTTGTCGGACAATCACTAATCGGTATGGTAATTTGCACGGAGATTGATCGTCCTGGCGGTAGAGTGCCTCTGGATGGTTTGAGGTTAATGCCGTTTATTCCGCTAGTGCTTGCTGACCAGTTTAAACTCACTGTGTTTGAATTATTGGTGAGTAATACAGAACATATCCAAAGACCATCTGTCGGGTCAAGTGTACATTGAGGGTTGCGGTTGGCAAAGATGAGAGTAGGTGAACCTGATAGAGTAGGAGCAGACATAACAGTGAGTGTTACCTTTACTATAAAGGTACCCGACCCGATCTTGAAGGTAATGGTTCCTGTGTATGTGCTGGCTGCAAGTTGGGTCTTCAAGTTTGAAGCAGTAATTGTGACGTTGCTTGAGGCCCCAGCATTCAAAGTGCCAGTAGTTGGGCTGGCAAACAACCAGTTCCCTCCGTTGTTGGTTTGTGTAGCTGCAGACCAGGCACCTGCTGGACCGCAGTTGGTGATAGTCACCGTCTGTGCCACTGGATCACTTACATTCGCAACGCCACTATAACTGAGAGTGTTTGGATTACTAGAAGCACAACCTCCTTGCACCGTGAAGGATATTTGTAAAGATTTAGTCGAGTTGTCTGGCTGGCTGGTAAAAGCGAGCGTAACTGAGTAGCTTCCTGGAGCGAGATTTGACGCAAGAGCACTTACAGTTACCTGTGCTTGCCCAGGAGCTGAAATTTGCCCTGAAGTATGATCGAGATGGAGCCAGGGCGCTGCATTTTGATCCCAGGTAGCTGTCCAGTTTACTGTTCCTACACCGGTGGTGCATAGCGCAACCTGCGCTGAAACTGGTTGATTGTATCCCTGAATAACAGGACCGAGTGAAAGTGTAGATGGGTTGACGCAACTTAAACCTAGAAGAGTGGCCGTTGTTGTAGGTGTAAGCGTCGTAGTAGGTGATTGAGACGCGGTTAGTGATGGGGTTGGAGATGCGGTTCCAATTGTAGTAGGTGTTGTACCTGACAAGTAAATGGTGAAGTCTAGACTTGTACTGCGATGGGTAGGCGATTCCGACGCTTTAATGGTATGCTTCCCAATCGACCAGCCTGGATTAGCTGTTATGGTTACAGCAAATGTCCCATCTCCATCGACGGAAACGGTATTGTTTGAGAATGATAACTGCTGGGCTAGGTGCATATCCATAGTAAGAAGCTGCATTGCGGTGTTTGCCGTATGGGCGGACTGAACGGGTACACTTCGACTAGAAAAGTAAAGTGGTATCGTACCATCTAGTGTAAGTGTTACGGTGCTGCCTGGTATGAAATGGTTCCCATGTAGAGTAAAAGTTCCTCCCTGAACAACAGTAGTGCTACCGCTCAATGAAAGACTTGGAGCAAAAAGTGTAAGACCTAAACCAAGAAAACTGAGAATTATCAAAACAGGTACAATAATAGCTGCGATAATGAATACCAGGCTGCATCCGTGTGGTTGGTGATTAGGTGAATGTGGGTGGTGTGGATGATGCGGATGGTGTGGGTGATGGGGTTGATGCAAAGTCACAGTAGTAGCAGGTAGGGGGGAAACTGGTATTGAAGTTGGTAGTTGGGGAGCCATTACGGTTGGACTTGAATACCATCCCTGTCCCATAGAACCTGCAAGTGGATATGGTGTACCTTGCACGGTTGGCACTCCACCAATCTGTGGGGTGCCTTGAACCATTGGCACATTTCCGGCATTTGGCATACCTTCGACTGCCAGGCTTCCTAAAAGTGGCATGCCCATTCCAAGTATAGCGGCGCGCCTGCGCCTCTTCTCCTCCTCTTCTTCCTGGATCAGCAAAGTGGTGGGAGTATTGCTAATGAATGATTGTTGATTGTATACCGAATTAGTCTGGAAATTTCCTGATACACTGGCGATTGTGGCCGTATCCATATCCTGGACATCTGGCTTTTGAAAGTCACTGGCTATAGTCCGTGTCTCCATAGCCTTAGAAGGAACTCTACCACACTGACCGCAGAAGCTGGCATAGTCAGATATCAGTGATCCACAGAACTTACATGAATGCATGGTTTATTGATCCTCCCAGAGGAGAGAAGCTTTCTGTCATGAGCATATCGATAAACTTGAAGACCCCACTCATGTTTATTGCTCTTCATATACAAGTAAACTGTATTTTCTGTCAAGTTGGGAATATTTTGTAGTGTATTAGTCTACGAAGTCAGCTTAACATGTGGTTTAATGGAGGGCAGTAAGAAAAGTCATTGTAAAAGTGTGAGTGAGATCATTAGAATTTGCAGAGGATTTTTGGTTTGAGGTATGCCATTCTTGACTGGCTCTCAAGTATTGTGAATTGTTATTCTGATCAGAATCGTGATGCTATCGTATACTCTCTTACCCAGGTTGGCATATCTATGGATGGAGTTATTGACGATGAACCCATCAGTACGGGAAATGAAAGAAACAAATACCTGTACTATGACTCAATTTGAGACCCCATTTAATATCGAAGATCTGGAAATCTTTGATGATGAAACGCTGCGCTTCATTCTGAGTAATTGCGGTTTTGGATTGACTCTAGGGAAACTGGCGCGAAGCCTTCATGGTGTTAATGAATGTTTGATACACCTTATAGAACGAAATTTGCTCCCCTCACAGCGCTCGGATTTTTTGCATGAACTACACAGGTCGATACCGGAAGCACTTGTAGAAGCGGATCGTCGTAGTGTTCTTGATGTATTATTTTGGGAACTGACTTACTGGAAAACTCCCGACTTGTACGAGGAACTGATTGAGGGTGAACAACTGCATCCCGGTATTTTCCAACAATTGGAGCCGGACATCCACAATAAGATTGTGCTTGATGCTGGTGCAGGTAGTGGAAGGGCTACATTTGAGTGTGTGCATTACGGTGCCAGGAAAGTATATGCTATTGAGCCTTCACCAGGGTTATTACGCATTCTGAAGCAAAAGATGCTTTGTCATACAGAACCCTGTCGTGTAATGCCTCTCCAGGGACGTTTTGACAAACTTCCGCTTGCTGATGATAGTGTTGATATGGCGCTTTCTTGTTCGGCGTTTACTTCTGATCCTGTACAAGGTGGCGAACCCGGTCTGGCTGAACTGCGACGCGTGATAAAGTCTGGTGGCAAACTCATAATTATCTGGCCGCGTGCGCAGGATCATGACTGGTTAGTTGAACATAATTTTTGCTATGTCGTGTTGCCGGTGCATGAAGAAATGCGGATTCGATTCCGGACATTTTGGAGTGCTTTGCAATGTGTTCGGCGTTTCTATGCCAACAACTCGATTGTAATTGACTATATTGTGCGAGAACGTAAGCCAGAGATACCTTTCTCGATGTTAGGCTTAAACCCACCTTGTGATTATTGTTGGCTGAAAGTACAAAAGTGTGAGAATTAAGATAATATTTGGAGATCATTTGACTTCGAATTAGAAAGGAATTTCTTCAATGACTACAGAAGTAATGCAGGGTGAACAGAAAAGTTGGGCCGAAACGCCACCGATGAATCCTCCCCTTCGTTATGCTATAGCCAGGGTAGTCGAAAGCCAGACCTGGCTAGATAAACTAGGGACACCACTTCAGAACTGGCTTTTGCAGCTTTATGGTCAACCTGGACAGCCTAACCGTAGGATCAAGGATATACTGAATGGGACGTGGCTTGGACATGCTTTACATCCCGTATTCACTGATATCCCAATTGGAGCCTGGAGCGCTACGATGTTGCTCGATCTAGCCTGGTTCAACGATGGGTCTGAGGGCATTGCTCGTGGTGCTGACATTACGATGACGCTAGGCATTGTGGGAGCAACTGCAGCGGCGGTTACAGGTGTGACAGATTGGAGCGACCTTGAAGGTACGGATCGCCGTGTTGGCTTAATGCATGGATTGCTCAATACCAGTATTTTGCTGGCCAACATTAGCTCGCTGGTATTACGCCTCACAGGCAGACGCCGAGCAGGGGTAACACTCTCGACAGTTGGCTACCTTGCTTCACTATTCTCTGCTTACCTCGGTGGTGAGTTATCCTTTGCTAAGGGCATTGCTGTGAACCATGATGCATGGGAGGGTGGTTCAGACGATTATGTAGCTATCATGAATGTAGAAGACCTGGCTGAAAATAAACTCACCCGTGTTGATGCAGCTGGCATCCCCGCAGTGTTGCTGAAACAGGGCACTGCAATTTACGCGATTGGTGCTGTCTGTACACACCTGGCGGGCCCACTGGATGAAGGAACATGTGAAGATGGGATAGTGACGTGTCCCTGGCACGGCTCCAGGTTCCGCATGAGCGATGGTGGTGTAGTGAATGGCCCGGCAGTTTACGCAGAGCCAACGTTTGCAGTGCTCGTACGTGATGGAAAAATAGAGCTGCGCCGATTGGATCACGCTTAATAATTTCGGCTGCTACTCTTAAAGGCAAAAAAGAGTGAGAAGGCAATGTTAAAAGACACTTTCTCTCACTCTCGTTATTTAGCGATGACTAACTCTAACTCTAACTCTCACTCTCACACTCAACGCGCCGTACGACGTCCATACGCTCTTACTGAGAGCGGGATGAAGACAATGAGAATGCCTACGCACCAGGCGATAGCAATCCAGATGGTCGAAGCATTCGGGTGGTTGAGGATGAGACCGCGCGTCGCGTCGACTATCTGCGTTACCGGCTGGTGCTCTGCGAAGGCGCGCAGCCATGGCGGCATGCTCTCTACTGGCACAAATGCGCTACTGGCGAAGGTCAACGGAAAGAGCCAGATGAAGCCTGCGGACTGCGCGGCCTCGACACTGCTCACCGATAAACCGATCGTTGCAGAGATCCAGGAGAATGCAAAGCTTGTAAGTAAGAGTAGCCCTACTGCCGCTAACAGGTACAGGAAATTGCCTTGCGGTTGAAAGCCAACCAGTAGTCCGACCGTCCACATGACAATCACAACGAATGTATTGCGTACTAGATCCGAGATGGTACGACCGGTGAGGACAGCTGATTTCGCCATCGGTAAAGAGCGAAATCGGTCGATTAGACCTCGCTGCAAGTCAGTGGCCAGGCCAATACCTGTGGATGTCGAGCCGAAAACGACGGTCTGGACGAAGATGCCGGCCATCAGAAAGTTGACATAGGTAGTGCCTCTGACCGCGATTGCTCCACCAAACACATAGCGAAAAAGCAGCACGAACATGATTGGCTGAATCGTCGCGAAGATAAGCTCTTCTGGAATGCGTGGGATCTGGATGAGATGGCGTTTGGCCAGTACAAGGGCATCTGCAAACGTCCAATAGAGAGATGGACGCGCTTGTGGCGTCAAGGTTTGATCTGAACGAACGTTAGTGCTTATCATCGTGCAATCCTTTCCATAGGTCGTGTAGCAGGTATATCGGTTGGCTCATCTGTTTCCTCAGCCGCTCGTCCGGTCAGTGCAAGGAAGACATCATCCAGTGTTGGCCGGCGTAATGCCAGGTCCTCCACCTGAATTTGATCGGCATCAAGATCGCGTACAACTGCAGTAAGGAGTTGTGCGCCTTGTGTCACTGGCAGGATGAGATGTCGATGTTTTGTATCTATCTGGATCTCACCTATACTATAGGGGCGTAGTGTTTTCGCAGCAGTATCCAGGTCACCTGTGAGAGCCACTGTAATCTCGATTCGCTCACCACCCACCTGTGCTTTCAGTTCGTCGGAGGTACCTTTGGCGATCACGTGCCCGTGATCGACGACGACTATCTGGTGGGCAAGCTGATCAGCTTCTTCCAGATACTGTGTAGTGAGTAATACGGTGGTACCATCGGCGACGAGGGTGCTGATGACCTCCCACATTGCGAGGCGGCCGCGTATATCAAGGCCCGTCGTTGGCTCGTCCAGGAAGAGTATTGGAGGCGATATGATCAAGCTGGCTGCCAGGTCGAGGCGACGTCTCATCCCACCCGAGTAGGTCTTAACGATTTGCCGGGATGCATCAACCAGGTCAAATTGTTCGAGGAGTTCCTTGGCCCTCATTCGCGCAACTTTGCCTGGTAAGTGATAGAGCCTCCCCCACATTTCCAGGTTTTCGAACCCGGTGAGGTTCTCATCGACGGCAGCATACTGCCCGGCCAGGCCGATACGCGCTCGAAGCGCATCTGCATCTTTAACGACATCAAGTCCAGCCACTTCTGCCCGCCCGGCATCAGGACGTAGGAGTGTTGTAAGGATGCGCACCGCCGTTGTTTTGCCTGCGCCATTAGGGCCGAGAAGGCCAAGAACGGTCCCCTCCTCTGCAATCAAATCAAGCCCATCCAGGGCGTGCGTCTTTCCATAATGTTTGTGAAGCCCTTCGGCCAGTATGGCCGGTTTGTTCGACATAAGACTTTTCCCTTTAGTAATAGTACCGCCGGGGTCCAAACGGAGACCGGCGGTAGAAAGACATGCGAGTGAACCAGGAATGCATTCAATTCTCAAGTTCATATCGTTGTAAAAGGTCTAATTGGGTATGGCAAATTTTCATTTGTCAAAAAACTAACCAGTACCTTCCTAAGAGAGAAACAATTCAGATGAGCCTATTAATTCCCAATTGCTTCTTTGATGTTTTACGATATATCGTATTATATCGCTAATTATAACGATATATCGCATTTTGTCAAGGGATATGTACTGACATTTTCTTGGACCGTAACAGAGTTCTATACAACATACATACTTATTCTTTATCAGGGTTTCCAATCAGGAAATTTTCATTGAATCACATCATGTTCCAGAACGCTATGCAACAGCTCAGCATGTGTAGACGTACATATGAACAGATGCAATATTTGTGCCTGAAAAAATATCAAAGGTGGAGGAATAGTATGGTAGATATAGAAGCGCCAATAAAAGAAGTGACCGTTTATTCCGACCGTGCGCTTGTGATCAGATGCGATAAAGTCGAACTCGAAGTCGGCGAGCATGAGCTACGGGTAAATAACCTTCCACAATTCTTGCGTGATTCCCTACGTGCGGCTGGACGAGGAACAGCAGAGATTCGTATACTCAATGTCGATGTTACTACAGCGTTTAGAAGTCGCCCACCTGAAGCAGAACTTGTAACCTTACAAGATGAACTGGAGCGGCTTACGCAGAATCAAAAATTACTCGAGGCCCGCAAGAGCGCTCTGAATGATCGGCGTCAATGGCTGCGTGCACTAGGTGAACAATCAAGAGATTTTGCCAAAGGTCTTGCGCAGGGTCAGATGAAACCACAGGATTGTGCAGATTTCTTTAGCTTTGCAGCCAATCAAGCCTTGCAGGATGCCGAAGCAGCACAAAGCATCGAAGCTGAATTGGAACATGTGCAGCAGGAGGTGCAGGCAAAAAAACGCGAACTTGCACAGATGCAGGGCAACATACTGCCTGACCGCCTTGCGGCTGTGGTTACTGTATCTCTGGTAGAGGCAGGTGAGTTTGAGCTAGAACTGTCCTACCTTGTGGTTGGAGCTTCCTGGCATCCACAATACGATGTGAGAGTGCAGATGGCAGATGAGAAAGGCACTGGGGAAGTCGAACTAACCTATGTGGGTGTGGTACAACAATTTACTGGTGAGCGATGGGAGAATGTAGGTCTCTCACTTTCTACAGCTCGCCCTAGCCTCGCTGCTGTCCTGCCCGAACTCGATCCCTGGTATCTCAATGTTTATACTCCCCCGGTACCTGGACCTTTGCGCGCCGCACAGCCCAGAATAGCGACAATGTCGGGCTTGCCAGGGGATCAACATGCAAGCTATGCGATGCAACCTATGGCTATGTCTGCTATGGGACTTGCGGATGAAGGCTCTTTCGAAGAAATGCAGGTGGAGCAGATCCAGGAGAAAGAGTTGAGAACTGCTGATGTTGCTACAGCCACTGTCGAACAAACAGGAACCGCGCTGATTTTCCGTGTTGGACGTTCAGTTGATATCCCATCGGATAACTCTCCTCACAAAACGACAATTGCGCGAGATAACCTGCCGTGCGTTTTCGATTATGTGAGCGCTCCGCTGCTCGATGAGCAGGTACACTTACGAGCCTCGATCGAAAATACGACTGAACGTGTGTTGTTAAACGGTGATGCGAATATCTTCCTAAGTAGTGAATATGTAGGAACTACAAGAGTCAAGACTACCGCTCCAATGGAAAAGTTCAAGGTATTCCTGGGCATTGAGGATAATATCAAGGTTAAGCGCGAGTTGATTGAACGCAATGTGGAGAAGGGCAACGCCTTACAAGGTAATATCCGGCGCATTAGCTATGCTTATCGTATCTCGGTGCACAACTATTCAGGCGCACCCAGGAGAGTAGTAATTCGCGATCACTTGCCTGTTTCCCAACACGAAAGGGTGAAGGTGAAAGTACAGAATATTCAGCCGGCCCCTACTGAGCGCACTAAGCTTGAGTTGATTACCTGGAAATTTTCCCTTGCTGCAGATGGAGAACAGAAAATCGAGTATCGCTTTGTGGTGGAACACCCGCAAGATATGCGGGTGATCGGCTTGTCGTAACAGTTATTTGGTAGATCATGTGTTATGAAAGTGACTCATCAAGAAAAGCGAAGTCCCATGTATTACCATAGCGGCCAGTAATGCCAGGCCAAACGCGATAGCAATGCCCCATCTGTTAACCAGTAAGCTGATTATAAGAAAAAAGACCACAACGGTAAAAGAACCAGCTACCAGACCGTGAAGTAAGCGACGAGCGGAACTGGCGCCCTGGAAATGATGTGTAAAAACAACTAAAATGGTGGCAAACATCGGGAAAGGTGTGAGCAAACCACTCAATTGTGGCCCTAAAATGGCGGCCGCGCCGGTAAGACCTAGCACAAAGGCAGTTGCAACGAACATTCTCAAAGGTGTATCCCATGGTGGTGGAGTTATCGTGATACCTTTACCTTGATTTTTGGGCATTATTGTTAGAACTACAGCGAGATAAGCTATCACTCCCACAAATGATAAGAGTAAGGGTAATGATATGCCTTTTAAGATAAAAGTCAGCGTAAAGAACGCTCCCCAGCCTGCTAGCATGCTAATTGACCGGCCAAAACGAAATGAGAACCAGCAGTAAACCTCGCCGAAACTGACGACCGACATAATGCCCATCATCGTATCTTGAGCAGCGCTGGATGCGAAAGCTGTTCCTTGATCGATTGCCAAGAACAGGATAACCGGAGCTGACGTCAAGGGAAGACTAACAAGCCAGCCACCCACAGCAGGTCCCCAGCGTCTACTTGCGATGCTAACCAATCCAATCAACATCGGAGCCAGGAACAGCTTCAGGACAAGAAGCATGAAAGTAAGGATCTTTCTAGAGTTACAGTAGAGACAAGCTAAAGAGAACAGATTTCGCTTATCTAGCTTCTCCCAATACGGTATTTGAGGTCGTAGTTGATTATGAAGTCGAGTTCCTCATCAGTCAAGCCATAGTGTTGTGCCAGTACGTGGTCTATTTCGTCAATAATTGTTTTGGATTTCCCAGGAAATATACATTGTATTATAAGCGCCCCAATATCTTTAAAGCTCATTCTTCTCATTTCAGAATGGACTTGTAGCTCCCCGGTAAGTAGATCTGCGAGCTCCCCTAATTTTTTTCGGATCGTCAGAGGCATCTCGTCTATGTTGAGAGGCAATCCAAGTACTTCACGCATATTCAGATTACGACAGTCACTGCCTGTGGTTAGAAACCAGTAGAAGAGATTAGAATTTAAGGCAACAAAGGCGATATCTGCTCTTTCCTGCGATGAAAAGAGCAACATTTTGAGTTCAGAGGGTTTACGTATCCTACCTTGTGCATCGATAATTCTCGGAATGAAAGGTGTAACCTGGACAAACCAGCTTAGCTTGCGCGTAAAAAACACCTTGTGAGTACCTGTTTTGTAAAGGTAATCGCCTAAATGCCGTGATTGATTATATAGCTTAGCGTGCAGGCTTTGTTCAATTGGAGATCTGTAACGCGGAATGATACCTGTCCTTATCTGTTGTGTGACTTCAATAAATTCCAGTCTTTGAAAAAGAAACTTACGAAGTTTCCATTCAGGCTTAATATAGGGTGTAGTGAAGACTCGATTTAGTCCAGGACGTTTCTGATAGGAGATGATGCACAGACGGGGATGTGATATATCGAAAAGTTTGCCCCGCTGGTCGCTGAAAGAAGCGATATAAAGTGAAGATTGCTCTAACAGTATTTGTTGTAAAGGCAGATAACCATCAGTGCAGGTAGCGGATGCAGGTACAATCATGCCGAAGCGTCCACCTGGTGCAAGCAGGCTTGCACAGCGTTCCATAATTAAGGCATAAAGGTTTCCAGTGACTGAGGTCGTGAAGTTTGTAAATTTGTAGAGATTGCTGACTTTCTTAAACTCTACATACGGCGGATTGCCAATAACTACATCGAATCCACCATTTTGCATAACAGTATTGAACTCGACGAACCAGTGGAACGGTTGGTCCTCATGTGAGGAGCAAGGTTCCTGGTGGGAGTAAGCCCCGCCACTATATTTAGGATCATCTAGCTGATCAATAGAACCCATAAGCACGTTTCCTGTACGGATGTTACCATCGAGGTTGGGAAGGGGTTCGATCTCTTCCGTATGCCTGACCTCAGCTAACAGTTTGAGGAAAAGGCGTAGCTTACATATTTCCGTAGCCTCATCCATGATCTCGACTCCATAAAGATTTGAAGTGATGATGGATTTGATGGTCGAGTACTGACGATTGGAAGGCTTTGAAATGGAGCGGCGGAGCTGGCACCAGCAAGGAGAATCGATGGACTTCATTTGTTCCAGGCGGTTAAGGCATGCAGAATAGAGTGGTTCTATAATATCGAGTGCAGCAAAAAGAAATGAGCCAGCGCCACAGGTGGGATCGAGTACTGAAAGCTTCAGAATACTCTCATAAATTGCTTGTAGCAGTTCGTGGTCTTCACATCTCTCTATTACGTCTCGAGCGAACTGGCAAATATCAAGATTGTAGATGACCAGATCATCGATACCAAGCGGAGTATCTGATTCAAGTTTGATATGTATCTGTTGATAATGTTGACGGCGCGCAATTACCTCGCGCCAGGTTTCTGTAGGAAGAGCATATGCATCCATGGCAAGTCTGTTCCAGTTATTACGTTTGGAAACCTCATAGAGACCCTCCTCGATTTCAGAGGGTAAAGCTAGTTCAACTCCTTTTTTTATAGCTGAATAAATATAACGGTCAGGGTTGTCTTTCAATAGTTGCCAGACAAGCCCATTGCTCTGAATGGGTCCAGGGTATTTTGTTTCGACTGCATTGAAGAGAAAAGGGATGATGGTGCTTTTTGCGATGTATTCAGTAATGTCTCCTTGTGTATAATAAGCTCCCATTTGTTTTCGATTGATGTGCTTTTCAAGAATGTAGACAAATATGTCAGGAGTGATCACGTTGTCACTTGGCGATGACTGATCATCCAGTTGCCAGTAGTACGTATCGAAGAAGGTGAGTATGCCTTCAAATGCTTCATTTGATATCTGGATGAAACTGTTATTGCTCTCAATCTGATTCTCCTTGAAAAGATCGATGTTGAGGAAAGGTATGTTACCTGTGATAGCACAGAGATCAGATGAATGGTTTAAATTGCTAAGTCCATTAAATAAGACACGCAGAAGGAAGTCATGGTAAAAGTTGAGGTCTGTGGTGTCTCCACCATTCTGAAATATTTTCAAATGATTTGAAAGATAATTTGGATCATTATCAAGGAAATTTTTGTGTTGCAGGAAGTAGAGGAATATCAGACGGGTAAGCATTAGCGAGGCATATTTGTTCAGGTCTGCGTTATCTGTGATGCCGTGAATATATGTAAGAAAGATATTGTATTCGGCTTGGAAGCGTTCAAAGAAACGTTTGTAGATGCGTGCTATATCTTTAGAAGAAGCGATTGCATGAGCGGAATGCCTGGAGTTTGATTGTGATTTTCTTATAGCCATTTTATACATCCAATATGCTTTTCTCAGCAATATCATACCATAACTCCGTCTCTCCATCTCTCACTCTGCACTTTCCCTGCTGCCTTTTTCGTTTCTTTCGCCAGGAAGCGCTCCAAGCAGCGTTTCTGAAGCGGTTGATCCCTTACACTCTTATCAAGGCTCTACGTTAAGAAGCGAGCAAGATAGCCGCAAACGAGATAAGTGCGGAGCAGTGATACTGTCAAAAATACCATAACTTCGCCAAAACGGGGAGATATGTGTCAATCCATCAATTTAGCGAAGTTATGAGTCAATAAAGCAGCGAGCAAAAGAGGGTATTTTCCCTCGAACTTTGCCCATTTTGCGGGTATAGAGTAGAGGGATGTTGTAGTTGATACCTCGCCGTATGATGCTTAACGTATGTGGTCAGTGCAAAGTGAGCAAAAAAGTAGGTGTCATCGCCTCCACGCTCGTCGAGTGCCTCTCACCTTTCGGGGAATGGGTTGCAGACTGTGCGCGGCAGGAAAGCAAGATAGGAGAAGTTTTCGCTGTTCATATATGCTATGCTGATGCGAGCCTACGTCGTCCGTTGACATCCTCATACGGGCAATACAAAACTTTGGGAAGACGACGGCATGGAACGACTGCCGTACTTTCCACCCCCTTTGGGTGATGTGCCTTCCTCATTGGTGCGCTATCATAAGCGATATGAGAAAGTTAGTTTTTAAACGTTAAGAAAGGAGACAATCCATGGGACGTCTTCTTTTACACATGATGATTTCAGTCGATGGGATGGTGAGTGGACCTCAAGGCGAGCTAGACTGGATCGCCAATGATGAGCCACTCAATCAAGACCACTTAGCAAGACTAGAGCAAGCCGATGCCGTTCTATTGGGCGCAGGCGGGTATTCGATGTCTCGCTTTTGGACGGCCGCCGAACATGACGAAAAGGCTGAAGCGATTATGAGAGACCTTGGCCGTGCCATAAATAAGATACCCAAAATCGTGTACAGTCACCAAGACATGCCAGTTGACTGGCGCAACACCACAGTACACGTCGTGAAAGATGACA
>WNGE01000486.1_pt1 | contig 52206 bp, 49 predicted proteins | sample 5400651 | NCBI WGS metagenome assembly WNGE01 (sample SAMN13153370, study PRJNA577476) | soil metagenome | isolation source: 60 cm soil or saprolite under grassland replicate 2 | place: USA:California | collected 2016-06-15 | reverse complement strand
AGAAGCACTTCCCGATCACGCGGGGCGCGTTGATCCGCCGCAAGGTGGGGGCCGTGCGCGCAGTGGACGGCATCGACTTCTCGATCCGCCCGGGTGAGACGCTGGGCCTGGTCGGCGAGTCCGGATGCGGCAAGTCGACTACCGGCCGGCTGGTCAGCCGGCTGCTGGAGCCGACTGCAGGCAAGATCGTGTTCGAGGACCGCGACATCACCCACATTTCCGTGCGCCAGATGCGCGAGCTGCGGCGTGACGTGCAGATGATCTTCCAGGATCCGTACTCGTCGCTGAACCCGCGGCACACGGTCGGCTCGATCGTCGGCGCTCCGCTGAAGGTGCAGAAGATCCCGACGCCACAGGGCACCAAGCGCGCGGTCCAGGATCTGCTGGAGTTGGTCGGCCTCAACCCGGAGCACTACAACCGGTACCCGCACGAGTTCTCCGGCGGCCAGCGCCAGCGCATCGGCATCGCGCGCGCACTCGCGCTGCGCCCGAAGCTGATCGTCGCCGACGAGCCGGTGTCCGCGCTCGACGTGTCGATCCAGGCGCAGGTCGTCAACCTGCTCGACGACCTGCAGCGGGAGCTCAACCTCACGTACCTGTTCATCGCGCACGACCTGTCGGTGGTGCGGCACATCTCCGACCGGGTCGCGGTGATGTACCTGGGCAAGATCGTCGAGTTGACCGACCGGGACTCGCTCTATGCCAGCCCGTTCCACCCGTACACGCTCGCCCTGATGTCGGCCGTGCCGGTGCCGGACCAAGGCGCGCGAGAAGTGCGTCGTCGAGGTGCCGCCGCTGTACGAACTCGCGCCCGGCCACTTCGCCGCGTGCCACTTCCCGGTCGAGGAGGCCGAGCGCACGCCCAGCGGCCGGGCGGCCGCCCAGCAGGCTGCGGCCCAGATCCCGCCGGACACCGTCGAGGCGGTCTGAGCTACACCCTCATCCTCCTTCCCATGATCCTGAAGGATCGTCCGTGTACTGGCACGGACAATCCTTCAGGATCACCGGAGGGGCCGGGTCGTCAGCCTTCCGGACGGTGGAGCAGCGCCACCGCGATCACATGCACCGCGTCGATGTCCTTCGGGTCGGCGAGCTTCGTCTTCGCCCCGGTCACCGTGTACCACTCGGCGGCGTTCTTGTACTGCACCCGCAGCACGACCGTCTTCCGGTCGGCCATCTCGGTGCGCAGGGTCAACTCGCCGGTCACGACGCCGGCCTCGTCGGTCATGACCCCGCCGGGGCCGGCGGTGATGTCGCTGGTGCGCTGCTCTGCCATGGACACGTCTCCAACATCTTGGCCAGTGCGGTCTTCTCTGCCTGGGTTACCCGCAGCTCCCAGTACCGTTTCACCGTTATCCAGTCCGTCGCGTACTGGCACCAGTACCCCCGGTACGGCGGCTTCCACTGCGCCGGATCCTGATCGCCCTTTGCCCGGTTGACCGTGGCCGAAACGGCCTTGAGCTGCGGGCGGGTGATGTCGTTGGCGAACTGCGCACGCTTGTCGTCGGTCCAGGAGTTGGCACCGGAGCGCCACGCGTTGGCCAGCGGCACCATGTGGTCGATGTCGAGCTTCTCAGGGTCGACGAACTGCTTGTTGTCGTACGCGCTGAGCCACCGTCCACTGGTGACTTTGCAGTTGGTGTTGGTGCTGACGTCCGTGCCCTCCCGCTTGAGCACGTACTCCCGCGTGTTGCACCCGTCGCCCTGCTCGGACCAGTGCGGGAAGCGGTCCCGGCTGTAGCCGGACATCGACTGCGCCGTCCCGACAGGCAGGGCGTCGAGCTCGTGCCGGATCTGGGACGGGTCGGCGCCCGGGGCAGTGCTGGGGGTGACCTGGACGCAGCCCGACGTCAGGAGCGCCGCGCCGAGAACCAGGGCGAGAAGGGGACGAGTTCGCACCCCTTCAATGTGGACGATGAATGCCTATTCACGCGAGAGCGACACGGTCATGATCGCCACAATATGTCGTGGCCCCGGCGCCCGGCCGAGGCCACGACGTCGCAAACGGTCAGGGACGGCGGTTGACCGCGCTGACCACCGCGCGCATGGACGCGGTGAGGATGTTCGGGTCGATCCCCACCCCCCAGAAGTTCTCGCCGTTGACCGAGCACTCCACGTAGGCGGCGGCCTGCGCGTTCTCACCGGCCGTGAGCGCGTGCTCGGCGTAGTCCAGCACCCGCACGTCGACGTCCACACCGGACAGTGCGTGGACGAACGCCTCGATCGGGCCGTTGCCGGTGCCCTCGAGGCCGTGCGTGGCGCCGTCGAGCGACACGGTCGCCGACACCGAGACCTTCCCGTCCGCGGTCGCCGTGCCGTAGTCGACCAGCGAAAGCATGCGCGACGCCAGGTACTCGCCCTCGAAGATGTCCCACATCTGCGCCGGGCTGACCTCGCCGCCCTCATCGTCGGTGTGCCGCTGCACGACCCCGGAGAACTCGATCTGCAGCCGGCGCGGCAGGTCGAGGTGGTGCTCGGCCTTCATGATGTACGCGACGCCGCCCTTGCCCGACTGCGAGTTGACCCGGATGACCGCCTCGTAGGAGCGCCCGACGTCCTTCGGGTCGATCGGCAGGTACGGAACCCCCCATTCGCAGTTATCGATCGAAACCCCCGCGGCGTCAGCGGTCTGCTGCAACGCCTCGAAGCCCTTCTTGATCGCGTCCTGGTGCGAGCCGGAGAACGCCGTGTAGACGAGGTCACCCGCGTACGGGTGCCGCTCGTGCACGGGCAGCTGGTTGCAGTACTCGACGGTCCGCTTGATCTCGTCGATGTCGGAGATCTCCACCTGCGGGTCGACGCCCTGGCTGAACAGGTTGAGCGCCAGCGTGACCAGGTCGACGTTGCCGGTGCGCTCGCCGTTGCCGAACAGGCACCCCTCGACCCGGTCGGCGCCGGCCAGCAGCCCCAGCTCGGTGGCGGCCACGGCCGTACCCCGGTCGTTGTGCGGGTGCAGCGACAGGACCACCGACGCCCGCCGCGGGAGGTTGCGCGACATCCACTCGATGGAGTCGGCGTAGACGTTGGGGGTGGCCATCTCCACCGTCGCCGGCAGGTTGACGATCAGCGGCCGGTCGGGCGTCGGCTGCAGCACGTCGATGACGGCGCCGCACACCTCGACCGCATAGTCCAGCTCGGTGCCGGTGTAGGACTCCGGGGAGTACTCGTAGAAGATGTCGGTGTCCGGAGTGATCGCCTCGGCGTACTTCTGGCATAGCCGCGCGCCGCTGGTCGCGATGTCGGTGATCCCGGCCCGGTCCAGGCCGAACACCACCCGGCGCTGCAGCGCCGATGTCGAGTTGTAGAAGTGCACGATGGCCCGCCGGGCACCGCGCAGCGAGTCGAAGGTGCGCTCGATGAGGTGGTCGCGGCATTGCGTCAGGACCTGGATCGTGACGTCGTCGGGGATCATGTCCTGCTCGATGAGCTGGCGCACGAAGTCGTAGTCGGTCTGGCTGGCCGACGGGAAGCCGACCTCGATCTCCTTGTAGCCCATCGCGACCAGCAAGCTGAACATGCGCCGCTTGCGCTCGACCGACATCGGGTCGATCAGGGCCTGGTTGCCGTCGCGCAGGTCGACCGCGCACCAGCGCGGGGCCTTCTCGATGTGCCGCGCCGGCCATTGGCGGTCCGGCAGATCAACCGGAAACTGCTGATGGTATGGCTGATAGCGGTGGATGGGCATGCGACTGGGCCGCTGGCGGGCGATCGGGTCAGCGGTCGCCGATACATCAGACATGGGTCTGCTCCTGAATTGTCACGGGCTGGGCTCACGGGGGCTGGGCTCTCACGGGGCTCTCAGCCGGCGCTCGGCGCTCAGGCGCGAGTGAACACCGCGACGAGGTGCCGGCCGGATGGGGCCTCGTCGCGGCACGGAAGAAGGAGCGCCTGCCACATGACGGGTGCCACGCTACCCCATCCGGGGCCGGATGCCGGGCCAGCTTCCAAGATCTGGGAGTCAGTGGCCGCGCGGGCGACGCGCCGCGGGCCCACCGCGGGGCTGGTGCCGGGGCGCGCCGGCCGGCTTCGCCGACGCGCTCGGAGGTGCCGGCGGGGCGGCCGTGGAGAGCGGAGCGCCGGCCGTCACCGGCCCGGGCAGCGTGGCGGTCGGCGGTGCCGGGGACACGGCGGTGGCCAGGATCAACGTGCCGAAGCCGGCGCGCAGGCCGGTCAGCGTGCCGTCCACCTCGTAGCAGTAGATGCCCGGGTCGACCGGCGCGGCGAGGGCGGCCGAGTTGGCCTCCACCGAGAAGCAGGCGCCGCGCGCCCCGGGCAACAGCGGCGCCGTCTCCACGGACAGCGCGGCCTGTCGATCGGTCAGCTCGTCGATCCAGTCGACGAAGGGGTGCTGCACCCGCGGGTCCATCGACGCCGGGAACGACCCGTCCGGCCCGGCCGCCTTGACGCACCCGGCGTTCTCGCCGCTCAGCCGGCACTGGTAGAGCCCGTTGCGGTTGCCGGCGAGCGCCACGTTGGCCTGGCCACCGAGCGCCCCGCCGGGCACGTCGACGCGCCACGAGCCGTCCGCGGCGAGCGTCACCATCACCGTGCGTGCCGGGCGCCCCGACTGCGTGAACGTGTACCCCGCCAGGAAGCGCCGGTCCTTGGCCGCCGCCGCCAGCCCGGCCAGCTGGGTGCGGGCATCCAGCGGTACGGCGGAAGGGGTTGGTTTTTCCGCGGCCTCCGCCGGCGGCCCGGCCGACCCGGTGCATCCTGCCGCGAGCAGCCCGGCGCCGAGAAGCGTGATCACGGGGGCAAGGCGGCGCATCCGGTCATTCTCGCCCGATCGCGGGCCGGATGGTGGGAACGCCACTCCCGGCGGGTCCGGCCCGCCGGTAGGCTCGACAGGTCCCATAGGCGCCGCCGGCTCTTTCCTTACCGCGGAGGGAGACAACCGGCGGCGTTGGCACGTGTGAAGGGAGCCGACCGCTGTGGCGCTGGTCGTGCAGAAGTACGGTGGTTCGTCGGTGGGTGACGCCGAGCGCATCAAACGCGTGGCCGAGCGCATCGTCGCAGCCCGTAAGGCTGGCAACGAGGTGGTCGTGGTGGTTTCCGCGATGGGCGACACAACCGACGAGCTGATCGACCTCGCCCACCAGGTCAGCCCGCTGCCGCCCGGCCGCGAGCTGGACATGCTGCTCACGGCGGGTGAGCGGATCTCCATGGCGCTGCTCGCGATGGCCATCCACAACCTCGGGTACGAGGCGCGTTCCTACACCGGGTCCCAGGCCGGTGTGCTGACCACCTCGGCGCACGGCAGAGCCCGCATCATCGACGTCACTCCGGGCCGCCTGCGTGGCGCGCTCGACGAGGGCGCGATCGCGATCGTCGCCGGCTTCCAGGGCGTCGCCCAGGACACCAAGGACATCACCACGCTCGGCCGCGGCGGCAGCGACACAACCGCCGTCGCGCTGGCCGCTGCGCTACAGGCCGACGTGTGCGAGATTTACACCGATGTCGACGGCGTTTTCACCGCCGATCCGCGCATCGTCAAGAACGCCCGACACATCAAGAAGATTACGTACGAGGAGATGCTCGAGCTGGCGGCGTGTGGCGCCAAAGTCCTCATGCTGCGTTGTGTGGAGTACGCGAGGCGGTCCGGGATCCCGATCCACGTCCGCTCGTCGTACTCACACAGCACCGGCACCATGGTCACCGGCTCGATGGAGGAACTTCCCGTGGAACAGGCAATGATCACCGGTGTCGCCCACGATCGCAGCGAGGCCAAGATCACGATCGTCGGGGTGCCCGACGAGCCCGGGGTCGCGGCCCGCGTCTTCGAGACGGTCGCCGGTGCCGACAGCAACATCGACATGATCGTGCAGAACGTGTCCACCGAGGCCAGCGCGCGTACCGACATCTCCTTCACGCTACCGAAGACCGACGGCCCGACCGCGATGGCCGCGCTGGGCAAGGTGCAGGACAAGATCGGGTTCAAGGTTCTGCTCTACGACGACCACATCGGCAAGGTGTCGCTGATCGGCGCCGGCATGCGCTCGCACCCCGGCGTGGCGGCCACGTTCTTCGCGGCGCTGGCCAACGCCGGCGTCAACATCGAAATGATCTCCACCTCGGAAATCCGGGTTTCGGTAGTGTGTCGGGACACCGACCTCGACATCGCCGTCCGCGCGGTGCACGACGCGTTCGACCTCGGGGGCGACGAAGAGGCGGTTGTCTACGCCGGTACCGGGAGGTGACCTCGATGGGCGAGCTGCCCACCCTGGCCGTGGTCGGGGCGACCGGCGCGGTCGGGGCGGTGATGTGCGAGCTGCTGTCCGCCCGCAAGAACGTCTGGGGTGAGATCCGGCTCGTCGCCTCGCCCCGCTCGGCCGACAAGACCATCGTCGTGCGCGGCGAGGAGCTCAAGGTCCTGTCGCTCGCTCCCGACGTGTTCGACGGCGTCGACGTGGCGATGTTCGACGTCCCGGACGAGGTGTCGGCCGAGTGGGCGCCGATCGCGTCCTCCCGCGGCGCGGTCGCGGTGGACAATTCAAGCGCTTTTCGCATGGACCCCGACGTGCCGCTGGTCGTGCCGGAGATCAACCCCGAGCAGGTGCGCAACCGGCCCAAGGGCATCATCGCCAACGCCAACTGCACGACCCTCACGATGATCGTCGCCGTTGCCCCGCTGCACCGGGAGTACGGGCTGAAAGAGCTGGTCCTGGCCTCCTACCAGGCGGTGTCGGGTGCCGGGAAGATCGGCATCGACACCCTGCTCAGCCAGATCGACAAGATCAGTGGCGACCGCACGCTCGGCTCCCGCTCCGGCAACGTCCGCCAGGCCATCGGCGACGACCTCGGCCCGTTCCCCGCACCGCTGGCGCTCAACGTGGTGCCGTGGGCCGGCTCCCTGCGCGACGCCGGCTGGTCCAGCGAAGAGCTGAAGATGCGCAACGAGTCCCGCAAGATCCTCGGTCTGCCTGACCTCAAGGTGTCCGCCACCTGCGTCCGGGTGCCGGTCGTGACCGGGCACTCGGTCGCCATCCACGCCGTGTTCGGCACCGTGGTCGACGCCGACGACGCCCGCGAGGCGCTCCGGCACGCGCCCGGGGTGATCCTGGTGGACGACCCGGCGACCGGCGAGTTCCCGATGCCCATCGACGCGGTCGGCACCGACCCGTCCTGGGTCGGCCGGATCCGCCGCTCACTCGACGACCCGCGCGCGCTGGATCTCTTCGTGACCGGCGACAACCTGCGCAAGGGTGCGGCGCTCAACACCGCCCAGATCGCCGAACTGCTCGCCGCGGAGTTCACCACCCGCTGAGCCGCGCCGGCCCGGGTCGCGGTGGCCCGGGTCGCGGTGGCCCGGGTCGTGCTGAGTCGGGTCGTGCTGAGTCGGGTGTGCCGACTCTGGTCGCTGCGACAAAGCGGGCTATTCGGGCGACGCATCGGTGATCATCATAGACGTTGGTCGATAAGGTCCCGTTCGGGGCGCTGTTTTCGCGTTATATCGACCAACGTCGAAACGAGCGGGTCGCACGGTCAGTTGCCCTCGCCGAAGTCGGACGGAACCGGGCTGCACCCCGAACCCGACTGGAGCCTCGAACGCGATTGGACCCCTGAACCCGACTGGATCCCTGAACCCGACTGGAGCCTCGAGCGCGACTGGAGCCCTGAACCCGACAGGAGCCCGAACCACCTCAAGTCACCGACGAAGACCAACAGATCTGACATCCAATACCTGTTGACATCGACTCCCTAGTAAGAGTTACTCTCAAATTCGAGAGACAATCACAAGGGAGAAGCTGCCATGCAAAACAACCGTCGCTGGTGGGCCCTCGCCGCGCTCATGCTCAGCATGCTGACCATCGGGTTCGACGCGACGATCCTCAACGTCGCCCTGCCCACCCTCGCCACCGCTCTGCACGCGCGCACCGACGGTCTGCAGTGGATCGTCGACGCATACGTCCTGGTCTTCGCCGGCTTGCTGCTCCCCATGGGCGCGATCGGCGACCGGTACGGGCGTAAGCGCGTCATCCTCATCGGCCTCGCCCTTTTCGGCGGCGCGAGCGTCGTCGCGACCTACGCGGCCGGCACCGGCACGCTGATCGCCGCCCGCGCGCTCATGGGTATCGGAGCCGCGATCCTCACCCCGATCGGCATGGCCATCCTCCCGGTGATCTTCCCACCGGAGGAGCGGGCCAAGGCGATCTCGTTCGCCGCGATCGGCATGGGCGCCGGCGTGCCGCTCGGCCCGATCATCGGCGGGTACCTGCTGCGCCACTTCTGGTGGGGATCGGTGTTCCTGGTCAACGTCCCGGTCGTCGTGTTCGCGCTGATCGCGGTCGCGCTGCTGGTGCCGGAGTCGAAGGACCCCGCGCCGCCGCGGGTCGACGTCGTGGGTGGCGCGCTGTCCACCGTGGGCCTGGTCAGTTTCGTGTACGGCGTGATCGAGGTCCCGCAGCGAGGCTGGACCGACGGGCTGGTCCTGGCGACCCTCGCCGCAGGCATCACCCTTCTGGTCGCCTTCGTCGTGTGGGAGAAGCAGACCGCGCAGCCGATGATCGACCTCGACCTGTTCCGCAAGCCGCGCTTCCTCTGGGGCACCGTCTCCGCGACCGTGGCCTCGTTCGCGCTGTTCGGCCTGCTGTTCGTGGTGCCGCAGTACCTGCAGGCGGTGCGCGGCAACGACGCCCTCAACACCGGCCTGCGCCTGCTGCCCCTGATGGCGGGCCTGATCGTGGGCGCCCGGGTGAGTGTGAAGCTGGCTACCAGGATCGCGATCTCCGGCGGTCTCGGCCTGATGGCCGCGGGTCTCGCGCTCGGCGCCATCACGACCACAAGCAGCGGGTACGGGCTGGCGGCCGCCTGGCTGACGATCGTCGGCGCGGGGACCGGCCTGGCACTGGCTCCCGCGATGGACGCCGTGCTCGGCGAGCTGCCTCCGGAGCGCTCCGGCGCCGGTAGCGCGCTGACCCAGGCGTTCCGGCAGGTCGGCGGCGCGCTCGGGGTGGCGCTGCTGGGCAGCCTGCTGGCCGACGCATACCAGAGCCGGTTGACCGACACAGCCCCGCAGGCGGCGCGCGACTCGGTCAACGGTGCGGTGGCGGTCGCCGGCGCGCTGCACGACCCGGCGCTGCTGGCCAGCGCGCACAGTGCGTACGTGCACGCCATGGACACGGTCCTCATCTCGTGCGCCGGCGTCGCGCTGCTGGGCGCGGTACTCGTGGCGATCTTCCTGCCGGCACGGACCGCGCGGCCGACGGCGGAGCTGGTGACCGCGGTGTGATGGAGAATCAGACCATGAGCTCACCCGGACTGCGGGAACGCAAGAAGCAGAAGACGCGCTGGGCGATCCAGGAGCATGCGCTGCGGCTGTTCGCCGAGCAGGGGTACGAGGCGACGACGGTCGAGCAGATCGCGGCCGCGGCGGAGGTCTCGCCCAGCACGTTCTTCCGCTACTTCCCCAGCAAGGAAGACGTGGTCGTCGAGGACGAGTACGACCCGATCCTGGTTGCGGCCATGGACAGCGCGCCCGCGGAGCTGGCTCCGGTGGGCGCGCTGCGCTACGCGATCCGCACCGCGTTCGCCCAGTTCGGCGAGGGGGAGCTGGCGAAGCTCGAGGGGCGCACGCGGCTCATCCTCGCGGTCCCCGCCCTGCGTGCCCGTACCCTCGAAAATCTCACCGCGAGCATCGCGCTGCTCGCCGAGCCGTTCGCCCGGCGCATGGGGCGCGACGCCGATGACTTTCAGGTGCGCAGCTGGGCCGGTGCCTGCATCGGCGCGATTCTGGCGGCCATGCAGGAGTGGATCCAGGGCGATGCCGGCAAGAACTTCGCCGAGTTGGCCGACGAGGCGTTGGGACATCTGGAATCGGGGTTCGCGAAGCGGGGCAAGTCATAGGAAGATTCGACCATGGTCGACATCCGCCGGCTCGCCCCCGCCGACTGGCCGACGCTGCGCCAGGTCCGCCTCGCCGCGCTGACCGACGCGCCCTACGCGTTCGGCTCCACGTACGAGCGGGAGATCGCCTTCGGCGAGCACGACTGGCGGGGCCGCATCCAACGGTCGGCGTGGTTCGTGGCGTTTGAGCTGGACGAGCCGGTCGGTCTGGCCGGTGCGCACGCGCCCAATGACCGGCCCGGCACCCGCGAGGTGGTGTCGATGTGGGTGCGGCCGGCCGCGCGGGCCGGGAAGCTCGCCGACCAGCTGCTGTCGACGGTCCTGGCGTGTGCCCGCGAGGAGGCGGCGGCCGAGGCGTCGTTGTGGGTGGCCGACGACAACGAACGGGCCCGCCGCTTCTACCTGCGCTACGGATTCGCGCCGACCGGCAACCGCCAGCCGCTCTGGGGCCACCCGGGAATCGAGGCCGCCGAGTACTGCCTCGAGCTGTCATGATCATGAAGGATCTTCCGTGCGAGGACACGGAAGATCCTTCATGATCATGACGAGAGGACGTCGTCGGCGTCGATGATCGTGTACGCATATCCCTGCTCGGCGAGGAACCGCTGGCGGTGCGCCGCGTACTCGGTGTCGATCGTGTCCCGCGCCACCACCGTGTAGAAGTGCGCCTGCCGCCCGTCGGCCTTCGGCCGCAGCACCCGGCCCAGCCGCTGCGCCTCCTCCTGGCGCGAGCCGAAGCTGCCGGAGACCTGGACGGCCACGGCCGCCTCCGGCAGGTCGATCGAGAAGTTGCCGACCCGCGAGATCACCAGCGTCTTCACCTCACCCGACCGGAACGCGTCGAACAGCCGCTCGCGCTCCTTGTTGGTCGTCGAGCCCTCCACGATGGGTGCGTCGAGGTATTCACCGAGCTGGTGCAGCTGGTCGATGTATCCGCCGATGACCAGCACCTGGTCGCCGGCGTGCCGGTCGACCAGTGCCTTGATCACCGGCAGCTTGGTGCGGGCCGTGGCCGCCATCCGGTAGCGCTCCTCCGGCTCGGCCGTCGCGTACGCCATCCGCTCGGCGTCGGTCAGCGTGACTCGGACCTCGGTGCAGTCGGCCGGTGCGATCCAGCCCTGCGACTCGATGTCCTTCCACGGCGCGTCGTAGCGCTTCGGCCCGATGAGGCTGAACACGTCGCCTTCCCGGCCATCTTCGCGGACGAGTGTCGCGGTGAGGCCGAGCCGGCGACGGGCCTGCAGGTCGGCGGTGAACCGGAAGATCGGCGCGGGCAGCAGGTGCACCTCGTCGTAGACGATCAGGCCCCAGTCGCGGGCGCCGAACAGGTCGAGGTGTGAGAATGCCCCGCCCCGGCGGGTGGTGAGCACCTGGTAGGTGGCGATGGTGACCGGGCGGATCTCCTTGCGCTCCCCCGAGTACTCCCCGATCTCGTCCGCGGTGAGGGAAGTGCGGGCGATCAGCTCGCGCTTCCACTGCCGGCCGGCCACGGTGTTGGTGACCAGGATCAGGGTGGTCGCCGACGCCTCTGCCATGGCCGCCGCGCCGACGAGCGTCTTGCCGGCGCCGCACGGCAGCACGACGACGCCCGAGCCGCCCGCCCAGAAGGACTGGACGGCCTCCCGCTGGTAGGACCGCAGGTGCCAGCCGTTTTCGGCGAGTGAGATCGGATGCTTCTCCCCGTCGACGTAGCCGGCGAGATCTTCGGCCGGCCAGCCGATCTTGAGCAGCGCCTGCTTGAGCCGGCCGCGCTCGGACGCGTGGACCGCCACGGTGTCGTCGTCGACCCGCGAGCCGAGCATCCCGGCCAACTTCTTGGACTTGGCCACCTCGACCAGCACCGCGCGATCGAGGGCGTGCAGCACGAGCCCGTGCGTCGGGTGGTTGGCCAGCTGGAGCCGGCCGTAGCGGTCCATGGTCTCGGCGACGTCGACCAGCAGGGAGTGCGGAACGGGGTAGCGCGAGAAGCGCAGCAGCGCGTCGACCACGCTTTCGGCGTCATGACCGGCGGCGCGCGCGTTCCACAGACCGAGCGGGGTCAGCCGGTAGGTGTGCACGTGCTCCGGTGAGCGCTCCAGCTCGGCGAAGGGCGCGATCGCCATCCGGCACACGGTAGCGTCGGGATGGTCGACCTCGAGCAGCAACGTCTTGTCGGACTGGACGATCAACGGGCCGTCGGTCAAAGCAGGCCTCCTGCGAAGGGGAACGCTCCAGTCTGGCATGCCCCACCGACAACGCCGGGTGCTGTCGAAGCCGCCGCGGAAAGATTGGATGTTCCACCGCCAAATCAGTGCAGAGCCGGCATGCGACTGCTGATACCTGAGTGAAAGTTGCGGCTCCCGCGCAACCTTTACGAGACGGGGAGGCGTCAATATTCATGTACGGCCACGGGAGGACAGATGGCAAACAGGCGTGCGCTCTGGGTGGGGATCACGCTCGGTCTCATCTCCGTGACCGTGTTGGTAGGGGCCGGGGCGTATGCGTTCGGGCCGGCGCGAGCGGTCGCTTCCCAATGGGAGCGACCCGCCTCGTCGGCCGGCAAAACGGGGGAGAGCGCATCGCCCGGCCCCACCCGACCGGCGGACCCCGCGCCTTCGTCACCGGCGGCCACGACGGAATCCGCAACGCCCACCGCTCCGACCTCTAAGCCCGCGCCGTCCAAGCCCGCGCCGTCCAAGCCCGCGCCGCCCAAACCCTCCACGCCGGTCACGGACTGTCCCCAGGGGGAGCGCCAGCGCGACGTGGAGACCTATCTGGCCCAGCTCGACGGGTTCGGGCCGGTCACCGTCGACGGGGAGCAGTCAGCCGCCGACTGCGCCGCGATCACGAAGTTCCAGACCCGATACGGGATCAGCCCGGCCAAGGGGCGCGCCGGCCCGAGCACCGCCGAGGTGGCTCGGCGCATCGCCACCAGCCACACCGCGGCCGAGCGCGCGAAATGCGGGGCGGGTTCGGCGCTCACGATCTGCGTCGACCTCACCCTGCAGACCGCGTGGGCCGTCCGCGACGGCGCGGTGGTCTGGGGCCCGACCGTGATCCGCACCGGCATGGGCGGCGGATACCAGACGCCGACCGGCGCCTACCGGATCGGCAACCGGGCGCTCAAGGAGTGGTCGGTGCCCTACAAGGTCTGGCTGCCGTACTGGCAGAGCTTCAACGGCGGCATCGGCTTCCACGAGACCACCACCTACATCCACGAGGCGTCGCTCGGCTCGCATGGCTGCGTCAACCTGCTCCACGCCGACGCGGTGGCGCTGTGGAACACGTCGGTGGTCGGCACGACGGTGCGGGTGTTCGGGCGGCGGCCGAACACCTGACCGCACAGGACCGAGGGGAGTCGTGGTCCCGCGGTAGGGGCGGGATCGCGGCTCCCCTCGCCACTGGTCGGGCTTGCGTCGATCGGGCAAGCTGGACTGACCGGCCGATGTGGAGGTGGCGATGACCTCCGGTACTCACGCGCAGCGTCGGATCGTGATGCTCAGCGCCGCGCTGATCGCACTGTTGTCCGCCGGGTGGTTCATGGTGTCGTGGCGGGTCGGTCACAGCCCGGCCGGCGACGCGTTCGGTGAGGCGGTGGGCGTCGTGTTCGCCCTGCTGATCGTCGCGTCGGCGGTCGGTGCCAGCCGCCGGGACCGATCCGACGACGACGGGACCGGCGATGGATAGGGGCGAGACCAACGACGCGCGCTGCGCCGCTCCCGCCGCCCGCCGTCTCATGGGGTGGAGGGGGCGTCCTCCGGGATGGCCGCCGTGATCCGGTGCAGGGCGAAGGTGTGCAGCATCTCGGTGCGCTCGTCCTCGGCGCGCAGGTACCCGGCCCCGATCGAGATCGGCCGGACCAGGCGGGAGTTGGTGGCGCCGTGCGCGTCCACGTACCCCACCCAGACCCGGGCCTTGTCCCGCAACGCCTGCTGGAGCACCGCCATCGCCTGGGTGTGCGCCTGCGCCCCGGCCAGCCCCGCCGTCCCGCCGACCGCGCGCACGGTGATCGGTGCCCGGCGGGCCGCCCGGGTCGCGGCGTCCCCGCGCCGCAACTGCTCGACGATGCCGCCGAGCCGGGCCGGGGTGAGCCGGGGCTGCGCGAGCGGGTCGTCGACCCGGCGGGACGGCACCGGCGGCCGGGCCGGCGCGCGGGGAGCCTTGACCCGGGTCAGCACGGCGGCGCCGGTCGCGTCCTCGGGCACCGGCGCGTAGCCCGCTTCGCGCAGCGCGGCGAGCAGCCGGCCGGTCGCGTACGGCGAGATCAGCACGGTCGGTGCGAGCCGCCGCAGCCCCATCGAGGCCAGGCGCCGGTCGGCCAGCACCTCGGCGAGCAGCGCCTCGTCGTCGCCGCGCAGGTATGCGCCGGCCGATCCCGCCCGCAGCCCGCCGTGGCGGCGCGCGACATCGTCGACGAGGTAGGTCAGCCCCTGCGGCACCGGCGTCCGCGAGCGGCGCCGGAACAGTGCGTGCAGGTCGGCCGCGGCGTACCCGGTGTCCAGAGCCCGGCGGACCGAGTCGGCGGTGACCCGGTAGACGCTGGGCGACTCGGCGTCGGCGACCATGGCCAGCTCGGCGGCCAGCTCCGGCTCGGCCGGCCCCGGGACGACAACGGTCAGGTCGGCCTGCAACAGCACGTGGTCGACCGGCGGCGGGAGCAGCGCGTCGAGCGCCTCCACGGCACCGGACGCCGGCCCGTCCGGCGACTGCACGCCAAGCGGATCGTCGTCCGGGTCGGCCCGCAGCGCCGCTTCCGTCTCGGTGTACAGCAGCCGACCGTACGAGGTCAGCGCGCCGAGGCCGGTGATCCCCAGCGTGGCGGCCTCGCTGAGCGCGGCGTCGTATCCGGGCGCGGTGCCGTTGCGGCCCACCCGCCGGGGCGCGCGCCAGGCCAGCACCGCCCGGACGTCGTCGGCGCCCGGCACCGCGCCCGGCGGCAGGTCGGCCAGCGCGCCGAGGACAGCCCGGCGCTGGCCCGGCGCGCCGACCCGCTCGATGTCGGCCGACAGCGCGGGTAGCAGCCGGTCCCGGTCGTCGCGCTGCCCGATCAGGCTCGGCATCCGCGCCATCAGCAGCCAGGCGCGCGCCATCCGGGCCCATCGCCGGGCGAGCGAGGACGCCCGCCACGCGTCGTACCCGCCGGCGGGCAGGAACACCGCGTCGCCGGTCTCGCCGCCGGCCTCCGCGATCAGGCCGGCCGCGTAGGCCACCTCCAGCAGGAGCGCGGCGACCGGCTCGGTGACGCCCGCCGCGCGGGCAAGCCGGCGCAGTTCGCGCACGCCCAGACCGCCGGAGCGCAGCACGAGGGCCGGCTCGGCGCCGAGCGCCTCGGCCAGCGCCTCCACGTACCGGACGACCTCCATCGCCTGGCCGGCGCCGGCCCGGTCGACCGTGGCCACCTCGCGGGTCGGCGCCTCGACCGCCGGCGGGTCGGGGTGCAGCGTGCCCAGTGGCCCGCTCTCACGGCGCAGCAGCAGCGCCACCTCTCGGGGCAGCTCGACGCCGTCGCCGCCGGTCGACACCAGCAGGTGATGCTCGACCAGCCAGCGCACCGGCGACCCCGATCCAGGGTCCATCAGCGCGGTCCCGCTCACCGTGCCCACCGGTGGCCCGGCAGCGAGCCGATCCAGCACCGCCCGGGCCGCCGCCGGCGCGGCCAGCAGCGCCCGGCGCAACCCCGCGGCGTCCGCGACCAGTGCGGCCGCGTCGGCGTCCAGGTCCGCGGCGGGCCGGCCCAGACCCGCCGGGTACGGGGAGCAGACCTCGTCCACGCCGGCCACCACGTGCAGGGCCCCGTCGGAGCCGTAGACGAGGGCGAGGGCGCGCAGGCGGGCCAACTCCCCGCGTACCCGGTCGGGGTTTATCCCGCACTGGGCGGTGAGCGTCAGAACGGCCTCGACCGACGTCCCGCCCGTCTCAGCATCCCGGCTGAGCCGCAGCGCGTCGAGGATCTCGAGGGTGAACTGGTCGAGCCCGTCGAGGGCGCGCGCCACCGACAACCGCGACTGGGCCCGCACCGCGAGCGCGGAGATGTCGGCCGGCACCGGGACGACGAGATCCGGGCGCAGCCCCAGCAGCGTGGCCAGCTCTCCGTCGGGGAGCCCACGCAGGTGATCGGCGAGTGAGACGGACATGGTGCTTCTCACGCTAACCGGGGACCGCGCCGGCTGCGGCCCCCGGTGATGATGTTCGCGGCGCCGGTACACCTCGCGGTGACCTTGCGTGGCAGACTACGCGATCGTTGACCGTTGATCCGCTGTATCTGGAAAGGACCGAGATGGCTTCTTCGGCAGGGCGTGCACCGGTTTCCGCGAACGAGAACCGCGGCCGCGGCAAGGTCGTACCGGACGGGCACCTGCCCGTGACGGAGCTACTGTCCGACCGCCCGGGTGCCAACTCGCCGTTCGGCGACGACCAGACCTTCCCGCTACCCCCCAGCGCGCTGGTCTACCGCCACCCGACCTCGTCGTAGCCTGGTCGACATGCCCGTCCCGCCGTTGACCGTCGGGTTCGACCTGGATCTGACGCTGATCGACAGCCGGGCGGGCATCGCGGCTGCGTACCGGGCCCTGGCCGACCGGACCGGCGTGCACATCGACACCGACCTGGTGGTCACGCGGCTCGGGCCGCCGCTGGAGGTCGAGATGGCGAACTGGTTCCCGCCGTCCGAAGTCCCGGCGGCCGTCGAGCTCTACCGGTCGATGTACCCATCGCTGGCGGTGCCCCCGACGGTCCCGATGCCGGGCGCCGCGGCCGCCATTTCGGCTGTCCACGATGCTGGCGGCATGGTCGTCGTCGTCACCGCCAAGAAGGCCTCGCTGGCGCGGCTGCACCTCGACCACCTGGGCCTGCGGGTCGACGTGCTGATCGGTGGCGCCTGGGCTGAGGTCAAAGGGCTGCGGCTCCGCGAGCACGGCGCCGGCGCCTATGTCGGAGATCACGTCGCGGACATGCTGGCGGCGCGGGTGGCCGGGGCGGTCGGCGTGGGGGTGACCACCGGGCCATGTGACGCTGCCGAGTTGACCGCTGCCGGCGCGTCGGTGGTGCTGCCCGATCTGCGACAGTTTTCGTCATGGCTGGCGTCGGTGTGACCCGGCTCTGATCGCCTGGCTGGTACAGCCACCGTCCACTGGGGATCTCGGTTGGTACACCGCGTTGTGGTGACTAGCCTTATGTGTCGGTGGTTGTCCCATTCGATGTGGAGCTGAGTTCACGTGCCGACGGGTCGAGTGAAGTGGTACGACACGGAAAAGGGCTTCGGTTTCCTGACGCGTGACGACGGCGGCGACGTGTTCGTCCACAAGGCCGCGCTGCCGTCCGGAGTGGCTGACCTCAAGACGGGTCAGCGGGTCGAGTTCGGCGTCGTGGAGAGCCGTAAGGGCAACCAGGCGCTCCAGGTGAAGCTGCTGGACACCCCGCCGTCGGTGGCTGAGCTGCGCCGCCGGCCCGCCGAGGAGCTGCACGGCCTCATAGAAGACATGATCAAGGTACTCGAGGCGAAGGTGCAGCCGGAGCTGCGGCGGGGCCGGTTCCCGGACAAGAAGACGGCGCGCACGGTCGCCGGGCTGGTGCACGCGGTGGCGCGCGAGCTGGAGATCTGAGCCTCCCCTCTCCGCGTCGATCTTGGAGTTATCTACGTGGTTTGATCTTCAAACCGCGTCACTTTCTCCTTGATCGGCGACGAGGGGCGGGGTTCCGTCAGCGCAACGGCAGCGGTGCCATAGGGGTGAGGCCGGCCTCGGCGGCGCGGCCGAGCAGCGCGTCGACGGCGGCATACCCCTCCGGGCCCAGGTCCTCGGTGAACTCGTTGACGTAGAGGGCGATGTGCTGGCTGGCCACGGCCGGCTCCAGCTCCTGGGCGTGGGCCAGCACGTACTCCTGTGTGGCCTCCGGGTCCTCCCACGCCTGGCCGAGCGACGCGCGTACCCACGCAGCGGCGTCCGCCGGGTCGACCGCGCCGCGGCGGGCCAGGATCGCACCGAGCGGGATCGGCAGCCCGGTCTCCTGCTCCCACCACTCGCCGAGGTCTGCCAGGGCGTGCAGGCCGTGCCGCTGGTAGGTGAACCGGGCCTCATGGATCACCAGGCCGGCATCGTATTTGCCCGCGGCGACGGCCGGCATGATGTCGTGGAACGGCACGACCTTGATCTTGGCCGGTGGATCGCCGGCTGCCCACAGGCGCATCAACAGGTACGCCGTGGTCCGGTCACCGGGCACGGCCACCGTGCGGCCGGCCAGGCTGGCGACTTTCGCCGGGTCGCGGACGAGCACGAGCGGACCGCAGCCACGGCCCAGCGCGCCCCCACAGGGCAGCAGCGCGTACTTCTCCAGCAACCACGGCAGCGCCGCGTAACTCACCTTGACCAGGTCGAACTTGCCCTTGGTGGCGGCCACGTTGGTCACGTCAACGTCGGCGTAGGTCACTTTCAACTGCGGCGCGCCCGGCACCAACCCGTGCACGAGCGCGTGGAAAACGAACGTGTCGTTGGGGCACGGGGAGATGGCGAGGGAGACCGTCACATTGTCAACTTTGCCAGGGAAGCGAACGCTTCGCTCAACCCGTCCAATGCGTCGCCAATGCGCCACGCGGCGCGATCACGCGGACCCACCGGGTTGGAGATCGTCCGCACCTCCCCGAAGGGCAGGCCGACCTGCGCCGCCGCGGTCGCCACGCCGAAGCCCTCCATCGCCTCGGCCACCGCATCCGGATGCCGGGCGAGCACCTCCCGGACGCCGGCCTCGGTGCCGGTGACCGTCGACACGGTGAGCACCGGGCCGGCGACCGCGTGCGGCAGGGCGGAGGTGGCCGCGGCGAGCAGACGCGGGTCGGTGTCGAGGCGCGCGCGGCCGAAACCGAGCCGGTCGAGGCTGACGAACCCGTCGGGGGAGTCGGCGCCGAGGTCGGCCGCGATGCTGCTGGTGGCGACGACCGTGCCGCCCACCGCGACCCGGCCGGTGACCCCGCCCGCGATGCCGGCGGACAGGAGGGCGTCGAACCCGTCCTCGGCCAGCGCGAGCAGCCGCGCGGTCGCCGCCGCGGTCGCCGCGACACCGACCCCGCCGGTCTCGACGAAGACGTCGGCCGCACAACCGGCGGCGCCCAGGCCGCGCAGCACCGCCTCGCGCTCCGCCTCGACGGCCGTCATGACGAGGACCCGGCCGAAACCGAGGAAGCTCATTCGTCCTCTTCCAGGTCGAGCGTGCGGTCGGGGCCGGACGGGCGGTAGAGGTGGAATCCGGGCGGCGTGTCGGGCTCGGGGTCGATGAGCACCCGGGTCTGCTCCGGCTTGCGGACCGGGGGAGTGGTCGGGACACCGCCCGAGCCGGAGCGGGTCTCTGTAGCGGTACCCCCGGCGGCCCCCGCCGGGGCTCCGGTCGGCGCGCCCGGGACGGCGCCGGGCAGCGTGCCCGGGGCTCCGGCTGAGCCGCGGCCCCGCAGGCGCCAGGGGCGCTTGCCCGACGTGCGGTTTTGCCCGGTCGGCTCGGCACCGCCGGCTCGGCTGCCCGCCAGGTCGACTGTGGCCGGCTCGCGGTCTCCGCGCTTCGGCGGCGGGGCGGCACGGGGGCGCCTCCCGGTCGCCCCCAGATCCTCCGTCGGGCCGCCGAAGTCGACGGTCGGTCCTTCGTCGGGTGCCGGCGCCCCGAAGAGGCGGTCCCGGCGCAGTCGGCCGGTGACCATCACCGCCCGCACCAGGCTGAGGGCCAGGAACCCGGCGATCAGGCCCAGACCGAGCCGCCCGTCGAACGGGATGAGACCCAGCGCGCCGCCGGCGACCCACGCCAGCATCAACAGCGTCTCGGAGTGCGCGAACGCGCTGGCCCGGATCCGCTCCGGAACCCGCTCCTGGAGCACGGCGTCGACCGCGAGCTTCGCCAGGCCGCTGGCCACGGCGGTGACCAGGCACAGCACGGCGACCAGGAACATGGAGTAGAACGCGACGGCCGCCAGGGCGGCCAGGGTCACCAGGAGAATGCCGCCGGCCTGCAGCAGCACCGGGCGGCGGATGCGCAGCCGGGTGCCCACCGCCGTGGCCAGGAACGAACCGAGGCCCAGCGAACCGGCCACCAGCCCGATCGCGGCGGTGGCCGACAGCTCCCAGCCGAGCAGCCCGCTCGGGAGGTCCCGCTCGCGGATCGCGAACGCGAGGAAGAGCGTGAGGAACCCGTAGACCGTCCGGAGGGTAGCGCTGCCGGCGAGGGTGGCGACGACGAGCTTGCCGGAGAGCACCTTCGCGCCCTTGCGCCCGGGCAGCTGGAACGCGCGCGGGACCACCTCGGGTGGCTGCGAGTCGGCGCGTGGCGGCAGCCGCAGCGCGACGATCATGCCGAAGACGAACACGACCATCGACAGCCGAAGGGGCAGCGCGGGCCCGAACGCGGCGGCCGCGATGCCGACCGGTGCCACGACGGCACCGGCGACGGTGCCGAAGACGGACGCCCGCGCTCCCGCCTCGGACAGGCCGAGGCGGGCCGGCAGCAGGCGGGGCACGGCGGCACTGCGCGCCACCCCGTAGGCCCGCGACAGCACGAGGATGCCGAACGCCGCCGGGTAGAGCGTGTAGCCACCGATGTGCTCGGCGATCATGTAGGCCAGGAAGGCCCGGCCGAGCATCGTGACGGCGAGCGCGTAGCGCCGGCCGTGGCGGAACCGGTCCAGCAGCGGCCCCACGATGGGCGCCAGCAGGGCGAACGGCAGCATCGTGACGAGCAGGTAGAGCGCGACGCGGCCGCGCGCCTCGCCCACGGGCACGTTGAAGAAGATCGTGCCGGCCAGACCGATGGCGACGAGGGTGTCCCCGGCGCACGAGGCGGCGTGCAGGTCGAGCAGGCGCATCATGCCGGACTCGCCCGCACCACCGCGCTGCCGGGCGAGCAGCACGTTGCGGATGAGGAACCGCCCGGTGCCCAGCGCGGCGATGAGCAGCCTCTGCATGGCCAGCAGCGCCAGGGCGGCGAGCTGGCCGAGGGTGCGGACCACCGACATGCTCTCCATCCTGACCCATCGGTGCGACAAGAAGCTTCCCCTGGCGGTGCCTTCCCGGTTTGCCGTAAAGATGAGGCAGAATGGCCGGGTGACAAGGGCGGGTACGGCGACGGTCGGACGAGCGACCGGGCGCGCGGTGAAGTTGGATGCGACCTGCGCCGACGCGGTGGGCGTCGCGCGTTCGGCCCTGTCCGAGGTGGATCCCGACCACATCGGCGAGCACGTGTCCGTGCAGGCGGAGGGCGAGCGCCTGGTGACCCACTTCTTCGAGTGCCACCTGCCCGGTTACCGGGGCTGGCGCTGGGCGGTCACCGTGACCCGGGTGCCGCGCAGCCGGCACGTCACGGTGTGCGAGGCGGCCCTGCTGCCCGGCCCGGAGGCCGTCCTGGCCGCCCCGTGGGTGCCGTGGCAGGAGCGGCTACGCCCGGGTGACCTGGGCGTCGGCGACCTGTTGCCGACCACGCCCGACGACGAGCGCCTCGTGCCGGGATATGTGCAGTCCGACGACCCGGCGGTGGAGGAGGTCTCCTGGGAGCTGGGGCTCGGCCGGCCCCGGGTGATGTCCCGCGAGGGCCGGATGGAAACCGCCCAGCGGTGGTACGACGGGGATCGCGGTCCGGACGCGCCGATCTCGGTCGCGGCGCCCCGCGCGGCGCGCTGCGGCACCTGCGGCTTCTACCTTCCACTCGCCGGGGCCATGCGGCAGGCGTTCGGCGTCTGCGGCAACATGTACGCCGCCGATGACGGTCAGGCGGTCAGTGCCGACCATGGCTGCGGCGCGCACTCCGAGGTGCTGGTCGAGCAGGCCGCGGTCGTGGAGGAGCTGCCCACCGTCTACGACGACGGTGAGGTCGAGCCGGCCTAGCCGCCGGACGCGGCGCGCCGGCGCCGCCGGTTGGCGTCGTGCCGGATCATGACCGCGAGGCCCAGGAAGCCCCAGAGGAAGCCGGCGAGGCAGATGGCCAGCCAGTTGCCGTGGCCGTGCGCTTCCAGGGTGTCCCGAAACGGCAGCAGCGCCAGCCCGAGCGCGCCCCAGACGATGATCCCGCCCACCGCGAACGGCACCATGGGCGGGTCGAGCGGCGCTGGCCGCGGTGCTGCGGCGCCGTCCGGCGCCTGCGGGTTTTCGCTGGTCGACACGGCGTCAGGGTACGCGTTGAGCGCACCCGCCCGGGTGAGCGCCCTCACACATCCAACTGGTTAGCTAAGCTTATTAGGTAAGCTAACGATTGTGGCGGTACGGGCGGCGTCGTGTCAGCAGGCAGCGGCGGCGCCGCGTCTCGCCATCCCCCGGCTGCGCCGGACCAGGCCCGCGGGGGAGTTGACCCCGGCCCAGCCGTCCGCGCTCACGAGCCCGGATCTGACGGCGAGCCGGACCGCGCCGTGGCGCGCGGGGCCCGGGTAAGCACGGCCTGACCGGAAGAGACGCCGGCCGGGCCGCGGAGACGAACGCGGAGGAGGCGCACACCAGAGTGCGTTCACGGCTGAGCAACACCTTTCGATCCCTGTACGTGCGGAACTACCGGCTCTTCGCCACCGGCCAGCTCGTCAAGCTGACCGGCGTCTGGATGCAGTTCACCGCCCAGGACCTGCTCGTACTCCACCTGTCGCACCAGCGCCCCACCGCGCTGGCCACGGTGACGGCGCTGCAGTTCCTGCCGGTACTCCTGCTGACGCTCTACGGAGGGAAGCTGGCCGACCGCTACGACAAGCGGAAGCTGCTCATCGCCGTCAACGCCGCCTTCGCCGCGGTCGCGCTGGTGCTCGGCATCCTGGTCAGCACCGACCTGGTACAGCTCTGGCACGTCTTCGCCATCGCCGCGCTGACCGGCGTGATCAACGCGATCGAGGCGCCGGTACGCCAGTCGTTCGTCTCCGAGCTGGTCGGCCACGATCTCCTGCCGAACGCCCTGTCGCTGTCGGCGGCCACGTTCAACTCCGCCCGCATCATCGGCCCGGCGGTGGCCGGCGTGTCGATCGGCTGGTTCGGCATGGGACCGGTCTTTCTGGCCAACGCGATACTGTGCTTCGGCCCGCTCGTCTCCGCGATCCGCATGCGCCCGGCCGAGCTGTACCGGGCGACGCCGGGCCAGCTCGACGCCCAGGACACCCGGATCGCCGACGGGCTACGCTACACCTGGCGCCGGCCCGACCTCGTACTCCCGATGGTTCTGGTGCTGATCGTGGGCATGCTGGGCTTCAACTTCCCGGTGACCCTCGCGGTGGTCGCCACCCAGGTGTTCCACGCCGGCCCGGCGACGTTCGGGCTGCTGTCGACGTCGCTGGCGATCGGTGCGCTTGCCGGTGCGCTGGCCGGCAGCCACCGGCGCGGCCGCCCGTCGATCTACGTCGTGCTGGTGGCGGCCCTGCTGTTCGGCGTGCTGGAGGTGCTCGTCGGGTTCGCGCCGACCTACCTGGTTGCGATGGCGCTGCTGATCCCGACCGGGTTCTTCATGATGTACTTCGCGCAGGCGGCCAACCAGCGGGTACAGCTGGGCACCGACGCCGAGTTCCGGGGTCGGGTGGTGTCGCTGTACATGCTGGTCTTCCTCGGCACGACGCCGTTCGGGGCGCTTGTCGTCGGATGGGCGATGGAGCAGTTCGGGATCCGCTCGGGCATGTGGATCGGCGGGGTCGCCTCGGTGCTCGCCGGGCTCGTCGTCGGCCTGATCCAGCTGCGCCGCGCCCACGCCGAGATCGGTCTGCACCTTCGGCCGCGCCCGCACGTGCACGTCCGGGAGCCGGCACCCGACGGTACGCACGTGATCGACTTCCGGGTGCCCGCGATCCGCCCGGCCGCCCGCTGATTTCTTGTCGTACCCACGTGGTTGGGTCCGGGCATGGAGTTCTCGCGCCTGCTCACCTATCTTGCGGCCGACTTCGATCGGCTGCGAGCGGTCGCGGCCCGCGACCTGACCGCACCGGTGCCGAGCTGCCCGGGCTGGACGGTCACGGACCTGGCACGCCACGTCGCCGAGGTCTATATGCACAAGGTCGAGTGCATGCGGCAGGGGCGCTCGCCCGCCGACTGGCCGCCGGACCTGACCGGTGAGGAGCCGATCGCGCTTCTCGACCGCGCATACGCCGACCTGCGCGCCGAGTTCGCGCAGCGGGGGCCGCTCGATCCGTCCTACACCTGGTATGAGCCGGATCAGAGCGTCGGCTTCTGGATCCGGCGGATGGCGCAGGAGACGGTGATCCATCGCATCGACGCCGAGTTGGCGCTGGGCGAGCCGGTGATGCCGGTCGCCGATGACCTGGCCGTCGATGGGGTCGACGAGGTGCTGGTGGTGTTCCTGAGCTACATCTCGCGTCGCTGGCCGGAGGAGCTCGGGCCGGCGCTGAAGGAGGCGTCCGGGGAGACCGTTCGAGTGGGCACCGGTGCGCGGTCCTGGTCGGTCACTGCGACGCCGCAGGGCGTCGAAGTCGGCACCGGTGACCCGGGCACGGTGGCCGCGGTGATCACCGGGCCGCCCGACCCGCTGCTGCGCTGGTTGTGGGGTCGCGGCGGCGACGACGAGATCCTGTTCGACGGCGACCCGGCGGCGGTCGCGCAACTGCGCCGGCTGCTGGTCGCCGCCACCCAGTAGGCCGCCCGCGGGGTGGTTTCAGGGATCGGCAGGGTGCTTCGCGGGGGCGCAGCCCCCGCGGGTCATAACACATTGGGGGTCACGGTGTCCATATCGGTGGCGGTCACCCGCGGCCGGGCTTAGCCTCGGGACCGTGGAGGTGTTGCGCTTCCTCGCCGTTCTGGCCGGCATCCTGGTGCTGCTCACGCTGCCCTGCTGGCTGATCCTCGCTGTGTCCGCCGACTCCGTGCTCGACCGGTTTGAGCGCTTCACGCTGCGTCAGATGCGTCTGCGCCGCCGGCAGCTGCCCGGCCGTTCGTGGCGCGACCGACGGCGCTTCGCGCGGCTCGATCGCGCGATGAGCCGGGCGACCGCCTCGCTGCCCGAGGAGCCGGCCGATCCGCCGATCGAGCGGGTGGCACGCGATCTGCGGCGCCTGGCCCGCCAGCGCCTCGACATCGCCAACCGGTCACCGGTCTGGCACACCGCGGTCCAGCGGGCCTACGACGACCGCCTGCGCACCGCGTGCCGAGAGTTGGGCGTCGAGGAGCATCTCACCGCGCTGACCGGCGTCGACCAGGACATCGAGCGGGTACGGGTGGAGGGCGCGCTGCAGTCGGCCGGCATGGTGGTTCCGTTCGTCAATGCGGAGTGGCGGCAGGACCAGCGGTGAGGCTGTTCGTCGCGGCCTACCCACCGCCTGAGGTCCGCGACGACCTCGCCGCGCTGGTCCGCGCGCTCGCGGTGGGTCAGCTGCGCGCGCCCGGCCGGTCCGTCCGGCTCGCCCCACCCGAGCAGTGGCATATCACGCTGGCGTTTCTCGGCGAGGTGCCGGAGCCGAAGGTCGATCGGGCGAAGCTGGCGGTGCAGCGGGCGGTCGAGGCGGTCGGAGCCGCGCCAGCGGTGCGGATCGCGGGTGGCGGCACGTTCGGCCGCGGCCGGTTCACCACGCTCTGGGCCGGGCTGCGCGGCGACACCGACACGCTGGCGAGCCTGGCCCGGGCGACCCGGCGTGAGCTGAAGGCCGCCCGGCTGCCCTATGACGCGAAGCGCTTCCGGCCGCACATGACCATCGCCCGGCCCGGCGACCGGGTCACGGCCGACGAGCTGGCCGGCGACCTGGCCGCGCTGGAGCGACACGAGGGTCCGCTGTGGACGGTGAGCAGCACTCGGCTGGTGCGCAGCCACCTCGGCCCGCGGCCCACCTACGAGCCGTTGGCCGAGGTCGCACTCACACCATGATCGTCACGACTTTCCTGAAGTTGTGGCATCAGGGGCGCACTGAGGCTACAAACTGCGGAAAGTTGTGACGATCAGGAAGGGCTACCAGGCCCAGGCCTCGGGACCGGCGCCGCCGTTGCCGACCGGCGGGAACAGCTCGTCCAGCCGCGCAAGCGTCTTGTCGTCGAGCTTGATGTCGAGCGCGCGCTGCGAGTTTTCCAGCTGCTCGATGGTGCGCGGCCCGACGATCGGCGCGGTCACCCCGCGCCGGGACAGCAGCCAGGCCAGCGCCACGTCGGCCGGGTCGTGTCCCAGGTCGCCGGCGAGCCGCTCGTAGGCCTCGATGGTGTCCCGGTGCTCGGCGAGCCCGTCACCTGCGCGACCCTCGTTGGAGCGGGCCCCGGTGCCCTCGCGCTGCTTGCGAAGAGCGCCGCTGAGCAGGCCACCGTGCAGCGGCGACCACGGGATGATGCCGATACCGTACTCGATCGCGGCCGGCACCACTTCCAGCTCGACGTGGCGGGTCATCAGGTTGTAGATGCACTGCTCGCTGACCAGGCCGAAGAAGTGCCGGCGCGCCGCCGCCTCCTGCGCGGCCACCAGGTGCCAGCCGGCGAAGTTGGACGAGCCGACGTAGCGCACCTTGCCCTGCGCCACCAGCAGCTCCATCGCCTGCCAGATCTCCTCCCACGGCGTGCTTCGGGAGACGTGGTGCATCTGGTAAAGGTCGATCCAGTCGGTCTGCAGCCGCCGCAGCGAGTCCTCGCAGGCGCGGATGATGTGCCGCGCCGAAAGGCCCTGCTCGTTGGGCCAGTCGCCCATCTTGCCGTAGACCTTCGTGGCCAGCACGACCTTGTCGCGCCGGCCGCCGCCCTGGGCGATCCACCGGCCGATTATCTGCTCGGTGACGCCTTCGCCGGTCTTCCACCCGTACACGTTGGCCGTGTCGAAGAAGTTGATCCCGTCGTCGAGGGCCTTGTCCATGATGACGTGGCTGTCGCCCTCGGAGGTCTTGGGCCCGAAGTTCATCGTGCCGAGGCAGAGCCGGCTCACCAGCAGACCGGTGCGCCCGAGATTCGTGTACTCCATGGAGACACCCTAAGTCCGGGAGCCAGTGTTCACTGGCCGGCGGGACAGGCCCTCACTCAGCGGAACGACTCAGGAGGATTCGCGAGCGGCGGGAGCGCCGCCGAAAAGCACATCGTCCCAGCTCGGAAGGCGCTTGCGCGGCTTGTCGCCGGTGCCCTGCTCGGTTGCGCCGCTGGTGGGGGCCGCGGTGCGACGCGGCCGGAGAACGGCCAGCGACGGCACGTCGGGGATGGTCTTGGCGGTGTCGGCATCCTCGTCGAACGCCGTGCCCGCCGACGAGCCCATCAGCGCCGCGGCACCGCCACGGGCGGCCGGCCGCGCAGGCTCGGCAGCCGGGGTGGCCCGCGACGGGCCGCCTTCGAGCGGCCGGTCGAGCGTGGCCAGGAGCGCGTCGCGCCCGGAGCGGATCGGGTCGCCCAGGCCGCGGCCGGGGCGCGACTCGCGGCGGGCGGTGTCGGCCGCGGGGCGCATAGGCTCGTGCCCACCACCGCGGGCCGGCTCACCGGGCGCGTGGTGCGGCGCCGGCGGGTCCTGGCCGAGAATCTGGGTGGGGCGCTCGGCGCACAGGTACTGCGCCATGTCGTCGTGCGGCGTGACCAGCTGCCGGGGCTTGTCCAGCTCCCAGATCGCCTGCGCGGTGGCCTTGCCGCTGGGCCAACTGGCAAGGATGCGCCAGGTGCCGTCGTCGCGCCGGTAGGCGTCCCACGAGATCTTCTCTGTGTCGATGCCGTGCTGGGCCAGCCGGGCGTCGACGACCTCGGCCAGCGAGGCGCCCTTGTCGGAGGTCTTGAGCTTGGTGCGGCGGGCGTGCTGGGCGAGCATGGCCCGCTCCTGCAACACCGGGCCGGCGTAGCGCAGCACCCGGTCGACCGGCACACCGGCGACCCGGGCGACGTCGTCAGCCGACTCGCCGGACCTTATCCGGGCCTGGATGTCGCGCGGCGACAGCGATGACGACGCGGAAACGTCCGCGACGACTCCCACCGGAGCGGTCCCGCCCGCGCCGCGCTCCATGCGCATGGCCGCGTTGATCCGGTCGTCGACCGGCAGGGCGAGCAGGCGTCCCACCTCATCGGCGAGCACGAGCGCGTGACCGTCCTCGGAGAGGGCGACGAACCGAACCGGCCGCATCCCTTTCCTCCGTCCACCCGTGAGCACCGGGCGATGCTCTTGCCGAGACACAGTACGCGTCACCCTAGCCGGACCGATGCCTGACGCGCCGGCCAAACCGAGACTTCTCGCACCTCATGCGCCGACCAAGCCCCCTCCTTCGCGCCGATCAAGGAGAAAGTGACGTGGTTTGAAGATCAAACCACGTCACTTTCTCAAGATCGACGAGAGGGGGAGGGGCGTCAGAGGCGCTCCACCACGTAGTCGACGCAACGCGTCAGCGCCTCGACGTCGGACGGCTCGATGGTCGGGAACATCGCCACCCGCAGCTGGTTGCGGCCGAGCTTGCGGTATGGCTCGGTGTCGACGATGCCGCTGGCCCGCAGCACCTTCGAGATCTGGGCCGCGTCGACGCCGTCAGCGAAGTCGATCGTGCCGACCACGTTGGACCGCAGCCCCGGGTCGAGGACGAACGGCGTGGCCACCTCGGAGCGCTCGGCCCAGCCGTACAGGATGGCCGCGCTCTCGGCGCTGCGCTTGGCCGCCCAGGGCAGCCCGCCGTTGCTGAGCATCCAGTCGACCTGCTCGGCGGCGAGGAAGATGGTGGCCAGCGCGGGAGTGTTGTAGGTCTGCTCCAGGCGGGAGTTTTCGACCGCCGTGACCAGGTCGAGGAAGGCGGGGATGTAGCGCCCCGACTCATTGATCCCGGTGGCCCGGGCCAGCGCGGCCGGCGACATCAGCGCGATGAACAGGCCCCCGTCGGAGCCGAGGCACTTCTGCGGGGCGAAGTAGTAGACGTCGGTCTCGTGCAGGTCGACCTCGAGGCCGCCCGCACCGGACGTGGCGTCGTGCAGCATCAGCGCGCCCTCATCGGCGCCGGCCACCCGGCGCACCGGCACGGCGACGCCGGTCGAAGTCTCGTTGTGCGGGGTGCAGTATGCGTCGACGCCCGCCTCGGCCCGCAGCGCCGGCGCCGAGCCCGGCTCGGCCTTGAACACGGTCGGCTCGCCCAGGAACGGCGCGTCCTTCACGGCCTTGGCGAACTTCGCGCCGAACTCCCCGAAGCTGGCGAACTGCGCCTTGTCGCGGATCAGGGAGAACGTGGCGACCTCCCAGAAGGCCGTCGTGCCGCCGTTGCCGAGGACGACCTCGTACCCCTCCGGCAGGGCGAACAGCTCCGCGAGCCCCCGACGCAGCCGCGCGACCTGGTCGCGGACCGTCTTCTGCCGGTGCGAGGTGCCCAGGTACGAGGTGGACACCGCGGCCAGGGCCTCGACGGCCTCCGGGCGCACCTTGCTCGGCCCGCAGCCGAACCGGCCGTCAGCGGGCTTGAGCTGGTCGGGGATGCGAATGTCAGCCATCTTCTGGTCTCTCCCAATGTGGGCGGCGAGCCCGTTGTCGCGGCATGGACGGACCCGGCGGCGCTGCCGTACCGTGCCGATCCTGCCACTCGCCGGCCGGGGGCCGTTCGTCGGCCGGCGGAATGTGGGGATCGTCCCTTCCGTTCGGCGGCACCTGAAATGCGGTCCGGCTGGGATCGAACCGGTACGCGCCGGCCTGGTAGGTGGAGGACCCGGGCTGGTAGGTCGTGCCCGGCGGAGGCTGCGCGGCGCCGCGGGCCCGCCGGTATGCCGGCGGCGGGGGGTCGGGCGGGTAAGCCGGGTCGGGCGGGTAGGCGGACTCGGTGCCGTGGCCGTTCACGAGCGGGTACGCCGCGGTGGGCCCGGACGCGAACGACGGCGTGGCGACCGGCGGCGTGGGAGGCCCGGGAAGTCGCGACAAGCCCGGCGGCCCGCCCATACCCGGCGGCACCGGCGGTGCCAGCAGGCCGGCGCGGGCCTCGGCCCGAGCGGCAGCGGCGCGGGCGGCCTCCGTCTGTGCGGCGGCGACCCGGGCGGCTTCCACCTTCGCTACCGCCTGGGCGGCCAGCCGCTTGCGCTTACGCCGGCTGCGCCAGCTGGCGATCATCCAGACGGTCTGCACGAGCGAGAGAAAGGCGAACGGCGTGGCCGGTAGGAACTGCTCCCACGGGTTGACGTCGCTGGCCCAGGCGTACGTCGACGAGCGGCGCAGCAGCGCGGTCTGCTCGGTGCGCCCCGGCTGGTTGTGCGTGAAGGTGCGCAGCTCGAGCCGCTTGCGGTGGACGGACCCGTCGGTGGCGTCGAAGGGGCCGTAGCAGATGGCGTAGCTCTTGGAGTGCACGCAGTCCTGGATCGAGACCACACCGGGGGTGCCCGACGTGCGGGCCCACAGCACCTCGACCGTGTCCCGGGCGAAGAGGGCGGTGCCACCGACGCCGGCGATCCACAGCACGATGGCGAACACCCACGAGCCGGTGGTGCGCAGGTGCCAGCTGCCGCGTTCGTCCTCATCGTCCACGCCCGCCGGGGCGGGCGGGCCGGCATCCCTGCCCGCCGGGGCGGGCGGGCCGGCATCCCTGCCCGCCGGGCCGGGCGGGCGGGCGTCCTTCTTCTTCGCCACCAGATCAGCGTACGGTCGTCCGGTCGCGCTGACGAACCCCGAAGATCATGGAGGATTCTCCGTGCTCCGGCACGGAGAATCCTCCATGATCATGGGGAAGGGGGGTGGGTCAGGCGCCGTGCGGGATGCTGTCCCAGCCGTCGACGTCGTTGGGCTTGCGCGGCGGCGGGCCGACGTAGCGCGCCGACGGGCGCACCAGCCGGCCGAGATTCTTCTGCTCGAGCACGTGGGCGCTCCACCCGGCCACCCGGGCACAGGTGAACATCGACGTGAACATGTGCGCCGGTACCTCGGCGAAGTCGAGCACGACGGCCGACCAGAACTCCACATTGGTGGCCAGCACCCGGTCCGGGCGGCGGTTGTGCAGCTCTTCGAGGGCCGCCTTCTCCAGGGCCTCGGCCACTTCGTACCGGGGAGCGCCCAGCTCACGGGCGGTACGTCGCAGCACCCGGGCGCGCGGGTCCTCGGCCCGGTACACCCGGTGGCCGAAGCCCATCAGCCGCTCGCCGCGGTCGAGGACGCTCTTCACGTACCCGACGGCGTCGCCGGTGCGGTCGACCTCTTCGAGCATCCCGAGCACCCGCGACGGCGCGCCGCCGTGCAGTGGCCCGGACAGGGCGCCGATGCCCGACGAGATGCAGGCGGCGACGTCGGCGCCGGTCGAGGCGACGACCCGGGTGGTGAAGGTGGAGGCATTCATGCCGTGCTCGGCGGCGGAGATGAAGTACGCGTCGACGGCCTTCACATGCCGCGGGTCGGGCTCGCCCCGCCAGCGCTTCATGAACCGCTCGACGATGGTCCGTGCCTTGTCGATCTCCTTCTGCGGCACCGCCGGCAGGCCCAGCCCGCGGGCGGCCTGCGCCACGAACGACAGCGCCGTCACGCTGACCCGGGCGAGATCCTCGCGGGCCTGCTCGTCGTCGATGTCGAGCAGTTGGCCCAGGCCCCAGTACGGGGCGAGCATGGCGACCGCGGACTGCACGTCGACGCGGATGTCGCCGGAGTGCACCGGCAGCGGGAACGGCTCGGCGGGCGGCAGGCCGGGCCCGAACTTGCCATCGGCGAGCAGCGCCCACACGTTGCCGAACGAGATCTGACCGATCAGATCCTCGATGTCGACCCCTCGGTAGCGGAGTGCGCCGCCTTCCTTGTCGGGCTCGGCGATCTCGGTCTCGAAGGCGATGACGCCTTCCAGTCCGGGCTTGAAATCGGCCATATCTCTCTCTCCTACGTCGTCTCTGACGTTGCTACCGCCAAGTAGCCCCGCATGTCATCTTTCACTCCGCCCAGCGGCCTTAGCGAGGAAACCTGCACGTAATTGTGTTTCGCGTGACACATCTTCACGTATCTCGCCGTAACCAGAGGAAGGATGTTGGCGTGACCCCCAGCACATCGCCGACCGGCGCCGACCTCTCCAGGATGCGCCGCGAGTACCTCGCAGACCATGGTCTGGATGAAAGCGACCTTGCGGCGAACTGGTTGACGCAGTTCGAGCTCTGGCTGTCCGACGCCGTCGCCGCCGAACTGGCCGAGCCCAACGCGATGGTGCTGGCCACCGCCGACGCGCAGGGGCGGCCGAGCGCGCGGACGGTCCTGCTCAAGGGGTACGACGCGCGCGGGTTCACGTTCTTCACCAACTACTCCTCCCGCAAGGGCCGGGAAGCGCACGACAACCCGTACGCGAGCCTGGTCTTTCCCTGGTTTTCGATCCGGCGGCAGGTGGTGGTCTGCGGCAGCATCGAGCGGGTCGACCGGGCCGAGACCGAGGCGTACTTCGCGGTGCGCCCGCGCGGAGCCCGGCTGGGCGCCTGGGCGAGCCCGCAATCGACGGTGATCGAGTCCCGGGACGTCCTGGAGGAGCAGTGGCGCGAAATGGACGAGCGGTGGCCCGAAGGAACCAGGATCCCGCCGCCCGACCACTGGGGCGGGTTCCGGGTGGTGCCGGAAACGGTGGAGTTCTGGCAGGGCCGGGCCAGCCGGCTGCATGACCGGCTGCTGTTCCGGTGCGTCGAGTCCGGTTGGCTCGTCGAGAGACTCGCCCCGTGACGCAGCTCGAGCCGACCGAGGCGGTCGCCGCGGAGGTCACCGAGCGCGGAACCTGGTTGAGCCGGCACGCCATCGACGTGCGACCGCTGCGCCACCCGGCGTTCCGGCGGCTGTTCATCGGCTCGGCCGTGTCGTTCTTCGGCTTCCAGTTCACCGCCGTGGCCGTACCCGTCCAGATGTACGCCCTGACGAAGTCCTCGGCGTGGGTCGGCTTCCTTGGCATCGCCGGCCTCGTGCCGTTGCTGATCTTCGCGCTGTGGGGCGGCGCGATCGCCGACGCGGTGGACCGTCGGCGGCTGCTGCTGGCCGGCTCACTGCTGATGTGGGCGTCGACGCTCGGGCTCTTCGCCCAGGCTGTACTGGGCCTGCGCAGCCCGGTGCTGCTACTGGCGCTCGTCGCGGTGCAGTCGACGGCGTTCGCGGTCAGCATGCCGACCCGTTCGGCGATCATGCCCCGGCTGCTGCCGGCCGCGGAGATCCCGGCCGGCAACACGATCAGCTACACGATGTCCAGCCTGGCGGCGGTCGCCGGGCCGCTCGGCGCGGGCGTGGTGCTCGCCCGCTTCCCGGTGGCCACCGCGTACGGCATTGACGCGGTGCTGTTCACCGTCGCGCTCTGGGCGGCGCTGCGGCTGCCCCCGCTGCCGCCGGAGGGGCCGCGTTCCCGGGGCGGCCTCGCCGACGTGCTCTTCGGCCTGCGCTACCTGGCCACCACACCGCTTCTGCTGCTGTCGTTCGCCATCGACATCGCCGCGATGGTGCTGGCCCTGCCCCGGGCGCTGTTCCCGCAGGTCGCCGTCGAAAGATTCGGGGGTACCGGCGCGGTCGGCTGGCTGTTCAGCGCGATCGCGATCGGCTCGGTCGTCGCCGGCCTCACGTCGGGGTGGATCGGCCGGGTCCGGCGCCAGGGCGCGGCGCTGATCGTCGCCGTCGTCGCGTGGGGCCTCGCGGTCGCCGCGGCCGGCCTCGCGCATTCGCTGTGGCTGGCCGTGCTGCTGCTCGCCGTCGGCGGCGCCGCCGACCTCGTGAGCGCCGTGTACCGGCAGACCATCCTCCAGACCTACGCCCCGGACGAGCTGCGCGGCCGGATGCAGGGCGTGTTCACCGCCGTTGTGGTCGGCGGGCCACGCCTCGGCGACCTGCGCGCCGGACTGATGGCCGGGTTCGGGATCACGGCCGACTGGGTCGGGGGCGGGCTGGCCGCCGCGGCGGTCGCGATCCTGCTCGCCGTCGCGTTCCCCACGCTGCGCCGATACACGACCGGCTAGCGGCGGCGGATATCGTCACGACATGGACACGGTGACGCAGGCTCCATCCGGTGCACAGTGGACGCTCGAGGCGGCGGGGCAGCGGGCCGTCGTGGTCGAGGTGGGCGGCGGGCTCCGCGAGTACGCGGTGAACGGCGCTGACGTGCTGCTCGGGTACGGGCCGGACGAGATCTGCCCGGCCAGCGCCGGCAAGGTGCTGGTGCCCTGGCCCAACCGGATCCGCGACGGGCGCTACACCTTTGGCGGGCAGACACACCAGCTCGCGCTGACCGAGCCGGCCCGGCACAACGCCTCGCACGGGCTCGCGGGTTGGGTGCGCTGGCACAAGGTGGACGGCGGGGACGGCTCGATCACCGTGGAGCACGACCTGGCGCCCCAGCCCGGGTACCCGTGGCCGCTGGTGCTGCGCACGACCTGGTCGCTGACGGCCGACGGGTTGACCGCCGAGCACACCGCCACCAACGCCGGCGGCGAGCCGTGCCCCTTCGGGCTGGGCACCCACCCGTACGTGCGGGTGCCCGGCGTGCCGATCGACCAGTTGACGGTGCACGTGCCCGGGCGCAGCCGGCTGCTCGTCGACGGGCGGATGCTGCCGATCGGCGCCGCGAAGGTGGCCGGCACCGAGTACGACTTCACCGAGCCGCGCCGGCTCGGCGGGTTCGGGCTGGACACCGCGTTCGGCGACCTCGACCGCGACGACGACGGGCGCTCGGCGATCACGCTGACCGGGCCGGACGAGCGCGGCGTCCGGGTGTGGGCGGACGCGAGCTTCAACTGGTGGCAGCTGTTCACCGGCGACGGCCTGCCCCCGGCCCGCAGCCGGCAGGCGATCGCGGTCGAGCCGATGACCTGCCCGCCGGACGCGTTTCGCTCGGGGCGCAACCTGATCGTGATCAAGCCCGGCGAGACGTGGCGCGGTGCCTGGGGCATCCGGTACGCCCCCTGACCGCGCCGATCTTGGAGTTGTCTACACGCTTTGATCTTCAAACCACAGCACTTTCTCCTTGATCGACGCGAAGAGAAGAGAGAGGGGCGCGCGCTCGTGGAGTACGCAGAGGTTGTCCGGCGGCGGCGCATGGTGCGCAACTACGACCCCGATCGCCCGGTCCCGCCCGAGGTCGTCGACCGGATCCTCGGGTACGCCGTGCACGCTCCCTCGGCCGGGTTCTCGCAGGGCTGGGGGTTCCTGGTGCTCGACGAGCCGGCCGACCGGCAGGCGTTCTGGGCCGCCACCACCCCGGAGGGCATGGGCAACGACTCCTGGTCGGCGGGGATGAGCCGGGCGCCCCTGATCGTCGTCCCGCACTCCAGCCGGGACGCCTACCTCGAGCGCTACGCCGCGCCGGACAAGGGCTGGACGGACCGGGACGAGGCGCGCTGGCCGGTGCCGTACTGGCACATCGACACCGGCATGGCGAGCTTGCTGATGCTCCTCGGCGCGGTCGACGAAGGACTGGGCGCGTGTTTCTTCGGCATCCCACCCGAATGCACCGAGCGTTATCGAAACGCGTTCGGCGTACCGGACAGTCACACGCCGATCGGTGCTATCACCATCGGGTACCGCGCCGAGGACCGGCTCTCGCCCTCATTGCGGCGGGGGCGTCGCGAGGTTACCGACGTGGCGCATCGGGGCAGGTGGGGTGCCGGGTACTGAACCCGGCGCGCCAAAACCGACATGTGCGTCGGATCTTCGCGAGATCCGGCGGTCGCCGGTTGTCGCTAGGCTGGCAACCGTCTTCGAGGCGGGGGAGAGGGGTGCAGCCGCCGTGATCTTCAAAGCGGTACGCGACGGGCGGCCGTACCCGGATCATCAACTGACCATGAAGGAGTGGGCCGAGATTCCGCCCCGGCCGGTGCGCCTCGACCAGCTCATCACGACCAAGCGCGAGCTCGCGCTCGACCGGCTCCTCGCCGAGGACTCCACCTTCTACGGCGACCTGTTCCCGCACGTCGTGCACTGGCAGGGCGGGCTCTACCTGGAGGACGGCCTGCACCGGGCCCTGCGCGCGGCGTTGCAGCAACGCAACTCGATTCACGTGCGGGTGCTGCAATTATGAAGGCATGGCCGAACCCGTAGCCCCGCTGGACCTGCTCGACCTCGACAGCCTGCACTCCGAGGAGGAGCTGCAGATCAGGTCGGTGGTGCGGCGGCTGGTCGATGACAAGGTCCGCCCGCACGTCGCCGACTGGTACGAGCGCGGCGAGGTGCCGGTCCGCGAGCTGGCCAAGGAGTTCGGCGCGCTCGGCCTGCTGGGGATGCACCTTTCCGGGTACGGATGCGCCGGCGCGTCCGCGGTGGCCTACGGGCTGGCGTGCCTCGAGCTGGAGGCGGCCGACTCGGGGGTGCGCAGCCTGGTCAGCGTGCAGGGGTCCCTCGCGATGTACGCGATCTGGCGGTACGGCTCGGACGAGCAGAAGCAGCGGTGGCTACCGGCCATGGCCGCGGGGGACGCCATCGGCTGCTTCGCGCTGACCGAGCCCGACCACGGCTCCGACCCCGGCTCGATGAAGACCCGCGCGCGCCGCGACGGCGACGACTGGATCCTCAACGGCACCAAGATGTGGATCACGAACGCGCCGGTCGCCGACGCCGCTGTCGTCTGGGCGCGGAGCGCGGAAGGCGTCAGCGGCTTCCTGGTACCCATGAACGAAAGCGGCGTCACGGCGCGCCCGATCGGGCACAAGCTGTCGCTGCGGGCCTCCTCGACCGGTGAGCTTGTGCTCGACGAGGTCCGGCTGCCGGCCGACGCGCAGCTACCGACGGCCCGCGGCCTCAAGGCGCCGCTGTCCTGCCTGACCGAGGCGCGTTACGGCATCATCTGGGGCTCGCTGGGCGCCGCCCGCGACTGCCTGCGGGTGGCGACCGGCTACGCGGTCGAGCGGGTGCAGTTCGGCCGGCCCATCGCTGGGTTCCAGCTCACCCAGGCCAAGCTGGCCGACGCCGCCGTCGAGCTGCAGAAGGGGTACCTGCTGGCGCTGCACCTGGGCCGGCTCGCCGACCGCGGCGCGCTGCGGCCCGAGCAGGTCAGCGTCGGCAAGCTCAACAACGTCCGGGAGGCGCTCGCGATCGCCCGGCAGTGCCGGACCATCCTGGGCGCCAACGGGATCAGCGCGGAGTACCCGGTGATGCGGCACGCCGCCAACCTGGAAACCGTGCTGACCTACGAGGGCACGTCCGAGATCCACCAGCTGGTCATCGGCCAGCAGCTCACCGGTTTGTCGGCGTTCGCCTCCTGACTTGTATCGATCATGCACGCTGGGTATCCAACGGGCACGGATACCCGGACAAGGAGCGGGCCATGGCCGAGGACAGCGACAGCACGAAGCGCGTCGGTGATCCCTACCCGACCAGCGAGCTACCCGAACACGAGACCGGCACCGGCTGGCCCGGCCGCACCGCGGTGGAGGACGAGCCGGCGAAGCCGCAGGCGCCGGCGGGTGGCGGAGCGACGCCGATCGTGATCCGGACCGGCGGCGGTTTCCTGCGCAACCTGTTCTTCCTGATGGCGACGTTCGCGGCGGTGGTCGCGCTCGTGTTGGGCCTGACCTTGGTAGGCGTGCTGCCGCACCTGAAGAACCCGTTCGGCGGCCGCACCACCGATCGCAGCCAGCCGGCGCTGTTGAAGTCGATCCAGGATCTCAGCCGGTTCGTGGCGGCCGAGGGCAACTTCCAGGTCATCGTCGACCTGCAGAACGACAAGAAGTACGTGCCGGACTTCCTGCTCAACGACCGCACTCTCTTCGTCGCGGCGGGCAGCGTCGAGGCCTACGTCGACTTCACCGCCCTCGGGCAGGGCGCGATCACCGAGTCGCCCGACCGCAGGAGCGTGGAGATCAAGCTGCCGGCCCCGCAGCTCAACCGGCCGAGCATCGACCACGACAAGTCCTATGTGTTTGCACAGCAGCGCGGGGTGCTCAACCGGCTCGGCGACGTCTTCTCCAACGACCCCGACAAGCTGCAGGATCTCTACAAGGCCGGCGAGCAGAAGATCGCCGACGCCGCGCGGGACAGCGAGCTGCAGCAGCGGGCCGAGGCCAACACCCAGAAGATGCTGGAAGGGATGCTTCGGTCACTCGGATACACATCGGTGACGATCACGTTCGCCAAACCCTGAGTGGTGGCGTGACGGTCGTCACACTGTCGTCCCCGTGCCGACTCCCGGCATTGAGCTGCGTGTATAGATGTGCGAACAGCAGGAAAGCGCTCCACGCCACGTTAAACAAGATTTAATATTGTGTAGCGCTTCGATCACAACGTGCACATGGGACGTTTACCCGATAGCCGGCAGCGATGCGCTTCGTCACAGTCATGACCCGGGGTGTGGGAACGTTTCCGCTAAGGTGACCGTGGGGCGGAGGTGACGGTGACTACCGTCGCGCTCAAAGATGTGACGAAGATATTCGCCGACGGCACCGTCGCCGTCGACAACGTGAGCCTCGACGTGTCCGCCGGCGAGTTCATGGTGCTGCTCGGCCCGTCGGGCTGCGGCAAGTCGACCATCCTACGGATGATCGCCGGCCTGGAGGACGCCACCTCCGGCGTGATCCTGCTCGACGGCGAGATCGCCAACGACCTGCCCCCGCGCGAGCGTCGCGTCGCCATGGTCTTCCAGGACTTCGCGCTCTACCCCCACATGAAGGTCAGCGACAACATCGGCTTCCCGCTGCGCCTGTCCGGCGTCGAGCCGGGCAGCCGGTCCGAGCAGGTCGCCCAGGTGGCGAGCGCGCTCGGCATCGGAGACGTGCTGGAGCGCAAGCCGTCGCAGCTGTCCGGCGGCCAGCGCCAGCGGGTGGCGATGGGGCGTGCGATCGTGCGCCGCCCCGGCCTGTTCCTCATGGACGAGCCCCTGTCCAACCTCGACAGCGGACTGCGCGCCGAGCTGCGCGCGGAGATCTCCGGCCTGGTGCGCGAGCTCGGCGTCACCTGCGTCTACGTCACCCACGATCAGGCCGAGGCGCTGACCATGGCCGACCGGGTCGCGATCTTGCGCCGCGGTGTGCTCCAGGACGTCGGCACGCCCACCCAGGTGTACGGGCGGCCGGCGACCCTCTACGTCGCGGCGTTCCTCGGCAGCCCCCGGATGAACCTGCTCGAGGCCCAGGTCTACGTCAACCTCGACCGCCATGTCGCGCTGCACATCGGCGACCAGACGCTGTACCTGCCGTGGAACGACCTGCGGGCGCGGCACGTGGCGCACTTCCATGGCGAGCGGATCGTGGTGGGCGTGCGCGCGGAGGCGCTGGTGCCGGTCGTCAGCAACACCGAGGGCGACGTGATCCGCGGCCGGGTCCGGTACCTGGAGCACCACGGCCACGAGTCGCTCGCGTTTCTCGACATCGGCGCCACCGCGGTCATCGTGGACGAGATGGCCGGCACCACACCCGCCAACGGCAACGGGCAGCACGGGCTGCGCCGGCTGGTCAGCCGCATCACCGGCCGGAGCGCACCGGTCGTCGACAGCGACACCGGCGGGCAGGCCATCACCACCCCGGAGCAGCGCAAGAGCGGCAACGACGGCCGGGTTTTCGGCGATGGCGGCCGCCACCACCGCCGCCCGGCCGAGCTGGCGGTGCGGCTGGCGCCCTACCCGGCCCTGAGCCACGGCACCCCGCTCGCGGTCCGCGTACGCATGGAGGCTTTGCACTTCTTCGACGAGCGCGGGCACCGGATCGACGTGGGCTGGCGCTGATCCGACTACCCGTGGGTAACATGTGGGGCATGGCGCTCCTCGACCTGCCCACGCTCGCCGCGACGATGACCGCTTCGGTGCCCTTTGCAGGCACGATCGGAGTCCGGTACCTGGAGGTCGGTCCGGAGGGGGCCGACGGCGCCCGCGCGGTCGTGGCCCTGCCGGACGCGCCCGCCGTGCACAACCACGTGGGCGGTCCGCACGCCGGAGCCATGTTCACGCTGGGCGAGACGGCCTCGGGCGCGGTCGTGATGGCGGCGTTCGCCTCCCAACTGGACCGGGCGACGCCGCTGGCGGTGCGCGCCGACATCGCTTACCGCAAGCTCGCCAAGGGTGAGGTGCGCGCGACAGCGCGGCTGGGGCGTCCGATCGCGGACATCCTGGGCGACCTGGACGCCGGCCGGCGGCCGGAGTTCGACGTGCCGGTGGAGATCGCCACTGTCGACGGCACCGTGACGGCGGAGATGACCGTCGTGTGGACGCTGCGGCCCAACCGCTGACCCGGCGGCATCTCGATTCGCTCGGCAATCAGGGCCGGTGGACGCGGGAGTTGATCAGGTGGCGTGCCGCCTCGTCGGGACCGGGGTAGGTGATGAGGACGGGCAGTCCGTCGGGATCGCGGCCCTCCAGGACGTTGATGCCCTCGACGATGTCGCGGCGTACGTAGCCGCCGCGTTCTTTGAGCACGTCCGCGCAGCGATCCAGGTCATCCGGGCCACCGGCGGTCCATGACACCCACTGAACACCGACCCCGTCGTCTCGGCGCATGGAGCCGTCGCTGACCTGGTGCAGGTAAAGCTGAGATCCGTCGGGTCCAGTCAGCAGCGCAGCGTCGACCTCACTGACCGTGATGGTGTATCGCAGTAGCGGCTGGTAGAAAGCCATCGATCGGGTCAGGTCGGACACGAACACCGCCACGGAGGCAAGCCGGACGCTGTGCACGAATGCGTCGGCGATGTCGGCGAGGCCCACGATGCCCACGACCCGACCATCGGACACGACCGGCAGATGTCGGTTAGCCGTATCCAACATGATCTGGGCGGCCTTGGACACCGTCGTGTCCGGGCGGACAGTCTGCGGGTTGCTGTTCATCCAGTCCGCGGTGAGGGCCCGCTCGGTATTGGCGCCGTGCGCGACCGCGCGCAGCAGATCCCCCTCGGTGACGATCGCCACCGGCCGGTCGGCGTCATCGACGACGACCAGCGCGCTCTCGTTGGTGTGGTTCATCAGGTACGCGGCGGCGGCAAGGTGGCCGTCGGTCTCGACCGTGGTCACGGCCGGGCGCATGACGTCGGCGACCGTGTGCCCTCCACGGTTCTGCCGCCCCAGTTCGGATAGCTGAGGCTCCATGATCCCCTCCTAAGGTCGGCATCCGTACCGCGACCGGCTGCAACAACCCCGACGGCGCACAATCATCTCGCCTCGATCCTTACGGGACGGCTTCGCGGCCACATCACCCATACCAGGTGATTTCGGCTCGACATCGCCGCGATCTTGGTGACAAGTTGCTGCCATAGCCGCAATTAGCCACCAAGATCGCGGGATGGGCGTTCATGGTCAGCGCTGACTAGCCCATCCGGGCCACCGCCGCGCGCAGCCGGCCCACGTCGCGGCGGCGCCGCTCGTACGTCATGGCCAGACCGACGAGCAGCATCCCGGCGGCGCCGAGCGGGATCCAACGCGGGACGAGATCCCAGAGCAGGACCGACTCGTGCACCGCGAGCAGGACCAGGGCCGAGCCGCCGACCACGACCGGGGCCTGCCGCCGGCGCACCGAGCCGGCGACCACGACGAGCATTGCGGCGACGCCGAGCGCCAGCCGGCGCAGCGGTTCGCCCGGCCCGTTGACCAGGGTGATCAGGCTCGGCCCGAACCCGGCGAGCAGCGCGGCGCCGTACGCGGTCCAGCTGTGCACCTCGGGCCGGGCCCGGGCGACCAGCCAGCCGGCGACCAGAGCCGCCCCGGCGGCGGGGAGCGTGTACGCCTCCAGCAGCGTGACGTTGCCGGCGAACAGCAGCAGCCAGTAGGCGACCAACTCGATGCCGATGGCGGCCAGGGCGCGTTCCCGCCGGTGGTCCAGCAGCGCGCGGAGCCCGACCGCGACGCCCCACAGCGCGCACACGGTGGCGGTGAACCGGATCGCGTCGACCGTGAGCAGCAGCGCGACCAGCGCGCTCGCGTGCGCCGCCGTCTCCACCAGGTGCGCCTCGGCCAGGCGGGCCCGCTGGAAGAGTGCCGCACTCACCCCGAGCGCCGCGGCCGCGGCGGCCAGCACCCACAGGGCGGCCCAGGGCAGCGTGAGCTCGGCCGCCCGCGCGGCGGCGAACGCCAGTCCGGCCGCGCTCGCCACCGCCACCAGCCAGCCGGCCTCGCGGACGGCGGCGAGCCGCCCGGCCGCGCCGCACACCGCGGCGGTGACGAGGGTGGCGCCGAGCGCGGCCAGCGTGGCCGGCCGGCTCGCGAGGGCACCGGCGAGGCCCGCCCCGCCGGCCGCGACGGTGACGACCGTGAGGGCCGGCGACGGCCAGCGCAGCGCCCCGGCCAGCGCGGCGCCTAGCCCGAGCGCGAGGCTCAGCGCGGGCAGGGTGGGCCACGGCGCGTGGGCCGCGGCGGCGGCCGCGAGAAGGGCAGGAGCCGCGGGTACGGCCGACCAGAGGCGGACCCCGCGCACGGTGCCGAGGGTCAGCGCCAGCAGGGCCAGCGACACCGCGGCCGGGCCGAACGCGTACGGGCCGTGGGCGGGGGCGCCGGCCGTCCCGGGGGCCACGAGCCCAATCCCGGCCGGCGTCCCGGACCAGATCCGGCCGACCCAGCTGTACGGGCCGACGACGAGGGTCGCGACGGCCGGGGCGACCGCCACCACCGCGAGGACGGCCGGCAGCACGGCGAGGGCGCCGGCGACCGGCAGGGCGGCCCGGGCTTCCCGATGCGCGACGGTTATGGCCGCGCCGGCCAGGGCGAGCGCCGCGTAGACGCCGAACGGTTCCCCGGCGGCGGCGAGCGCGGCGATCGTGACGCCGGTCCCGGCGAGGGGCACCGCCACGGGCGGCACCGACGGGTACCAGCGGCGCAGCCCGAACGTCACCGCGAAGGCGAGTACCAGGCCGGCGCCGGCGAACCGCACGGGCACTCCCGATCCGGCGGTCGCCGCGACGGCGGCCGCCAGCGGCGGCAGCGCGAGCACGAGTACCCCCGCGGCGGCGGCACCGACCGGCCGTCCCGCGGACCCCCGCCCGGCCGCCGCCATGCCGGTTGTCGCCATGCCGGTTGTTGTCGCCATGCCGGCCGCGAGCACGACCAGTGCCGCGAGGACACCGGCCGTGCTCGCCGGCCGCGCCAGCCCGGCCAGGACCGCGTGCGCAGCGAGCAGGCCCGCTACACCCCCGTACACCACGGACCTGCGGGCCGAGCGGGTCATCAGGGCCGCCGCGGCGAGCGGCGCGACCACGAGAAAGTCCACGATGGACGGTGCCCACCAGACCAGCGGCACCGAACCGGGGACGGCGAGCGCGCCGGCGGCCAGCCCGGTGAGCGCGCAGTACCGGGCCGCGGCGCGCGGCAGCAGCAGCCCGAACGCCAGGCCCAGCAGGGCGATGGCGGTGAGCAGGCGCCATTCGGGCCGATCCGCGGTCGCGCGCAGCGTCGCGTGCCACGCCGGCAGGGCGTGCCCGACCGTCATCACGCTGATCACCAGCGTCCAGACGAGCGCGGCCAGGCCGGTGACCGCCGCGGCGGTCAGTGCCCCGTAACGCGGCCCTGGGCGTACCCGGACCGGAAGTGCCCGGACCACCGCGGACAGTGCCGTGATCTCCGCCGCGACCAGCATGAACGCCAGGTCCTCGTAGGCGGCGAGCGTGACCCGCGCGCCGGCGGTGAGCACGGCGAGCGTCGCGGCACCGTTCGCAATGTGGCGCAGGACGGCGACGCCGGTGGCGAGACCGGCGGCGACGAGCACGCAGGCGAGCGCGGTGATCGCCAGCCCGGTGCGGACGGCGGGGAGGGTGCGGTCGGCGGTGACCAGCGCGCCGAGGGCGATGGTGGAGCCGGTGACGAACGCCGCGCCGGCCAGGAATCCGGCCAGCACCCGCAGCGGCAGGCGCGTGACGAGCCGGGTCACCGTCAGGTCGGCGGCGGCGAGGGCGCCGAACACCGCGGTCCAGCCCGCCGCGCCCAGACCGGCCCGGGCCAGCAGCAGCGGCAGCACCGGCTGGGCGGCGACAAGCGCGACGAACCGCGGCCCGACCAGGTGGGTGGTGAGCCCGTAGCCCAGGCCGACCACGGCGGTCAGCCCGAAGACCAGTCCCGCGTACGCGCTGGGTGTCACGCTGTCGGCGACGCCGGCGAGGTTGACGTACCAGGAGGCGTACCCGTCCAGCAGCACCAGGAGCAGCCCGAGCGCGGCGAACGTCTCGGCCGTGCCGGTGAGCCGGCGCCGGATGGCGACGGGCGGCACTGCGAGGGTCAGGACCGTGACCGCGCCCAGAATGGCCGCGCGGCCGCCGACGCCGAACCGGGCCCACGCGACCGCGGTGAACACGATCGCCGCGCTGGCCAGTAGCAGGCCGCCGAGGACGTAGAGCACGTTCTGCACGGTGCGCCCGGAGGTCTCCGGGCGGGCGGCGGCCGGCGTCCGTGCTGCCGCGGCCGGCTCGGCGGCGGCTTGCTCGGGGGCCCGCGTCCGGGCCGGGGCGGCATGCTTAGGGGCCGGCGTTCGCGCCGCGGCGGCCTGCTCGGCGGCCAGCCGGGCCCGGATCCCGGCCGCCAGTTGGTCGCGCCGCTGCCGCAGCGAGTTCAGCCGCGCCACGAGGTCGGCGTAGTGCTGGCGGGCCGTCTCCGCCTCGACCGCGAGGCCCTCGATCTCGATCGTCAGGCGGGTCGCCTCGGCCGCCTCCGGATCAGGCGCGCGGCCGCAACCAGGGCATCCGGTCGCCAGGTTGGCCTCGGTCCGGCAGGCCGGGCAGGGGTACGTGGCCGCAGGCTCGTTCATACCGCAGACACTTGTCGACGCGACCGCGTGCCGGCATGCGTTCGGCTACTCATCCGACCGTGAGTAGCGCGAGTAGGTCAGGACGCGACCAGGACCAGCGCGGTGGCCGCCAGGCCCAGGCCGGCAAGTTGCAGGGGCCGGATCCGCTCCCGGTCGACGGCCAGCGCCAGCAGCACGGTGCTGGCGGGGTAGAGCGACGCGACCGGGGCGACGATGCTCAGCGCACCGCCGTGCGTCGCCAGGAGATAGAGCACGTTGGCGGCCAGGTCGAGCACGCCGGCCGCGGCGGTCCAGCGCAGGGCTGCGCCCGGCACGCCCGGCCGGCGCCGCAGCAGCAGGCCGCCGAGCGCGAGCGCCGTGAACTGCGCGGTGGTCAACGGCCACAGGCCGGCTTCGCTGCCGGCGCGGGACAGGAACGTCATGAACAACCCGAACCCGGTGCCCGCGGCGAGCGCGAGCCCGACGACCGCTGTCGTCGCCTTGCCGGCGCTGCCGCCCGATCCGGTGCTCACGAGGGCGATCGCGGCGACCGCGCAGACCGCGCCGATGGTCGGCCCGGTGCCGGGGCTGCCGTCGGCGACGATGCCGATGGTGAACGGCACGAGCGCCGACGTCACCGCGGTCACCGGCGCGACGATCGTCATCGCGCCGCTCGCCAGACCGCGGTAGAGCAGGATGACGCCGGCCATCCCGAAGAAGCCGCCGAGGGCGCCCCAGGCCAGGCCGGCCGCGGTCGGCCGGCCCGGCGTGACGGCGAGGGCCAGCGCCAGCACCGGCAGGCCGATGAGCTTGGACAGCACCGACACGGCCAGCGCCGGAGCGCGCTGGCTCGCCTTGCCGCCACAGAAATCGGCCGTGCCCCATACGGTGGCAGTGGCGATGGCGAGCAGGAGCGAGATCATGGGCGGACGCCGTTCATACTTAGAACATAATACTGGCCGCAAAGGATAATCTGTTGACCGATAGCCCTGGCCCCCGGCGCCGGTCGCCCGAGGAGGCAGCGGTCTCCGCGGCGGTCGCGCAGCACGTACGCGCGCTGCGCCAGGCCCGCAACTGGTCACTCGACGAGCTGGCCGGCCGCTCCGGCGTGAGCCGCGGCATGGTCGTCCAGATCGAGGGCGACCGGACCAACCCCAGCATCGGCACCCTGTGCCGGCTGGCCGAGGCGTTCGGCGTCAACCTCGGTGAGCTGCTCGAGTCGCCTGCCGAGCCACCAGTGCGGGTGATCGGCGCGGGGGAGCCGCCGGTGCTGTGGCGCGGCCCGGCCGGCGGGACCGGCCGCCTGCTGTCCGGCATCGGCGAGGTCGAGCTGTGGGACTGGCGGATGGCGCCCGGCGAGCGCTACACCGCGAGCGACCACGCTCCGGGTACCCGGGAGGTGTTCCACGTGGTCTCCGGCGAACTGGTCGTCACGGTGGCCGGGGCAGAGCACCGGGTGGCCACCGGGGAGACGATCGAGTTCGCCGCGGACCGGCCGCACGGGCACCGCAACGACGGCGCGGTGCCGGTCGCCTTCACGATGGTCGTCGTGACGCCGCCCGGCGAACGGGACCGCCGCCCGCACGGCACACCTGGTTAGCTACAGGGTGGACCTGCGACAACAGGAGGCAGCGGTGAACGCGACGGACGTGGTGACGAAGGTACGCGACGCGATGACGGTCCGGACGGCGATCGGGGAGCCGGTGGTCCAGGACGGTGTGGTGGTGGTGCCGGCCGCGAAGATCCGGGGCGGTGCGGGCGGCGGAGTCGGTCCGGAGGGCGCGGACGGGTCGATCGACGGCGGGACCGGCGGTGGCTTCGGGATGACGAGCACGCCTATCGGCGCGTTCGTCATCAAGGACGGCGACGTGTCTTGGCGGCCGGCGATCGACATCAACAAGATCGTGCTCGGTAGCCAGATCGTCGCCGTCGTGGCGCTGCTGACGCTGCGGGCGATCCTGAAGTCCCGGCGGAGCTAGCGCTCCTCGGCCGTCGATCAAGGAAGGATGGTGGGCCAAATCGGGCGAACTACCCACCACTCTTCCTTGATCGACGCGCGTGGGAGGGTCAGCAGGTGAGCTTGGCGTCGGCCCAGTCGGCGTGGTCGCTGTTGTTGGTGTTGCCGCCGTCGGTGACGACGAGACGGACCACGGCCGCGCCGGTGACGTCGGCGGTCAGTGGCACGGCCGCCATGTCGGTGGTGAGCAGCGGCGTCTCGGCCACCTTGCGGGCGTCGGCCCACACCTCGAACGTGACCGACCCGTTCGCCGCCTTCTCGTCGTCGACGCCGACCGACGCGGCGAACGCCGAGCACCGCCCGCCGGTGAAGTACTGGACCTCGCTGGGCGCGTGCACGCCCAGGCCCTTCGGGTACACCACGCCGCCGATCGTCATCGGCTTGCCGTCGCCGGCCTTCTTCTCCCCGTTACTGGTGTCCTTCTCCACCGGGCCCCACCCGTTGGACGCCTGCAACCAGGTCAGGTCGCTCACGTAGGAGATGCCGGCAGCCGGCGGCGGGGGCGGCACCACGGCGGGGAACGTGAACGTCGTCGTCACCTGACCACCGGTCGAGATCGGCTGGTACGTGAGGGTGGCGCTCAGGTCGTAGCGGCCGGGCGCCGTGCCCGGTGGCGCGATGACCTCCCAGGTCGTGGTCAGCGTCTGGTCGCGACCCAGCAGGACCACCGCCTCCCGGCGTGTGGTGGCCCGCACCTGCCATCCCGCCGGTCCGCTGAGGTCGACCCGGACGGCGAGCACCGGCAGTACGCCGGAATTGGTCACGGTCGTGGTGGCGGCGGCCGGCGTGCCCGGGGCGGCGATCGGCGGGGCGCCGGGGTAGCTGCCGGTCATCCCGGCGCCGAAGTCCACCGCCGACGGGTAGAGCGGCCAGCGGCGGTCGGTGCCGATGCGGAACATGGCACTGCCGTGCGGCGGCACGGTCGCCGCGACGGTGCCGGCGGTGCTGCGGTCGGTGTGTGCCCACAGGTCACGGATCCGGTATCCGGGCGCCTTCGGCAGGCCGATCTCCGCGGCCGAGGTGGCGATGCGCTGCGGCACCTCGGTCTCGTTGAACAGCACGACCGCCTTGTCGCCTCCCGCCAGCGGCTTGACCAGGATGTTGCGGCCGCCCTCGGAGCGCAGCAGGCTGCCCTGCACGCCGAGGCGGTCCTGGTCGACGGCGATGACGTCCCGGTTTTCCAGGATGTCGAGCGTCTGCCGGCTGGCCTTGCGCAGGTCGGTGCCGATCAGCAGCGGCGCGGCCATGATCGACCACAGGCTGAAGTGGCTGCGGTACTCGACGTCGGTCATCCCGCCGTTGCCGACCTCCAGCATGTCCGGGTCGTTCCAGTGCCCGGGACCGGCGTGCTGGGCCAGCGCCATGTTGGTCTTGGCGATGTTGACCATGTTGCTGTAGTTGTCGCTGATGTCGCCGGTCGTCCGCCACAGGTGGCCCACGTCCCTGGCCCACAGCCACGGCTTGTTCTGGCCCCACTCACAGATGCTGTAGACGATGGCGCGGCCGGTCGCCTTGAGCGCGTCACGCATCGCCGTGTAGCGCTGCACCGCGTCGACGCCCTGGTTGTTGCAGTTGTCGTACTTGAGGTAGTCGATGCCCCAGGAGGCGAAGAGGGTGGCGTCGGCGACCTCGTGGCCCAGCCCGCCCGGGAAGCCGCCGGCCTTGTTGCAGGTCTTGGTGCCCGCGCTGGTGTAGATGCCGATCTTGAGGCCCTTGGCGTGGACGTAGTCCGCCACGCCCTTGATGCCGCTCGGGAAGCGGACCGGGTCGGGCACCAGGTTGCCGGCCGCGTCGCGGGCCGGCAGTGCCCAGCAGTCGTCGAGGTTGACGTAGGTGTACCCGGCGTCCTTGAGGCCGGTCGCGACGAACGTGTCCGCGATGCCGCGGACCATGTCCTCGTTGAAGTCGGTGCTGCAGTGCGTGGAGTTCCAGTTGTTGAAGCCCATCGGAGGTGTGGTCGCCAATCCGTCGTCGAGCGCGTACGCCGGGTTGGCGGTCGATAACGCCGCCGTGGTCAGGCCGGCCGCCAGTGCGGCCGCGCTGAGGGAGGCGAGAAGTCGTCCCACGGATCGATCAGTCCCTTCGCGTGCCCAGCGATCCCAGTGAAGTCCCTCGATATTCAACATGACTGATCGCTGGCAAACAATATCTTCGCCGAATCCGCGCGTAACTCACCATGATCGAACATGGGTGGCGGAAAGATCAGCCGCTCGGCTGGCATGGACGCATCCGAACGTCGGGCCAATTCGGGCTGCTAATCGGCCCGCCCGCGGCGTAGGTTGACTCGCGGGCGTCGATTCGTCGTCGCCGATGAATGCACTCATCGGATGACCGACGGTGGCAGCGACGCCCTGTGTCGTGGGGCGGTGTGCCTGTGAGGAGATCGCCGGACGTGAATGCCCGTGCCGACCTGAGCCGACTCGTTGCCGGCGGCCTCGCGACGTTGCTCGCAATCACCCTGTCCGGCTGCTCATCCACGAGCATGGTCAACGTGCGCCAGGATCCGGGCGCCACCGTGCAGATCTGGATCCGGCAGATCCCCGGATCACCCACCGCCAAGACCGCCCAACGCCTGGTGAGCCGGTTCACCGCGCGCACCGGCGTCAAGGCCAAGCTGGTCTCGCTCTACGACGACTTCGAAACCAAGCTGCAGCAGCAGGCCGCCCAGCGGCAGCTGCCCGACATCGTCATCAACGACACCGCACAGCTGGGCACCATGCAGTCCCAGGGCTGGTTGCAGGAGATCGACCGGCTGGCCATCAAAGACTCGGCCAAGATCTCCGACCGGGCCTGGGAGGCTGCCAAGGCCTCCAACGGGCGGTACTACGCGGTGCCGTTCTCGGCGCAGAGCTTCGCCGTCTTCGTGCGCGCCGACTGGCGCGCCAGGCTGCGCCTGCCCGAGCCGAAGAACTGGACCGACCTGGCCAACATGGCCACCGCGTTCACCGAGCGCGACCCCGACGGCGACGGCAAGGCCGACACCTATGGGCTCGTGGTGCCGGGCACGACCAAGCGCGGGTACATGTCCTGGTACTTCTCCACGTACCTGTGGGCCAACGGTGGGGACTTCCTCACCTCCGACGGTCCCGGGTCGTGGCGCCCCGCGATCACGGAGCCGAAGTCGGTGCAGGCGGTCAACTGGCTCAAGGACATGTTCTGCGGTCGCAAGGTGGTCAACCCGGACGCGGTCAACATCGACACCCCCCGCGCCCACGACACCTTCGAAAAGGGCATCGGCGGGATGTACCTGACCGGGCCGTACATGCTGCCGCGGTTCGTGAAGAGCATGGGCAGCGACAAGATCGAGATCTTCCCGGTGCCCAACGGTCCGTCCGGCGGCCCCGCCGCGCTGGCCGAAGGCGAGAACGTCTACCTCACGATGGGCTCGGCCAACAGGGCGGGCCAGCGCAGGTTCGCCGAGTTCGCCACGTCGGCCGAGGGGCAGACGATCGGCATGGACGGCGACAACCCCGGGCCGATCGTGCGGCTGCCGGTCAACAAGGACGTCGACCTGGGTGCGGTGCGGCTGGATCCGCGGTGGAAGACCTTCCAGCAGGTGTACGCCAACGCCGGCAAGTACACCCCGAACATCCCGAGCTGGACCCCGGTGCGGCAGATCTCCGCCGACGCGCTGAACGCGATCATGGCCAACTGCGACTCCAACGTCAAACAGGAGCTGGACAAGCTGGCCGCGCAGTTGGCGACCGAGCTCAGACGCCAGAAGGTGCTGGCGGGCTGATGTCCACCCCCACGTACTACCGGAGCACGGCGGCCGACATCCCCCGGCCGTCGTCGCCCGGGCCGGCACAGCGGGACTGGAGTGTGCGCACGGGGCGCAAGCGTCGGCGCCGCCGGAGAGCCGGGCCGGCCCTCATCGCCTGGATGTTCCTGGCTCCGGCGCTGGTGCTCTTCACGTACTTCAAGTTCCTGCCCATGCTGCAGGGCCTGAAGATGAGCTTCTACGAGGTGCGGCCATACCTCGGTGACCGGTACGTGGGGCTGGACAACTACCGGCAGATGACCACCGATCCCAACTTCACCAAGGCCATCTGGCAGACGGTCCTGCTGGCGGTGGGCACCACCGTCGGCTCGATCCTGCTCGGCTTCGTGCTCGCGCTCCTCGTCGAGGGGCAGGCCCGCCACCTCTGGCTCGTACGCAGCGCCGCGTTTCTGCCGGTCGTCACCACGATGGCGGTCGTGGCCGAAGTGTGGCGCATCATGTACTACCCCGGCGCCGGCGGGGTGATCAACACGATCCTCGGCTGGGTCGGCGTCGGCCCCGAGCCGTTCCTCGTCAGCGAGCACACGGCGCTCGGGTCGGTGATGCTGGTCGGGATCTGGCGCGGCGCCCCGTACGACATGATGATCTTCATTGCCGGGCTGGCCGGCGTCGACCGCAACCTCTACGAGGCCGCCGCCGTCGACGGAGCCGCCCGTTGGCGGCGGTTCTACCACGTGGCGCTGCCCGCCCTGCGGCCCGTCGGCACGATCCTGTTCACCCTCGCCGCACTGCGCGGCCTGCGCAGCTTCACCGAGGTGTTCCTCCTGACCAACGGCGCCCCCAACGGCTCCACGGAAGTGCTGATGACGCTGATCTACAAGCTCGGCCTGGAGCGCGGCGAACTGGGCGTCGCCGCCGCCGGCTCGATGGTGCTCTTCATCGCCACCGCCGGCGTGACGATCGCGGTGAACCTGTGGCGGCGCCGGGTGACAACGCGATGAAACGGCGCACCCGGCTGGTCGAGAACCAATCCCTCACCACCGTCCTCGGCATCGCGGGCTACCGCGGCCCCCTCGCCATCCTGATCAAATTCATCCTGTACGGGGCGATCGTCGTCGTCTTCGCCGGCCCGCTGGTCGCGCTGCTGGTCGGGGCGTTCAGCAACGTCTCCGACCCGACCAAGTTCTCCCTCATCCCGGAGGACTTCACCTTCGACAACTTCGTGGTCGCGCGCGACCGGGGCGTCTACCGGTACCTGATGAACTCCTTCGTGGTGGTCGGCCTGGGCCTGCTGCTGCAGATCGCGGTGAGCGTCTTCGCCGCGTACGCCCTGGCGCGCAAGCGCTTCCGCGGCGCGGCTCTGGTCATGCTCGCGATCCTCGCCACGATGATGCTCCCCGAGGAGGTCATCGCGATCCCGCTGTCGGTGGTGCTCTCCGACATGCCGCTGCTGCACATCAACCTGATCGGCTCGTACGCGGGCATGATCCTGCCGCTCGGCGCGTGGGGCTTCTCGATCCTTGTGATGACCGAGTTCATGCGGGACGTGCCGGTGCACCTGGAGGAGGCCGCGCGCCTCGATGGGGCCGGCGAGATGCGCATCTTCTGGTCGGTCATCCTGCCGCTGTGCCGCCCCGCCCTCGGCGTCATCGGCGTCTTCGGCTTCACGATGATCTGGGACCAGTACCTGCTGCCGCTGATCGTGGCCCGGGAGCCGTCCCAGTTCACGCTGCCGATCGCCCTGCGCACCGTCCGGGCGGACGACCAGGTTGGGGTCGGCGTCCTGCTGGCGGCCGCGCTGCTGGCCCTGCTGCCGTCGGTGGTGGCCTTCCTGCTGTTCCAGCGCCAGTTCACCCGCGGCCTGACGACCGGCGCGCTGCGCGGCTGAGCGGCCACCGCGCGCAGCATCCATCGACGACCAGCGGCATCCTGGTTGCTGGAATCGATTGCAAAGCCGGGTCAAGAAAGCGCTCTCACTGGACTTACCTTCCTGGTCAGCGGGTAACCGGCAGGGTCCCGATCGTTGCGTCTCCATCTACCGGAATAAATATTGACGGCGTGTTACAGCGACGGGTAGACCCGTTGAGGAAGACGTTTCAGTCCTCATCCGGCCGTCCACGACGGGGAGGCGGACCAGAAGAGGGAAGGACCCGCGCGTGACGAGCGCACCGGTGAAGGGAGTCGCCACCATCGAGGCACGCGGATACGTCGCATGCCAGGCA
>WNGE01000463.1_pt1 | contig 52298 bp, 51 predicted proteins | sample 5400651 | NCBI WGS metagenome assembly WNGE01 (sample SAMN13153370, study PRJNA577476) | soil metagenome | isolation source: 60 cm soil or saprolite under grassland replicate 2 | place: USA:California | collected 2016-06-15 | reverse complement strand
CGGCAAGCCAGCCGATGTAGTTTCTGTTATCGATCCAGTGTTCCAGTAAGGCCCCCGCTTTTGCGCGTAAAATTTCAAAGGCGTCCCCCGAAACGTCTCCCATGTCTTGAAACATTCTCGCTCGATGCCACGAGATGATATCGGCATCCTGCGCTGTGGCGCGACGGATCTGAAAGATGTCGGACGCAACTCGGTGCACTGGGTAACCATGCTTATCTCCGCGATACTGTCTTGCTTCAGATTTTTTCATTCGGACTGAGACTCCTCTGGTGTTCGCGATCCAATCTCAAGCGCTCAACGCTCAACGCCCAACGTTGAACTCAGAACCTGGCAAGGCGTGACAGGGCGTCTCCCAGTGATACCATGTGCGCAAAATGGAAGCTGCCGATTGGCCATCGCTGAGCGATCAGGAACTTCTCGAGCGCCGGATTTCCACGCTTGGCCTGCGGCTGGAAGGCACCACGCTGCAACCGCTCATCCGGCAATTATACGATGAACTGTCGACGCGCGGGCTGGTATTTCATCCGCCATGTCACGTCGGCGATGAGTGGTTTGTGCCAATCGGCATCCCGGCAATTTTCATTCCATTTTTTCTCGTGCACGATCGGTTGCGAGCGCTGGAGCGGACGATGATGCTCGAGGTCGAAGGAGGGACGCCCGAGTGGTTTATGAAATTGATGCGACATGAAGCGGGTCACGCTTACATGTACGCGTACCGGCTTACTCGGAAGAAGAAATGGCAGGAGCTCTTTGGGCAAACTTCGCGCGAGGAAACGCCGGACACTTACAGACCGCGACCTTTCAGCCGCAGTTATGTTATGCATCTCGAAGACTGGTACGCGCAAAGTCATCCGGACGAAGATTTCGCGGAGACTTTCGCGGTGTGGCTTACGCCCGGCCTCGACTGGCGCAAGCGTTACTCGCGCTGGAGAGCGCTCCAAAAACTGGAATATGTCGATGAATTAATGCGCTCGTTAGCCGGCAAGCCACCGGTCCACATGCCTGAGTATCGCGTCGCTGATTACGACTGCTTGAATGTCAAACTCAAGACCTACTACGCGCGCAAACGCAAGCTTTACGAAGATACGTATCCAGATTTCTACGACGCCGATTTGCGGCAGCTTTTCGCGGCGCCGGCCGGAATCAAAGCGAGCGTGTATCTGCAAAGGCGGCGGCGCCGATTATTGAATGCCGTCTGTCAATGGACGAACGAAAAAAAGTTCCGGGTGAACCAGCTTCTTGCCCGGCTGACGCGCCGCTGCGACCAACTTGGGCTTCGCGTGCTCAATGACGATCCACAACAGGATTTTCGCGTCTCAGCGTTTATCACCACGCTCGTGATGAATTATCTTTTCACCGGGAGATTCAAGCGCACCAAATAACGAGCCGTGTTGTCATGTCGAGCAAAGTCGAGACATCTCTCGCTGCTACCATACAGTAAGTACGAGATTCCGCGACTTCGCTCGGAATGACAAACAGACGGAAAAAATTGTGAAAAAGAAACTCAAAGTCCTGGTTTTGTTCGACGGCACAAGTCCGACCACGGTTGATCAGGATTTCACGAAGGAACTGAAGACAAAAGACTGGAAGACCGAGGCGGATGTGATGGCCGCGCTCGATGCGGTCGGTCACACGGCCGAGCATCTTGCCATTTATGACGATGTCGATCTTGTGCGGCAGAAACTGGAGACCTTCGCTCCTGACATTCTTTTCAACCTCGTCGAACAATTCCGGAACAATCCGGGGTTCGATCAGAACATCGTTTCGTTTTTCGAGATGCAAGGCCTGGCCTTCACTGGTTGCGGCTCGACTGGTCTTACCCTTTGCAAGCACAAAGGCATTTCGAAAAAGATCCTGCATTATCACGGCATTCATGTTCCTCACTTCGTCGTCATTCCACGGGGGCAGCGCATCACGCGTCCCAAACACCTCAAGTTCCCAATTTTGGTAAAGCCAGTGAAGGAAGAGGCATCCTACGGCATTTCACAGGCGTCATTGGTCGGTACCGATGAGCAGTTCCGCGAGCGTGTGAATTTTATTCACGAGAAATATAACAGCGACGCGATCGCCGAGGAATACATCGACGGCCGGGAACTCTATGTGAGTTTGATCGGCAACATCCGGCTAACGGTGCTTCCTTTCCGCGAGCTGGTTTTCCGGGAAGTCCCGCCTAACGAACCAAAGATTGCGACGTTCAAGGCGAAATGGGACGACGAATACCGAAAGCGCTGGGGATTGGAAAATCAATTTGCTGAAGACCTCGATCCGCAGCTTGTCAGCCAAATCGAGAACACCTGCAAACGCATCTATCGTTTGCTCACCATTGACGGTTACGCGCGCATCGATCTGCGGCTGGCGCCAGACAACAAGGTTTATTTCATCGAGGCGAACCCAAATCCAATTCTCGCCAGCGATGAAGACTTTGCGCTTTCAGCGGGGAAAGCCGGGTTGCCCTACGCGGAATTGATTGACCGGATCGTGCGACAAGGGATGAAAACGGTTCGCGATTAAGCTCTGGCTATCGCTTTCATTCAGGCAGCGAGTCGGTCCTCCACGACTTGGCCGTCAAGTAAATGCACTGCGCGTTCAGCGTGGTCGGCGAAACGTTCGTCGTGCGTGACCATGCAGATCGTTGCGCCGCTGACGTGCAGTTCCTTTAGCAAATCCATCACCGCTTCACCGTTCCGTGAGTCGAGGTTTCCGGTCGGTTCGTCGGCAAGCAGAATCGCTGGTTTACCGGCGAGTGCCCGGGCAACCGCGACGCGCTGCTGTTGTCCGCCGGAGAGCTGAGCGGGCAAGTGTTTAGCGCGATGCGCCATGCCCACACGTTCAAGCGCGGCAAAGACAGCCGTTTTACGCTGGATCGCGCTCAATCCGCGATATGTAAGCGGCAGCTCGACGTTTTCATAAACTGTCAGATCACCGATTAAATTAAAACTCTGGAAAATAAAACCGATCTCGCGATTGCGAATGCGCGCCCGATCGCCAAACGAGAGGTTTGCGACCTCTGTGCCCTTTAGCGCGTAACTTCCGGCCGAAGGCGTATCGAGCAGCCCCAGGATCGACAACAACGTCGTCTTGCCGCAGCCTGAGGGGCCGGCGATAGAAACATATTCGCCGTCGTGGATGTCGAGATGAACTCCCGAAACCGCGTGTGTTTCCACTTCGTCGGTAAGGAAAATCTTCCTGACATCGGTGAGCCGAATCAAAGGAGTCGATCCGTTTCCTGCCGACGTTTGCATCGTCTGATTTTGAATGAGTGAGGTTGTGCTCATCTTGTGTGTGGTCCGATTTTTGAAATGAGATGCGTCCGGGACCACGCGTGGATTCAAAAAAATTTGACATCGCGTTGCGACAACGAGTGCGGGCTACGACCCCGCAGCGATGTTGAGCCCTTTGCGCTAAATTCAAAATCCGCAATTCGGGCGCCGAGGAAAAGCCGGTTTGCCGTGCGCGCAATTGATGGTTACAGCCACTTCTTTACCTGCGGCCAGAACTCTCGCACGTTCGCTTTCAAATCGTGGCAGAGATAAATATGCGTCCGTCGCTCGAAAGGCATCGCCCAGGGACTGCTCACGATTTGGCCCAAGTCTTCAACTGAAGCGAATTGCTCGCGCTCGTTGTCGTCTCGCGTATCCAGGACCAAAGCAACTTCGCCGGTCCAATCACGCGGTCCCCACAAAAAATAATTCTGATGCCCCGAAATCGCCGGTGGCAACCCAAATTGGGCACCAAAGAAATCGCTCGCTCCAGCCTCGCCGTAGTTTTGGCAGAAGATGACAGCGCGTTTCTTATCTTCGGGACGCAGGTGATTATAAACATGCCCGACGGACGCAACCATTTCCTGCCAGCCAAATTGATCGGCGAAAATCTGTGGCAGCGGAGCCGTATGCGACGTTTCAGTGCGCGGCAGTTGCAGCCCAATAGCTTGCATGTACGCGACGAGTTTGCCGGGCGGCAAAATCGGTACCACCAGTGGGGCAAGTAGCGCACCAGCTGCGATGATAACGACGAGCAATCCCGGTTTAAACCATCTCAATCGATTAGCGAAAACGCGCTCCACAGCCACCCCTCCCGCTGCAAAGAGCATCGGATACGCAGGCGCGAGATAATAACTTTTGCCGTGCAAAATTATGAACTCGCCGAGCAGTACCACGTATACGATTCCAAGCGCCATGTAGCGCCTCCCATCGCGCGAACCGAACACCCAGCACAACCCGGCGAGCCATAACGGAAGCGTTCCCGGATTCATGAAAACAATCTGCTGCACGATGAATTGCGCCGGGCCCAGCGCGACGTTTTTGTCGCTGTGAGCGATATTAGTCAACAGCGCGTACGTAGGCCAATGATGTTGCGCTTGCCATAAAATGTTCGGCAAGGAGACGGCAAACGCGAGCACCCCACCGAGCCAGATCCATTTCTCAGCAAAATGGCGGCGCTGTGGCGTGAGTAGCAGCGCGATGAAAATGCCGGCGCCAAAGAACGCCGTGGAATGCTTGTTTTCGAGACCGAGTCCTACCAAAACGCCGAACCAAAGCCAAAGGGTCGGTGAACCGCCGTTGATAATCCGGACCAGCAGATACACGCATCCCATCCAGAACAGCGGCTCAAACGCGTTCATTGAGAAAAAATTACCGACAGCCAAATTGAACAACGCACAGAGTGAGCCTGCGCAGGCGAGCGCTATTGCCCACGCGCGTCCGCCCAGTTCACGCGCGATCAAACCCGTGATTGTAACCGTCGCTGCGCCCGCCAGCGCTGGGAGAAGACGGATCGCAAACAATGAGCTGCCGAGGAGAAGTTCGCTCAGTCGCAGCAGCAGGATCGACAACAGAGGTTGGTCGACATATCCGAAAGCGAGATGCCGACCACAGGCGATGTAATAAAGTTCGTCGCGAAAATAGCCGTAGCGCCCGTTTGTCAGAAGGTGGACGAGCAGTGCCATCGTGCTGAAGACAACGATCAGCGTTAACTCGATGCTCAAGCGTCTTCGGGTTGCTACCGGAATTGCGTCGCCCATAAGTCAAAGAAAGCTTTTTAGAGCCCGAATAAGCTCGGCGTAGTGTCGTGTAGCGGTTTAACCTTTACAATCCTCTTAAGGCCAAAGAGCTACTGTTTAAACTGGATGTCGTTCCTAGGGAATTACCCATAAAGCATTGCTCAAAGCGGATCGAATTACCATGAAGCAGCAAATATTATTCATTCAGGGGGGCGGAGATGGAGCATACAAGGTAGATCAAGAGTTGGTTACATTTTTGCGGAGCGCGCTTGGGAGCGCCTATGAATTGCGCTATCCGAAGATGCCTCATGAGAACGATCCCAATTATGAGTTGTGGAAGACGCGAATTCTAAAAGAGCTGGCGACCGTAGAAGACGCCGCAATTCTCATTGGACATTCTTTGGGTGGTTCATTCCTACTGAAATACATTTCTGAAGAAAAGATCGAAACGACAATAGCCGGTATATTCCTTATCGCTGCTCCTTATTGGGGCGGCAATGGCTGGCGGTATGAAGGATATGAGCGTGTCGCATTGCCAGATGACTTTGCTGCGAAACTGCCGCGTGGAACGCCAATATTTTTTTATCATGGCAACAACGACGAGAGCGTGCCCTTCTCGCACCTGGCGTTGTATGCAAAAAAATTGCCACGGGCGGTTATTCGAGCCGTGGACGGAGGCAACCATCAGCTTAATGACGACCTGTCTGACGTGGTTGCCGACATAAAAAGCCTACAGACTCCGCCGATCAGTCCAGAAACTTTGTGAAGATACTTCCAGCCGGAAAAAAGTATCCGGCGGACGGCTTCTTCTTCGACTAAATTAAGGTATGAGCGTGCAAGTCTATGGGTGCAATCATGTGGCTATCGAGGTGGACGACATCGAAAAGGCGGTGGCGTTCTACAAAGACGTTTTCAATCTCGAACAGATGAACGGTGGCGAAGGCGATGCCTTTTTCAAATTAGGCGAACATCAGTTCCTCGCAATTTTCGAGGTAGAAAAGGTGCAACCGGCAAACGTTCGCCATTTCGGGATCATGGTTCGCGATGAAGCGCAGCTGGCGGAAGTTCGAAAGAAACTCCAGGAAAAATATAAACTCAAACTGGAGCCGCCGTTTCGCTGCGATTTTCGCGATCCATGGGGCAACCGGATTCAGGTTGTCGATCTTCACGATGAATCGCTTGTCTGGCTCCTGCCTTATGGCGAAGTCCAGAAGGCCGGCATCAAATTCGGCGCCAAGTAATCGATGGAGCTCGTTTTGGAGCGATGCAAGATCCGTCCATGGCGACCGGATGATGCGGAGTCGCTGGCGAAGCATGCGAACAACCGGAAGGTCTGGATCGCGCTACGCGATCTTTTTCCACATCCGTACACCGTCCAGGACGCGCACGAATTCTTGCAGCGAGCGATAAGCGATCAGTCCACAACGAAATTTTGCATTGAGATTAACGGCAGAGCTGTCGGGGGAATGGGGATTCACCCCAGGGAGGACGTGCATAGTCATACTGCGACACTGGGTTACTGGCTGGGCGAGGACTTCTGGGGACGCGGCATCATGACTGACGCGGTCGCGGCTCTCATCGATTTTTGCTTCGAAAATTTTCCGCTCCGCCGAATCTCTGCGGAGGTGTTTGCGAACAATCCTGCATCCGCGCGTGTACTGGAAAAGGCTGGTTTCGTTTTCGAAGGCCGCCTAAGACACAACGTCATGAAGGACGGAAAACTTCTCGATTCACTACTCTACGCGAGCATTAAGTAGAAGCTTGCCGTCGTTGTGCCGGCGGTGAATGGCCGCAGCATTATCTCGCGGTGTGGCCGTACAGCACGCCCACTTCGCCATGGACCTCGTGGTCGCTCTCCGATTGACGAAGGACGGAATTAGAATCTGCCTGCGCGGTCTGTTTTGTTCTGCGCAGCCCGAAAGCACTGACCAGGATGCTATGAGAATTACAAACACGCGGACAGGCATTTTGCTATGTCGATCTTGGAGATAGCAAGTCAAGCGCTCCATCAGATTTGCGCTTTGTAGGGGCGTCCGCCGCGGCGGACGCCAACTTAATTACTTCGGCGTTTCACAGAAAACGCCCTACAATTTCCTGTATAATCAAACCGACGGCCGTGACTCCCATGGAGTAGAAAAACAATGATTTCATTTATCGTCCCCGCCTACAACGAGGAGTTGGAGCTTTCCTCTACGCTCACAGCGATTCATGCTGCGACTTCTGGCCTGTCTCAACCATTCGAAATCATCGTAGTTGATGATGCATCGACGGATGCGACTTCAGAAATCGCGGAGCAAGCTGGTGCTCAGGTCGTCTCGATCCATCGACGCCAAATCGCTGCTGCTAGAAACGCCGGAGCCTGCGCCGCACGGGGTGAATATCTGTTTTTCATTGACGCCGACACGCGGATCAACCGGACTCACGTTTCCCAGGGGATGGCCGCTCTCGAAGGGGGTTACGCGGGCGGCAGCGCGCGCGGGGTGATGGATGGATTCATCCCGCTCTGGAGCCGCATTTTCTTACGCGCGTTTTGCACCCTTTATTTTGGCCTCAATCTCGGCGCAGGCGCATTTCTTTTCACCACACGACGCAATTTCGCGGCCACTGGCGGTTTCGATGAGCAATACTTTGCCGGAGAAGAAGTTTATTTCAGCCTCGCGCTAAGAAAACTTGGCCGCTTCAAGGTGCTGCGGGAACCGGTTCTCACGTCCGGTCGGAAGTTGCGCATGTATTCAGCCAAAGAAATTCTTGGCACGCTCTTGATTATGATCGTCGGCGGACCCCGCATGGCGCGGTCGCGCGCGAGACTCGGTATGTGGTACGATGGCAAACGCGAAAGAGATGCGGCATGCTAATGACACAGACGCCGCTGCGCGAGGCTTCTGGTTGCCAAGCTGCGGTCTTCATCTAGATTAGCGCCTTCGTTATGGCAGAGAGCAACCAAACGTCGAGTCTCAAGGAGTTCCAACTGCATGAGAAAGATACCGGCAGCGCGGATGTGCAAGTCGCACTTCTCACCCGCCGGATCGAGCATTTGACTGAACACCTTAAGACCAACCGGAAAGATCATTCTTCGCGGCGCGGCTTGCTTAAGATGGTCGCGCATCGCCGGAGTCTGCTCGATTATTTGAGCAAAACAAAAGCCGATCGTTATAAAAAACTGATCGACAAACTGAACTTGCGCAAATAACGCGACCCCCACATTCGCGTCCAACCGTTTGAACCGCTCGAAGCCGTAACTGAATTAAAAGAAAAAAGATAACCAGCAGTTCCAGGTGCAGTAGTCACCTTGGATTTTAGGTTTTAGTTTCGGATCGTGGAGCTCGCCGTGGCGCGAGCGATCATCGTACGGGTTTAAAACCTACAGTCAGGGTGACCGGCCTGGAACCGCACATCCAGGAAAAGTAAAATGCAACAAAAGGTCACGGCCCAAATTGGGGCCACTCCCATCTCAATCGAAACCGGCAAAATCGCCAGACTCGCCGACGGCGCAGTCGTCGTCACCTGCGGCGACACCATGGTGCTTGCCAGTGCCGTATCGGCCACAACAATCAAAGAAGGTCAGGATTATTTTCCCCTGACGGTCGATTATCGCGAAAAAGCAGCGGCAGTGGGAAAGTTTCCGGGCGGCTACTTCAAGCGCGAAGGGCGCCCTACAGAAAAGGAAACGCTCACGTCGCGTATGATCGATCGGCCGCTGCGGCCGCTCTTTCAACAGGGATACTTTTACGATACGCAAATCATCTCGATTTTGCTCAGCGCCGACGGCGAGAATGATCCCGACATTCTGGCGATGAACGGCGCCTCCGCTGCGCTGTGCGTTTCGGATATTCCGTTTGCCGGCCCAATCGGCGCTGTGCGCGTCGGTCGGGTGAAAGGCGAATTCGTTGCGAACCCGACGCACACGCAACGCGCCGAGAGCGATCTCGATCTTGTTTACGTCGGCACCGAAAACGATGTAATCATGATCGAGGGTTCGGCCGGCGAACTGCCGGAAACCGAGTTTATCAAAGCACTCGAGTTTGCGCACCAGCATGCGCGCGAGATGATTCGCGTTCAAAAGGAACTGGCGACGATGGCGGGCAAGCCCAAACGCGAGCCGCAGTTACTTCAGGTGAATCAGGAGCTGCTCGATATTGCTTACCGTGTTGCGGGCGACAGGATCGTAGGGGCGCTTTACACCGAAGGCAAAGTGGCGCGCGCTAAGGCGGTCGATGCCTTGCGCGAGGAAGTGAAGACGGCAATCCTGGAAAAACATCCAGAGGCCGATTCTTTCGCGATCTCGCAAGCATTCGATTACGTCCAAAAGAAGGCATTTCGCGTCAGCATTCTGGAAAAACAGAAACGCGTCGATGGTCGCGGTTATCAAGATTTGCGACCGATCAGTTGCGAAGTAAGCGTTCTGCCCCGCGCGCACGGTTCGGCCATATTTCAGCGCGGGGAAACCCAGGCGGTTGCTCTCGCTACGCTGGCGCCGATCGAGGAGGCGCAGATGATTGATGCTTACGGCGGCGGCGAACAATCGAAGCGGTTCATTCTGCACTACAATTTTCCGCCATTTAGCGTGGGCGAAACGGGGCGGACAGGCGGGCCCGGTCGACGCGAGATCGGCCATGGCGCACTGGCGGAGCGCTCGCTGGAACCAGTTGTGCCGAATGAAAATGATTTTCGTTACGCGATTAGGATCTCGAGCGAGATCATGGAATCAAATGGCTCAACCTCCATGGCGAGTGTGTGCGCCGGAACGCTTGCGCTCATGGATGCTGGCGTGCCGGTCAAGACGCCGGTTGCTGGAATCTCGATCGGGCTCGTGACTGGCGATGGCCGATCGGCTTCAGGCGAAAAACCCTACGAATTGCTGACCGACATCATTGGCTCCGAGGATCATTTTGGCGATATGGACTTCAAGCTCTGCGGAACCGATGCGGGCGTCACCGGTTTTCAGCTAGATCTGAAACTCCCTGGTATCAGCCACAAGATCATGGCGGAGGCAGTTCAACGCGCAAAAGAAGCGCGCAGCAAAATTCTGGGATTCATGGCCAGCGCGCTGGAGAAACCGCGGGCGGAATTGTCCAAGTACGCCCCGCGGATCGAGACGATCAAAATTAATCCGGAGAAGATCGGTGCGCTCATTGGGCCCGGTGGTAAGACCATCAAGGGAATTGTCGCCGAGACCGGCGCTGAAATTAATATTGAAGATGACGGCTCGGTACACATTTACGCAACCAGTGGCGAAAGCATGGCGCGAGCAAAGGAAATTATCGGCGGCATGACGCGCGAAATCGAGATCGGCCAGACATATCAGGGGCGCGTAGTCTCGACCAAGGAATTCGGCGCGTTTGTCGAAGTTTTCCCGGGCAGGGATGGGCTGGTGCACATTTCCGAGCTCGCGGATTTTCGCGTGAAACGGACTGAAGACGTTGCGAAAGTCGGCGACATTATTTGGGTCAAGTGCATTGGCATCGACGACAAGGGTCGCGTAAAACTTTCGCGCAAAGCTGCGCTGAAAGAACGCGCCGAAAAAGAAACTGGACAGGCCGCGTAGCTGTAGCGCGCCTGAGGTGGGTCGGCGACCCCGGCTGATCGATGACGCGGTTAGGTCTTGCGATTTTCCCGGTGCAAGCCCACCACGGCGGATTCGTCCTATGGCGAACGGGACGGTTGCGCTACATTTAGGGAACAAGGCCACCCATGATCACCCCCACGCGGCTTTCCTATGTCGTCCTCGCTGCGACAATCGTTCTTGCAGGACTTCTCCATCTCGGTGCGCCGCTACTGGTCGTCCTGTTTTCTTACTTTGCGTTGCGCCAGTTTTATTTTCTCACGAAAAGAAAATGGCTCGCTTTGATCTTGTTTGGCGTTGTTGTGGCCGGGATCGCAGCGGCAGCAGTCTTTCTCACTCGTGCGGCAGTTCTGGCGTTGCCGGACGTTGCTGACACCTCGATTCCTTCAGCCAGCGCCTGGGCTCAGAAGCGCCAGATTGAGTTACCATTCACCGATTTTGAAAGTCTCAGACAAGTGGTCATCGACGCGCTTGGACAGGAAGCGAATTATCTGCGAAACGTCGCTAATTTTGCCAGAAGCGCGACAGCGGTGCTGGTTTTCTGCATACTCGGCATCGTCGCAGCTGGGAGCCTGTTTATTAAAACTGGCCTCGACCCTTACCGTGGGACTCATCGCTTGAAGAACAATCTCTACTCCATTTGCTGCGATAAAGTTTCAACGCGATTCCGCGATTTCTATCGCAGCTTCGCCACAGTCATGGGCGCGCAGATCACGATCTCATTTATCAATACCGTATTGACGGCGATTTTCCTTCTCGCGGTCCGCCTGCCACATACGCCATTGCTCATTGCGGTCACTTTTCTTTGCGGTCTTGTGCCTATCGTCGGCAACCTGGTCAGCAATACGATCATCGTCTTCGTCGCTTTGACGGTGTCCTTGAAGGTGGCGATTGTCGCACTGGTATTTCTGGTTGTGATCCACAAGCTAGAGTATTTTCTAAACAGCAAAATCATCGGAGACCGGATTCGGAACCCGGTTTGGCTGACCTTAATCGCGCTCATCATCGGCGAGCGGCTCATGGGCATCCCGGGCTTGATCCTGGCGCCGGTCGTATTGAATTATCTGCGCGTGGAAATGCTGACTGTCGAAGTGCGGCCCGTGCAGGAAAAAGTTGAATTGGTTGAAGCGCCTGCTCGCGAAAGTTTTCGGAGTTAAATCGGTAAGAACTTCTCCGTTTTAACGATTCAACGTTTCAACGATTTAACGGTGACGAAGTCATGAAGGCCGGTTTTCTTGAGAAACTGATCGAACGACTCGGGCGCATTGGGCCGGAAGAAGTTCAAAATTACTTCCTGCGCCTGGCCCAGGAAAAAGGTTTTCTGGAAACCGTTTTCCATGCGATCCACGAAGGCATCATTGTGACCGATTCAAAGGGTCGGGTCACCTATTTGAACGACGCGGCATGCAAATTGTTTGGACTGGAGGCGGCGGACGCTATCGGAAAACGGTTGGACGAACGTGTTCGCGGCCTCGATTGGGGATCGCTTACGCACAGCGGCGGACCGCTCAGTCGTGATATGGAGATTTTTTATCCGGAGAATCGCTTCATCAATTTTTACATCGTGCCGTTAATGATCGAATCACGGGATTCTGTAGGCGGAATCGGTGATTCCGCCCGGCCGGGATCGGCGATCCCGGCTACAGGGCAACAGGTCGGACACGTCCTGATCCTGCGCGACATCACGGAGAGTCGGCGCACAGCACAGGAAACCATCGAATCAGAGCGCTTGAATGCTCTTACGTTGCTGGCAGCAGGGGTGGCGCACGAAATTGGTAATCCGCTTAACTCGCTGCACATCCATTTACAATTGATGGAGCGCAAAGCACAGGAACTGGACCACAATGCGAACGCAGAACTTCAGCAATCGATTGATATCGCCCGTTCCGAAGTTCGCCGGCTCGATTCCATTGTCACGCAGTTCCTGCGGGCGATTCGGCCGTCGCATCCGCGGCTCCATCCGGAGAATGTGAACACGATCGTCGAGGAAGCGGTGCGCTTTTTCGCTCCCGAAATTCAAGACCGCGACATGGTCGTGGAACAGGAGCTGCGAGCGGACCTCCCTTTACTGCAACTCGATCGTGAGCGGATGAAGCAGGCGTTTTATAACGTGATTAAAAACAGCCTCGAAGCCATGAGGCGCCGTGGCATCTTGCGCATTCGCACCGACCTCGACGACACATATGTAATGGTCAGTTTCACTGATACTGGCAGTGGTATGTCGGCAGAAAACCTCAGCCGCGTATTCGAGCCTTACTTCACAACCAAACCGTCCGGCACTGGACTTGGATTGTTAATTGTCCGCCGCATTGTGCGCGAGCATGGCGGAGAACTCTCCATCGAGAGCAGCCCGGGCGAAGGTCTCACGCTTACGATTCGATTGCCATACGTCGAAAAGCGCATTCGAATGTTGGAAGCGGGCGAAAGCAAAACGCCACCTCAAGTAGCTGTTGCTCCTTGAATGTTAATCGCCGCCAAATGTTTGCTTGAGCCAGTCCTCGAACTGACGAAAGAGGAACTGCAGATACGCGCCGGGCGAGTCCTTGAAGAGTTCGATGATGCGCGGACTAAGGTCTTGTTCAGGCTGATCGATCGTGCCCGAAAGATGTACTGTGGTCCACAGATAGCCGCTCTGGCGACGGCTGAAAATTTCTTCGGGGTTTGGCAGCCAATCGAGATGTTTGCGGGCAACTCCAAGCTGAATTGCACCCCTTAACGCGCGGCGATCAATCCCGATTGCTCCCTCGACCCGGAATTTTCCTTTCTCTTCAAGTGCGATGTCTTTGATTTCAATGCTCGGATAACGCCAGGTAAAATTGAGCGAGCAATCAGTCAGGTCCAGATGCTCGAATGATTTTTCATGTGTCAGGTCCGAGAGTTTTTCCAGAAACGGAAGGTTGTCCGCGCGTCCGCCTCCCACACGCAGCGAGCCTTCGCCTGACGAATCTTCCAGCTTCGGGGTGGCTCCCGTCCAATGAACGCTGCCGGAGGCGCTGCCGTTTAAATGCTCCTTCCATTTGTCCGGGAGCCAGTGGCGTATCGGCACGCCCTCGAAATTCGCGCGAAAGTCAGTACTCCTGTCTTTTCCGATACCGGCGGTTCCCTGGCCGTGGATGTTTCCTTCACTTCTCTCGTCGGACGCCAGGTCAAGATGGTTAATCGTCACCAGCGTTTTTGTGATGAGAACGTTGGCGTGACGCAGATAAAGATCGGGCAGCAGCGCCATGTTCAATTTGCCGCCAATTGCGGCATAATCGAAATCCCGGCCCTGAGGAGTGATGAGCAGATGCGTGCCGAAGAAGCCCGCGCGTTTGCCGCGAAACTGCCACGTCACATTGGCATGTTCGGACTCAATTCGCTTCATATACACGCGGTTCGGCAAAAAAAACGCGAACCACGGCTTTGGCGCGACCTCTTCAGGATTTGCTTCGTAAATTTGAATTTCGACCTTGCCTGATTCGACGTGAATATCGCTGAACCTCCATTGACGTATAAACACGCCCCACGGATCAAATCTGGCAGTGATTCCGTGAGCATCGACGAATTTCAGCGCTCGCTCCCCGTTGCGTGCCTCAAAGCTTTCGGCTTGTGCCGTCAACGGACTCGTTCGTCGGATCGGGGAGTAACGCCCGCTTGGAAAATGCAAACCGTTGGCGGTTTCGTTTTCCATGGCGACGCGGAACGCATCGCCTTCGACGTAATGCGTAACCAAGGGACTGAAAAAAACGATCGCCCCGGTCGCAGCAACGATAACGACAAAAATCGCAATCGCTGCGGCGCAGATCAGCAGTTTCCTTCGCAAGGGTCCAAGGTTACAAAGGTATATCGTTCCAAGTTACACAAACGCCTTTGGTAACTCTGTTAACCTTTAACGTGTCACTTGGCTTTGCCTGTCATTCCCAGTTGCGCAAACAGAAATGCGTAAATGTCGGCCAATTGTTTAATGCGCTCGTTCAAGGCGGTCCCAATGCCGTGACCTGCGCTGGAGCTCGTCCGCAATAGAATCGGATTCTGAGATTTGTTCGCTTCATCCAGGAGAGCGACCATTTTGCGCGAATGATATGGCGCAACTCGCCCGTCGTTCGCGCCGGTCATCATCAGAATGGAAGGATATTTCGTCCCATCGACAACGTGATGGTATGGCGAATACGCATAGAGCGCCTTGAATTGTTCTGGGTCTTTTACCGTGCCAAATTCGGTCACGTTGAACGCGCCGTTTGGCGCGAGTTCCACGCGGAGCATATCGTAAATTCCTACCTGGGACACGACAGCCCTCATCAAATCGGGGTGCTGGGTAATCATTGCGCCCATCAGAAGGCCACCGTTGCTTCCTCCCTGGATCGCAAGTTTTTCGGGACGCGTGTACTTTTCTCTAATCAAATATTCCGCCGCAGCAGCGAAATCGTCGAACACGTTTTGCTTTTTCGTTAGATTACCGGCCTTGTGCCAATCTTCACCGAACTCGCCGCCTCCTCGAACATTCGCCACCACATATACGCCGCCGTGATCGAACCAAAGCCGGCGCGTAAATTCAAAATTCGGGGACATGCTGATTCCGTAGCCGCCATAGCCGTAAAGCAATGTCGGGTTCTGCGCGTCCCGTTTAATTCCGTTGCGGAAAATGATGTTGAGCGGAATTTTCGTGCCGTCCTTTGAGGTCGCGACTTCGCGCGTCACCTCGATATCGGCAAATGAAACGGGCGATGTGGTGCGCAGCGCCGTTTTTACAGGCTCGGTTTTTTCCTTCGGACAATGGAACCAAGTTGCTGGTTCGGTATAACTCTGGTCCCGAAATAGAAGGGAACCGTCCTCGAGGGCGACCATTTCCTGCACAGCAGATATTTTTGGAATCGGGATGATTGTTTCGCCTTTGCCGTCCAGATCGAAGCGGCGAATTTGAGATGGACCACCAAGCAGGTCGCCAATGAACAAGGCGCCGGCTGTTGGCACGATTTGTTGGATAACCGGCTCGCCAGTTGGAACGATCTCAACGGCTTTGCCTAATTCCGGCGTCTCGAGTGACAGACGGAGAACTTTTCCGCGTGGCGCCGCGTTGCGCGAGAGAAGGTACAGAGCGTTGTCGCGTCCAAGGCGGGCAGCCTTGATCTGGCCGTTGAATTGTGTGATCTGCTTCCAGGTGCCGTCTGGTCCAAGCAGGTAATGTGCAAAATCGCCGCCATCGCCGTTCGCGACGGAGGCGAGAATGTATCGGCCGTCGTGCGAACCTTCCAAAACGATCTCAGCGATTCGCGGAAAGTCTTTTCCGATGGAGTACGTATCCTCGGTGTCGGGCGTGCCGAGCTTGTGAAAATAGACCTGCTGATAAAAGTTCAGGTCGGCTTCGGGCCGCTCACCTTTTCTGGGAAACCGCGTGTAGTAGATTCCCGAGCCGTCGGCGTTCCATGCTACGCTGCCGCCCGCCGTTGGATATTGGACATGGGCGATCGTGTCCGGCAGCGCTTTGCCCGTGGCAGTCTCGTAAAAATGAAGCGTGCCGTCTTCACTTCCACTCTTGGAAAGCGACACCGCGACATATCTGCCATTCAATGACGGAACAAACCAATCGAGCGCGGTGGTGCCTTTGGCGTCCAGCACGTTTGGATCGAGCACGACTTTTTCAGATTTGAGGTCGTCAGCCGACGCGAGCGTAACCAGTAATGGCTGTTGCTTCGGCGGCTGGAATTTCATCACAAACAACAACCCGGGCCGCGAGACAAGCGAGGAATAACTGGGCGAAGTTTTTGCGTACCACTCCGTTAATTGCTTTTCGATGGTCGCCCGATCGGGCAACTGATCGAGATATTGCCGGGTCCGCTGATTCTGTGCTTCCGACCACGCTTTCACGTCCGGCTCGTCGTCTTTTTCGAGCCATTGATACGGATCCTCCACAGTCACTCCCTGATACTTGGTTGAAACAGGTTTCTTCGGCGTTTCAGCTAAAGGTTCGGCAGCGGCCAGACCGAACAACGCCAGCGCGCTAGTACTGCAAATTACAAACAGGAAACGATTGGTTTTCATCGCGCGAAACTTAACAGAAATGGCAAAAAGCGAATCACCGAAGTGATTCGTTAAGTCGTTAAATCGTTACACCGTAATATCGGGTCACGATTCTCGAATCGCGAATCACGCTCGTCTTCGAGTCATTCGGGTTTCTTACTTTTTTCGTCAGTCGTGATTCGCGCCTGCTCATTTTTCCTAGTGGTCGTTGCCCCCGCTGTCGGCAGTGCACCGCCAGGCGTTGAAACAGCGTACCTTGGATCCTTAACCTGCTTGCGGACGGCTGCGAAGAGTTTCGTGATTCCCGTCAAGCTAATGCGATTGGCAAGGAAAGACGGGATAAAACCACCCGAGTCGGTGTAAATGGAATAGGTGGCACGAGTTTTCGTTGCGCCATCGGGCTCGAGTAGCCATTTGCCCTCGCAAAGTTTTACGCGCACGACGCCTTTCTTTTCGGGCGGCCCGAGTTCGTTCGCAGGCGCCCAATGACTCATAAAAACTAAACCATCAGTCGAGGGCCATGATTTCTTCCAGACCCGCAATGTGTAATCGCGGTCCGCACAAACTTTTGGCGAAAGCCTCTGATATCCAACGATCGAATCGCCATCCCGTGTGATCAGCCGACACTCGGTCATATACGGCATGAATTTCGGATAGTTCTGGAAGTCGTCGATCACCGCGCAGACGGCGCCGGTGGGCGCGTCAATCGGGCCGACAGCTTTGAATTCCTTGAGCGCCGAACTTGGACGCGGGCGGCTGTAGATCACAACGTTTTTCTCTTGAACGGACAGTTTCCAGTAATCGTCCGTGCTAATGGACTCTTCAGCGGCGAAAGCGGTTGGGCAACCAACGAGAAGAACAGACATTAGACCGCGGAGAATTCGCTGGTGCACCGGCGGCGAGGATACATCATTTCCCGCGTATGGCTATATTTCTTTGACTGTGGGACTTGGCCGCATCTCGAAGTGTCGCCGAGCCAATAACGAAATCCGAAGGCTCTCCGCGACTTGTTAAAGTAGTTAAAAACGTTACAAAAGTTACAAATGGAGAGCTGCCCGACGTGCCGTTGTAACGATGTAATTGCTTAAGGATTTAACGTGGCGAAGCCAATGAATCTACAGCCCACGGTTCTCATTGTTGATGACGAGAAGCACACTCGTGACGGGTTGCGAAGTTTGCTTGAGAACGATTACGATGTGTATGTCGCTCCCGATATTCTAGGCGCGATGAACGTGCTGGAACGCGAGCAGATCGATGTGCTTCTCACCGACCTCCGTCTCGGCAGCGAAGATGGAATGACCTTGATCGATCGGGCGTTGAAAATGCCGCGCCCACCTGCCTGCATCATGATGACGGCCTATGGGTCGGTGGATGTCGCGGTGGAGGCGATGAAGCGCGGCGCCTACGATTTTGTGACCAAGCCGCTCAACCTCGACAAGGTAGAGTTGCTCATCGCGCGCGCTGTGCAAGGCCGCAGACTCGAGCAGGAAAATCGCGCCCTCCGGGAGCAAGTGGATGAACGTTACGGCCTCGAAAACATTTGGGGCGACTCGGCCGCGTTGCATGAAGTGCTCGATACGATTCGGCAGGTTGCGCCCTCGTCAGCCAATGTGCTCATTGAAGGCGAAAGCGGGACAGGTAAAGAATTAGCTGCGCACGCCATTCATAATCTAAGCCGGCGCAACAAAGCGAGATTTGTGGCGGTGCATTGCGCAGCGCTTTCTCCGCAACTTCTGGAGAGCGAGTTATTCGGTCACGAGAAAGGCGCGTTCACGGGCGCATACGAACGGCGCATCGGCCGGTTCGAGCAGGCCAACGGCGGCACGATTTTCCTCGACGAAGTGGCCGAGATCGACCCGAGCACCCAGGTCAAACTGCTGCGCGTCATGAGCGAGGGCCGCGCGTTTGAGCGTGTTGGCGGTAATCAAACGCTGCACGCAGATGTGCGGATCATTGCGGCCACAAACAAGAATCTCGAACAGTTGGTGCGCGAAGGAAAATTCCGCGATGACCTTTATTTCCGCCTCAACGTGGTACGCATCACCATGCCGCCGTTGCGCGAACGAAAGGAAGATATCCCGATTCTGGTCCGCGGATTCTTGCGCCACTTCTGCAAGACAAACGACAAGCCTCTTATCGATCTGACACCCGATGCGATGGACGCGCTCCTGACCTACAACTGGCCGGGCAACGTTCGCGAGCTCCGCACTGCGATTGAACACGGCGTTGTGATGGCCACCGGGCCAAAGATCACATTGCGCGATTTGCCAATGGCTGTGCGACAGGCAGCCGGGGCAAAATTGCCAGGCGGAGTTTCAGCTCAAGCTTTCGAGCAAAAGACGAGTCCGCTCGATCTGCACGAGACCGAAAAAAAATTGATCGCCCAGGCGCTTGCAGCCACGAATGGCAACGTCACCGCCGCAGCGAAAAAGCTCGGCATTAGCCGCCGCACACTTCACCGAAAGATCAACGAAATGAACGCCATGAAACCGGAACCACAAATCAAGGATGATGGAGGATAGCGTTTTCGGGTGTCACAAGCCGCGCGCTTCCAGCGTGGCGCGGGTTTGTAGTTATCCCATACAATTGGTGCCCGGTTTATTTTGGCGCCAGAGAGGCGACCTCCTTCGCCAAGGCTACGGCGTGGTTAGAAAATGAATGGACTATCTTGGAGCAAGGGAATTAACGATTTTTTCGAAGCGCGGGTCGCCGCGCAATGGGTCCCAATCGGGCTCCAGCTTTAATTGACCATAACTCACGGTGCTAGGGGGCTGGACGGCGATAGCGAGCTGCTCGCACGCGACATCTTTGTCGCCGGCCCACGCGGCGATCATAGCCAGGTATTTGATCATGAGCGGACCATTAATTGCATCTTGTTCTACGGGGAGAAGCTCCACGGCGCGGCGACCTGCGCGCACTGCTTCCTCTTTGCGTCCGAGAGCGGCGTCGATCAAGCCAAGCACGCATAGCGGCGGGCCGTAATCCGGTTCGTCTTGAACTGCTCTTTCCTGAAGCGTGCGCGCCGCGGTGAATGCGGCGCGGGCTTTGTCTTCGTCTTTCGTCAGACGAGCGAGAACGCCTTCGATGAGCGGCCGATTTGCGTGAACTACGTAATCAGTCAGCGGTGTTTCGCCAAATGAATTTAACGCGTCGGTTGCTTCGGCGACATCCCGTTCGGCTAGCGCACAGCTTAGCCAGTCATTGGCGACATTCGGCAGCGCGCCCGGATTTGTAGCTCTAATGGAATTAATTGTTTGATGTAACGGCCGGGTATCGGCTTTCCAATGAAATTGAACCGCCGCCAGCGCTACTTTCGTATTGACATCATCAGGCTCGATAGCCAATGCCCGCTGCAGCACGGACATTTCATCAGTATAACGCCGGAGAAGCCCGTAACTAATGGCAATCTGCTGCAGCAGGTAAAAATTCCGCGGGTCGAGATCAATGGCGTGCTCAAGGTTTCGTGTGGATTCTCCCCAACGTCCCTGACGCCTCTGTATGTAACCCTGCACCGCAAATACTTGGAGGTTGTTCGGTAAACTTCGGCGGGCCAGCTCCAATTGAGCCAGAGCGCCGTCATAATCGAGGTATCCGAAATAAAGATTTTCCGCGCGCGCTAGGTGCGCTTCACCTGCATCGGGACGGAGGCGAACTGCCGCCTGAACTGCCTGCTCCATTGACACCAACCGCTCCGGAGTATGGTCGACTCCAAGCAGGTACAATAGGCCGTGAGTATGAGCGAGCTGGCAATACGCATGGAAAAACAATGGGTCATGCGCAACTGCCTGATTCAATAGATCGGCAGCCTGGAGCAACTTGGATCGCGCAGCACTGCTAAAGCTTGTTAGCAGAAGGTTGTTGGCTCGAACATAAAGATCATAGGCAGCAGGGTCGCTGGTTGGTGGCTGTTGAATGGAAGCTTTCTCAGCAGCTGAAACCTTGGCGTGCAGTTCCTCTGCGACTTTTTGCGCGATTTCGCTCGGAATTGCGAATGCCGCTTTGAGCTCGCTTTCGTATTCGTCCGCCCATATGCCGACGTCAGTGCGGGTGTCCACTAACTGCGCGTTTACACGCACCCTGCCACCAGAACGTCGAGCAGTTCCTTCGAGCACATGTGAAACGCCAAGCGCGCGCCCAATCTGACGCAAATCCCGTTTACCGCGGTATCCCATGACGCTGGTGCGGCTGATCACTTTGAGATCTGCGATCTTCGCCAGCTTGGTTAGAATGTCGTCCTGGACGCCGTCCGCAAAAAAGGCGTCCTCTTTGTCGTCGCTTAAATTCTCAAAGGGAAGGACAGCGATTCCTGCCGGAATCCTGCGAACTGATTCGCGCTCCCATGTCATCACGCCTAAACCTGCCGCAAGAAGAACCGACAAAGTGATCAGGGCGGCAATCGTCGGATTCCGTTGCACCCACTTGCGTGCATGCGTGAAGAATCCACTGCGTTTCGCGCGGATTGGTTCGTGCCATAGCCAACGTTCAAGGTCTTCGGCCAGCTCCAGAGCCGAGGAGTAACGGTAACGCGGATTTTTCTCCAGACACTTCAAGCAAACAGCGGAAAGGTCGCGGTCTATTTTCCGGTTCAATAGGCGCGGTTGCCGCGGCTCCGAATCCAGCAACAGGTGAATCGTTTCGTAGGTTGTTCCCCCGGCAAAGGGTGGATGGCCAGTGAGCAGTTCGTAGAGAACCGTGCCGAGTCCGTAGACATCTGTCGCTCTGCCGACGGCCGCGTTGTTACCTACCGCCTGTTCCGGCGCCATGTAACTGGGCGTCCCCATTATCTCCAGTGAGCCCGTCACGGTACTTCCATGTTCGACTAATCGGGCCAGACCAAAATCGGTCAGGTGTGGTTCCCCGTTTGCGTCCAACAGAATGTTTCCCGGCTTGATGTCTCGGTGCAGAATGCCGTGTTCATGTGCGTAGTGCACAGTGCGCGCAACTTTCGCAATGAGCTCCACGGCTTGCCGCACCGGCATCGGCCCGCGGCTGATCACTTCATCGAGCTGGCCTCCTTCGATGAGTCTCATGCTAAAGTAGCACCTGCCGCCGCGCTCGCCGACCTCGTAGATAGGAACGATTTGTGGATGATCGAGCTTCGCCGCGGCTTCAGCTTCCCGGCGAAAGCGTTTCAGGTGCGCGTCAGTCGCCCACTGACCACTACCAACGATCTTTAACGCGACTGTGCGGTTGAGACTTCTTTGCCAGGCGCGGAATACCACGCCCTGACCGCCACGGCCGATTTCCTCCAGCAATTCGTAATCGCCGAACTCTCCGAGCAGCTGCTCTGCGGGCGCTTCCTTTTGGCCGTAGGGCTCAGCATTCGCATCGCTGGGTGCAACATTTTTAGCGGAGCCGCTGTCCTCACCGGCGACTACGGGTCGCCGCTCCTGGTCTCTTGGCGTCATTCTGTGGAGATCAACTCCAGATTTGCACGCCGGAATGTATCCCACCGCCCAAGCGTGGCAACCAACCGCAGCATCGTCAGTGACAGAGTGGAGCTATAGCTAAAGAAATTTTGCCGTTTACGAATTAACGTTCGAGCGTTTCAATTACGTCGTGACTGAAAAGAAGAAGATTTTTGGAACCGATGGCGTGCGCGGTGTGGCGAACGTCGAACCTGTCACTGCGGAGACCGCGCTGAAATTGGGGCGCGCTGCTGCGTATGTCTTCACGCAGCTAAATCCGCGCAAGACTCCAGCAGGTGCACGGCCCAGGATCGTTCTTGGCAAAGACACGCGGCTTTCCGGTTACATGCTCGAAAACGCGCTGGTAGCCGGGATCACTTCACTCGGCGTCGATGTCCTTGTCATCGGACCGTTGCCCACGCCCGGCGTGGCTTACATCACGCGATCGCTGCGCGCCGACGCCGGCATCGTCCTTTCGGCTTCGCATAATCCTTATCAGGACAATGGCATCAAATTTTTCCGGCACGACGGCTATAAGCTGGACGATCAGGTGGAGGAGAAAATTGAACAGCTCGTTTTTACCGGCGAAATCGATTCGATCCGGCCAACCGCCAGCAACATCGGACGCGCGACGCGCATCGATGACGCGCTTGGTCGCTATGTTGAATTCGCCAAGGCGAGTTTTCCGCGTGGGATGTCACTTGAGGAAATGCGAGTGGCTGTGGACGCCGCAAACGGCGCCGCTTACAAATCGACGCCGTGCGTTCTGCGCGAACTTGGCGCGGACGTCGCGGTGGCACACAACCAACCAAACGGTGTTAACATCAACGACGGCTGCGGCAGTATTCATCCGGAGGAAATCCAGCGCATCGTGAAGATGAGCGGCGCGGACGTTGGCATTACGCATGACGGCGATGCCGATCGCGTCCTGTTGTGTGACGAAAATGGCGATATTGTTGACGGCGACGAGATACTGGCCATTGCGGCCCTGGATCTCTTAAACGCTGGCCGGTTGGAGCAAAACACGGTCGTTGCCACTGTCATGAGCAATTTTGGCCTCGATGAGACACTCGCCGCCAAGGGCGGAAAAGTAGTACGGACGAAAGTCGGTGATCGCTATGTGATTGAAGAGATGACGCAGAAAAAACTCAATCTCGGTGGCGAACAAAGCGGTCACGTCATCTTCCGCGATTTTACCACTACCGGCGACGGCATCATCAGCGCGCTCCAGATCCTGTGCATCATGCACAAGAGTGGCCAACCGTTAAGTAAATTGAAGGCGTGTTTGGAAAAATATCCGCAGGCTCAACGCAATTTGATCGTGAAAGAAAAGCGTCCTCTGGCCGAATTGAACACTGTGATGAAGCTGGTAAGCGAAGCTGAGAAAGAGCTCTCTGGCAAAGGCCGCGTGCTCCTGCGCTATTCGGGTACCGAGCCAAAAATTCGTTTGCTCATTGAAGGTCGCGAACTCGATAAGATCGACAAACAAGCGGACCGGATCGCCGATGCGATACAAAGCGCGATCGGAGCCGACTAAACACAATGTTTAAACGCGCTGTCATCCCGAACGAAGTGAAGGACCTCACAAATGGTGATGGATCACGCAATCAAATCCGTGTATCGAGAGCTTCGAGTGAGGGGTCCTTCGCCTCGCTCAGGATGACACGTGGTGTGGTATGACTTTATGTAGGGTAATTGAAGCGCTTCTGTTTAGCGCGCAGAAACCGCTTTCAGTCCGTGAACTGACGGAAGCTATCAAGAGGGCCGGCGCCGAGGATGAATTTTCGCCTAACGAGTTTGCGCGGGTGCGCGAGTCTGAGGTTGCCGCCGCACTGGAGCAACTGAAAATCGAGAATATCGAACAACAGCGAGCATTTCAGGTTAACGAAAAGGCGGAGGGCTGGCAACTAGCTAGCGACCCGAAATACGCGCAGTGGGTGCGCCAGCTTTTTCCGGCGCCAAAACCGGCGCGTTTGAGTGCGCCTGCACTCGAGACGCTAGCAATCATAGCCTATCGCCAGCCTATCACGCGCGCAGATGTCGAAGCAGTTCGCGGCGTAAACATCGACGGTGTGCTGCAAACATTAATGGAGCGCGGGCTGGTTAAAATCGCTGGGCGCGCTGAAATCCCCGGACGTCCGCTTCTTTACGAAACCACGCAATTTTTCCTGGATCATTTTGGGCTTCGGAATCTGGATGAATTGCCGAATGTGGAAGAGTTGCGTACCCGCCATTTGCCGAAGGCGCGTGCTCCAACTAGCGCTGGCGATGCCGACGCACCGGAGTCATCGACTCCGGCTACACCACCGGAATCATAGGCGTTCGGCCTCGGCGACGCCATTCACACATGCGTGGTTCTTCATGGTTATGCTTCCAGCTAAGCAGCGTCCTACTCCTTGCGCTTGCAGCATCCACGTCAGCTGGTACTGAGATACAGCCCGCTGATTGCGCGCGTGCAGCAAAATATTCCGAGAGCAAACGCGGTGTTTCCATGCTGGTCATACAAAATGGCCGGACAATTTTTGAGCATTACGCCAATGGCGGTTCGGCGCGCGGAAGGTGGCCAATCTTCAGTGGAACAAAAAGCTTTTGGGGGATCGCCGCGCTCGCTGCGACGCGCGACGGATTGTTCAAGCTCGACGATCCGGTTTCGGATACGATCACGGAATGGAAGAGCGACCCGCGCAAATCGCAGATCACGATTCGGGAATTGCTCAGCCAGACCGATGGGATTGAAGGCGCTTCGCGTCTTCAACGCGCGTCGATCCGTGATCGCAATGCCATGGCAATTCGACTATCGATCGTCGCCGAACCTGGATCGGCTTTTATTTATGGCCCGAGCCATCTACAAATCTTTTCCGAGCTGCTGCGACGAAAACTAAGAGGGCGCGACGTCATCGGCTACTTCGAAGGACGTGTGTCCAACCGGCTGGGGTTGGGCCGACTCAACTACAAGAAAGACGCTCGCGGCAATCCGCTGCCGGCGACGGGATTTGAGCTCACTGCCCGCGAATGGGCGCGACTGGGCGAGCTCGTTCTCGGGCAAGGTAGTTATCACGGGCGACAACTTGTTCCGGCAGCTATTTTGCGAGAGGCATTTGCTGGTTCGCAGGCAAACCCGTCGTACGGCCTCACATTCTGGTTAAACGAGCAAGCGTCGAACGGGCGCGAGACAGACATGGAACGAATGCTCGACTTGCCATGGCAGAGCGCACAATGGAGCAATGTTTGTATTTGCAGGGATGCACCTGCAGACATGGTGGTGGCACTTGGCTCAGGCAATCAACGGCTGTTCGTTATTCCGTCGCTAGAGGCCATCATCGTGCGGGAAGGATCGAGCGCGAAATTTTCTGATGCGCATTTCTTGCGACTGTTGCTTGGCCGCAGTCAGTGACCCATATGTAGGATTGACTTACTTGTCTGTCTGGCAAACGATCAGACGTTGATGAAACAAAACTCGGATGACGAGCAGGCGCTCATAAAGATCCAGCACGACTGGGCAGAAGCGCGCATCAAAGGCGATAGCTCATATACCGGGCGCCTGGAGGCGAAAAATTGCACAGTTGTGTGGCCTGATGGCAGCATCGTGAACAAACGGGAAGATTTAAAAAGCATGAGCGGCGACATCGTTTTCGCTGAATTCAAAATCGATGATCTCCAAGTGCGTTTGTATGGAGACGCGGGAGTCGTGGTAGGCCAGGGCACGATCAGGGCCCACGAGGGAAAACAAAATCTTCTGGGCGGGAAATTCGTCTGGACGGATACTTTTGTAAGACAGCATAACGTATGGAAGGTGGTCGCGTCACAAGTAACTCCAGTCTTAAAGAAATAGTCCTTAACGATCGTCAATATTCCTTATGAGCAAATTCACAATGGGTTGCGGGGTGCTACTCGCAATCCTGCTTTTTATTGTCGTTATTGCTGCCCTGGCACTAGGCGGCAGTTATAACCGTCTCGTCCGTTTGCAGCAAACCGTCGATCAAAGCTGGGCGCAGGTACAAAACGTCTATCAGCGGCGTGCGGATTTGATTCCGAATCTCGTGAACACAGTTTCGGGCGCGGCGAATTTCGAAAAATCAACTCTCACTGAGGTAACAAATGCGCGTGCCAGCGTCGGCCGCGTGCAACTTGATCCAAACAAGGCGCCTACCGACGCCGCGCAACTTGAACAATTCCAGGCTGCGCAAGGACAGTTGAGCAACGCGCTCTCGCGTCTGCTGGTGGTCGTGGAACGATATCCAGAGTTAAAAGCTAATCAGAATTTTGTTGGTCTGCAGGCGCAACTGGAAGGCACGGAGAACCGGATCGCGGTCGAGCGCGGCAACTTCAATAATGCGGTGCAAAGCTATAACGTCGCGGTGCGCAGTTTTCCGACAAATTTGATTGCGGGAATGCTCGGTTTTCCGCCGCGACCATTTTTCACAGCGCAAGCGGGTGCGGAGAAACCGCCGCCGGTGCAATTTAATTTCGGCCCTGCGCCGACGCCGGCTGGGAATTTGAATCAGGGCTCCGCGCCGACGCCAGCGACAGCCGCGTCGCCATAAGGTGATTCTCAATCTTGCGGTAGTAGCGGGCGGGCGGCCCGCGATCCGGTGGCCGACACGTCTGCCGCTGCAAATCTTGCGTGCCAAAAAAGTCGCTCTGCTGGTCGCAGCATTGTTTGCATTGCTGGCAACGAAGTCCCAGGCCGCGGAGGTGATTCCACCAAAACCGGATCGGTATTTCAATGATTACGCAGGCGTCGTCTCCAAATCCGCAGCGCTGCGATTCGATGAAGAGCTTGCTCGATTTGAGCGCGAAACGTCGGACCAGGTCGTGGTCGCGATCTTCCCGAAGATGCAGAGCGACTCGGATATCGCAGATTATACACAACGTGTGGCTCAGGCATGGGGCGTCGGCCAAAAGGAACGTCGCAATGGCGTTGCCCTTTTCGTGTTCGTTCAAGACCGCAAAATGTTTATCCAGGTTGGTTACGGCTTGGAAGGCGCGCTACCCGACATAACCGCGTTCGATATCACCGAATACAAGATCAAGCCGCATTTTCGCAATGGCGATTACGAAGGCGGGATCGCGGTCGGAATCGATTCAATCTTCAAGGCGATTCGCGGCGAGTACAAGGGATCAGGAAAGACCGTTGCGGAAGAACATCGCGGTGGTGGCGCTTCGAGTATCTGGTTCTTCATCATTTTCCTGATCGCGCTGATCGTGATTTCCAGAATTATGCGGCGCCTTGGCGGCTGGGGCTATTCATCCCGCGGTGGCGGTCCCATATTTTTCCCGACGGGCGGCGGCGGTGGCGGTTGGTCATCTGGCGGTGGAGGTGGCGGCGGATTTAGCGGGTTCAGCGGCGGAGGCGGGAGTTTTGGCGGCGGAGGCGCGGGATCGAGTTGGTGACCGATGCGAACGAGAGACTTTCTCAGCAGGCTTGAGCATGCACGAATTATGAGCGCGATTCGTGAAGCGGAATCGAAAACCTCCGGCGAAATTCGCGTTTATATTCAGCGCGGCAAATTCGACACCGATCCGGTGATGGTTGCGCAGAAGAAATTTCAGCGTCTCGCAATGCACAAGACCCGCGAGCGCAACGCCGTCCTTATTTTCGTAGCGCCGAGAGCCCACAAGTTCGCTGTTGTCGGCGACAAGGCGATTCACGAAAAATGCGGCGAACAATTCTGGAGGCACGTTGTGGATGGAATGCGGGTTCATTTTCAGAATGAAAAATTCAGCCACGCGTTGATAGAAGCGATTAACGAAGTCGGCAAAGTGCTGGCGACGCATTTCCCGAGAACATCGGCAAACGCAAATGAGTTGCCGGATGAGATTGTTGAAAGCTGAACAACAGGCCGATTTCAGGGCGGACTAACAGCCGGCTGAGGAGGAACGATATTGGCATGCCGCGCGATTTGCTGCCACCGTCCGCCTTGTTTGATCCAGACGGCTGTGAACCGGAGATTTTCGCTTTTGCCGGCATTTGGCATCCTACCGCCCCAAACGACGGCTTCTCGGCCAGCGACAACCACGACATCGCCGTAGACCCGGAGGTACTCGATTTGCCGGTCGAAAGATGTGATGACGAGAAAGCCGGAATCAACCATTCCCAAAACCTGCTGTTTCGTAACAAACCTGTTCAGCGGGTTAGTCACGACGAAATCGTCCGACCACAGACGCGCCATGGCCGCGCGATCGTTTTTCAAGAAAGCATCGACCTCTTCCGCGTTCAGCCGCCGAATCCCCTCTTCAGCGCTGTCGGAACTTGTATTCGCAACCGTTACCCCGCGTGAAGTTAGTAAGAGCAGTGCCAAGGCGATGAAGGCCGCGATGATTTTCATGCGCGAATTGTGTGGACCATCCCCACAAAGTCCAGCTCCAATCCGCATTTGGCGCTTGCAAAATCGCGGATTTTGACTTTATTCCATTCTCCGCAGCGAGTTTTGTAATTACGCCGTTGGTCCCTGGGTTTCCGTTTCTGGACGTGAAACCGCACTCGCCAGGGGAAACCCGGTGAAGAGAAGGAATTTCGATTTAAGATTTTCGAATTTCGATTGTTTCGCCGTCTCGGTCTTCAATCGCCAATCGAAAATCGACATTCGAAAATATAAGATGCCAATCCGTTACGGTCGTTTTGAAATGCCGAAAACTCTTTCGAAAGACGAGAGTACAGCCACAGATACATACGCCAAATTCACTGCCGAGCCGTTTGAGGCCGGCTATGGGCACACCGTAGGGAATTCCCTCCGGCGCGTCCTGCTTTCCTCTCTGGAAGGCGCTGCCATTACTGCAGTGAAAATCACAGGCGCTCAACATGAGTTCGCTACGCTACCAAGCGTGGTAGAGGATGTGACCGACATTGTCCTCAACCTCAAAAAGGTGAAATTCAAAGCTGACGACCACGAGCCCAAAAAGCTTGCGCTCAGCATAAATAAGGAGGGCGAAGTGACAGCCGGCGACATTCAGGTGGTGCAGGGTTACGAGGTGCTCAATCCCAAGCAGATCATCTGTACTCTGGACAAGAAGCACAAATTCGACGCCGAGCTCGACGTGCGTGTCGGTCGCGGTTTTGCCAACGCCGAGGAAAACAAGCGTCCCGACCAGCCGATCGGTATCATTCCAATCGACTCGATCTTTTCGCCGGTTACCCGCGTCAAGTATGCGGTCGAAAACACTCGTGTCGGCCAGCGTACTGATTACGACAAGCTCATTCTTGAAATTTGGACCGACGGCCGGTTGACGCCGGACGATGCGTTGCTCCAGGCCTCGGCCATTTTGCGGCATCACCTCGACGTGTTCGTGAACTTTAACGAAGAGATAATCGAGTTTGACCAGACACCTGCCGGCGTGAGCGAAGAAAACCTGAAGCTCAAGAAACTGCTCAACATGAGCGTCAACGAAATCGAGCTCAGCGTGCGCGCGGCGAATTGCTTGAATAACGCGAACATCACTTCTGTAGGTCAGCTTGCCCAAAAGACAGAAGCCGAAATGCTGAAGTATCGTAATTTCGGCAAAAAATCGTTGAATGAAATCAAGGACAAGCTACAACAGCTCGGCTTGAGCCTGGGTATGAAATTCGAGCCCGGCCTCCTGGATGCTCCGGTGAGCAGCGATGGCGCTGGCCCGAACGGCGCAGCTGGCGAAGAGTAAGCGTCCGCTCTAGAATCACATTCGCTGTGTCATGAGACATCAAAAAAAGACAATCAAGCTGGGTCGCACTGCTGAGCATCGCAAAGCGCTGCTTGCTAATCAGGTTTGTTCCCTGATTGAACATCAACGCATCAAGACCACGCTGGCGAAGGCGAAGGCGGTTCGTCCCCTCGCTGAACGGATGGTCACTCTCGGAAAAAACGGCTCGATTCACGCTCGTCGCACTGCTCTGGCGATGCTGCGCCAGAAGAGTGCCGTGAAGAAATTGTTTGACGACGTCGCGCCGAGATCGGCGGAGCGCAATGGTGGATACACGCGCATCGTGAGGCTTGGCCAACGCAAGAGTGATTCCGCTCGCATGGCATTCATCGAGTGGGTTGATATGGCGGTCGTGGTCGAGGAAAAGCCGACGGAAGAGAAAAAAGCGAAGCGGAAAGAGGCTGAAGCCAAGCCAACCAAAGAAGAATCAGAAACGGTCACGCCAGAAAAAGAGGAGCCGGTTGCGAAGCAAGAGAAACCCGCCGAAGCGTCGGCCCCGGCGGAAGAACCGCAACCGAAGAAGCGACGCTGGTTCGGTCGAAAGTCGAGCGAGCAGGAGTAGGTTCTGGCACCGATTGCCTAACGGCGCGCTGCAACTCCGTCATCCCGAGCGTGCGCAGACGGCGAGGGACCTCGCAAACGCGCGCTGAGCACACAAGGCCAGGCACAAAAGATTCCTCGACGCGGCTACGCTTCGGTCGGAATGACAATGGGTTCATTAAAAGTATAGACTTGGCAGCTGTGCTTTCCGAGCGAATTTGATCGCAGCCGATGAAGCCGAATCCTTACCTGTTCATTGTCATTTTCATTGGCATCGCGTTGGTTTTTCCATTGATCCCGTTGGCCCTCGCCTGGCTATGGCGGCGAATATTTCAACCGCCAAAACCAGGCCCGCAGAAAAACGCGATTTACGAATGTGGCGTCGAATCGCTTGGTGAGGCACAAATCCAATTCCGCTCACAGTACTATTTGTACGCGATCATATTTCTCATATTTGATGTGGAAGCGATTTTTCTGGTCCCATTCGCAGTGGCTTTCACTGGTTTGCCTGTCGGTGCGTTTATCGCGATATTGGTTTTCCTGTTGCTCCTGATTGAAGGGCTCGTTTGGGCTTGGAGTAAAGGGTGTTTGCAATGGGAACGATGAGGCGTTGAACAGCCAGGGCGTTAAAGCGGAGCAATGAGCGAAGGAATCGACGAAGTCTTGCGCAGCAAACTGCAGCAACAAGGGGTTTGGGTAACTTCGATGCAGGAGCTGTACAACTGGGGACGCAAGAATTCGATCTGGCCACTTCAGTTCGGACTCGCTTGTTGCGCGATTGAGATGATCGCGACGGCGGCGTCGCGCTACGATATCGCGCGTTTTGGCGGAGAAGTTTTTCGGCCATCGCCGCGTCAGGCCGACCTGATGATTGTCGCAGGCACCGTGACCAAAAAAATGGCGCCACAGATCGTGCGTCTTTACAATCAAATGGCCGATCCGAAATACGTGATTGCAATGGGCGCGTGCGCCATTTCCGGCGGCCCGTTTAAGCAAGGCTACAACGTCCTTAAAGGAATCGACCGCTATATTCCGGTCGATGTTTATATCCCCGGTTGCCCGCCGCGTCCGGAGGCGCTGTTGCACGCATTCATGGAATTACAGCGCAAGATCGACGAGCAAAAGTTGAGCGGCGCGAACAAAGCGGCCCATCTCGATTCAGAACAGCCAAGCGAATTCCCCGTGCCCGCATTCGGCAAGCACGATCTCGAGCCACCGGCGAATTCAGACGTGTTTCATCCGCCTAAGATAGAGCGCGTTTGATGGATCTTGGATCGATCAAAGACCTCGCGACAATTGTGGGTGCAGTTGCAGCGCTTTGGGCAATTTATGTGTACTTCACCAATTCACGTCTGCGACGCGCTGAGTGGCTCGCGAGCCTCTACGAAAAATTCTATGAACGACCCGATCTCAAAGAAATCCGGGAAATCTTGGACTGCGAAGGAAACGATTCGGCAGACATAACTAAGCTGGTCAGGGACGAACCGTCTAAATTCAGCGACTACCTAAACTTTTTCGAATTCGTAGCTGTCCTTCAGAACTCGCGCCAACTGAAGAAGGCTGAAATCGAAGACCTTTTCGGCTATTATTTAGGTTGCTTGGAGAATTGTCCTCCAGTGCGAAATTACATTGCGCGCAAGGGATACGAGCAGTTGGATAGACTGCTGCGCGACCGCGCGAAGAGAAGATGAAAGATTATCTGTTTGCTTACGGAACGTTAGCTGAAGACCGTGTTCCGCTAGAAATCGCCAGCGCTGTTAAACGATTGAAGTACGTCGGCGATGGTTTCATCTTCGGCCGTCTATACGATCTCGGCGATTATCCCGGCGCGGTCTTAGACGCCGGAGCACGTCGTAAGATCTTCGGAAAGATTTACGAGCTCCCCAGCGATTCCAAGCTGCTGAATCGATTAGATACATACGAGGAGTTTGATCCCGAGCGCCCTTCCCAGAGCCTTTTCGTGCGGAAACAAACGTCAATTAATCGGCCAAATAAGAAGACGGTGAAAGGCTGGGTTTACGAGTACAATAAGGGAGTCAGACGCCGTCCGTTAATAGAGAATGGACGTTATTCCAAAAAAGCCGGCTGAGTCGATGGAGCCGATCGAGCAAATCAAAGCACGGATCGAAGCCGCCGTTCCTGGCGCGAGTATCGAGATTCTGCAGAATGCGAGTTCGTCACAGCAGCATTCGCTCAAAATCGACAATGAACACGCTCACGATGTGGCGAAGTGGCTGCATGACGATCCGGCGCTACGCCTGGATTTTTGTTCCAATGTGACCGGCGTTGATTGGCTGGATCGCACCGTAAAGAAAACGGTGAAGGTGAAAAAAGTTGTCGATGGGGAGGAAAAAGAAGTCGCTGAAACGACTGAGGAAAGAATCCCCGGCTACCTCGAAGCCGTTTATCATCTTTACTCGATGACCCACAAACATGGACCAGTTATCATTCGAATGCGGACGGCAGATCGGGCAGCGGGTGCGCGGCTTCCTTCGCTGACTCCGATCTGGCGAAGTGCAGAGTTTCAGGAGCGCGAGATTTTTGATCTCTACGGAATCCGGTTTGACGGCCATCCCGATTTGCGCCGGATCTTGATGTGGGACGAGTTCGAAGATTATCCGATGCGCAAGGATTATCGGGAACCGGACGATTACGAGTACGAACCCACACCGCACGATGATGTGCTGGAGAGAGCGAAGCGATATAACACACCGCGACCGCAAATCGACGGCGCCGAAAGCATCGGTGAACCGTTAAACGGTTGACGTGGAATGAGTGCGACGATCGAAACACTCGAAGCAATGGAGCGACCGCCCGTCAGTATGGGCTCGCGACTCGAGGGCGAGCTTCTCGAAGTGTCGATGGGGCCGCAACATCCCTCCACGCACGGCGTTTTCCGGATGAACGTTGCGCTCGAGGGCGAGATCGTGCGCAAGCTCAAGCCGGTTTTCGGATATTTGCATCGGAATCATGAAAAAATTGGCGAGAACGCAAGCTATCTGGGCTCAATGCCGTACACTGATCGCCTCGATTATTTCTGCTCTATGACCAATAACTGGGCCTATGCGCTCAGCGTGGAAAAGCTGGCCGGCATTGAAGTTCCGGAGCGCGCCGAATACCTGCGCGTGATTCTCGCCGAATTGACCCGGCTTCAGAATCACGCATCGCTGCTGGGGTTTTTGCTTAACGACATGGGCGCCTGGGGGACGCCGCTTATGTACGCGTTCCGCGAGCGTGAAAAGATTCTCGATCTATTCGAGTCGCTCTCGGGTTCGCGCATGATGTGCGATTACATGCGCTTCGGCGGCTGCCGGGTCGATGCCAGTCCCGAGTGGCTCGCGCATGCGAAGAAGATTGTCGACCGTTTCCCGCGCTTCGTTGACGAGTTGGAACAATTGATCGTCGGCAATGAAGTGGTGATCGCCCGGACGCAGGACGTTGGGAAAGTGTCGCCCGCGCTGGCGATTAGTGCGGGTATCACCGGTCCGATGCTTCGCGCCTGTGGCGTGAATTATGATGTGCGAAAAGTGGACGGCTACGGACTTTATCCGCACTTCAAATTCCGGATTCCGTTAGGCGAACACGGCGACACTTACGATCGACTAATGATGCGCGTGTTGGAGATGGGCGAGAGCGTCGGAATTTTGAAGCAGGCATTCGAACAAGTTCCTACCGGCCCGATCATCAACCCGAAGGTGAAAATCCGCGCGTTTCGTCCGCCGGTCGGCGAAGCTTATGGGCGCATTGAAGCGCCCAAGGGGGAGCTCGGTTTTTACTTGATCAGTGACGGTGGAACGAACCCGTATCGCTATCGTGTGCGTCCGCCGAGTTTTATCAATCTGACGATTTTAGAGGATATGTGTCTTGGCCATACCGTGGCCGATGTGATGGTAATTCTCGGCAGCATCGATATTGTGATGGGGGAAGTGGATCGGTGACGCAGAATCCGCTTCAACGCTTTAACAGTTTAACGCTTTAACGAACACGATGATCGGCTCAGGCATACTCAAAGGAATGGCGGTTACGGCGCGCAACTTTGTCGGAAGTTATTTCGACAAGGAACGGCTGATCACGGTGCAGTACCCGGAGGAGCGGAATGCGTTGCCGGAGAACTACCGGAATTTTCCATTCCTCGTTTATGACGGGGACGATCCGCAAGCGGGGTTACGGTGTGTGGCGTGCAAGATTTGCGAGAAGGAATGTCCGCCTCAATGCATTTACATCGTTAAAAGCGAAGACAAGAAGCCCGATTACATGGGTAAACCGCAATTTTACCCGAAAATCTTTGACATCGATGTCTCGGTTTGCATGAGCTGCCAGATTTGCGTCGAAGTTTGCCCGTTTGAGGCGATCAAGATGGACAAAGAGTTCGAACTTAGCCGTCGCGAACGCTTCGATGCGTTGTTGATGCGTAGGGATGATCTGGCGAAGTCTAACAACTATTATCGCCGGATCTCGCCAACCGATGCCGCTCAAGTCGATGCAAAACTCGCCGCTGCGGCTGAGGCCGCTGCAAAAAAGAAAGCAGCGGCGCCTGCAGCAGCGAAACCTGCTACACCCCTCTCGTCGTCGACCCCAACTCGCCCTTCATCGTAGGCGGGATTATCAACGCTGAGCCCGATTTACTTTGGTAAAGGCGGCGCTTTTCAAAGATTTGTTTTGACGTCCAACAAATAACACGGCAAAAGCGCGACCAAACAGAGGAATGAGAAAGATGGGAAAGACATTTCTATTTTCGAATATGTTTGTCGTAATCTTATCGCTGGGCTTGATGTGGGGGTGCCAGAGCACTGCGGTCGGTCCCAGCGCGGCAGCTCAAAAGGAAAACCTGCTGGTGCGAGCCGGATTTAGGGCAAAAACTGTGACGACGCCCAAACAGCAGCAACGAGTGAGCGCGCTGCCACCCGGCCAGGTTTCCACCGTCACATACAAAGGAAAATTGTATTACGTATATCCAACTGCGACCAAGGATAGAATCCTGGTTGGCAATCAAACGCAGTACAACGTCTATAAGCAGTCCGTGGTGGCATATGGACTGACGACCAGTCCCACTTTTGTGGATGTAACGCATGGCCCGCATCGCGTTCTCATTCAGCAATTCGATGGGTTCGGTCCCCTCGGGGAGTGATCCGGAAATTCGGGGAAGCGCAGGGTCATCGGCTGCCTCTCGAGGGTTTCGAGAAGCGCAGCGTCATTTGCAATCGCTCACCGTGTGGTCGGTAATTCGCTGTTACGCGTAGCTCTCCCATGGGAACCGAGAAATCCGGCCGGCTTCGACGTGTCCTGGGTTTGGGTTTCGGTCTTGCCGTAAGCGTGGGCGCCACAATCGGCGTGGGCATTCTTCGTACACCAGGTGTAGTCGCCGGCCAGGTTCACACGCCGTCCACGATTGTTTTATTGTGGACCGCTGCAGGGCTGTACACGCTGCTGGGCGCAAGCTGCCTGAGTGAGTTAGGCACCATGCTGCCGCAAGACGGCGGGTATTACGTTTATGTCCGCCACGCTTTCGGCAACACGGCGGGATTTGTCGTAGGCTGGACCGACTGGCTCACATACTGTTCGGTTCTCGCCTATATCTCAATCGCGATTGCAGAGTTCATAGCAGTCTTTGCGCCACCGGTTGGCAGGGCCGTGCGATTCGTCGCCATTGGCATTCTTATAGGTATCGTGGCGTTGCAGTGGATGGGAATCCGCATCAGCAGCCAGTTTCAAGAGATAACGACATTGCTGAAATGCGTGGCGTTTGTCGCTCTCATTGTGGCGTGTCTGCTGGTGCCTGCCCGTCAGCACCCAGCCGAAGGTAGCATAGCACCATCGGTGACGCTCAGCGGAGTTGTCATCGCTTTGCAAGCGATCGTGATCACCTACGGCGGCTGGCAAAGTCCGTTGTATTTCACGGAGGAAGATCGGGATCCGTCGCGCAATCTTCCTCGAACCATGGTGGGGGGTGTGTTTTCGGTGATTGTGATTTACTTGTTGGTCAACATTGCTCTGCTAAACGCGCTCTCCATGTCTGGGCTTGCTAGTGCGACCTTACCTGCGGCCGACGCCGCGCACGTCATTGCAGGGCCACACGGACGTGATCTCATTACCGCATTATCAGTGATCTCGCTCGTGCCTGTCTTAAATGCCGTCATGATGATTGGGGCGCGCGTTATCTTCGCAATGGGACGTGATCGGCTGTTTTGGTCACGTACTTCGACTGTCAACGCCGGTGGTACACCGCAGACCGCGATGCTGTTGACCGCTACGATTGCTGCCGGTCTTATCGCAACCGGGACATTTCAACGACTCATCGCGATGACCTCATTCTTTCTGGCGGCGAACTACTGCCTTTGTTGCCTCGCCCTAATCACACTGCGCTATCGAGAACCTGAGGCACGGCGACCGTACCGGGCTTGGGCGTATCCGTGGTCGGCCTGGATCGTCGCAGCTGGTGCTGTGATTTTTTTGGTTGGAACCATGGTGGGAGACACGCTTAACGGGCTTGCAGCGATTGGATTGTGCGCGGCTGGCCTCGTCGGACGCGCGGCACTCATCCCCAGGACCTTTTCTTCTTCGGGTAATTTTCGTTGTTGAAAGTAACCGCCTAGGCCCATTAGGCGCCCCTGCAAAGCACCGAATGTTTTTGTTCACAGGCGTGCTCACGCGCCTAACGAGAACAAAATCAGCCACCGCGCGAACTACAAGTAACGTTCATAAAGAAAGCCAAGCACACGAACGGTTCGCGGTTGGCTGCATCGTTTGCGATCCAGTTTTTGGTTGCGTGGCGAGTTGCTCTGCGCTTGCGGTCGGTGATCTTGTGTCCCGTTAGGTCCCGCATCATTATCCTGGGTGCCTTGATCGCGGCGTTCGTGAACGGGCGCGGAGCTCAAGCACGGTAAAACAATCTCTGGATGGAAAACGCGGATTTTGCGGGGCGGGTCGCCGTCGTCACCGGTGCGTGGCGCGGCCTCGGACGGGCTGCCGCAGCGCGCCTGCACGAACGCGGCGCCTCGGTCGGGGTGAACGTCCGCAACCGCGAGCGCGCCGAGGCGGTGGCGAAGGAAATCGGCGAGCGCGCCTTCGCCGTGCCGGGCGACGTCGCGGCGGACGGCATCCCCGACGAGATCGCGCGCCGCACGCTTGAACGCTTTGGACGGATCGACATCCTCGTCAACAATGCCGCGGTTCCGCTGTCGACACGCTTCCCCGATCTCACCGCCGACGAATGGCGCAGGGCGATCGAGGTCAACCTGACCGCGCCGTTCTTAATGACGAAAGCCGTTCTTCCGGCAATGCGCGCCCAGCGCTACGGCCGCATCATTAATATCTCGTCCTCGGCGGGCCGGATGGTGAGCACGCTCGGCGGTGCGCACTACACGGCATCGAAAGCCGGACTCCTCGGACTGACGCGCGCGGCCGCGAAGGAGCTCGGCAAGTTCGGCATCACCGTGAACGCCATCTGCCCCGGCATGATCAATACCGAGCTGACGCGCGAACATGCCTCGGACGAGTTGCTCGAACGTCTTGCCGCGAGCTATCCCGTGCCGCGGCTCGGCACTGCGCTCGAAGTTGCCGATTTGATTTGCTTCGCCGCCTCCGAGGCTGCCGGCTACATCACCGGCGCGTCGTTCGACATCAACGGCGGTGACTTGATGATGTGATCTATTTTGTTCGCCAACGCGGCTGGTTCCCCACCGGCGCGCGTATGCGTGACAGTCACGAGAGCGGGGGTCATCATGCAGCTGGCGGGAAAGCGTGACGCGTTGATGCCGCCAAACCCGGAAGAGTTGCTCGACCGGCCTCAATAGACCGATTCCCGTTCGGCCGAGTGTAAGTCTGGCGCGTCTGAGGTAAGTTTGCTGGGCAAGCGATTGCAAAACAGGCGATTGTGCTAGGATTTGTGTTAGAACAGTTGCCGGAATTTCAGCCAGGGTGGCGAAATTGGCAGACGCGCCAGACTTAGGATCTGGTGGAGAAATCCTTAGGGGTTCGAGTCCCCTCCCTGGCACTTTAACGGCAGAAGCAAACGTTCGACATCGAAATCGCGTGTCATAAGACAAGCCACCTCAGTTCGCGCGAATGCTTCCTGGTTTCCCACAAGCGGATCCCACCGAGAAATGCGTTCTCATTTTGCCCCCGCTCTGTTCCTTCGGGCAAGCGACCGAAACGGTGCACGAGACCGCCACCAAGAACGACATAATCGGCAATGAAGGATTTTCTTAACTGGGTGACCGCGTAAGCCACTTCTCGCTTCCATTTTTTTTCGCCCAACAGCGCCAGTCCCGGGAGGCCCAGGTAATTTTCGATGATGTGTCCGCGTCGATATGGTAGATCGCCAAGTTCAAGCGGCATCAAAATATTGTCCCAGGCCAACGCGGACCCCAATCCGGTACCGAGCCCCAAAAAGAGCATCCGCCCGCCGTGGTAACTCCCCAGCGCCTGCAGGGCAGCATCGTTGACAACACACACCGGAATGCCCAGCGCTCTCGCAAAATTGAAACCAATCCATCCCTTGGCCAAGTGCTTCGGGTCTTTTGCGATTCGTCCCTTGCGCACCGGTGCGGGGAAACCGATGGAAGCCCGGTCAAAGTTCCATCCCCGTGCGGTTTCCTTGAGTTTTGCGATCAGTTGTTGCGGTTTGAGTCGCGGGCCGGAAGGAAATTCACGCTCATCGCGAGACGACCTCAACAGTTTTACGTATGTGCCGCCGACGTCGACGACTAAAACCTTTCTCTTCATGAGCGACGGCCCCGACGCGTTCGGGAGTACTAGCGGTCGCGTCGCGCCATCCGCCCAAAACGCTGGAAAATGCCCTGCTGTTCTGGTTTTGCCGCAGTGCTTGCTGGCCAGCATTCCACTATTTCAAGGGCGACAAACCGGAAGAGCATCTGTCGCGCAGATTTCAAATCGAGTCGCAGGTTCTTCGCAATTTGCTGTACCGAGCGGCTCCCATTGAATTGCGACGCAAACTGCGCCTCGTCTGGAGTCAGCTTCAGTTTTTGGACACGCTCGAAGCCGTCTCTTGTATAAGCCGGGATCGACGCCGGTTCGAAGTGGGCAGTCTCATCGATATTCTCAACAAGGCGCAAGGTTTCCAACGCCCAGTCGCGGACATTCGGCTCCCCAGGCACATCAGCAGTATTCGCCAAAAGTTCGGCATTTTTTTCAAACATGATCCACACCCGCGGTGCCGCCCAAAGTTGAGAGAAAAGCTTTTGCCCATATTGCTGCATGTGTTCCACCGCCGCCTCACGGGTCATCCCTTCCTCGCGGGCAAGAGTGAGAAAGAATGGAGTTCCACTTTCTCTCTGTTGGTCGCGCGCCCTCGCGACACTTACTACATCGGCATCGGCAAGAGACGCCGGCGTCTCCGGGCAATAAAGCTCCGGATCCCGGGTGGTGACAAAGACGATCTCGCCATCGCGTGCCAAAAGATCGATTGGCTCTTGATCCCAAAATGATCGCAGTAAGCCGGTTAGCTTCTCCTTTGAAATCGCTTGCAGGGCGCGGTTCAATGGAAAGAAGGTCGTGTGACCACAGAAATAGACATCGGCTGTGCGCGGCTCCTTTGAAGGAGTGACGTCGTCAGTCGGATCGCTGCTGGAAGGGTCGGCCCAATCGCCAGCCTGTTGCGAAGCGCTCCACCAATCGTCCGACTGGGCCGCTTCCGCAGTCGCATCTGAGTCTTGGCGCGGTTCGTCCGCCTGGGGAACGTCTGAACTCTCCGTTTGTTCTTGCTCCTGCTCTTCGCTATTCGAAGATTCGATGTCAGCTTCTATTGACTTGGGTTCACCAGATGATTTCCGCATAATGTTCCTCTCGCTATAAGCAAATCCCATATAACGGCTTTATCAAGAACCCAATCATGACAATGAGGGCCTCTGGCGGGTTGCCGAGAACCGTCGCGAGAGCTCGCGCCGGCTAATTTTTCCCCGGTCGTTCGCCGGGATTGCGTCTACGATGAAAATCTGCTTTGGCACCTGCCAGGTGCTCAGCCCGCCACGGCAGAACTGCAGGAGGTCAGTTTCGCTTACATTGGGCGCTGTCACCACGCAGGCCGACACTTCTTCATTGCGCAATGCTCCCGGGCCTGCGGGACGACCAAACACGACTGCTTGCCGCACTCCGCTGAAGCGCAGCAAATGCGCTTCCACTTCTGCGGGGTTCACCTTTTTACCCGCAACGTTGATTACGTCCGAAATCCTGCCGACGATCCTGAACCCAGAACCGTCTCGCGCCAGTAAATCGTCGGGGACAAAAATTCCATCGCTCAACTTTTCGTTGTCCGGTTCCGGGAAATAGCCATCGCCCACAGCGGTGCTGCGCACGCGAACCTGGTTCGCTGACCCATTTGAATCGATCATCTCAAGACTTACACCTTTCATTAACTCGCCAACGAACCCTTCACTCTGGTTAGTTGCGTCGCGATCGTAGCAAATCCCGCCACATTCGGATGCACCGTAAAATGAGTGGATTGCCAGATTAAACTTTTCTTGGAACTTCTTCGCGATTGCCATCGGGAGAGGCGCTCCGGCAGAAATGCAGAGCCGGAGCTTTGACAACGCGGGAACGTGTTCCATTTCACAAAATGCCTGATAGAAAACAGGCATTCCCGGGAAAACGGTTGCGTTGCTGCGGACAAGATCGGCGAGAATGGCGCGTGGTGTCCTGTCACGGCTGATGACCAGCGGCACACCGCGCGCAATCAGCGGCGTGAGCAGATTACTGAAACCGTAAGAGTGCGAGATCGGGATAACGCCGAAATTCAGATCGGCATCGGTAATTTCCATGGTCTCGCAAATCTGATTGCAATCGGCCAAAAGCTGCTCGCTGCGAAAGCGAATGGCGCGTGGTGTGGCTGTGGTGCCGGAGGTAAGCTTCAGGAGACTTGGCGGATTCTCGCCCCAATCTGGCGTGGTGGGTGCTGTCCTCAGCGGCAAAACCCTGGGGAAATCTCCGCTGGGGACAGCGGACACTACAGCCTTTGCATGGCAAATCTGTAAGGCGTCGTCACGTTGCTGCTCGCTGATTGACTGTTCGAGTGGAAGAACAACCAGATGCCTGCGCAAGCAGCCAATCAAAATCGACGGCCAATCTTCATGGTTGCCGATTTGGATGGCGAGAACGCTGCCTTCGGGAAAGACGCCGATACTTTGCAGCAAATCACGCGCGCGCTGTTCGATCTCGCCGAATGTCCGGAGGATTTCGCCGCTCGCTGCAAAGATAGCTGGCACATCGCGTTTCCGCGCGATTGTTTTCTCCCACATTTCTAACAATGGATCTGAGGATTTCATCGCTTGCGCGAAGCTCGTTGCACGAGTAGATTCCGCGCTCCTTTCCAAAGATGAAAGCCGGTATTCATCCACAGTATTACGAGACCGATATGGTGTGCGCATGCGGTGCGGTGTATCATACCCGCTCCACGCGCCGCGATATTAAGATCGGTATTTGCGCCGCTTGTCATCCCTTTTTCACCGGCGAACAGAAGTTCGTGGATACCGCCGGGCGCGTCGAGAAATTTACCCGCCGCTACGGCAGCACCAAAGCGACGCGGGCTGAAAAGAAAGCTTAGCTGCTTTCTGTAGCTGGGTCGTTGACCCCGGCCCGTCCGCGGTCAGCGACCGCGGCTACAATGCAATGGAATTTAACTCCCTAATTCAACTCAAGCGCGAGCGCTTCGATCAATTTGAGCGCGATATTGCCGATCCGGCGCTTTTTTCTAATCGCCGGCGTGCCAAGGCGATCATGCGCGAGCACGCGAGCATTAAACAACTCCTGGCGAAATGGGACGAGCTCGAAGCTGCGCGGAAGCAATTGGACGACAATCGCGAGCTGGCGATGTCAGGCGATGTTGAGATCGCGGCGATCGCCGACGACGAGATTCCGGACCTCGAAAAGAGGGTCGCCGATCTTGAACGCGAAGTTCAGATCGCGTTGCTGCCGCCAGACGAAAATGAAGACCGCGACGCGATCGTGGAAATCCGAGCCGGAACGGGCGGGAGCGAAGCCGCCATTTTCGCCTCCGATCTTTACCGAATGTACCATCGCTATGCGGAATCGGCCGGCCTAAAAACCGAGGACCTCGAATCGAGTCCGTCGGAGCTCGGTGGATTTAAGGAAGCGATCTTCCGGGTTTCGGGCGAATCTGTTTTTCGTAAGCTCCGCTACGAAAGCGGAGTGCATCGTGTACAGCGTGTGCCCGCGACGGAGGCGCAAGGCCGCATCCACACATCGACTGCCACAGTCGCGGTATTGCCCGAGGCGGAAGACGTCGATCTTGAATTGAAACCGGAAGATTTGCGAATTGAAGTCTCGCGTTCCGGCGGTCCCGGCGGGCAAGGCGTGAACACGACCGACTCGGCCGTGCAGGTGTTGCACATTCCGACAGGCACAATCGTGCGTTGTCAGGACGGTCGCAGTCAAATCAAAAACAAGGAGCGAGCGCTCTCGATCTTGCGCGCGCGCCTGCTGGAGCGAAAGCAGCGCGAGGAAGAGGAAAAATACAGCGCACAGCGCCGCGGCCAGATCGGTACCGGCGGACGTGAAGAAAAAATCCGCACTTACAATTTCCCTCAGAACCGCGTGACTGACCATCGCATCGGCCTGACGCTTCATAATCTTGATCGCGTGATTGACGGCGATCTCGCCGACCTGATCGCAGCGCTGCAGTCCGCCGATGTAGCAGAACGCTTGAAAGACTCAGCGGATGTGACTCAAGGAGTCATGGCTTCTCAGCCGTCGAGGTAAAGATGACAGCTGGGAAACCGTCACTCTTTGTCTTACCTCGGCTCGTGTAGTTAATGAATCAATGATGGTGCTCCAGGTGCTGCAATCGAGCACCGAATATCTTAAGAAACACAAGATCGAGAATCCGCGACTGAATGCGGAACACTTGTTGGCGCATGTTCTTGGGCGGAAACGGATCGAGCTTTATCTGGAATTCGAACGGGAGTTGACTGAAACGGAGCTGGGGCCCTTGCGCGGACTGGTGAAGCGTCGCAGTGAAGGCGAGCCACTCCAGCACTTGTTAGGCACCGTAGAATTTTGCGGACTCACTTTTCTATGCGACAAACGCGCGATGGTTCCTCGACCGGAAACGGAGCAACTTGTGGAGCTCGTTGAATCGAGAATCGACAATCGAGAATCGAGAATTGTGGATGTTGGCACAGGCAGCGGTGTGATTGCGCTCAGCTTGGCAGCGAAATTTCCAGAGGCGAAGGTTCTCGCCGTTGATATTTCGGATGACGCGCTGGCGCTCGCGCAGGAAAATGCCGCCATGCTAAACTTGAGAGGCCGGGTTCAGTTTCTGAAAAGCCGTCTGCTCGAAAATGTCGAGGAAGCTTTCGATCTAATTGTCGCGAATCTTCCTTATATCTCGACTCAGGACCAGCACACCCTTTCGCGCGAAGTATTGCACGATCCGGAAGTTGCACTGTTCGCCGGAAAACGAGGCGATGAGCTGGTGCGGGAGCTCATTGATCAGGCCCCCACACGGCTCTGCCCCGGTGGAATGCTGGCCTTGGAAATAGGGCTCGGCCAAAGCGAGGCCCTTCTTTCGGCCCTGACGGAAAAAAATTACCGCGACATTTGTTCGAAGAACGATTATAACGGCGTGAAACGGTTCCTTTTTGCTAGGTATGGATAAGATTCTCGTCCACGGCGGTCATCCGCTTTCTGGTTCTATCAAGGTCAGCGGCTCGAAGAATTCTTCGCTGCCGATCCTGGCCGCGACCTTGCTCACTCGAGAACCTTGTATCGTTCACGGCGTGCCCGATCTCAGCGACACGCATTACATGCTGCAAATCTTAGCTCACTTGGGCGCGCAGGTGGAACGCGCAAGCGGAACCGTCAGCGTCACGGCAGAAAAGATCCACTCCGTCGCGGCGTACGACGTCGTGCGCAAGATGCGTGCTTCCGTGTGCGTGCTTGGACCGTCACTGGGCCGTTGCAAAGAGGCGACCGTCGCTTTGCCCGGCGGTTGCGTCATAGGCGACCGGCCAATTGATTTGCATCTTAAGGGTTTCGAAGCGCTCGGCGCAGCGGTGCGCGTGGAGAGCGGCGACATCAAGGTTTTTGCGCCGAAATTGAGCGGAGCGATTATCAACATGCAGAGTAAATTCGGCCCGACCGTGCTCGGCACCGATAACGTGATGATGGCTGCCGTTCTGGCCGATGGTGTGACAGTTATTGAAGGCGCGGCACAAGAGCCCGAGGTTGTGGACCTGGCAAACTTCCTGAATAAGATGGGCGCCAAGATCGAAGGCGCGGGAACGCGCCGGCTCATCATCGAAGGCGTGCCTGAGCTGCACGGCGCAGAACACCGGGTGATCCCCGACCGGATTGAGGCTGGTACATTTCTGGTGGCAGGTGCAATTGCCGGAAAAGGAGTCACCGTAAAACGAGTGGAGCCAGAGCACCTTCGCGCAGTCACCGACGCGCTGACGGGTTGTGGCTTTCACATCAATAGCGGCGACCATGAGATTTCAATCCTGCCGAATGGTAACGCCAGCGCGCTGGAGCTAACGACAGCACCATACCCTGGCTTCCCGACTGATATGCAGGCGCAGATGTGCGCCCTGCTCTCGATTACCAAGGGCACCAGTTCCGTGACCGAAAATGTTTTTCCGCAACGTTATATGCACGTGGCGGAGCTGAAGCGCATGGGTGCACAAGTGCAGTTGGAGGGGGCGACCGCGGTGATCGACGGTGTGGATTGTCTCCTCGGGGCACCGGTAATGGCGAGCGACCTGCGCGCGTCGGCTGCATTGGTGCTTGCAGGATTGAAGGCCGACGGAATTACCGAAGTTACCCGCGTTTATCACATTGACCGCGGCTACGAACATCTCGATGAGAAATTGAGCGAACTTGGCGCACACATCGAGCGTGCAAAAGCAGCGTAATCGAATCTTTTTTCTTGCGCTTCTCGCGGCCAGCGGGCAGTCGTTGTGATACGCAAGTGAAAGGATAGATATGGATCAAACACCTTCGCCACCTCCATCAACTTCATCCGATGTACGAACGTGGTGTGTCCTCTGTCACGCCAGCGCATTACTCGGATTGTTTTTTCATTTCCTGGGTCACATCCTGGGGCCGCTGATCGTCTGGCTCATGAAACGTGGCGATTCGCCTGAGATCGACGCCTACGGAAAGGAATCGCTCAATTTCCAAATCTCGATGCTGATCTATGACGCCGTCGCCGCGATCCTCTGTGTCGTTCTCATCGGCATTCCGATCTTGATCGGCCTTTGGGTGTTGAACACAGTGCTTGTCATCATTGCATCTGTGAAGGCCGGCCAGGGAGAGTTCTATCGCTATCCTTTTACGATTCGGCTGATCAATTGAATGACGAATGACTAATGTCTAATGACGATGTTTCGTCATTCCTCATTTGTGCTTCGTCATTTTTCGCCAGCGAGAATTCGCAACTTCTTTAGATTGACCACATCTTCTCGTAAATCTTTGCCCTTCGGGGTTTCGAGTACTTTGGGGATCTTGCGAAATCGGCGGTCGCGCATGATGAAACGGAAAACAGGAAGTCCGATCTTGCCCTTGCCGATATGTTCATGTCGGTCCACCCGTGAACCGCGGGGAGTTTTGGAATCGTTCAGGTGAATTGCCACGAGACGATCCAGGCCAATTACACGATCGAATTCGCGGAATGTCTTCCGAACCGAGGTCTCGCTGCCGATCTCATAGCCCGCAGCAAAAACGTGCGCCGTGTCGAGGCAGACACACAATCGATTCGGTTCATGCACGCGGCTGATAATGTATGCAAGGTGCTCGAACTTGTGTCCGAGGCATGACCCCTGGCCAGCGGTCGTTTCCAGCGCGACCCGCGTTTTGATTTTTGGCAGACCGGAAAGGACGGAGTCAATCGATTCTGCGATTTTTTCAAGACCCGCTTCTTCACCCGCGCCGAGGTGTGCGCCGGGGTGCAATACCAAAAATGGGAGTTCCAGTTGATCAGCGCGAACCAATTCTTCTGACAGCGAGCGGATCGAATTTGCGTGAAACTGCCCGTTGGTGGCAGCGAGATTGATGAGATAGTTCGCGTGCGCGAAGATCGATAACAATTCGCCGCGTTGCCGATGTTCGCGGAAGCGGGCAATTTCATAGCGAGTAAGCGGGCGAGCGAACCACTGCATGTTGTTTTTCACGAACATTTGCATTGCCGTGCAGTTGATCGAACGCGCGCGCTCAATCGCCATGTCGACACCACCGGCAATCGACATATGCGCGCCAAGAAAAATGGGATGAGTCGGTGAATCGGCGAAACGGCGAGCCGGTGAAGGTGCCGTTTCTCCGTGTCGGCGTTTCTTCGTTTCGTTTCTCTTCACTATTGGCTCTTCAAGACAGCTGGGCGCCAATCCGGCTTCTTCAAGCTCCCTGTGCCGGCGTATTCGAAAAGTTTGTACACCGGTGTGAGCACAAAGCCGGGCCCTTTCATGTTTAGCCGCACATTAAAGTCGAGCTTGTCATCCAGAAAATGAACATCGCCGTGACCCAGCATATTAAAGAGCGTGCCGTCTGCGTCGAAATCGTCGGTATGAATAATCCCCTCATCAATCTTGAAGTTCGCGGTTGCTCTGTGCGCGATACTGTATCCGCTGCGCGGCACAATTCGGTTTAGAATTCCTGAGAGCGGGCCGAAAATCGGGATAGCGAAAACATCGCCGTTGGTGACTTCCACTTTTCCGCGGCCCCGCATGGTGCGCGCATCGCTGCCGAGGCCGGTGAAATCGTAGGTGCCATTGAACAGGCCGAGCGCTGTCTTGTAGTTGTAATACAAGTCCGTCAGCAGTGGGAAATTGATCTCGCTTACCGAAATATTTGCCCGATAACGCGGATCATTTTTCGCGAGTGAGATGTCGGCGTTCCCGCGTAGCGTGCCTGAGAGAAGCGCGCCACGAAGATCGGTGATTTGCAACCGGTCGTTAGTGAAGAGCAATCGCGCAGAGATGCGATCGAAGGGCAAGGTCTTTCCAAGAAAGACGTAATCCATCCCGTTCGCGCCTTCTACCTTAATTTCCAGACGCGTGTTCTTGCCGCCGTGAAACTGATATAAACCGTTCGCTGTGACCGAGGGCGGCCGGCGAAATTTATATGGCGCGACAGTGTTCCAAATTTTTGGATCAATCCAAAAAATCACCTCGACGGGATTCAGTGAGCTTTTAATATTGGAGATGCGTACCTCGTGTTTTTTAAAATCGTAACTAAAACTGCCCGTGCCGGAGCCCTCGCTGCGCGTTACATGCAAATCCTCACAAGTAAGCGCGCCATCGGCAAAGTGGATTTTGGCATCCGCGCTGTTCATCCATGCGCCGCGGAACCGACTGCGTCCCAAAATGACGCTCCCATCACCTTTCCAAGTCGCCGGATTGTGATCCTGACCACGGATCGCCAGGCGAATGGCAGGCGAACGTTGCCATTCCCACTGCCTGAGAAATTCATTCAGCTCCGGGGGCGCGATCCCGCGGACCGCCTCCGGGACGATTGTGCTTTCGATGTTTAAACGAAAATCCGCCGGCGCATCAAAAAGGTCGGCCCGAACCTGGCCGGTTTGATGACGCAGGCGCAGGTCCCTGACCAGTGTGCGCTCGCCGTCCCACGAAAAATCAGCTGTGAGATCGGAAAAAGGAACTTTCTTGTAAGTGAACCGGCCAAAGGCAAGGTGTCCGATGATATCCGGCTTGAAGCGATCGGCCCCAAAATTTACCGAGCCGGAAACCTCGACGACTGGCGGCGCTTGAAATTCGATTGTCGCAACCGGCTCGCCAAGTCCGAATGCGTCAAGAAACGCTTTCAAATCCAGACTGCTGCGCGCTTGCAAACTCGCCTTGTTGCCCTCCACATTCCAGTTGGCGCGCCCGGCAAAACTGCCCATACCGTCGTTCCATTCGCAATGTGCAATATTCAGTTGCTGGTTGTTCCATTCTGCTGCGGCGGAGAGGTCTTTCATTTCATAGCTGCCCCGTTGCAGTCGATCGCCGCGGAAGGTCGCTTCTACATGCGCCTTCTCGAGCTCGGCGACGTCGCCGCTAAATTTTATCTGTAACGACGGGAGCGTGCCGGGGAACCTGAACTTTTGCAGTTCGTTCACCACGCGCTGTGCAATCAATAATCGCCTTTGCCATTCTTCAGCTGAAAGCGCAGGCGACGGTTGATAATTCTCGCGCTTGATTAATTGGCCAGTCGCAGAAATCCGAATCCCGCAAAAAATTCCCTCCGCCTGACTCACGTAAATTTGTTCCGGCGGAAAATAAACATGTGCGCGCAAGTTGGTGAGTACGGCTCGGTCGCCTTTTTCGTCCGCGGTCTTGAATGGAAGGATGATTTGCGCATCACGCACATCGAGCGCGTTGAGAAACGGCTCATGGTGGATGAGCGCGGCGTAATTGATATCGAGCGAGACTTCGCTGATCAGGGCCAGCGTATTCTCGCGATTCTTGTAATCAAAAATCCGTACGTTTTTTGCAACAAGACCACGAAACGGGTCCAGTGTCAGACGCCCGATGCTGGCTTCGACTCCGTGCTTGCGCAATTCCTCCACTACGCGGTAGCGCCACTGACGGCCAAATCCTCTCTTGGCGAGGTAATAGCTACCGCCGCCAATCCCAAGAATCATGGCAAGAATCACCAGGCGCACGAGGCTGACGGCGATTCGACGCCCCCAGGTTGATTTCCGACGTCGTCGGTGCGGCCGAACCTGGGGTGGTTCGAGGACGGGCGGCATGGTGTTGGTTAATCGTTAAATCGTTGAAGCCTTGAAGCGATAGGTCAATGTAGTGTTTTAACGGTTCAACGCTTCAACGTGATATCAATCTCCGATCTTCCCGCTCTTAACGCGTCCTTCAATTTGGTGAGCACAGTCTTTATTTCAATGGGCTGGTACTTCATTCGACATGGCGCGTGGCGCCGGCACATGGCGTGCATGATCACTGCCGTGGTTTCCTCGGTTTGTTTCCTGACGGGTTACATCATTTATCACGCGAATGTCGGCGAAAAATCTTCGGGATACACGGGATGGATCGCCGCAATTTACTTTCCGATACTGGCATCGCACGTTCTGCTTGCTTTTGTGACGCTACCTCTGGTGATTATCACGCTGGTTCAGGTTTTTCGGCGCCGATGGGATCGCCACAGGCGAATCGCGCGTTGGACGGTCCCAATCTGGCTTTACGTCTCAGTCACAGGCGTTCTCGTGTACTTGATGCTTTACAAGTGGTTTCCGCCAGGGGCGTGACGTCAAATCTTGCACTTGACCATTAGTTGATGTTTGATCACACGGTGTTAATACCGCCGAAGATTTATGGTGACGATTGCCACGTTCAATGATCCGGCCAAGGCGAGGCAACTAAAACGGCGCTTCCAAGATGCGGGGTTACGCGCTGATGTCCACAATGAGGGGCCTTTGCAGCAGGTTGGTTTCATGTCGCGCCCGCTGGCGAACGCGAAAGTAATGGTCGACGACGCCGATTTCGAAAGGGCCCAAAATCTCATGGTGGAATGGGAGGCGACTGATCCCGATATCTCCGCGGCCCTTGTTCGTTGCCCGCAATGCAGCTCTTCGAATATCGAATATCCACAGATGACTCGAAAATTTATGACTCCTGCGCTGGTCGGTGTGCTTTGTGCGCTCAAAATCATTCCCAAGGAGTTTTACTGCCAGGATTGCCATTTTACCTGGAGCAACCGGGAAGAGCCGACGATCGGACGGCTCTGGCATCGCTTTTTCCCAGGGAGCGAATCTGGAACCGAGGCCTCGTAGGCAAGGCCGATTTCAGTGGCGGCGATTGACCCTTCGCACACGATTCTTCTTGTAATGGATCCCGGGTTGTCTTGGTGTTTTCTGGTTCGGCGTCGCTCTGGGATTTCGCTTGGCGTCTCGATCACGTTCTGCCAGTCATGAAGTGGCTCTTCGTGCTGTTGCTGGCGTTGATCATCTTCGGCGGCGCAGCCTGGTTCGGTTACAACACCTTTGTAAAAGAAGAAATCGCGGTAAAAAAAGAGCAGCGTGGAGAAGTCACACCAGCGCCTGTGCCGGACATCAGTCTTCCCGAGTTTCAGGCAGCAGCCCAACTGCGACAGGACGGAAAATTGACCGAAGCTCGCGATGCGCTCGTTGCATTGATTCAAAAATATCCCACTGGAAAACACCTCGAAGAAGCGAAGGATTTACTCGGGGAAACGAACGTCGCTATTCTGCTATCGCGTTATCCGTCTCCGGAAAAGATGGAATACGTTGTTAAATCCGGAGACGTGCTGGCCAAGATTGCGCGGAAGCTTAAGACGACTCCCGAGCTGATCATGCGCATGAACAACATGAGCGGCACCATGCTGCGCATTGGCGACCATCTGCTCATCTCGCATCCCGATTTCTCGATGGTTATTCAACGGAAGGCGAGTTCGGTTGTGGTTTTGAATCACGGCGCATTTTTCAAGCAATATCACGTTCGCGAGGCAAAGTTACCAGGTAAACAGCCAGCTAAAATCTCCGCAAAAGTTGCCGAAACCATGGCTTGGAAGGACGGAAAACGCGTGGGCGTTGGCAGCAAGGAGTACCTTAGCAGCACCCGGTGGATCCGGTTGGCCGGCGCGGCAGGTTATACCTTGTATTCGGTGCCGGATTCTGGGCATCCCAATCTTGATCAACCCCCGCCGCCAGTGGGTCTTGGCCTGGCGGCTTCGGATCTCGAAGAACTCAGCAGCCTTGTAAACAATCGGACCGCTGTCACGATTACCGACTGAATTCAGAGTTAAAAAGTTAAAACATTACAATGTTAAAACGGACACGATTGGACATGACCGCGAGTTTCTGGACTTTGTAACTCTTTTAACGGTGTAACTTTTTAACTTCCATGGATTGGCAACCGCTCGATTTTGAAAAACCGATCTTTGAGCTGGAACGGCGCCTCCAGGATTTAAGGAATCACTCCGACGCGCATGATGTCGATCTTGATTCGGCCGTTAAGGCCGTTGAGGAGAAACTTCGTGAAACCCGGCGGGAGATTTATGGCAAGCTCACTGCCTGGCAGCGGGTGCAAATCGCGCGGCATACGCAGCGGCCGTTTGCGATGGACTATATCGAACGGTGCTTTACAAATTGGATTGAACTGCATGGAGATCGCCGCTTTGCCGACGATCGAGCCATGCCTTGCGGTCTGGCCACACTCGGCACACAGCGCTGCGTCGTCATTACCCACCAAAAAGGTCGCAACACAAAAGAAAATGTGATGCGCAATTTCGGCTGCGGGCATCCCGAAGGTTATCGCAAAGCACTGCGATTAATGCGACTGGCCGAAAAATTTCGCGTACCGGTGATCTCATTGATCGATACGCCAGGCGCTTTTCCCGGGATCGGATCGGAGGAACGTCACATTTCGGAGGCCATTGCCGTAAATCTTCTCGAGATGATGAGGCTTCGCGTGCCGGTCATAGCAGCAGTCATTGGCGAGGGCGGCTCGGGTGGCGCGCTTGGCATCGGGGTGGCAGACCATGTGATGATCCTGGAAAACGCTTATTACTCCGTAATCAGCCCGGAAGCGTGTTCCGCGATTTTGTGGAGAGACCGCAAGCATGCCGCCGAAGCAGCCGAGGCGCTTAAATTGACAGCACAGGATTTATTGAAGCTGGAAGTGGTGGATCAAATCATTTCTGAACCGGACGGCGGCGCGCATCGGGACTATGATTCTGTTGCTGCAAACCTTGGCTCAGCGCTGCGCCGGGCGCTGCAGGAGATTTCTAAGATTCCAACCGGCGAACTGTTGGAAAAGCGTTATCGAAAGTTTCGCCGGCTGGGTACCTTCTCCGAGTGTAAAACCGCGACTGCTTCTGCTCGCTCTTGATGTGATGTTTGGGACGTGGGGCAGGTTAGCGGGTGTCGGGTGGCTCAGTGCCGTCGCTGTGATCAGTGCCGCCTCTGCAAGTGCTGCCGAGCCGGAGTTTCGCTTCGACTGCGACACATTCGCGTTTCAAAACGCCACCGTGCTGAAATACCAGGACGGGATCGCGTTTTTCCGACCGAACTCGCAAGCCAGTGATCCTGCCAACAGCTATACCCGCCGCTGCTTCGTCATGACCCGCACGGCGATGCAGTTCCGCAAATTCGCCCGTTTCAATCCGCACGGCG
>WNGE01001352.1_pt1 | contig 52351 bp, 54 predicted proteins | sample 5400651 | NCBI WGS metagenome assembly WNGE01 (sample SAMN13153370, study PRJNA577476) | soil metagenome | isolation source: 60 cm soil or saprolite under grassland replicate 2 | place: USA:California | collected 2016-06-15 | reverse complement strand
AACTTACCTCCACCGTGAGCACGTCGAATGGCTGCTTCTCGCGGGCTACTTCGGAAAGCGGTTTCCCAATATTTCCGCAGGCAATCGTTCGCTGGCCGCAAGCATTCAGCATTTGAGCGAGCAATTCGGTAGTGGTCGTTTTGCCGTTCGTGCCGGTGACTGCGATGACCGGAGTTTTTTCGCAAAAACGCCAACCGAATTCGAGCTCACCGATGGTGTCGATTCCGCGCGATGAGAAATTGCGCACCAGCCGGGAAACCGGATCGATGCCCGGACTTCGCACCGCCATGTGATAGGTAGACGAGTCTTCCTCCGCCGCCGCCCCGCAGATTACCCGGACATTCTGCTCTCGCAGATTGTCGAGACTCGATTTAAGTAAATTTTTCTCTTCGGCACTATCGAGCACCGTAACCTTTGCGCCCTCCGATCTGAGCAGCAGAGCCGCAGCGCTCCCACTCAATCCCGCACCAAGAACAGCGATATTCTGATTCTCGTAGCGCACGTTTTACCTCAGTTTCAGTGTCGCAAGACCAAGCAACGCAAAGATGATCGAAAGGATCCAAAACCGAACGATCACAGTGTTTTCCTTCCAGCCGGTCAATTCGAAGTGATGATGAAGCGGAGACATGACGAAAATCCGCTTGCCCGTGAGTTTGAAACTCATCACCTGCAAAATCACCGAGACGGCTTCGATCACGAAAACGCCGCCTACCACAACGAGGAGCAGCTCCTGCTTGCAACAGATCGCCACAACGCCAATCATGCCGCCGATAGACAGCGACCCGGTATCGCCCATAAAAACTTTCGCTGGAAAACAATTAAACCAGAGAAAGCCCAGACCCGCACCGATCAGTGCGGAGCAGACAACAGTCAGTTCCCCGGCAAATGGATAAAACGGGACCTGTAAATATTCGGCGATCCGGAAATTTCCAGCTGCGTAAGAAAGCAGAGCATAAGCAAAGGCCACGGTGATGGTGCACCCGATCGCGAGGCCGTCGAGGCCGTCGGTAAGATTTACGGCATTCGAGGAACCTACAATGACGAGCAGAAAAAACATGAAGGTGAACCAGCCCATGTTCGGTATGACTGGCGCTTTAACGAAGGGTACGTAGAGAGAACGGGCCTGCACTTCCAGCAGCGGACTGGTTAGAAAAACGGCCGTCACAATTGTGGCAAGAGCAATCTGAAAAACCAGTTTGATCCGGCCGCTGATGCCATCGGACTTCTTCTTCGTCACTTTGAGGTAGTCATCAGCGAAACCGAGGGTGCCTAGATAAATCATGCAAAACAGGACGAGCCACACAAAGCGGTTATCGAGGCGCGCCCACATAAGACTGGACACAAAGACGGAGCCGATAACCAGTACGCCACCCATGGTGGGCGTGCCTTGTTTACCGCCGTGCAGTTCGGCGAGGCGGTGAACCTCGGCCGCTCCGCGGATCGGTTGCCCCAATTTTAGTGCGATCAGGATTCGAATAATGAAGTTTCCAAAGATCAACGTGAGCAAGAATGCCGTCACTGCCGCGGCAATGGCTCGGAACGTGACATAAAGGAAAACGTTGAACCCGATGAACCGATCGCTCAGGTGATGGAGGAAGTACATCATGGCGAATTGGCGGTTATGGCTTGTGGATCGCGGAATGCCTCAATCACTTGTTCTGTACGCGCCAGGCGACTGCCCTTGATGAGAACCAGGTCGCCGGGCCCGGCGAGCTCGCCTAATAATTCAGCAGCTTCAACAGTTGACGCTACCGTTGAGCTGTTCTCCAGTCCCGCCCGTTTTGCCGCTTCTGCCATGGTCGCCGCTACATTTCCGATGGCAATCAGACGATCGACTTTTAACGTGGCCGCGGTCTCGCCTACTTCCCGGTGTCCGCGCTCCGATTCCTCACCCAATTCCCGCATCTCGCCCAACACAGCAATCCGTTGTCCTTCCGCATCCAGCTCAACTAATGTTCGCAATGCCGCTTTCATGGAATCGGGATTTGCGTTGTAGCTGTCATCGAGAAACTGCACGCCGCGGACTTCCTTGACTTGCAGACGCGCTTTGGTGAGTGGAGCAGCAACGAGGCCGGCGGCGCACTCTTCGAGAGAGAGACCGAACACACGACCTGCCGCGATCGCCAGCAGTGCGTTCTGCACCATGTGCAAACCGGGCACAGCTAATTGGGCCCGGCAGCGATGCGCACCCTCAAGAATCGTAAAATCTGTTCCGCTGCCGGCTTGATTGACCTCGCTGGCGCGAATCGTGCCAGCGGTCGTGCCGGCCAAGATCACTTTGCCGTGCGTGCGAGCCGCGATCCCTTTCGTAAATGGATCGTCAGCGTTCAAAATGACCGTCCCTGCGACGCCTACAGCTTCTGCAAGCGCGCCTTTCTCCTCGGCAATTCTTTCGCGCGATCCCATAAACTCGATATGCGCGACACCAACGTTTGTAATGATGCCGACATCGGGCGCAGCTACTTTGGCGAGCACCGCAACTTCGCCTGGGTGATTCATTCCGATTTCCCAAACTGCAACCTCGTCCCGCGACGTAGCTTCCAGAATTGTTCGAGGCAAGCCGACATGATTATTAAAATTTCCTTGTGTCTTCGTAACTCGAAACCGGCGAGCGAGAACCGCCGCGGTGAAATCCTTTGTACTGGTTTTGCCGTTGCTTCCGGTTATTGCGACGACACGTAGTGCCAGTGATTTTCGGTAGTTGGTAGCGAGCTGCTGGTACGCCTGCAACGTGTCGTCTGCACGAATAACCGCGAAATTTTGCGGCACCTTTGCGTTCCAATTGAAATCAACGATCGCGCCAGCCGCTCCGCTCGTTGCGACGGCTTCGATGAAATTGTGTCCGTCAAAATTTTCGCCGCGCAACGCGACGAATAGTTCGCCGCGCTTAATCGTGCGCGAATCCGTGCTGACCTTATCGATTACAACAGTTCCATCTCCGGACGAAAGCGTGCCTCCGGCCCATTGGGCAATCTGAGAAAGCGGAAGTGGATTCATAGCGTGAGGATTCGAAGACGCACGTCGCCTACTGGCGAATTCCCAAACAAAAATGTCATGATGAAAACTCCACTGGATGATCCTCGATCGCACGTCGCGCGACTTGAATATCGTCGAACGGGATGGTGTGATCCGCGAATTCCTGATAATTTTCGTGACCCTTACCGGCGATCAAAACGATGTCGCGCGGCCGCGCCAGCTCAATGGCGCGATTAATGGCCTGAGTGCGATCGACAATTTTTTCATAGTGAGTCGATCGGAATCCCTTTTCGATCTCGGCGACGATCGTGTCCGGATTTTCTTTACGCGGATTGTCCGAGGTAATGATGGCGTAATCGGCATGGCGATCCACTGTTTCGGCCATCAACGGACGTTTCTGTCGGTCGCGATTTCCACCACAACCAAAAACGGCAATCAACCGATGCGGTTCAAGCTCGCGCAGAGTTTTGAGAACATTCGCAAGCGCGTCAGGTGTGTGGGCGTAATCGACAAAAACCTGAAACTGCCGCTTTGCCGCAACGAGCTCCAGGCGTCCCGGCACTTGCGGCGACCTGCCAAGGCTGAACACAGCATCGCGCAGATTGATTCCAAGAGCATTGGCCGCAGCCAGCGCCGCTACCGAATTTGTGACATTAAATCGGCCAATCAACGGAACGCGGACCAGATAGCTCTTGCCGCGAGCATCCAGCTGATAGGAGGTGCCGCTGGACTCAACGCGATAATTTGAAGCGCGGAAATCTGCGCGCATCCCCATTCCGTAAGTGATCACTGCGACGCGTTTGTCGATTTTGTCGAGCAGTTGTTCGCCGTAGCGGTCATCAATGTTCACAATCGCAACAGGTTTGCGCTTTTTTTTCTGATTCCCGAGTCCTGTGAAGAGCTTCATCTTGGATTCGAAATAGCTTTTCATGGTCCCGTGAAAATCGAGATGGTCCTGCGTAAGATTTGTGAAGACGGCGACGTTCCATTCGAGGCCACGCGTGCGATCCTGCGCAAGCGCATGCGAAGAAACTTCCATCGCCGCTGCCTTACAACCTGCGTTGACGATCTGGGCCAATAGCTCCTGTAAATCGAGCGATTCCGGCGTAGTGCGAATCGCCGGCAGTACTCGCTCGCCGATCTCGTAGCGCACCGTTCCGATTAATCCGCAACGCAAGCCGGCATTTTCACAAATGTGCTTGATGAGAAACGTAGTGGTGGTTTTGCCGTTCGTACCGGTGGCTGCCGCCAGTTTTAATTTGCGCTCCGGGTGCCCGTAAAAGGATGCTGCAAAATCAGCGAGCGCCGTACGCGTATTCTCGACGACAAGACAAGTTGCGCGGGGATTTTGTTCCTCGCGTTCGGCAACGATTACCGATGCGCCTTTTTCGATTGCCTGACCGATGAATTCGTGGCCATCGGATTTCTCGCCCCGCAATGCCACGAACATGCCATTCCTTTGCACGCGGCGCGAGTCATACGCGATGTTTTCCACCGAGCGATCAAGTGTCCCGATGATCTGGCGAACTGCAGTCGCGGAGAGGAGAGTCTTGAGCTGCATGAGGCTTTAACATGTCCGCAACGGGACCGATTCGCAGCCGCGAACCATGGCGAGGTGTTCAATTGCGCGACGCATTGGTTAAGGCGACTCGTTCCGCCGGTCCGGTCTTGCGGATTCGTTCCGCCGGCGTTGTTTTTTCGACTCGCTGTACGGGAATCGCTTTGCGAATCTCCTCATGCGGCTCAAGATCTAGATAGCGGGCCGCCTTTTCCGCCACCCGTGAAAAAATTGGTCCGGCGATGAGTCCGCCGTAGTTAAGCTCGGGTTTGCTGGTGTGCGCATCGTCGAGCACCACCAGACCGACAAACTCGGGATGGTCCGCCGGCAGATAACCAGCGAAAGAAACAACATATTTCCCCTGCTCGTATCCCCCTCGAGGATCAACCTTTTGCGCGGTTCCGGTTTTGCCCGCAATCGTAAAACCGGGAACAGCAGCGGCGGCAGCGGTACCGCGATCGCTTACCACACCGCGCAGGGCGTCACCGATTTCTCTTGCGGTTTCCTGAGAAATCACCTGCCGCAGCTCTACAGGGGAAAGTGAGCTGATGGTTTTCCCTTCCGGCGTGTTAATCGATTTTATGATGCGTGGCGTGACTAATTTGCCGCCATTGGCAATCACAGCCATCGCCACGGTCATTTGTAACGGGGTCACCCCGACTTCGTGTCCCATTGGAATACGAGTGATCGAGATTTTACTCCACGCTTGCGGCGGTCGGATGAGTCCACCGATTTCACCCGGCAGCTCGATTCCGGTCCGCTCGCCAAAACCGAATCGGCGTATGTATTCGTAGAATCGTTGCTCGCCCACGCTCAAGGCAAGTTTGGCTGCGCCGATATTGCTCGATTTGACGAGAACGTCACGGACACTCAGATACGAAAATGCGCGATGATCGTGCAAGGCTGCGCCGCCGAAATTCCAAAGACCGTTCTCGCAAAAGATCGTCGAATCGGGCCGCAGCTTGCGTTCGTTGAGAGCAGCGGCTGCGGCGACGATCTTAAAGGTGGAGCCGGGCTCCATCATGTCGATGATGGCCCGGTTTTTCATTTCTTCGGGCTTCGCCTCGGCGCGGAGGTTTAAATCGAAATCCGGCCGATTAGCCAGTGCCAGAATTTCGCCCGTTTGCGGCCGCATCAGAATAATCGTCGCCTTTTGAGGAGAATATTCCTGCATCGCAGCGTCGATCTCGTTCTCAACAATATTCTGCAAACTCAGATCAACAGTCAGATGAACCTGATAGCCGTCGCGCGGCGGTCGCTCCTGCCCACGATAAGGCACGATTTCCTGGCCAGCGCGGTTGTGTTCGATGAAGCGAAAACCATCCTGCCCATGAAGATATTCCTCCATCGAAGCTTCCACTCCCTGGATACCATGATGGTCGAAGTCGGTGAATCCAATGACATGGCAAAGCATCGAGCCGTTTGGGTAAATACGAGTGGCGTCATGCTCGAAATAGATTCCGCGCAGATTAGCGGCACGAAGTTTTTCACGGAGGGCGCCTGCCTGTGCCTCGGGTACTTCACGCTTAATTACGATGTAGCGGCGATCACTGCCTAACTTTTCAGCGACCTGCTCGGGCGGAACCTTGAGTTCCGCGCTCACGAGATCAACGATTGCTTGCCGGTTGTTAAGATGTGTGGCGTCGGCCACTACGGTTTGAACAGGAATGTTGTGCGCGAGCACTTCACTATTCGCGTCGAGGATCGCGCCGCGTTCTCCGTGGATGATTTGCTTATAGACGTGCTTTTCAGCGGCAAGACCGGCGTACTCGTCGTGCTTGATTGCCTGTAGATAGATTAAACGAAATGAAAAAATGCTGAACAACCCGATAAAAGCAGCGCATACCAGCACGCAACGGGTTCGACTGTGTGATTTCATTTTGTGCCGGAGGCGTTGGCTACAGGTTGGATCGCATCGTCATCCGCTGAGCGGGCAGGCATGGTGAGCCGCACAATGCTGGCTTCCGAAATCGGCACCATTTTCAAATAGCCTTCTTTCAAACGGCGTTGCAATGCCGACCGCGAAGTCAAAGCCGCTATTTGTGCGCCGGCTATGTCGTTTTGCGTGCGCAGAGCAGCGAGCTCATTTTCGATTGCCTTCCTGCGTTCGCCCAGATGGTAGAGTTGAAGCGTTAAATAGACATAGCTCAGACCAGCCAACGCGAGAAACGCCGTCACTACAATCCAGCGCGCCAGCGACGCCGCGTTGACTGTATTGCAATTTCTTCGATGCGAACGGTTCATTTAGATTTTTTCGGCCACGCGCAATTTTGCGCTGCGTGACCTGGGGTTCGTGCGCCGTTCCTCTTCGGTCGGCTCAACCGGTTTTGGTGTGATCAGTTTAAGATCATAATCCGGGTTGCGCTGCGGCGCGGGCCACTCCGGCTTGTCGAGCCATTCCCGGCTACGATCGCGGAAGAAATTCTTCACGATCCGATCCTCGAGTGAATGAAAAGCAATCACCGCAATACGCCCGCCGCGCTCAAGGCGCGCAGTAAACACTCGCAGGCCCTCTTCGAGCGCGCCGAGCTCGTCATTTACCTCCATCCGCAGCGCTTGAAACACCTGGGTAGCCGGATGATGACGGCCGTGACGGCCGACCAGTTTTTCGATCGCGCGCGCCAGCGGCAGAGTTTCGCGAAACGGTGCAGTTTTTCGCATCTTTACGATCAAGCTTGCAATACGACGCGCTGCTGGCTCCTCTCCCAGCTCGCGAAACAACCGCGTCAACTGTTCCTCACTGTATTCGTTTACGATCGTGGCAGCGGTCAGTTGACCTCGCGGATCCATGCGCATATCGAGGGGACCGTTTCGCATGAAGCTGAACCCGCGCTGCGCATTTTCGAGTTGCCGCGAAGAGACACCGATATCAAGAAGCGCGCCCCCTATCGTGCGAATTCCTAGCTCATCGAGGAGACTGAGTGCGCACCTGAAATTCGCCTGTCGCACAGCGAGGCGATCGCCGAAGCGTGCCAGTTGCTCACCGACGTATTGGACCGCGTCGGGATCCCGGTCCAGCGCCAGAACGTTGGCCCCGCTCCCCAAAAGCGCTTCCGTGTGGCCACCGCCACCACATGTGGCATCAACGATAAGTGAGCCCGGCTTCGGTTCGAGTAATTCCAGCACTTCACTCTCGAGCACGGGACGGTGATATATGAATTCCTCCACTTCGGGTGCCTCCTCTTCGGCAGTAAACGGATCTACGGCCATCCACAAAGGCCGCTCAAACCAAAATGTATTGATGACGTTTTGAACAAGCATCTGATTATAAGCCAATGACGTTTGCCACGTGCTGGTAAGTTGCCGTCTCCTCCTCGTGCGCTCGCTTCCAACGTTGCAGATTCCAAATCTCAAAGCGCCCCCGGTTACCGACCAAAGCAACTTCATCTTTCAGCCCGATCTTCCGGCAAAGCTCTTCGGGCAGAACAAGACGCCCCTGCCGGTCTGCCATCGCGTGCTGCGCGCGTGAATGCAGATGGCGCAAAAAAATCCGGCGATCCCGCGCAGAAACGCCCTGGTTTGTTTCTGCCGCCGAACTCATTCGCGCAAACTCGTATGGTGACATGACGAGCAGAAATTGATGAGTTGCTTCCGGTAAGAGAATGAATTCCTCTGCCTTGTCCCGACGCCAGCGAGAAGGAATCGTGATTCGGTTTTTCTCGTCGATGGAATGCCGGAATTCTCCGGCGTAGAAGCGTTCGGGTGGAGAATCGTTGTCCATGGATCGAGTGGAGAATTCATCCATTTTGCTCCACTTGACCCCACTTTTAACCACCTTCCCACCGCGAGGTCAATAAAAAATTTCAGGCCTGTTTGCGCCTGCTCACCTCAATCGTAAGCTCCTCGGATCATGAAATTTTTAAAAGTAGGGGTGACAATGGCTTGTACGCTTGCCCTCTGCGGCGCCCAAGTCGGATTGAGCCAGTCTACAGAGCAAACGCAGGGTGACGCTGTGCGCGTGACCGTTTCAATGCACCCAGACGGTTCGCGCACCGTTTACAAGTTCGACAACGCGCAGCACAAAGCCGTGGCGACAACCACCGACCCAGATGGCAAACTCCGCGAAACGATTCGTTACGAGCTGGATGAGGCAGGACGTTTTTCCAGCGGGGAAATCTCCGGACCTGATGGCCGGTTGCGTTTCAAGAGCCGTTACAAGTATGACGATGCCGGACGCCTTTTGGAAGAGACCCAAAGCTCCGAAGACGGCGCGCTTTTGCACAAGATTGTTTACAGTTACGACGCGTCTGGCAAGCAAACCGGTTATTCCGTGTTTGACGCGTCCGGCAAACTGGTGGGTGGAACCAGCGCTGGCAAGATCCGCCCGTCTTCTTCTCCTAAAGCACGAGAGAAAAGCGCCCGATGAGCGAACTCATTTGGGAAATCACCAAATGCTAACCATGCATTGAGCGACCAGTCGAATCGACATCTGGCTGTTGGCTTGCCACAGCCTGTAAAGAAGACTACAAAAAAGCGTGATTGATTACATCCAGAAGGGCGGCCTTTTAATGTGGCCAATTGTGGTGTGTAGCATCATCGCGATCGCGGTCTTCGCCGAGCGCCTCTTTTACTTTCATCGTGCAACAATTCATGTGGGCGAATTCCTCAAGGGATTGTCGAATCTGATTCGGCGACGCAATTTTGCAGAGGCGCTCCATGAATCAGCCGGCACTCCAGGTCCGGTAGCACGCGTGATTCATGCGGCGATTATCCGACACGACGCACCTCGAGCAGAATTGCGCGACATCGTGCAAGAATCCGCCCAACTCGAAGTGCCGAAGCTGGAACGATTTCTTCCAGTGCTCGCTACAATCGCTTTCCTGACGCCATTGCTCGGGTTGCTGGGGACGGTCGCCGGCATGATTGATGCATTTGCGACAATTGCCTCAAGCGGCGGCTACGCCACGGTGACTGAGCTTTCCAGCGGAGTGTACAAGAGTTTGCTAACGGCTGCTGCTGGTCTGGTTGTAGCTACTCCGACTTTTGTTGCTTACAGTTACCTTTCTTCGCGCGTGAACAACATGCTCCATGACATGGAGCGGGCAGGGATCGAGATTGTCCACATGTTGACCGAGAGCCGCCCGATTAGCGGGATCATTAGCTTTCAACCAGCCGATGAGACGGCACGTGAGGTTGAAGCGCGCCGGGATTTGTAAATCAAAAAGGGTTGTAGGTTTTTAGTTTTAAGCAGGCGCGGCCACACTTAAAACTTAAAGCGTCCTCGTTGATGAAACTCGAGCGCACAATTAATTATAACTTCGGCTGGCTTGTGCTCGTGGCGCTGGTGAACGTCGCTTTCCTTTTGGTTTTTTTTCTGTTGCTGAGTTCGAATTTTATTTTGCAACAGGGGATTTCCGTTTCAATGCCGTTCTCTCGTTTTACGCTTGGCCCACAAACTAACCAGCAAATCATCAGCATCACGGGTGGCGCAGTTCCAGCCATCTATTTCCGTGACCAGCGCGTCACCATGGAGCAACTCGGGCCGTTGTTGGACGCGGCCAAGCGCGAAGGCCAATCAATCATCATCAAGGCGGATCGTTTCACCTCTTATGAAACGGTTGCCGAAGTAACAAATGCTGCTCTTGAACACGGCATCACATCCGTGTCACTTGCCGCCGCTCCGCCGCGATGAACAATCTCACTCCCGAGCCCGAACCGCTGCTTTTTAGTTGGGATTCACTTCGGACAGGAAAAGCAGCGCTCCTGGCCTTTCTGGCGCTTTCCTTATTGGCACACGCCACCTGCTTTTATATTTTCCAAGTGGTTTACCCGCCCACAGTCACGCTTCTGCCACCGCCGGCCCGTATCGCTTTGATCACTCCCGCATCTGAAGAGGGTCGCACGCTGCTTCGCTGGATCGACGCAGAAGATCCTGCGGTTGCTTTTACGACTCATCGTCCGCTGGAAACGAGGCTCCGCGCTCTGCCAAAGGTTGAGCATGTCCCGTCGTATCACGCGATGGAACCGACTCTGAAGGGACTTCCACCCTTCGAAGTCGATTCGCGCGCGCCCGACTCTCAGCCGCCGGGCCCCGTACCGCTTATTCGCCAACAAAGCGCTTCCGCTGCCGGCCCGATCCCAACGTCCGTTTCGTTTTCAAGCGAGCTCGACGCCTTGGGAGTTGCGACATTGCCACCGCTCAAGTTCGACGCTTCAACTGGAGAAACGCCTGAAGCAATTCGTTTTCGCGTTGCCGTAAGCAGACTTGGAGAAATTCGGTTTTGTTTTCCTATGAATTCCTCGGGAGATCCGGCATTGGACGAACAAGCACGCCTTTATTTCGCGCGTTGCCGTTTTCCCAAAAGCGCTCCAGGCGACAGCAAGCCTGATGCGCCTTTGACCTGGGGCATCGCGACAATTGAATGGGGCAGCGACATTACGCGTCCGCACGCAAGGCAGCGAGGCAGCGCTACGCCGTGATTCGAGTTAGCCTCGCCGCCCTGGTCACGATTTATTTGCTGCTTTTTCTTGCGGCGGTTTTTCTCCTTTGGATAGTGGGAGAATGGAATCGCCGGAGGCGGGAGCGACGGGCTCTGCAGTATCGGCTGCGCTGCGTGATGTGCGCGTTCGAATTTGAAGATCGAACGGACGCCCTGCTTCCTCGCTGCCCGCGCTGTGGAAGCTTAAACGAACGATTTAGAATGGAGCAAATTTAACATGGGAATGTGGATAGGCCGGAATCGCAAAGCACGGGTGACCTACGGATTTGATGAAATCGCGCTGGTACCCGGGCGCGTGACAATCAACCCGAACGAAGTCGATATCACTTTCCGTTTATCGCGCAGAGAAGCGGAGCCGCTTGAATTGAAAATTCCCATCCTTGCCAGCGCCATGGACGGAGTTGTCGATGTCCGCTTCGCCATCGCCATGAACAAATTGGGCGGTTTGGCCGTTTTGAATCTCGAGGGAGTGCAAACGCGCTACAAGAATCCCCAGGAAGTGCTGCAAAAAATCGTCGAAGCCGATAAATCCGAGATCACTGCGCTTCTGCAACGAATTTACCAGGAACCCGTTCAAGAAGATCTAATCGCGGCGCGTGTGCGCCAGATTAAAGACGGCGGCGTGTTGGCGGCGGTTAGTTCCATTCCTCAGCGAGCGGCCGAATTCGGCAAGATCGCGCAGGAGGCTGGTGCGGACGTTTTCGTCGTACAAAGCACGGTGTCGACGGTGCGACACATTTCGTCAGAGTACAAGTCGCTCGATCTGGAAAAGTTTTGCCGTGAGATGCGCATTCCCGTGATTGTCGGAAACACTGTAGGTTACGACGTGACTTTCGAAATTATGGAGTGTGGGCCGGCTGCGGTTTTGGTCGGTGTCGGGCCAGGTGCGGCTTGCACCTCGCGCGGTGTGCTTGGACTCGGTGTTCCGCAGGTTACTGCGACAGTTGATTGCGCGGCGGCGCGCGACGCTTACTTCAAAAAAACATCGCGCTATGTGCCAATCATCACTGATGGGGGAATGAGCAGAGGCGGCGATGTTTGCAAGGCACTCGCCTGCGGTGCGGACGCTGTAATGGTGGGAAGTGCCTTCGCCAAGGCGCACGAAGCGCCCGGCTGTGGATACCATTGGGGAATGGCCACGCCACACGCCAATCTTCCGCGGGGGACCCGCATCAGGGTGGGCGCCACGGGTTCGCTGAAACAGATCTTGTTTGGTCCGGCAGAAGTTGACGATGGCAGCCAAAATTTGGTTGGTGCGATTACTACCTGCATGGGCAACGTTGGCGCTCGAAATATTGCGGAATTTCAGCAAACGGAGATTATCATTGCGCCTTCTATCAAGACCGAAGGAAAACTTTTTCAAACAGTTCAAAGTGTGGGCATGGGAACGAGCTGACCTTTTGACCTTTCGTCGCTTCACGCTTTAACGATTCATCGCCATGACCGATCGCAGAGTTGTTATCACTGGCCTTGGCGTGCTCACGCCAGTGGGCAACGAGGTGGAGACGTTTTGGTCCAATCTCAAAAACGGCGTCAGCGGCATTCACACAATCGATGCATTCGATACGACGGCATACGATTGCAAAATCGGAGGCCAAGTCCGCGGTTTCGATCCGAAGCTATTCTTCAAAAATCCGAAGGATGTCCGCCGCACCGATCGATTTTCGCAGCTTGCGATGGGAGCAGCAAAAATGGCTCTCGCGGACAGCGGGATTGATTTGGCGAACCTGAAACAGCGAGATCGTTTCGGTGTGCTCGTCAGCAGCGGAATCGGCGGGCTGAAAACACTTCAGGATCAATTAACAATCCTTTTGACCAAGGGACCCTCCCGGACTTCGCCATTCACGATTCCAATGCTGCTCAGCAACATGGCGAGCGGCCTCATCTCGATGGAGTTCGACCTCCACGGGCCGAACATGTGTATCGTTACCGCCTGCGCGACATCAAACAACGCGATCGGTGAATCCTGGCGAATTATTAAATTTGGCGATGCCGACATTTTCCTCGCCGGCGGCTCAGAGGCATCCGTTGTTGAGATTGGTCTCGCTGGATTTTCTGCCATGAGGGCGTTGAGCACGCGCAATGATGAACCTGAACGCGCCTCGCGCCCATTCGATCGTGACCGGGATGGTTTCGTTGTCAGCGAAGGCGCAGGAATCCTTGTGGTGGAGGAATTGGAACACGCCAAGGCGCGTGGAGCGAAGATTTACTGTGAACTCACAGGATACGGTCTTTCTGCGGACGCGTATCACATGACGGCTCCGCCGCCAGATGGCCAAGGTGCTGCGCGTGCCATGCAATTGGCGTTGGAGCATGCACGTCTATCGCCTGATCAGGTCGATTACATCAACGCGCATGCTACGTCGACTGACATCGGTGATATCTGCGAGACACGCGCGATAAAACAGGTGTTTGGAGAGCATGCCCACAAAGTCGCGATCAGCTCTACCAAATCGATGACTGGCCACTTGTTAGGCGGAGCCGGCGGAATTGAAATGGCCGCCTGCGCCCTCGCTATCCGCGATTCGGTCATCCCGCCAACAATCAACCTGGAAAATCCGGGAGAAGAATGCGACCTCGATTACACACCCAACGTCGCACGCGAAAAGAAGGTGCGCGTTGCTCTAAACAATTCGTTTGGCTTCGGTGGTCACAATGCCACGCTGGTCGCGGCCGCATTCGAGCGGTAGGCGCGACCACAGCTCGCTCGCCGTGGCGAGGGCGCGCCGCAATATGCGGCAATCGCTTTTGACTATTCACGAGTCCCAAGTCACTTTTCAGCTCTAAGAAAAGCGCGGGCATAGCTTAATGGTAAAGTTCCAGCCTTCCAAGCTGGCCATGCGGGTTCGATTCCCGTTGCCCGCTAATTTACATGTGGCATTCTGCGATTGCGGAACCCGAAAGCCGGTTGCAGGAAGAGCGCTCCAGCTGATCAATTTTCTTTGATACAGACGCAGGCTTAATAGCTGTCTCAAAAGCCGATAAATTGCGATGGCTTTTTTTCCATGCGAGTCTCCTCGCGCGATGCTTTATCGAAAATCAACTCTGGCTGTCTTGCTGGCGCTGATTTTCTTTTCGTTTTTCGGAACGCTCACTGCGAGCGCGTGGATGTTCCCCCAAAATTACGACTGGCGATACCGTGTCATCTCCAACTTGCTTTCGCCGCGTGATAATCCCAGTCATTATTGGATGGCTGCCAGCGGCCTAGCGTTGACAGGATTGTTGATGCTGCCGTTCGCCGGATATTTGCAGCGGCATTTGGGAGTGATAGCGCCCCGCGCGGCAAATATTAGCGCTGGAACTTTTACGGCGGGAATTATCGCCCTGATTTGCGCCTGCTTCGTCGTTCCGCAGCACACCCATGATGTCTTGGGAGTGCGCCGACTCCATGAGCTTCTTGGTCGCTCCGCCGCAGGTTTTCTGGCAATGGGAATGTTATGCAGCTGTTGGTGCGCGTGGAAAGGCCGCGGACGAAAGCTGTTTGCAGCGCAATTGTTTTGGGTCTGGTCGTTAGTGACGCTGTTGCCGCTGGTTGGAATTTTCTTTAGCGAATCTTTGTTGCTCCTTACGCGAGTGGAACCCTCTTGGGCGACGCCGATCCAAAGTGCGCTGCGACATTCGGTGTTCTGGCACTTGGGCTTTTGGGAATGGACGGGTGCGGTGGCACTGTTCCTATTTCTTTGCGCGGCGGTTTTCCTTACGCCGCGGCGAGCAGCTTTGCCGTATGTCGATCCGTTCGACTGCGACACCGACGAAGACGAACGCATAAACCAACTCGCCGACAAGGAAGTTGAAGAAGTCCTGAAAAAACTCGGCCTGTGACCGCCACCTAACGCTTGGCCTCAGCACGTGCAATGCAGGATGGCGTACGCCTGGCCCTTCTTCACTTCCTCGAGCAGCTGACAGACTTCCAGTGTAGGCTTCGCCACCACCTCGATACCGCGCCGTTTCGCCTCCGCTAGGACTTCGTCCATTACCGGAAGCGCGCCATGGGCGCCGGTCCCGATAATGAGCTGCTTGCCTCCCCAGGGAATTTCTTCCCCGTTCGAAAGCGGAGTGTGGCCGAACTTTTCGCGGAATTGCTTGGAAGGTCCTTTCTTGCGTTTCCGCACTTTGCCACCGTCGATTACCACATCATGCGTGTAGCGTTTTCCCTCGACCTCGATCTCGCCAAATTTCACGAGTCGTGCTTTCATGTATCAATGTTCCGCTGGCTCAAGATCCAAGGCAAGAGACGGGGATTCTAAGACGATGCAGCCTTTCGACCCGCTTCCCCCTCGGAAGGGCAGGAAATAGATTGCAAGATGCAGTCTAATCATAGTTAGACCTATGCGCCTTTTTCCTTCAATGCCTGCCGCAATTGTGACCAGGTGCGGTCGGCATGCCGCTGCTGATATGGGGCTGGAAGTTCATAGAGACCGCCTCGCATAGTCAGTTGCTTGTCCTGGTTTGGGCTATCGTCGCCTTCATCATTCCGGTTGTACTGGCCACGGTCGACTTGCGGGACGCCGCTAGGCGGTGGCGGGACGCTGGTTTCTTTGGCCCCGTATCCGCTCCCGCATCTCGCGAGGCGTTTCGGCAGATTTATTTCCCCGCATGAACACGCATGGCAGCATGGTTTGTTTCCGCGGTCGTGTCGCTCTTATTATTGAAGATCGTGGGAGTGAACCTGTGAGTTTGCATCGCCAACACCTAACCAGTTGATGAAGCCAACGACCCCTTGGCGATGCCACTTCGGCGCGCTTGCCGCGACACCCTGCCGTGGCTTATCTCTTTCTCGTTAGGCCACTATACGTCCAACATGAAACAACCATTCGCTTTGCACTCCTCTGCGCCATTCTAACTACGCAACTCGTGGCGCAACAACCTCGTCCCCCGCAAAAGACGGCTGACGCTCTCCAAAAGCTTCAAGCCGCCAAAATGCAACGCAAGAAACAAGCGGAAGCTGCGATGGCAGCGCTCGAACAAAAGCTTGGCGCGGCTCTCGCTTTTTCAGTGCAGGAGCTACAGATTGCACTGCAAATCAAGCTCCTAAGAACCTTCTCGGGTGCTCGCGTTTTTGCTGACGATGAGCGACACACCTTTTTGGGAGTTATCGCCGACGAGTTCGACGCCGATTCGATCTTCAATGACTTCGGCACCTACGGCAGCGAGTTTAGTTCCGACAGCATTTGGAACCAGTTCGGAGAGTTCGGCGGTGAGTTTTCTTCGCACAGTCCCTTCAGCCAATTCACCTCGACACCCCCGTTGATCGTTAAGGACCGCAAGGTTATGGGACGATTGACTGTAAATAAGTTCGTAGCGGGTGCCATTGACCCAAATATGCTGAAATCAAACTTCAAATACTAAGATGAAGTGGCCTAACCATGCGATGCAGCGAACCGCGCCCCGCTCCGATGCTTCACCGCCCCGCAACTGCTCCCATGAGGCGTTCCCATTCGTCGAGGCTCCCGCGAAATCCAAGCTCGCAGGCAGTGTTGTAACTCAGCCGGGCTGTCATCTCGCGGCGCTTTCCGCTTTTCGTATCGTTGACGTTCCGATAATAGCGGTGCGAAACAAATATGTGCGACGCCAGTGGGTCTTGTTCGGCTTTCATTGACGCAAGCTCGGACTCGACCTCACGTAATTCGCATTTTTTGGTAGAACGCTTTGCGAAGGAAATGAGTAAACGGCCAGAAATGAGTCGTTATGGTGCCGCCTTCGCCCCGCGGGTGCGGGGCTACTCCGAAAGTGTTTCGCGAGCAGACGGCGCGGCAGGGGATACATCAGGAAAGGCCAAAAAAAATGAAAGAAAATTAAATTGTGAAAAGTCGGAAAATTATATTTACGACGGTCCTGTCTGCGCTTGTCTGCTTTGCGCTTTGCCAACAAGTGCAAAGCGCCACAGACACACCAGATCCAGGTTCTGTCTCCTCAAGCAACACGGCGGATGGGCAGGGCGCCCTTTTAAGCCTCACCACCGGCCTTTACAATTCAGCGTTCGGTATATACGCGCTTCTAAGCAACGGCGCGGCGAACTTCAACACTGGTGTCGGCGCCGGGGTGCTCCTGTCTAATACCGCGACTGAAAACACGGCTGTTGGCGCGGGGGCGCTATTCAGCAACATTGATGGCGACAGCAACACCGCTGTTGGTGCCTTCGCGCTCTTCAACGAAAACGCTACTGGTGGTTCCCCCGACGGCGTTTCAAACAACGCCGTCGGCCGTCAAGCGCTCTTCCTCAACACGACTGGTAGTTCCAACGAAGCCATGGGTGTTGATGCGCTGTTTAGTAACGATGTCGGCTCTTTCAACGTAGCGATCGGTGACGAGGCACTGAACAATGCCGACCCTGTTTTCAACACAGCCGTGGGCTTTGACGCAGGACAAAACCTGACCACTGGCTTCGACAACATTTACATCGGCGATACCGCTGGTACCCTCGACAACACAGGAGTCCCACCTGGGGACGAATCCGGCGTGATACGCATCGGCAGCGTCTTTTCGGGTACCGCTGCCTGCTTTATCAACGGTATCGCCACGAACTCCCAGGTCTGGAACGGCGTCACCGTTTGTCAAGTTACTGTGAATGGATTCGGCCAGCTTGGCGTCGATTGTGTGAACCCGAACAACCCGGGTGCCACACCTGCGTCTCCTCACGCACCTGTGCCTCGTAGCGAACCGCAACAACCTGCCACGCGCCCCCAACGCCAAGCCATGCTGAATGACAAAGTTGAGAAGTTGCAAGCAACGGTCGCGCAGCAACAGAAACAAATAGAGACTCTCACAGCCCAACTCAGAGAGCAGGCGTCGCAAATCCAAAAGGTGAGCGCCCAGTTTGAAGCGAGCAAAGCTGCGCCGCAAGTGGTTTTGAATAGGCGGTAAAAAGCATCCTAATGGTGAAGTACTGGGAGATCATAGCGGACAATCTCAGCAAGGCCGGTTGGAGTTGGGGCTGCGTCGCAACCGTGGATCGCGAAGGGCGAACGATCTTCGTGGCTGACGCACATCGCGACGACGGTCAACGCTTCGTTGTGCACGCTGATGAGAAGCTTTCCGCTGCTTTCCGCGCGCGCGCAAGAAACAATTGTGTGACCTAAATGTGACTGACAGTTTAGCGAAGCCCGCAAACACCGCTGAAAAGGCTGTAGGAAACTAGGTTGACGGGGGCCGCCTGCCCGTTCGAGGGCGAAATAATGCGTTACGGACGGCACTAATATAGGCGCGGAATGCCGGGAAGCGCAGGTTAGGATGATATGGGTTAACGAACGAATCTACCGTGCCGCCTTGAAGCAGAGCATCGCGGGCGTGAGCCTGTCGCAAAAGTTGTGTTTCAGATTTTTTTTTCATGCTGCAACTCTCAATGCCGTTCCCACGTCTAAAAATGTAGCGTCAGCGGCATTTATTTCGCAAGGCAATTTTGCTTTACAGTACAGTAATTCATCGTGGTGACCGAAAGGTTGTGCTCGAACTGACTCCACGCCACGACGCGGTTTAGCCCGCTAAAACTCGACCGGCAATTCCATTATTCCTCTACGAGATCATTTTATGGCTCTTTGAAATCGCCCTTGTGCTCGTGCGTTTCAATCACGTTGTCCGCTTCATCGTAAACGCGAATGACGGCGTCGTGTGAACGGCTGAAAAAATCTCGCGTAGCCGATTGCATTACTTTGCGTGGTTGCACGTCCTAGCCGCGCAGCTTTGTTTCCCGTTTGAATTGCTTCTCGCTCAGTCATGTATTTGCCCTTCTTCGTCGTGCCGTAAAAACGAGAGTCTTCCCTGTGGTAAACATGCTTCTCGGTATTAACCCACACGAGACCGTGACCTCCGCCGAGTACGGGCGCGATAGTCGCTGTCTCAACGCTGGCGGTCTTTGCAGGGCCTGAGCTTGGAGTAGCCGGGCTGGCTGAAGCAAGCGTTCGCCGCGGCTTGAACAAATCGGCCGCTTGTTCGTGCGTCTCGATCACGTTGCCGGCTCCATCGAACACGCGAATGACAGCGTCATGCGAACGACTGGAAGACTTTGCGTAATTGATTGCATTGCTGATTGCGTTTGGCCCGGCATACCACAGCGGACCAAATGGCAGCACGTCACTAATTAGATCGACGCCACTATGATCGGCTCGTGGTCGAACCTCGTAAACGTGCGTGGAAGTCTTCAATATTATAGGCGGTCGCATCATTTGCCATTTGGCTTTCAAAAACGATTCTAGCGACGTGTAGCAATGCGAAAAGGCCCTTGTCGTTTTGGAAGCAGCGCGCAGAAATATGAATCGAAGCTGGGACGGCGATTTCTTGAGAAGCATCATAAACCGCCCTCCGATACTAGCATCCCCGCCATAAAAAAGCGAACCAAAAATCGGACTTGTGACTAAGTCGCGACTGCTTTTGGCGCGGAGATTTGCTCGCGCCCTCTTCAAAATTGCTAAGTTCAGCGGTACAAACGCGTTCGCTGAGCATAGCAAACATGACCGCTCACGGCTCTTTGAAATTGCCCGCGTGCTCGTGCGTTTCAATCACGTTGCCAGCTTCATCGTAAACGCGAATGACGGGATCATGTGAGCGGCTGTAACGACTTCGGGTATCCAGCTGACCTGGCAAGCCAAGCTGCGATCACAGGTCGATAAGTTCAACCAACACTCCCGCAAGCCAAAAGAATGGTAATACCTGATCCTAACGAGTCGTCTAAGGACGGGGATGTAAATGCGGGTTCGATTCCCGTTGCCCGCTAATTCACCTATGACAAATAGGCTAAAACTCCTCTTTGATCTCCGCCACCATGTCGAAATATCGCTTGTGCAACGCTTCGGCTCCGACGTTCAAATTGATGTGCACCGGAACACCACCCCCAGCTTCTCCCAAGAGCAATATCATTTTCTCCGTAGCCACTCCAAACGCGACAGTGGCCTGGTAATGTTAGCACCCTCGATTTGATCCTCGACGCGATCGGCAGCCTTGCTGGCAATCCGTAAAGCCTTGTCCAAAAGCCTTTGTTTTCGCTCCGCTATTGAAAGCGATTCCCATGCCTCGATTGCCTTGAGCGTGTGTTCGCTCACTCGCAGCAATCAGCAAATATGGTCGTAAGGAACTTGCTCGCGAGGTTCCGTTAATAGCTCCACGGCTTGGCGATAAGTTTCTAGCGGGAGCAGCTTGAGCCGCTGGCCAGTGAAAACGGCCGGGCGGTTTAGATTTCTCTAGTTCTAATTGCGATTGACCGTTTCCAAACTCGATCATGTTCGCCTGAACATTTAAGGCTATCTGGACGAAAACGCAAAGCGTTGCGTAACTAAATCAAATCTGACGTCCAATTTGTACCACTACACATCGCTTCCCCCACACGGTTGCAAAAGAAAAAAAGCGACCCTGGTACGGTCAGCATCCTGTCAACGGCTCACAGGATTTTTACTTGCAGTGCGCTGGCGAACTCGTTAGGACAGTGCGCATGAAACCCTCTTTGCTGCCATTATTGCTTTGCTTCTTTGTGACTGCACAGAGGTTCTACAGTCGATCACATCACGTAGTCGCCCGAATTTACGACGAATCAGGCAGCGTGATCGCGACCCACGAGCACGTAGGTGAGTTCAAGGAACCGTGAGTTTTTGCTCGCATCACTCACACTGCTAAAACAAATTTCGATGATTCCACTTTCTTCGACCGATCGCGAGGGACGCAAGTGCGTGATGTCCTCGCTTAGTGACGGGTTTTGGTGCTCGCTCATCAGCCATGTTGTCCCAACGGTAGTCGCCCTCACGCTCAGCGCCGGTCTTTTGAATGCCGGACAACAATCCGCGACTCGAACGGCGAATCCGCACCCAACTCCGCACCCGCGCCCGACTCCGACCGCGACCCCCAGCGCTACTCCAACCGCGACCCCGAGCCCCACTCCGACCGTGACCCCGAGCGCTACTCCCACCACGACCCCGAGCGCCACTCCGATCGTTACTCCCACGCCTACTCCGACACCGCCGGATAACACGTTCCTCACTGGCCTCTACGCTTATTACAAGTTCGATGAAACGAGCGGTGGCGCGACGGACGCGAGCGGTAACGGAAAAACTCTTTCAAACTTCGGGGACTTTATCGGCACAGCCGCGGGCATCATCAATACGGCGCGGGATTTCGATGGTGTCAGCGGGACAACGCTAATCCGCAACGCCAATACCACAGATTTTTTCTGTGGCTCGAATCCATTTTCATTTTCGTTTTGGGTGAAGTTCGACACGTTACCATTGTTTAATGACGTTGGACTATTAAACAGATATGAACCATTCGGTCAGCGGGAGTACATTGTTTTTCTAAGGCAGTCAGATCACAAGATCGTTTTCAACATTGACGCCGGTGATGGAGTTCACGAACTTTCGTAACGGCGGCGTGGTCAACTCCAATGAGAAACGGTGGCGACAATTTCAAGCTAGGGTATGAAGCGCAGTCTCTCGATGGCAAGATGGATGAGTTCGGTTTCTGGATCAGTCGCAGCCTTACACAGACAGAAGTAGGACAACTGTACAATAACGGCGCTGGCTTGCCCTTCAGTTCATTCCATTAATCTTGTCCCGCCTCACGTCCGGAGTTCACGTCCGTCCACAAACCGACCGCATTTTGGGCACTGGAAGAAATGGTCTTTTTCTTCGGGCGGGAGCTTTTCGTGTTCGATTGAGTGTCATTGGCGATAGCGTAGCACATTCCTCATGCGGCTTGGCGACGTTCTGTGATTTGATGTTGTGAACATTTTGAGCCCGTCATCGCATCCGCGTTTGGATAAAATATCCAGCTGATCATCTTCTCGATTGGCACAAGTCTTTGCACACTTGGCTCTCCTGAAGCCCATTCCAACAATTGCACCAGGTACCAGCCGGGGTGCGGTTCTCCGATTACCACCCCCTGCCATTCAATTTTGTTGGTCTCGTCTGCGCTGTGGAAGTATTTTCCAACTAGCTCTTCCGGTTTCCCCGACATTTCAGCTTTCATCGCCCCAAAATTTCAAACCCGGGCGATCCTAAAGGTTGCGAGTGACTTTTGTAGTCATGGCAGCTTTCTACCTTGACTGTCACATAGATGGCCTCCGAAGAGACTTTACGAGTTCTAACAGCTGACCGCGGGACCAGGAATTAAACGGGGACTATCCTGGTTCGGTGTTTATGAATCAGCACGGAGCCCCAAGCGCCGCCTCTCCGCACCGTGTACAGCCCGCAATCGCTGCCATCGTTTGAAACACCGGTTGCGGCCCGGGGTTGCGGAAACCTTCGCAAAAAATTGTGACGGTCACCCAATCATGACTGCCGCCTCGATTTCTATGACAAGTTAAAAAATTTCCGAGATAAAGCGAGCGGGGGATCTTTCCAAAAAGGCCGTGGCAAAAGTCGTGTCCGAAGAGACTGACGGGATTTTCCATTTGGGGTGGCGCGCAGGTCGATGCTCTCGCGTCAAAGCTGGCGACCTCGTTCCCTGAAATGGATCGTTTGCTCGACGTTGCCAGTTGAGTCGAGAATCCGAACTCGCCTGAACGAAAGCAGGCGCGGTTTGTCCCGAAGAAACAGTGCAGCAAACTGCGAGGGCCAGGGTCCACGGGGACCTACCCTTGGCGCGGTGTGACATGAATAAGCACGGCTTCCAATAACCGCCTCTCCGCCATCGCTGAGTGCTCGCAGTTTGCTTCCATAGTTTGATGATCCACAGATAGTGATTCGCGAGGCAAGCCTAATCAGCGTTATTCCAACGCCTAAATGACGTGCAGGATGCGGCCTCACATGACGCTGTGATTCGCATTTACGATGCAGCAGGCAACGTGATCGACACGCACAAGCACGCGGGCGATTTCAAAGAGTGGTGAGTGTTAGGCGGGTGAAACAAAAAACCGCCATGCGCTGAGCGTGACGGCTGATTGTGAAAAATGCGGGCGCGCCCTTAGGGATTGTTGACAATTTGCAGCGCCGGTTTGCTTGCTTCAAGCTGTGCGCTAACTTTCTGAATCTGCGCCGCTTGCTGTTTCAGCTGTGCCGTTAATTCTTCAATTCGCTTGTCTTGTTCCTGCATTCGCCGATTCTCTTTGAGAAACTCGTTAAGCAACATCGCATTCACTGCTTCGTAGCGCACGGTGTACGGTTTTCCGTCGTCATCGTAGATCACAAGATCTGGATTTACCTGCGCAACTTCCTCAGCGATTAAACCGAACTGCGGCCTGCTGTCCTTGTGCAGCTTGTAACGAAACGTCACCGGTTTTAGCGCGAGGATTGCTTCACTGGCTTTGTCTAGCGGCTTAATGTCCTTTTTGAATCGCGCCGAGGAACTTGCCGTGCCGAGCTGGCCAGCGGAGTCGATCAGCACTGGTATGGCATCCGCGTTTTGCGTCGTGACGTCGCGTATGTTGCCGATAAAGCAACTGTTGTTCACGTCCGCGCCATCAAAGTTCGCGCCAATACAGATAACGTTACTCGCTGTGGTGACGGCGCTGCCAGCTCCAACGCCCAAGGCCGTGTTGTTGCTACCCGCAGTGTTGTTAGTGAGTGCCTCAAAACCTATAGCCGTGTTTAAGTTACCTGTGATGTTACTAAAAAGCGCATTACGACCGACAGCCGTGTTGAAGGTGCCTGTAGTGTTGCTAAAAAGCGAACTAGCACCATCGGCCGTGTTGATGTTGCCCGTCGTGTTGCTAGAGAGCGCTTGACCGCCAATGGCCGTATTAAAGCTGCCTTCTGTATTACTAAACAGGGCGAACGCTCCGTTTGCCGTGTTTTGGGAGCCGGTGGTGTTGCTTAAAAGCGAGCCCGCGCCAGTGGCTGTATTTTCATTGGCGGTGTTGGCAAGGAGCGCCCCAGCTCCCTCAGCCGTATTAAAGCTGCCGGTGGTGACGCTCAGGAGCGCATATATACCAACAGCGTTGTTGTAAAAGCCGGTGGTGAGGTCCGCAAGGGCGAGTTTCCCTTCCGCGGTGTTGCCCCCGGGATAGCTTCCGTCCGGTGGCGGACTGACTGCCTGCACTCGGGGTGAAAGCGTGAGGCATACAAGCACGAACACGGCGAGAAATAGTGGAGTTGCTTTTTTGAATTGGATCAATGGGTTCACAGGAATATTTCCTTTCTGTTTCCCCGCCGTGTTGTTTCTTCGATGGCAGGTCTGGAGGAGGCGAAGAACCTAGCGGGGCGAAATGTCCTCCGCCCGATTCAGATCCGCTAACGGCGCATAGTCTGGAAAAAATTTGGTCAGCTCGTCAAGCACAATTCGCCGCAAGCACGAGTCGCCGATTCGAGTTCGACAAACGCAGTCAGCTTTTCATCCGCGTTGTAAACGGCCGGATCATTCGTCATCCGGCAATCAAAAACGACTCTACAACTCTTTGGAGTCGCCTTTGCGCTCGCGTGTTTCAATCACGTTGCCAGCGTCATCGTAAACGCGGGTCACGGCAGTTATTCAAATGTTGAATAATGCTTTCCGCGGAACCTCAGGCCGGATTTCCCGTAGTACACAGGTAAAAGGCTGCGAATGAGTTCTCAATGACGAGGAAGTCACGCGAGGCCGAAACAAAAAAAGGGAAACCGCCCCGCCCGAGATGACCTACCGTTTCCTCCACGCGATGTCACGGCAGCGCAAATACCAGTTGCGCCACAAGCGTGCCGGATTGTGTTGTGACTGTAGTCGTCCGGCAGCTAGTGGCACCTTGTTTTGCGAGCTGCACCGACGGAAGCGAAACTTAGAAAACAGAGAAAAGCAGCGCAAACTATTTAGGCGAAAAATTCGATACCTTAAAGCTGAAAGCTACAGATTCACGGGCAGCAACGCTTATGAGCGTAAAAGCGCCCATATTTTCCGATCCACGATGGTGAGGAGCCGAAAAAGTAGCAACAAACTAGCAACAGCGAAACGTACACCAGGGGAAGCATAAGCTCTCTCAAGGCTGTGCCGAATTATTCGGCATTTAAGAAGCGCAATGATCCGATAAACGTTTTTTGCAGGAATCGCCGAAGTCATGCTGGCCGTCAGCGGACTGTTGGCTGTGGCGAGTCGATGGTTTTACATAAAACTTAGCGAGCGTTAGTTGCTGGCGGCAGCACGCCAAGGGGATTACTGCCTGCAACTAACAGAATCTGTTGTTGGCGTTGTTACCCGCAACGTGCCAATAACGCTGCCGCTAACGCTCGGAATCAGGCTGAGCAGATAGCGCAAGATGAATGTCATCACGCTTGCCAGATCGCTTGATGCGCCACTCGTAAATCGGCCCACTCGCTGATGTGTGTGCATCGAGAAACGTGCGGGCTCTCTTTTCACCAATGCCTTTGTCTCGGAGTTTTTGAATGACATCGCTTTTCGGGATGCTTGCAGTCTCAGGAAATGCGGGTTCGATTCCCGTTGCCCGCTCGTTTTCGTTAGCTCCCGGTTTGTTCGTGTGCGGCGGCTTGCTTATGTTTGCGGAGCCACGCTGCATTTTTGCGTATTACATGGCCTCCTTTTACAAGCGTGCGCGTTCTTCCGAGTTTTGGATCGAACACACTAACGTCGGCAGGAAGTGCGGCCAGAAATCCACAAAAATTTGATACTCCATTGTATTTGAACGCCGCCTCGCGCACGGCTTTCGCAGTGAGCGGTCGGCGGGCATTCGCTGTTCGTGGATCGCGATCGTGAGCAGCCAAGAGCAAGGGCGACGATTCGGAGTACGGAAAAGGAGCAGGCGACGGCACGGGCGATGAGTCCGAAACGAGCGGCGGCGCCGGAACTTGCATAGGGGTTTCATACGGATACGGCCCGGGGACTTTGATGGTCGGGGTTGCCGAGTAAATTATTTCAGTCGGGAAAGCGAGCAGGGTCGCTAGTCCTCCAGCGATTCCCATGATTCCGATCAAGTTTCTCGGACCGTCTCTTTTCATGTTGGCACAATACCGACTTTCCAGTGCTCGCGTATCGTTTTTGCTACGACGCTACGGGCGGGGCATATGGTCTTGCGCATTTCTGAATTCAAGTGTGACCGCTATCGCATCAGGAAGCGTCGCGCCAAAGCGAGCACGCCGAGAGCCACGCCGAGCAACATTACCGTGACGCCACCGTCCGGGACCCCTGCACTACTTGTGCCAAAGAGCGTCCACCCAGTGAGGTACGCCCGGCTCGCTAGAAAGGGTATCGTTATTATTCCGCTCAGGTTACCCACGTACCAGACTTCGGAACCGTAGCCGTTGTATGTCGCGAACAGGTATGTGTATAAACCACCGGTGCCAAGGTTAATCGTTCTACAATGGCCGTTGTGCGCTTGGGTGGCGGTCGGTAATGACTTGAAACCATGGTTTGAGCGAAAGTAGACCTCGCCGTTGGCAATGTTGATTGCGCCAAGAGCCATGCCGAGTAAGTGGTTCACATAAGTTGCTCTGTTTTGATCACCTGATTTTTTTTGTATGCCGGGCCAGAGGTAGCCCAGTTCGTGGGAATCGCCCATACCAAGGGCAAGCGCCTTGGCGTCATGGCTCGACGCAAGGATTGCCCCGCAAAACGCGATGCAGAGCAGCAGGACTTTGTGTTTCGAAAATGCGTTTGAGTGCATGGCGCGGCGTGAAAAGTGTAATCGTACAAGATGCTGCAAATGCCGTGCCAACAGAAACCTGCTAACTCCATAACTATCATAACCATCTGTTTTACAGCCTGTTATGTTTTGGCCAAATTTCGCCGGATTATGGTTGATCGAAGACGAGGCTGTAAAGTGTCCAGACGATAATGCGCCGGTCCATCAAAATCTGACATAACATACTCAAAATGAATAGATTAGGCAATACGCCTTGGCTCGTAAGGATTCCCGACAATTCAATCTTTGGATTCTTGTTGGCGGCCTATTGGTCTGGCGAAATCAGCTCGCGGTTCCGCCAGGTGAATCCAAGAGCGGAGTAAATCGTCAACGCGACGGTAACCCACACCAGGACGGGGCCGGCTTCAGTCCAGGCGCGCACCCACCATGTCGATTTCTCATTGGCGTATCGCAGCTCCGCCATCGAAAGGAGCGCCAAAAAGAAAATAATAGTAATGATCTGCCACGAAGTTTTCTGTTTGCCCAGCCGTTCTGCTGGAAGAATCCGGCCCTTGGTACTCGCCATCAGGCGCAAACCCGTGATTAAAAAATCTCGCGCTACCACTGTTGTGGCTGCCCATGCTGGAATGGCTTTAAGAGGAACCAACGAAATAAAAGCCGCGGCCATCATGATCTTGTCCACCAGCGGATCCATCAATTTGCCAAAGTTTGTTATCACCCCGTAACGCCGGGCGATTTCTCCGTCGATAAAATCAGTCAGACCTGCAATGAGAAAGACGATCAGTGCCGTGGTGCGTGCGTATTGCCAGGAGGAATTAAGCGCCACGACAAAAACCACAGTCAGGCCGAGCCGACTTAGAGTGATCCGATTAGCCCAGTTCATTTTGCTGTAGTTGGCGCCAGAGCTGTAGCCAGGGGCGCTGACCCCGGCATGTCATTCCGTATCTTAAACCGTGGCCGTTTCCAAATCGGAACCTTTTTCTTCAACTCATCCACTATCCATCGACTCGCTTGAAATGCTGCTTGGCGATGTCCACTGAGGACTCGCATAAAGAGCGAGGGCTCTCCAACAGCGACAAATCCGATCCGGTGATGAATGATAACCGATCGAAGTTCAAATTGGATTATGGCCTGCTCTGCGATTTCCCTTAGCTGATGTTCGGCCATTTTCCAGTGCGCTTCGTAATCGATTCCCTCGATTTCACGCCCATCCTCAGAGCCACGAACGATCCCCTGGAAATCAATTCTCGCACCGGCAGCGGGATCCAGGCGATTCTCAGGCGCATTGAGTTGCGCATCTGTCACTAAAACTTCACAAACCGGATTTGCCATAAGGTTCAAGTGCTCGCTACAGTGAGTCGGGCCCCCTTGTTTCAAGCTATTGGAAAAGAAGATATCAAAATGAACACGAATCAATGTGATATTGGAATAATCGGCCTGGCAGTGATGGGGGAGAACCTTGCTCTGAACCTGGAATCGAAGGGTTTTTCTGTTGCGGTGTTCAATCGCACCACCGAGGTCACGGAAAAATTCGCTGCTGGACGCGCCAAGGGAAAAAACATTCAGCCGACGCGCACAATCGAGGAGTTTGTCGCTGCACTTAAAAAACCGCGCATCGCGATGATGATGATCAAGGCCGGCAAGCCGGTGGACATTGTCGTCGGTGAAATCGCGCCGTTACTCGAGCGAGGCGACGTGCTGATCGACGGGGGAAACTCTCTTTTCACCGACACACAACGGCGCGGCAAAGAGCTGGAGGGGACGGGAATTCATTTTGTGGGTATGGGCGTTTCGGGAGGCGAAGAAGGCGCCCTAAAGGGCCCTTCGCTTATGCCCGGCGGTTCTCGCGAGTCCTGGGAGATCATCGCCCCGATTTTTCGCAAGATCGCTGCGCAGGTAGATGGCGAGCCGTGTTGCCGTTACATGGGACCGGATGGCGCCGGGCACTATGTGAAGATGGTCCACAATGGCATTGAGTACGGCGACATTCAGTTGATCTGCGAAGCTTATGCGATCCTTAAAGATATTCTGGAGATGCAGGCTCCAGAGCTTGCCGACGTCTTTGCAGAATGGAACAAAGGCGAGCTCGACAGCTATCTGATTCAAATCACCTCAGAAATTTTTCGAAAGATCGATCCTGACACCGGGAGACCCCTGGTCGATATGATTCTCGATAAAGCCGGACAAAAGGGAACGGGCATCTGGACACTCCAATCTGCCATCAGGCAATCTGTCGTCATTTCAACAATTAACGCTGCCGTTGAAGCGCGCGTTATTTCTTCGCGAAAAGAAGAACGGGTGGCGGCGTCGAAAATTCTGCCACAACCGAGAGCTCGAAAGTTTACGGGTAATCGAACGCGATTCGTCGATGCAGTACGCGACGCGCTTTACGCATCGAAAATTGTTTCTTACGCGCAGGGAATGGAGCTTCTGCGTTCTGGAAGCACCGAATACAAATGGAATCTCAACCTCGGCGATATCGCTACCATCTGGCGGGGCGGCTGCATCATTCGCGCGAAATTTCTCAACCGAATTGTCGAGGCTTATCAGCGCGATCCTGCGCTCCACAATCTTCTGCTCGATCGTTATTTCACGAGAGCCATCAAAAAGGCGCAGCGCAACTGGCGCGTTGCGGTAACAACAGCCATTAAACACGGCGTGCCTGTTCCTGCATTTTCCGCATCGCTCGCTTACTTCGACAGTTATCGGTCGGCTTGGTTGCCTGCAAATCTCTTGCAAGCGCAACGCGATTTCTTCGGTGCGCACACGTACGAACGAATCGATAAGCCCGGCGTTTTTCACACCGAATGGATCGAGTCGGATCAGAAACCAGCAGAAAAACCGACCGAACCGAAAACGCCTGAGCCTCATCACGCGGGAGAGTGAATTACGGTTAACGCGTTGAACAGGCGCAGCGTTGAAGCGGCAAACGCTTTATCGCTTCATCGCTTTAACGAATTAGTGAAAATCGTGCGACTCGCTCCCCACGAGTTCCGCATGGGTAAGCGGTTTGATCTCCCGCGCTTTGATCAAAATCACGTTGTCCGAATTCTGCACTTCGCCTTCGATGAGCAGAAAGGCTTCTTCAGTGATCACGAGGCGAAAGTGTTCAAACAAGTCAGGATCGACAATTGCATTTGAAACACCGGTCTCGTCTTCCAGGCTGACAAACACAAAGCCCTTCGCCGTACCGGGACGCTGGCGGCAAATCACGTTTCCGGCGATTTGGATGATGGAACCATGTCGTGCGCGCGGAAGGTCGATTGCGCGCCAAATATTCGGCAAACTTTCGCGCAATAGCTTCATAGGATGCGGTCCGGTGGTGAGATTCATCGTGTCATAATCCGCTTTCACGCGCTCGGGTAATGTCATTGGCGGTAGGGGAGCGCGGGCGCCCCGCCCGCTCTTTTCGGCGCCCCCGCCGAAAAGATCCCGAGCAGTGTCCCGCGAGGCGCGTGACACAGCGGGCGAGACGCCCGCGCTCCCCAGCAGATCGTCATGCAATGTTTCTTCCACATCCCACATCGCCGCACGGCGATGCTCGGCAAAACAATTCAGCGCGCCCAACTCCGCTAATGTGCGCAATTCATCTTTTGAGAGCGGGATACGTCGCTTGAAAGCCTCCAACGAATCGAATTGTTGTTTTTTCCGTTGCCTAACGAGTTTTTCAGCGTGTTCCTCGCGTAATCCGCTCACGACACAAAATCCCAGGCGCACGGTGTTGTCATCGACAACCGTGCAGCGCCATTCGGATTGCGAAACGCAAACCGGCTTGATCTTCAAGCCATGCCGCTGCGCGTCCTTCACAATCGTCGCGGGGGTGTAAAAACCCATCGGCTGATTGTTCAAAAGGCTCGCGTAAAATTCCGGCGCGCGATGCACTTTTAAATACGCGCTGCCATACGCGAGAATGGCAAAACTAATCGCGTGCGATTCCGGAAATCCGTAAAGCGCAAACGACGAGATGGACTGAACGATTTTATCGATCTTCTCCGTGGTCACACCTTTGCGTTCCATCGCCATGCGCAATTTTGCGCAGACCTTGTTCATCCGTTCTTCGGAACGATGAAAACTCAGTGCGCGTCGCAGCTCTTCCGCTTCGTCGCCGGAAAAATCGGCCATTACCATTGCGATCTTGAGCATTTGCTCCTGGAAAAGCGGAACGCCGAGGGTGCGTTTTAAAACAGGCTCCAGGCGCGGATCAAAATATGTCGGCGGTTCGCGTCCAGCCCGGCGCGCAAGATACGGATGCACCATATCACCTTGAATCGGTCCTGGCCGGATGATCGCCACTTCGATCACCACATCGTAAAAACATTTCGGTTTCATCCGCGGCAAGGTGGCCATTTGCGCTCGACTCTCGATTTGGAAAACCCCGATCGTGTCGGCGCGCTGCATAATCTCGAACGTCTTTTCGTCATCTTTCGGGATGTGCGCCAAATCGAGCGGACGGCCCCGTTCGCGGCATAACTCAAACGCGTCCTGCATCACCGACATCATGCCGAGGCCTAACAAGTCCACCTTCACGATGCCCAAGTCTTCGCAATCATCCTTGTCCCATTGCGCCACCACACGACCTGGCATTGAGGCGTTTTCCAGCGGCACAAAGGAACTGAGCTTGTTCTGGCAGATAATCATGCCACCGGAATGCTGACCAAGGTGTCGTGGCAATCCATAAATTGCGCGATATAGCCTGATGAACGCCGGCATGCGCGGATGGTTTTTCGGCAAACCTGCCTGTTCGATCTGCGATTCGAGCTCGAGGGTGTGCGGGAAATCGCCACTGGCAAACAGATGGGAGAAACGATCGATAATGCTTGGCGAAAAATTGAGCGCTTTGCCAATTTCGCGTGCCGCGCTGCGCCCGCGGTAACTGATCACGTTTGCCGTCATCGCGGCCCCGTGTTTCCCGTAGCGGCGATAAATTTCCTGAATCACTGCTTCGCGCCGGTCGCCGCTGGGAAGATCGAGATCGATATCCGGCCAGCCTTTACGGCTCTCGTTTAGGAATCGTTCGAAGACGAGATGATTTTCCACCGGATCGACCGGAGTAATCCCGAGGCAATAACAGACCGCGCTGTTCGCGGCGCTGCCCCGGCCCTGGACCATGATATTGTGTTCGCGACAGAAATTGATGATGTCCCAGACGATCAAAAAATAACCGGGAAACCTGAGCTTGGTAATAAGTGCAAGTTCTTCTTCGAGCTGGTGCTTCACCCTGGTGCTGATCGCAGCATAACGTTGTTGCGCGCCAAACCAGACGATAGTGCGCAGGAATGAATCCATCGTATGACCACTTGGTACCGGGTATTCGGGAAATTCATACCCGAGATTTTCGAGCGAAAACATGAGCCGCTCGGCCAGGCGCGACGTGTTTTCAATTGTTTCCGGCAAATCCGCGAAAATTGCTCTCATTTGCCGATCGCTCTTCAGATAGCGCTCGGCATTTTGGGTCAGCAATTTTCCCCCAGCATCCAAATGCGTGTGCTCTCGAATACAGGTGAAAACATCCAGCACTTCGCGCCCGTACGGCTTCGCGTATTTCACCCCGTTTGTTGCCAGGAGCGATAATCGGTATCCGCGTGCCAGATCGATCAGGGCGCGGTTGAGGCTTTCTTCACCCCGAATGAAATGCCGCTGAATTTCAACGAAAACATTTTCGCAGCCAAACGCGTCGATTAAAAATCGCGCGCGGTCTGTGAGATTCTGGGGAGCGCACGCGTCTCGCGTGCTGGTTTTGGCGTCGCGCCGAAACGATCTTTCGTACGATTTCCAACTCGCTATCGATTCCGCACGTTTAGAAAAGTTCGCGATGGCGAGGACGCCATCGCCAGCACGCGAGACGCATGCGCTACCGAGAAAAACTACTAACCCGTTTGCAAATTCCGACAGCTCATCCCATCGCACCGCGCATTTTCCTTTCTCGCTGCGCAGATGCGCCTTGGTCAGCAGTTCGCACAAATGTTTGTAGCCGGTGCGATTTTCAACCAACACGGGAAGAACTGCACCGTCTTCCATCAACAATTCGCAGCCAATGATCGGGCGGACATGATGTTCGCGCGCAGCGACGGAAAATCGTTGCGCACCATAAACCCCGTTGCGATCGAGCAACGCCATCGCCGGCATTTCCAGCTCGGCGGCGACCTCAGCTAATTGCTCTGGGAATGAACCGCCGCGCAAAAAGCTAAATGCGCTGCACGCATGTAACTCGATGTAGGGCATGGCATGTCATCCTGAGCGCGAGCGAAGGACCTCCCCTACGAAGCATTGATCACGCTGGAGACTGAGAGTGCTCAATTGTCCTTTTGTGAGATCTCTCGCTCCGCTCGAGATGACAGTTTCAGTCATAGATCCCATCCAACTTCCAAGTCCCTTGACTTTCATGAGCGAGAATCAGTTCTCCAGCCTCCAATTGCAGATCCCACTCGGCGCGGACCCACGATTTTTCATCCCACCAATTTCCGGAAAACAAATACGGGCCGCATTGATCGACGATTTTGCCACGAACATCTGCACCGCGAACGTGTGAGGGGCGGTCTTCACCCAACAGGACAGATCCAGATATTGCTGGCCGAAATCTTCGCAGCACTGAGCACAAAATATGGAGGGGCGAGCTCCTGCGAGCCTCGGGATACGGTCCCGGCGTCGCAGAGCTCTGCCCTCCATTGCCTGCCGCCGAAGTTAGCGCCCACGAAAAAGGGTCTATCCGAAATGCATCTGGCCGATACGTTTCTTCCAAAACCGGAGTACCGACACGATCAGCGCCCAGAAGAGCGGTCAAACGAGCAAGTGTTTCTGAGAGCTGATGCGGATTGCGTAATGTAGTTTCAAATAATCCGAATTGTTCCCTCGCAGGCCTGATCGGCTGTGCGCTCAGCGCGACCGCAACGATCGGATATTCTGATTTAAAATTCTCCAGATGCGTATGCAGCATCCGGAAGAGAAGATCGACATTGTTGGTCGGCTGCGGAGTTTTGAAAATGCGCTCGTAAATTTGTTTATCCGTGAACGTGATGCGCAGGGTCAGTTCTTTTGCGACGAGATAAATTCCGCTCAATCGGATGGCGAGTTGCTCCAAAAATCGGCGGAGCATGAACAGAAGTGGCTCGGCCGTTTCAATTTCGTTCTCAAATTCGAAACCCTCCTCGAATGACTCCGGGGGCCTGATCAGTTTGATTACTCTGCTGGATTGTCCATTTGCTCGCTCCCACATTCGGATTGCTTCCGGTCCAAGTCGCGCCCCAAGCTGCTGCTTATCCAGCGCCGCGAGCTGACCAATCGTATGAATCCCCCATTTGTGCAGGATTGCCAGAATTTGGCGGATCTCGCTCTGCCGAGTTTTTGCTGCAGAATTCGACGAATCAGAGCGCTCCATGCGCTCAATTTAAGCTGCTCGTTTATATGTTCAAGCGAACATTAAAGCGGAAACCTCTCAAATGACTTCTACTGGACACTTCGGCAGCGCTTGCAGGAAGGCCCGGCCATAGGGCCTGGTCAGAACGCGACTGTCGAGGATGACAATGATACCATGGTCACTCTTTGTTCGGATCAACCGACCGACGCCCTGTCGCAGTTTCAGGATCGCTTCCGGCAGCGAATATTCAGTGAACGGATCGCCTCCGCGCTCCTCGATCAATTCAAGTTTCGCTTCGATCAATGGATGGTCGGGCACGGCAAATGGCAGACGCGTAATAATTACATTCGAGAGCGCCTCGCCGGGGACATCGACGCCCATCCAAAAACTGTCGGTGCCAAAAAGAACGCTGCCTGGCGTGGTCTTGAATTGATCTAGAAGTTTTCCGCGCGGCGCGCCGCCGCCTTGCACCAACAGATTGAATTGTTTTTGCGAAAAGAATTGCCCCATTCGCTCGGCCGCCTGCTGCATGCCCCGGTGATTTGTAAAAAGCACGAACGCGCGGCCATCGGTCTTCTCGACAAAATGCGCGATCCAATGTTCCAGCGCTTCCCCGTAGGCGGCCTCCCGTGGATCGGGCATTTTCTTCACGATGAATATCCTCATCTGTTTCTGGAAATTGAACGGACTCCCGAGCAGCACCGGCTCAACTTCGCCCGCCCCGATGCGTTGCCGGAAATAGGCGAGATCCGCGCGACCCACTGAGAGTGTTGCGCTGGTCATGATGCACGAACAATTTTCGCGAAAGAGCATTCGACGCAGCACAGGTGCAATATCGATCGGCGCAGCGTTAAGCGTGAGAAATTGCGCCGTCTTACCCGTACGCTCGACCCAATAAACGTGCTCGCGAGCGCTTTGCTCCAGGAACGCTGCGATCCCAGCGCGAGCGTCGCGAATCCGCCTGCCGTATTCCTGTAATTCTGCTTTTAGAAATTCGTCGTCGGCACGTTTTACAACTTCGGAGACTCGCGCTTGCAACGCGGTCAATCGGCTCGTAATCATGTCGGGCACTAGATCGGCGTCACGCACGCGAAATTCGCGGCCTTTCTTGAAATCGCATTTCGATTCAACCGCAGCGAAAAACTTCTCTGCGCCATCGACCAGTTCGGCCGCGAGCCTTACGCCCTCCGCATCGCGCGTCACCGTGAAAAGGCCCTTGCGCGTTCGGGCATTGTAAAGTCGTTGGATTATCGATCTCAGCCCATACTGCGAGACGCCGATGCCGATCTGGCGCGAGGCGACCCGCTCGACCGTATGCGCTTCATCCAAAATCAGGAAATCATTCGGGAAAATGAAACCGCTCTCGCGTTCTTCCTGCGCCTCCGGACTTATCAGCAGAATAAACAGCAGCGTGTGGTTAATCACCAGAACATCCGCGCCCAGCAAACGTTTGCGCGCTTGTTGATAAAAACAGCGTGAATCCTGGCCGCATGTTTTTTGTGTGCAAATGTGCGCTTCGCTACACACCTGTATCCATACTTTCGGGTCGGGTTCGACTGACAAATCGCTAAGCGAACCGTCGCGGGTAGTGCGCGCCCATTCCGCAAGTCTGTTCAGTTCATTTTGCTCCGGCCCGGTGAAAAGCTCGTTGGTGTGCTGCAATGCTCGTTCCAATCGCCGCGGACAAATGTAATTCTGACGCCCCTTGACTAGCGCGGCATCGAACTCGACCGGCAGGATCTTCTTTAAAATGGGGATGTCTTTGTAAAGAAGTTGTTCCTGAAGATTGATCGTGTGCGTTGAGACGACTGCCTTTTTGTGCTTTTCGATCGCCCATAAAACTGCCGGCGTGAGATAAGCCAGCGATTTGCCTACGCCGGTTCCGGCTTCGATCACCAAATGGCGCTCTTCCTCCAGCGCATTGGCAATGGCCGCGGCCATTGCCTGCTGTTGTGGGCGGAACTCGAAATTCTTTGCCTTCGATAATGGCCCGCTTTCCGAGAAAAATGCGCGGACACGTTCGACAAAATCGCTGCCCAAGCTGTTCTTCAGTGCAATCATATCCAGCAATAAATGACAAAGCACGGATGACGAATGACAAAGAAAGCACGAAGCACGGATGACGAAAAAACGACATCATAATCGTTCGTCATTTGATCATTCGTCATTCCTTCGAGCTTCGTCATTGAGATTTCGTCATTCTGTTTCCCTCATGATTTGGCGCGCGTCATTGATTTGAGTACGGTAATGACGACTCGAAACTGTCCCAAATCGTCATGAAGCTTCTCGACCGATATGTCATTCGCAATTTCTTGCAGGTCTATCTTTACTGCATCGCCGGCTTCATCTCCATCTGGCTCATTTTCGACGTGAGCGATAACATTTCGACGTTTATCGATCAGCATATTGGCCTGCTTCTGGTCGCTCGTTATTACGGCACGCAGATCCCGCAGGTCTTTATCATTCTGCTCCCGGTTTCGCTTCTGCTGTCGCTCCTTTTTGCTCTGGGCCGAATGTCGCGCTCCAACGAAATTGTCTCCATGCTCACGGCCGGTATAAGTCTTCCGCGCGTTCTGCTGCCGTTGATCGGCATGGGACTGCTCACTGTGGGAGCCAGCATGGCGATGAACTATTCGCTTGCGCCCCATGCAGAGCTGGCGCGCAAGAATTTTCTTTCGGAAGCGCAGGCCCGTCCCAGTCGTTACATCCAAGGGCAAATTTTTCGCAATCGAACCGACTTGCGCACTTGGTTTATTCAAAATTTCCTTCCTCGGAGCAACACGTTCAACAACGTTCAGGTCCTTCAACAGGACACGAACGACAATATCGTCACAAACTACGTGGCTAGTCGCGCTTCCTACCGCCCGGAAACCAAAACCTGGGATTTGGAGAATGTGAAGGTCGTTCACTATGATCACGCTGGAAATATCGTTGACGAGCAGATTTATCCTTCACTCAAGATCGAGCACTGGAGTGAAACACCTTTCCGGCTCGGGAGCGCAAATGAACGCGCAGAATTTCTAAGCCTGCCAGAATTACGGGAGTATTTGCGTTTCAATGCAGATTTCCCCGCTACGTTGCTCGCACCGTTTCGCACCCATCTGCAGTACCGGCTTGCTCTGCCGTGGACCTGCCTGGTTGTTGTGTGCATCGCAGCGCCGCTCGGAATCGGCTATTCGCGCCGTGGCGTTTTGTCGAGTGTCGCCGCCGCGGTTTTTCTCGTCTTTTCGATGAACTTCCTGGTGCACCTGTTTCTCGCGCTTGGCGAAGGTGACCGCGTTTCTCCATGGGTGGCGGCCTGGGCACCGAACCTTCTATTCGCCGCGATCGGCCTCTATCTGCTCTATCTGCGCGCCTCCAACCGCGAACCCCCCAGTTTTCATCTTTTCGCCGCGAGACGTATGGTATCACGATGAACCCGCTTCCAAACGAATGGGCCATCACACATCGGGCAGACACCTGCGCGGTGACGCACCGGCCGTTTGTCGCCGGAGAACACTTCTACACGCTGCTCTATCACAGCGCGGACGGTTATCGGCGTGAGGATTTAAGCGAAGAGGCGTGGCGAAACCGGAATGAAAACATTCAGCCATTTTCGTTTTGGAAATCGCGCTACGAACCATTGCCACCGAAGCGGCCCGAACCTCTGCCGAGGGAAAATGCGGAACAACTCTTTCGCCGTTTAATTGCATCCGAGAAGCCGCCTGCAAATGCTTGCTACGTCTTGGCCGCGATGCTTGAGCGCAAGCGCGTCCTGAAACAAGTCAAGACGGAAGAGAGTACCAATGGGCGCGTTTTGATTTACGAACACGGCGCAACGGGCGATGTATTCATCGTACCCGATCTGCAATTGCGGCTCGACGAGCTGGAACACGTGCAAAACGAGGTGGCGGACCTGCTCCAGGCTGCGGCACATGGCTGAAAGATCGAAATGCTTCTTCCCTGGTTTTTCGAACAATTTCCTCTTTACCTCGCGCCAATGGCCGGGGTGTCGGACAAAGTTTTCCGGCAGCTCTGCAAAGAATATGGCGCTGACGTTCTCACGACCGAATTCGTTTCTGCTGAAGGAATTTTCCGCCGCAATGCGCGGACGCGTGAGTACCTGGATTTTGATGAGATCGAACGGCCAATCGGTGTGCAACTGTTCGGTGCCGACGACAAGCACATGGCGGAAGCGGCGTGCCAGGTCGTTGATTGGGTGCGTCCAGATTTCATTGATCTGAACTTCGGTTGTCCTGTCAAAAAAGTAGTCTCCAGAAATGGCGGCTCCGCATTGTTGAAAGATTGTGCGACTTTGGCCAGCGTCGCGACCGCGGTAGTTCAAGCGATCGCGCCTGTGCCGGTGACGGCCAAGATTCGCATTGGCTGGGATGCCAATTCGATCAACGCCACGCGCGTAGCACGCCTGCTCGTTGACGCAGGAATCGCGGCAATAACTGTGCACGGTCGCACACGCGCGCAAGGTTATGCTGGCACCGCAGATTGGGATATCATCGGCGAAGTTGCCGCTGCTGTTCCGATTCCCGTTATCGGAAACGGCGACCTATCCAGTGCCGCCGACGTCGCGAAACGACGGCATGAAAACGGAGTCGCGGGCGCAATGATCGGTCGCGCGGCCATGCGCGCCCCATGGATCTTCAATCAGATCAAAGAATATCTGGCCAGCGGACAGATGGTCGATGCACCCAGCCTGGCGCAAAAATGGAACCTGGTTCAGCGCCACTGCCAGCTTGCGGTTCGCGAATTCGGCGCGGAGGAACCCGCAATTCGCTCGATGCGCGCGCGCCTGATGGCTTATTCGTGGACGATGCCGCATGCGAAACGGTTGCGTGAAAACTTTGCACATGTATCGACGCTCGCCGAAGTTAAGGCAATCGCGGAAGAAAATATTTTGAATCGAGAAAGTAACAGTGCGGACCAGGAAAAAGTTGAAAATGCGATTACCGCGTTGCTGCTCTCCTAATCTTTTTCGATGACGACGGAATCTACGGCTATCAATTACAAAATCGGTAATGAACGCCTCATCAGCGTCACCGAGAAGGCAGCGCGCAAACTGGAGTCGCTGCTGGAGGAAAAGGGCAAGCCAGAGGGTGCGCTACGTCTCGCCGTGATAGGCGGCGGCTGCTCCGGTCTGCAATATGTGATGGACTTGGTAGAGGGTCCGAAGGAGCGGGATATCCTCGTTCCCACCTCAAATGTTCGCTTGGTTGTCGATCCGAAGAGCGCGCTTTTTGTCAGCGGCTCAGTGCTCGATTACAGCGAAGATCTCCAGAAAGGCGGCTTCAAAGTCACCAACCCCAACGCCGTCGCGCACTGCTCGTGCGGCGAAAGTTTCGCGGTCTAAGTCACAGGATGTGACAATTTGATTGCTGGGCGGTCTAGCCGCCGCTCTTTTTCTTTTGTGCCTGGATCTCAGCAACAACGTCCTGCTGCATCCGCTGCATACGTTGCATCATCGGCTGCATCATCTGCTGCATTTCATTGAGTGTGTTTTGCATCACTGCCGGCATCTTAGTTAAAAGCGCTTGACCGATTGGAGTTTTGTAAAATGCAACTAGCCCATCGACTTCTCCTTGTGTGAAAGATTTTTGATAAACGCGCACATACATGGGCTCCAGTTTATTCCAATCGAGCACTTCCTTGAGCATGCTCATCATCTCAGCCTCACGTTTGTCGATGCCCTTTTGGATCTCCGGAGTGATGTGCTGACCTTGGGTCGCCTGTTGCATTATTTGTTTCATGTAGCCATCCATTTGCACAGTCATCGTGTCGACCAGCTTGTGGGCTTGGCCGACCTCCAGAAGCTGTTTAATGGAAGCTTCGCTTGGTGGATTATCTGCTGCGAGGATTGTGCAGAGACCAACCGAGCATAACAGCGCGACTGCCATAAGAATGCGTTTTGTCATAGTCGCCATGATAATGAACTGGATCGCGCCTCAAAAGCTTAAACTTCCATGTGCAAATCGGGGAACCGCCTGAAAGCCTTCGCGTATGTGCTACCGGTGCCTAGGTGGAAGCTTCGCACGCTGCCGCTAAGAAGTCGCATGTCGTCCTCGATGTGACTTGGACAAACAATTGAATTTCTAGTTCTACCCTCGGAGAGCGATGCCGGTTATTGCGTATTGAAGGCCACCATCCCGCCAGGTGTTTCCGTCCCTCTTCATAGTCATCCGGATGATGAGACTTTCTCTCCGCTCTCTGGAAGTGTCCAGGTTCTGAAGGAGCGGAAAGGTGGCTTCAAGTGGACAAACATGAACGCCGGAGATTTCCGCCTTTTGTCTCAAGGGACCTTAAGACGGGTAATCAACCGACGAACGCCTTGTTCTCTTTGCCACTCATGCGCTCTTTGCGCCAGCAACTGCAAAAGAATCCGATCGTGCTCCTTAATGTCTCGAAGCGGGTTAGGGTGTGATACAACGATCCGCATAACGCGTTAGGTCCTCCTAACGACCTAGTAAACAGAGATTTTTCGATTCGCTTCTTGTTGACCCGCATTTAGAAATTTCTTAGTCATTCGTCATTCGAAATTCGTCATTTACATCACACCTTCAAGATCTCCGCTTCCTTGTGCTTGAGATGATCATCGACCGATTTGACGAAGCGATCGGTGAGCTTCTGCACTTCATCCTCCACATCGCGCAAGCCATCCTCGGTCAATTCACCGGCGGCCTTGAGTTTCTTCGCCTCGTCGAGTGCAGCGCGGCGGTTGGCGCGCACACGCACCCGTGCTTCCTCGGCCATTTTGCTTAGCGAACGCGCCAGCTCTTTTCGTCGCTCTTCTGATAGCTCGGGGATGGGCAGCCGAATGATCTTCCCATCAACCGCGGGCATGATGCCGATCTTCGATTCCTTAAGCGCTCGCTCAATGTCTTGCACGGTGCCTGCATCAAACGGCTGAACAACGAGCAAGCGCGCCTCGGGTGTGGTGATCAAAGCAAGCTGCTTGAGCTTCATGGTCGATCCGTATGCGTGGACGTCCACGTTTTCGACCAGACCGGGTGACGCTTTGCCGGTGCGCACCGCGGCGAATTCGTGCACCATGTAATCGACACTTTTCTCCATCGACATCTCGGCCTCCAAAAGAATGTCATCCTTACTCATGTCGCTGAAGTGTTACTTCGATGGAAGCTCATCGCAAACCAGTGTCCCCACTTTTCGCCCAAGCACGGCGTCGCGAATATTCGTGGGATTGTTCATGTCGAAAACGACAATCGGTATCTTATTGTCCATGCACAGGCTGAAAGCGGTGGAATCCATTACCTGTAAACGTTTCGCAAGCGCTTCCGAGAAAGTGAGCTGGTCGAACCGTTGCGCGTCTGGGTACTTGTTTGGGTCGCGATCATAGACCCCGTCAACCTTGGTAGCTTTCAGAATCACATCGGCGCGAATCTCGCTCGCCCGCAGAGCCGCCGTTGTGTCCGTAGAGAAGTAGGGATTGCCTGTGCCGGCGGCGAAAATGACAATACGACCTAGTTCAAGATGCCGAATGGCGCGTCCCAGGATAAATGGCTCTGCCACGTTTCTCATGTCGATGGCCGACTGGACACGCGTCTCGACGCCCATTTGATCAAGCGTGCTGCGTAACGCCAATGCGTTGATCACGGTGGCGAGCATGCCCATGTAATCCGCCGTGGTGCGGTCCATGCCGCGATGCGACGCTGATACACCCCGCCAGATGTTTCCGCCCCCGATGACGATTGATACCTGCACTCCCAGATCGCGGACTTCTTTTATCCGTTCAGCAATCTCGCGCACGACTGTTGGCGAAATGTTGTCGCGCCCGCCGCGTTCTTGCACGGCTTCACCGCTCAGCTTCAGAACGATGCGTTTATACGCTGGCTTTTCGGTTTGCATGAGTGACTTACAATGATCAACAGAAGATATCGATCTTGGAAAGCACAAACACGCGTGTCATCCCGAGCCGCCCGTTCGACTCACTTCGCTCGCTCAGGGCAGGCCCCGACGGCGAGGGACCTCACACAAGCTGACTGATCACACAAGGTACGTTTATCTACCGGTCGCACCCGGCGTGAGGTCCTTCGCTTCGCTCAGGATGACCAGGTACGGTGTCCGCGCAGAAATTCCGCCGCGCTCATGCGTCGCTTTCCTTCCAGCTGCACTTCGCCAAGCGATAGCGCGCCTTCGCCAGCGGCTACCACGATTTCTTTTTCGCTGCGCAAAATTTCCCCGGGCATTCCGCAAAGGCCGACGATGACGGCGGAAAAGATTTTCAGATTGCGCCCATCGAATTTCATAAACGCGCCCGGCCATGGATCGAACGCGCGAATTTTTCTCTCAATCGTGTCAGCCGGATCGGTCCAATCAATCTTGCCGTCTTCGCGCTTCAGCTTCGAGGCATAAGTCGCAAGTGTGTTGTCTTGCGGAATACGCGGCGCACTCTCTTTCGCAAGCAATTCCAAGGATTCGAGTAGCGCTTCGGGCGCAATCTTCGCCAGTCGATCATGCAATGATCCACCTGTGTCGGCGGTCAGAATGTCGATTGTGCGCTGCAAGAGGATGTCGCCAGTATCGAGTCCTTCATCGATATACATCACCGTAATGCCGGTCTCGCGATCGCCCGCCGCGATCGCCGCCTGGATCGGCGCGGCGCCGCGCCAACGCGGCAAGAGCGAGGCGTGCAGATTTAAGCTGGCAATCTTTGGAATTTCGAGAACGTCACTTGGCAGGACTTGTCCATAAGCCATGACGACGATCACATCTGGTTTTAAGGCACGAATTTCTTCAATTGCTTGTCGATGCTTGATACGCTCCGGTTGCAAAACCGCTATTGGCAGGGCGCGACCGGTCCGAGCCGGGCTGGTGTCAGGCGCGCCGCTGATCAGTGCTTTCTTAATCGGCGGCGGCTCTACCAACTGAGCCCGCCCGACTGGTTTGTCGGGTTGGGTCACAACCGCAACGACTTCGTGTTCCGATTTCAGCAGCGCTTGCAGTGTCGGCACGCCGATATCGCCGGTGCCGATGAAAACGATTCGCATGCCGGGTTACGGCGTCAATCGATGCATCGCGCCGGAATGACGCGGGCGCCGCTTGGCCCCCGTTTGTGCCAGGAGTTTTTCGCCGGCCGTAATCTCGCGCCGGCCTACCGACGACCCGCAGCCGGTGCACAGATAATCGAAAATCTCCTTGTCGGGCAGGACTAAAAGCAACCGCTCGCGCACAGGCATCGCGGCCCTGCACTTTTCACAGTAAAGGCTGGAAGCTGTGAAATTCTCAAACTGCTGCTGGCTCATACACGCCGTTCAGGCTCTTTAGAATATCGAGCAGAACTTTGGCGGGCGGCTGAGTCGCGTCAACCACGGTCACCAGCTCATTCGAATAATACGAAAGCACTGGCTTCGATTCCTTTTCGTAAATGTCGAGGCGTCGTTGGATAACCCGCTCGTTTGCGTCGTCGAGACGGTTGTCTTTCAGGGCGCGCTTTTTAAGCCGATAAAAAAGCGTCTCTCGACTTGGACACGCGAGATGAAACAGTTTTTTTACGTCGATCATCTCCCCCATAATCTTGGCCTGCCCAACATTTCGCGGAATACCGTCTAACACCAGCGTGTCGATGTCCGGTTTAAATTTGTGCGCTTCCACAGCCGCGTCGATCGCCTCTCGCCAAAGCTCTACCGTGATGTCGTCCGGAACCAACTGACCCTTGCTCGAGTATTCAAGGAACGCTTTGCCGACTTTCGTGCGAGTGTCGATGGAGCGGAATACATCGCCGCATGCGCAATGATAAAAGCGTGGGATCGTTCCAAGCGTTTTGCCCTGAGTGCCTTTGCCGCTGCCAGGCGCGCCGAAAAGAATAAAAGTGTTATACATCATGAGCGGAACGACTTTATACTGGAGCCTGCCGGCGCGGGGGAAGCAGAATCGACCGACTAGTTCCCGGTCACGGATGGATCCACATTAACACGGCGCCCAGAACGGTCGAAGCGCACGCTTCCGTCAATCAGCGCAAAAATCGTGTAATCCCGGCCGAGTCCGACGTTTTTTCCAGGCAAGAATTTTGTCCCGCGCTGGCGTACGATGATATTGCCGGCGATGACCATTTCGCTGCCGAATTTCTTCACACCCAACCGTTTGCTGACGCTGTCACGGCCATTCTTAACGCTGCCTTGTCCTTTTTTATGAGCCATTGAAAAAAGTCGTTGGTCGAGAGTTGATGACTAATAGCTTGTGATCCGGCTTTATTCCTCGGTCTTCTTCGCCGCAGCCTTTTTAGTTCCTATACTGATGCTCTTGATCTTCACGCGCGTCAATTTGCGGCGATGCCCAACCGTGCGGTGATAACCTTTGCGCCGCCTGTACTTAAATGCGATCACCTTCTTGTCCTTGCGCTGTTCGAGAACTTCAGCAGTGACCTTCGCTCCGGAGATGAGTGGGCTCCCGTGTGTCACGTCTTTTCCATCGGCAAACATCAACACCTCGCTGAAGGTCGCGGTCTTGCCAGGATCGACATCCAAAAGATCGACGTCGATCGTGTCGCCTTCCGCGATGCGAAACTGCCTGCCACCTGTCTTGATGATTGCGTAAGCCATGAGCTGAGCGAAAAAGCCGCCCAAACTTCCACAGATGGGTCCGTTTGACAAGCGGAAAGCTAAATGGTGCGCGACGCCGCGGCTACGCTGCCGCTTTGTCGGCGGCGCCAATCAGTTGTTTGTATAAAACTTCATAGCGCTGCGCAGATGCGTCCCAAGAAAAATTGCGCGCCATTGCCCGCTTCATCACCTTGGTCCAAAGCTCCCGATCATGGAAGATTTGCCGCGCGCGCTTCATCGCATCCCAGAAGGCTTCGCTTGAATATTCGTAGCACAGGAAACCGTACCCGGTGTCCGAGCTCGGATCGTAGTCCTCGATGATTTCGTGAATTCCGCCGGTCGCGCGCGCAACCGGAAGAGCACCGTACTTTAAGTTATACATCGCACCGAGACCAGCTGGCTCGAACTGTGATGGAATCAGGCTGATGTCCATCCCTGCCTCAATCAAGTGCGCCAGTCTTGCGTCATAATCTTTTTTATATGCGAACCTCGTCGGGAATTTTCTGGCTGCGACTGCGAGGCCAGTTTCATAGGCGGGATCGCCTTCTCCGAGAATGATCAGGCGCACATCATCCCACAAAAGTCGATCGAGAAGCGGCACGAGAATTTCGAAGCCTTTTTCCTGAACGACGCGAGTCACCATGCCGAAGACCGGACCCCGCGGCCCCGGTGCAAGTTTCATCTCCTTGAGCAATGCATCACGACAAACCTGTTTTCCCCGAAGCTTTTTCCCATCGTAGCGTGCCGGTAGCAAACGATCCGATGCCGGATTCCAGACGTTGTAATCTGCGCCGTCCAAAATGGCGGTTAAACGATGCGCATTTTCGCGCAAGACCCCCTCGAGGCCGCAGCCGCCGGATGGCGTCAGGATTTCGCGGCGATAATGTTCGCTTACGGTCGTGATCCTGTCGGCATACAGAATTCCGCCTTTGAGAAAATTCAGGCGCCCGAAGAACTCGACTCCATTCAGGGTGAAAAACCGCTCCGGCAGATTTGTAAGCCCGAAATCGAGTCCCCAAAAACTGCCCTGGTCAGCCACATGATGAATGGTCAAGACGGTCTTGAACGGCAGCCCTTGCGTATAAACAAACACCGGCACCAACCCAGCCGCCCAGTCGTGCGCGTGGAGAATCTGTAATTGCGGCGTCAGTCGGCGAGATAACTCCAGCGCCGCCTTGCAGAAAAAGATAAATCGCGCGGCATTATCCTCGTACGGCTGACCGTGTTCGCCGTAGATTCCATCACGATCGAAAAATTCATCGCAGCGAACAAAGAATAATTGCACGCCACTGGCGCTTCGTCCCTCGAGGTATCGAGCAGGGTAAACTTTGTCACCCACCTGCACATCGGCAGCGATCCCTGTGTTCTTTGTCTTGAATGCGCGGTTCTCTCGAATCTCCCGATAGAAGGGAAGAGCCACACAGACCTCATGCCCTTGGGCACGCAGCGCACACGGCAGCGCATCCATCACGTCGATCAGCGCTGCCGTTCGCTGCAACGGCGGCCCTTCGGCACTAATCATCAGAATTCTCATTGGACGCTAATCTTTCTGGGTGGGCGCATATTCTCGTTTCACCCACTCGAGCGCTTCTTCGCGGCTGCGCAAACTTCCCTCGAGTTGTCGTGTCTCAACCGCCTCGAGAATCTCGCTAAACTTTGGGCTGGGTTCTAAACCGAGAGCGATCAAATCGTCTCCTCGCACAAGTGGCGGCGGAATGATCGGTTCGTTAGCGAATTCCTCGCGCTTCCGAATGAGAAATTCGTAGTTGTCGAGCATGCGATGGCTGCCCTGGCAATCGACCCGGTGCAGCTCAAGCTCGTCGTCGAAAGTTGGCCGCGCCATGAAACGCTTTAATTTCGCCACACGCATCTTCGGCACGTCTTTGAAAACCATGTGCTGCCGCACCATTTCGACCGTGCCTTCGATTTCAGCGCCGGAAAATCGCAAACGCCGCATGATTTCCTCAGTCATCTCCGCACCTAAACGGTCGTGCCCGCTAAAGCGAATTCGCCCCGTTTCGTCCACGGTTGCGGTACGCGGCTTGGCCACATCGTGCAACAACACGGCGAAAACGAGCGGCACAGAGACTTTCTTCGCCAGAAAGTCGAGCATTAATCGCGTGTGCTTGAAGACGTCACCTTCGGGATGAAATTGCTTGGGTTGTTCGCACCCCTTCATCACCTCAATCTCAGGAAGAATGGCACGCATTAGTCCACTTGCATCGAGCAAGTCCCAGCCACGCCCGCGGTTCGGCGACAGAAAAATCCGCACCACTTCATCACGAATTCGTTCCGCACTGATCTCATGGATTGAGGCAGCATTAGCTATCAGCGCGTGCCAGGTTTTTGGATCGATCTGGTAATCGAGCACCGTCGCGAACCGTACTGCACGCAGCATCCGCAACCGATCCTCCGCGAAACGCTGCGCGGGGTTGCCGATAGCGCGCACTAATTTCGCAGCGATATCGGCGCGGCCACCGACGAGATCAATCACTTCTTCCGCAACCGGATCGTAAAACATTCCATTGATTGTGAAATCCCGGCGCCGGGCATCCTCTTCAGGCGATGAAAAATGAACTGCGGTTGGATGCCGTCCATCGATGTAAGCCTCATCGGACCGAAAAGTTGCCACCTCAAATTGGAAATCATTTTCCAGCACGATGATCACTCCAAAATGCGCACCGACCGCATACGTTCGCTGGAAAAGTTTTTGTACCACTTCGGGGCGCGCGTCGGTGGCGATGTCGTAGTCTTTTGGGGCCAAACCGCGTACCATGTCGCGCACGCAACCACCGGCGAAATACGCGATGTGACCATCCTCGCGCAAACGCGCAGCGACTTTGCGCGCAGCTTCTTCCATCGGCGAGGGTTTCATCGGACGAGAGGTAGGGGCGGTTCACCCGAACCGCCCGCTTTACGCGCATTGACCATCACTGAGCGGGCGATTGAGGTCAATCGCCCTTGCCTGCCGATTGCTCGACGGCGGGCTGTTCTTTCCAGAACGAATGAATAATGAACAACACCACCGCAATTGAGATGCAGGAGTCAGCGACATTAAAGGCCGGCCAGGGATGCGCATAGGGGACGTGTAAATCGAAAAGAAGAAAATCAATCACGTGCCCGTAAAGTAGGCGATCGGTAAGATTTCCCAGGATTCCGGCGAGAAGAAGCGCCAGCGAAAGATCACGCCAACGATCAGGTGTTCGTGCCCGCAAGAGGAGCCCTGCAACAATCACAAGCGCAACGCAGGAAATGGCGATGAAGAACGTATTGTTACCTCGGAAGGATCCAAACGCTGCGCCGTTGTTGGTCACGTAAACAAGGCTGAAGAAATCCGATACCAGAACACGCGGCTCATCGGGACTAATGAATCGCAGAACCAGCTGTTTGGTGAGTTGATCGATTGCGTACAGCGGCAGTGAAAGAAAGAGGATGAATTTCACTGTCGGTCCTGCGGCGCCTTTGAATGACGAATGGCGAATGACGAATGACGAACTAATGACGAAGCCCGAATGACGTTACTCGCTGCGATGACTTCATCATTCGTCATTTTGATCATTCCTTCGTCATTCGTCATTGGGATTTCGTCATTGTTTGCACCACGCTCTCGCACCGATCACATAAGTCTGGATGTTCTTTGCTTGTGCCAACAGCTGAACGGTGACGCCAGCAACGGGCGCATTTCTTGTATGCAGTTTTAGTGACGGACGCGCTCGCTTCGTCTGCCTGGCGAATCGTCAGATCGCTCAGAATGAAAAATTCCTCCAGCTCTTCCTTGCTAATTTTCGTCGTGACGTCCGAGTTTGAATATAAAACGACAGCGGCCTCGAGAGCATTGCCAATCAGCTTCTCCTGCCGTGCCCGCTCGATCGCTTGACCGATTACAGCGCGCAATTTCAGAAGCTCGGCAATCTGGTCGCTGGCTTCATGTCCTCGATGTTCCAGCGGCGGAAATTCCTGCAAATGGACTGACCCGCCCAAGGCTGAATGTCGCCACGATTCCTCGGCGGTGAAAACGAGCACAGGCGCCAGCAATCGGCACAGAGCGCCGAAAATTTCGTGCATGACCATTTGGGTCGCGCACCGCCGCGCCGAATCTGCGGCGTCGCAGTACATCCGGTCCTTGGTGATATCGATGTAGAGGCTGCTCAGGTCGACGGCGCAAAACTGGTTGAGCGCGTGATAAACCTTGTGAAACTCAAACGCTTCATATGCCGATCGGGAATCAGCTATCACGTCGTTCAAACGCTCCAAAATCCAGCGGTCGACCAACGTTGTAGCGGGCATCGTTGATGCCAGCCCGCCGCCGCCAGGGTCTGCAGGAAAATCATAAAGATTTCCAAGCAAAATACGCAGCGTGTTTCGAATCCGGCGATAGGTGTCGCCGAGGCGCGTAAAAATTTCTTCGGAAAATGGGACGTCGGCAGTGTAATCGATGCTGCTCGCCCACAAACGAACTAGATCCGCGCCGTGTTCGTTCACAAAATGGCCGGCATCAACCGGCTTCTCGTAAGCGCTGGATTTGGAAATCTTCTTTCCGTCGAGGTCAACAACGAAACCGTGCGTGACGCAAGTTTTGTACGGTGCTCGATTATTCAGCGCGATGCTCGTCAGGAGCGACGATTGGAACCAGCCGCGATGTTGGTCTGTTGCCTCGAGATACATGTCGGCTGGCCGGAAAGGCAACCCTACTCCTGTCTCTTGTGCATCTCCTGGTTCGAGAATGTCTTTGGAATGCAACTCCGGCCGGGTCTGTAATACAGCCTTGTGGGAAACGCCGCTGTCGATCCAAACATCGATCGTATCGTTGCGTTTCGTTGTACCGGGCGGAAGCCCCAGTGCCTTGGCAAGATCCGGATCGTTCAATTCAAACCAAACGTTTGAGCCTCGCTCGGCGACCAGATCTGCGAGCTTTCGGATAATTTTTGCATCGAGAATTGCTTCTCCATCCTTCGAATAGAAAACAGGCAGCGGGACGCCCCAGCTTCGTTGGCGCGAGATCACCCAATCGGGACGCGATTCGACCGTGCCCGCGATGCGGTTTTCGCCCCACGTCGGAATCCATTTCACTTCGCTGTGAATCGCACTTAGCGCCCTGCCACGCAGCTCATCGATCCGAATGAAGAACTGTTCGACATTGCGAAAGATGATCGGTGTTTTCGAGCGCCAACAGTACGGGTAGGAGTGATGAAAATTCTGTTGCCCGAGCAACATTCCCCGCTCCCGCAGCAAGTTGATAATGTCCGTATTAGCATCGAACACGTATTTCCCAGTGAGATTTGGCAGGCGCGCTTCATCAGTAAAGCGTCCATGATCATCAACCGGAGACAGAATTTCCAAGCCGTTGGCCCTGCCTAACCAGTAATCGTCCTCGCCGTGACCGGGCGCGATGTGCACCAGGCCTGTTCCGGTATCCATCGTTACGAAATCAGCTGCGAATATCGTTGATTTTCGATCGAGAAATGGATGTTGCGTCTGAAGCCCGACCAGCTGTTTGCCAACACGAAAAGACGATTCTTCCGGGGCAACAAATCCAGTTTGTTGAATGAATTGTTCGCGAAGCCCGCGAGCAACAAGCACTCGCTCGTTCTGATTACTCAAAATTTCGTATTCGGCGTTCGGCTCCACTGCAATCGCGAGGTTTGCAGGCAATGTCCATGGCGTTGTCGTCCAGATCGCGACGCTCACTGGCTTATCATTTGTTAAACCGATTTTCGCTACTTGGTCGGGAGAAAGCGGGAATCGCACGTAAACCGCAGTGTCGTTGCGCTCCTGGTATTCCACTTCGGCTTCGGCCAGCGCGGTTTGCGCACCTGTGCTCCAAAAAACCGGCTTCTTCGATTGATAAACGAGGCCTTCTTCAACGAATACTGCGAAAGCGCGCAAGATTTCTGCTTCATATTTAGGGTCCATCGTCAGATACGGATTCTCCCAGTCGCCGAAGACGCCGAGCCGTTTGAATTGCTCGCGTTGGATGTTGACGAACTTTCGCGCAAACGCTTCCGATTTTTTGCGAACTTCCAGGGGAGACAGGCCGCGGGATTCCTTCACGACCTTGTATTCGATTGGCAGTCCATGACAATCCCAGCCCGGAACGTACGGCGCGCGTTTGCCGAGCATGGTCTGCGATTTCACCACGAAATCTTTGAGGATTTTGTTGAGCGCTGTGCCCATGTGCACGTCTCCATTGGCGAATGGCGGCCCGTCATGCAGCACAAATAAGTCGCGGCCCTCTCTCGACTTCTGAATCTGCTGGTAGAGTCGGGTCTCTTCCCACGCTCGGAGCATTTCCGGCTCGCGCGCGGCGAGGTTCGCCTTCATCGGAAACTCCGTGCGTGGCAAATTTAGAGTATTTTTGTAGTTCCGACTCATGGCAGGGAGGGCGAGGCTACGTAGCATTCACCGTCGCGCAAATCAACGCATGCATCGAGACATGCGGCCAGAACACGCGCAGCGTAATAGTGTGTAGAGCAACTTTGCCCGCTATGACAACGTCTGAGAAATTGAAGGACACTTTGCGTATTTTCGTTCTGGCGGACACGCACAATCGTTTACCGGAAATGGTCAGAGAAATCGCCAGGGATGCTGATGAAATCTGGCACCTTGGCGATGTTTGCATGGAGACCATTCTCGACGAGCTCCGCGCGATTGGGCCTCGAGTCACTGTCGTGCGAGGGAATTGCGACAGCAATTACGAATGGCCATTGGTTGTCAATCTTGTGCGAGGGGGATTGAAGTTTCGCCTACAACACGTGCCAACTGATCATTTACCTAATGACGTTAATGTCATCTTGCACGGACACACGCACGTTCCGCGACATGAAAAACGCGGGAATGTTTTATTTTTGAATCCCGGATGCGTGACGCGACCAAACCGCGGTTCTCCGCCGAGCGCGGCATGGCTTGAAATTGCGGATGAAAAATTTACTTGGAGACTGGTTCCGCTCCGTTGAACACAATTCCGCGCACGCTGGACCCGAACGACAGATTTTTGTTACGCAAAATCAGCGAAGCGCGAGTCGCAAGCCTGCTACTTGCTGATTGACTCCAGAGTTTAAGATGATGGCCCGGCGCGCGCCCGCCACAGTCATGCGTGAACGCGCAAGCCGCAATGAAATAGCTGAGTCGGCGTGAAGCACAGGCGGAAGTTCCCCATGCCGCAGGGCTTGGGCTCCCAAAATGACTTGCCATAGGCCCGAGGCGCCTACGCTTTCGCCTAGCGCTGGCTTTGCCGCGTAAGTAACGGCGTCTGGGATCACCTGCTCCAACGCTCCCTGTTCTGCCTGATCGATGAACGTGCCGTTGGCGCTGGAGATCACAAAGTCGACTTCGACTTGGCTGAGATCACACACTATTCGCTTCAGAATTTCCTCTGCTTCCGCTCGCTTGCCGTAACAGCCACCTAGATGAACGCGTTCGATCGTGATCGCCCCTTCTCGTCCGAGCACGATTGCTCCGGCGCCTTCGCTTAAAATCATTCCCCGCCTTTGTTTGCCGAACGGCTCAATTGGAGGCGCAGAACGAAGCAAACGCCATCGCCGATAGGCGTCGCATAAAAGCCAATCGATTTCTTCGGTGCCGACGACCAGGCAATAATCAAGCGACTTATCCATCATCACGTCTTCTGCCATTTTTATCGCCAGGAGGCCCACGGCCCCGTCGCCGACGACAGTGTAAGTTGTCCCAGTCACACCCAGAATTGCCGCGAGATGGCTCGCCGGGGCATTAAACACCGTTTCCGGAAACAAGAGAGGACTGGCCGACTGCGCACCGGTCTCAACGACATCGCGGTAGAAACGCTTGGTATAAATCACACCTCCGTTGGAGATCGCGAAGATTAGCGCAATTCGTCCCGCATTTTGCGAATCCACCTTTACCCCGGCGGCCTCCAAGGCCTCCAAACCGGCGGTCGCAGCAAATCGCGAAATCACACTGGCCCGACGAAGGCGTGGATGCGCCAAGCCGGTCACCGCCGATTCGGGTATGCGGAAGGCG
>WNGE01000462.1_pt1 | contig 52365 bp, 76 predicted proteins | sample 5400651 | NCBI WGS metagenome assembly WNGE01 (sample SAMN13153370, study PRJNA577476) | soil metagenome | isolation source: 60 cm soil or saprolite under grassland replicate 2 | place: USA:California | collected 2016-06-15 | reverse complement strand
TGTCCCGAGGCCGATGTGGGCAGAAAACCGACCACCCCCCACCCGTTCAGTGTTGCGCCGCAACGTTGCCTCGGGTCGGGTGTTGCGCGCGCTACGCGTCGTGTTGTTTCGCTCTCGATCGGTGAGCTCCGCCCGCGCGGCGAGGGGTCATGCGCCTCGCCCGCAGACTTGGTGTTGTGGCACCGCACGCATAGCGGCTGGTGATTGCGTGGGTCGCTGAACAGCCCAGCGTCCCCGCGATGCGGGCGCACGTGGTCTACGACTCGGCTGGACGTCACCAGCCCAGCTCGCGCGCACGTCGCACATAGCGGGTGCACCTGGCGATACGCAACCGAGTAGCGATCCCACGCTGTGGAGTACCCACGCTCGCGAGCGGTACCGCGCCGATCATCTTGTGCGCGGCGTACCTTACTCCTACAGCGGTCACACCATCGCTGCCCCGATGGTAGGAGCACGTTGCAGCGCAAGCCCGCGCATGGGTGCGGCGCTAGGTCGGACACCAGAGCGGGCTAGCGCTGGCCGAGCTCACTCGCAAGCGGGCGCACAAAAACGGCAACGGCCACCGGGTTAGGGTGGCCGTCCAAAAAGACGTTTTGTGCGCGGCGAGTTAGCCGACGTTGACGCGACGCACCTTGCCATCGCCCTGCCGACCACGCAGCGATCGCGGACCCTAACCCGTGCGATGCTATAGCGCCGCCTTTTCGGGATTCACAAAGCCGACCGGGAAGAGCGCACATCGCGAGCATAGCTCTTCGGAGGGCTCTCGTGTGCAATGACGGAGGACCGGCTCCGAAAGGCCCTCTTCCGTTTCGAACGATTCGCATGGGGCCATGAGGGTACAGCCGCAATGGTGGCAAGATTCAAAGGTAGGATGCATGAGTTTTAACCTTGCCGCGCAATATGGGCTCGCCAGAGGTATTGCCCATTGTCGTTGGTTTCGATAGAGCCGTCGATGCGCAAACTTCGGAGCTGAAATCCGCCGATGCCATCACGCCGGGTACTTTTCCATTTGATCTCACTCCCATCCGCGCATCGCCGCAAGCGCAACGATCGTCGTTTTACCACTCATTACTTTTTTTGCGCCGCGAAATTCTTTCCACGTGCGCGACCAAACTCGGTGCCATTCGCCCGGGTGAATCTGCCCCGTCGTGGCGCTGTACACGTCCGCGTCTTTTACGAGGTACCGGAGGCGGATCGTGCGGGGCATGCTCCACCATATTGCGAGCATCATGCCATCGCCTTGATAGTCGATCGGCGGAGTCAACGCATCGCCCTGTCCTCCGCCGATGTTGCGCCCGCAACGCGCGTTGTTGCTCTGGGCTCATCTTGTGTCTCCTGAAAATTGCGGATCAAACTGAGCATCGCGCCTAGGATGCGCCACGCATGCGCGTGATCGTCTCGTCGTAGCGCCGCGTCAAGCGCCGAATTGAGCGCGGTAAACGCAGCGGTGACGCCGATGGTTACCGGTTTTTTGGGAGCTGGCGTGGTTTTTTTTGCCAATGTGCTCTACCTTCCCGTGCGCATGCGAAGGAGCATGCTCGCTCCGGCGTTACGCCCATGCCAGCGCTTGCCGGCAAACGTCGCGCGCCAACAGGTGATTCGAGAGCGGCACCATCCGCGCGATTCGCCCGATTTGTAGAGCGGACAAATGTGCTGTCCGTCCCACGTCGTAAGCGTCGCTACGCCGTCCGCTCCAACGTGCACGTAGCCAACGAGCACGCCAGCCGATGCATCGATCGTGCTCCCGCATGCGGCAAACTCATGGCCGTTGACCTCGACTATCCCGAGCTCATGCCGCGCGCCGTCCGCCGTAGTTTCCCAATGCGAGCGCGCCTTCACTTGTCACCGTCCTCTTCTTTTTTGATCTGTCCCGCGGCGACACCTACCGCGCGGCGCAAAATAGCTTTCTGCTCTTCGTCATGTGCCTTCTGTTCGTCCGCCGTGCGTGTCTGGCGTTCGGTTGTGACCTCCCACGTAACCAGCTTCCCAGCTCGGGAAAAGACACGTAGACGCTTCACTTCCGCCAGATCTTCCGCCGTCAAGGCGTGCCCGTACGTCGCGACAAACGCCGCGATATCCTCTTCACTGTCGTACATTCCGAGGCACGCAATGTGAACGTGGCTCTCGTCGTCCAAGTACATGACGGCCACGTCGTGATAGGTGCTCGCTTTCGGCTTGTTCCATTTCTCGTATGCGACCTTTGGGTTAGTGGTCTGCGAAACGAGCCGTACACCGTGCTTGGTTCGCTCGAGCCAATAGCGAATCTTGCATCGCAAGCGAAAACCGTAAGGATAATCCGCGACGACATACGCGGTTTCGGGCGAAACGTGGCCGGTTAGAATCGTTGTCATGTTCGTTTGCTTCCTTAGACCGAGATCTTTGCTGCAGCGGCAGCAAGCTTTAGCGCCGCGCCGCGCCATGCTTTGGCCGTCTGCATATCTTGCCAATTCGTTGCAAGGTGCTCAGATTTCGCCCAGCAAACTTGCTCTAGTGCTTCCAGCACTTCAGCAACGCTAGAAGCGTCTATCAGCTGTTCAACAGCATAATCGAGTTCAGACTTTTTCATGATGCGAGCCTCCGCGTTGCGCCCGATCCGCTCGGACGCAAACCGCAAGCGCGCATCCCTAGAGCGAATGCCCAGCCGATCCGCTCGTGTAGAGCGCACGCAGTCGCTCCGCCGTGAGCTCAGCTGCCATCGCGCGCGCTGCACTAACGGCACGCTCATACGCGCATCGGTCCGTCGATCCAACGTTGCGTCTTTCCCACGTCGCGACCACGCGAACCACGCCGCGCGCGCGAGAACTAATCATCGCAGGCACAGTTCCCTTGATGACTTCAAGCACCGCAACGCGGCGGTAAACGCCCCAACACGAATTGGGCATATGGGCCGCAGCGGTTCGAACGATGAATTCCGTTTCCATGATCTCTTCTCTTTTCTCCCCCACCCTCTGACTTTGTATAGTGCACTCCGCATGCCGTCCCTTGACACTGCAGACGGCGTGCTAACTCCAATTGCGATTGCGCTTACCGTTGGGCAAGCAACATCGTTGTTGCTTAGCCCAAAAGTTTGGCGCGGCGCCATTCCCCGTCGCCAACGCAAACTTGAATGTACATAAAACCAGCGTAATCCGTCTGCCGCGCCAACAGCCATTGCGCATCGGCGAGCGTCATGGTTTCCGATACCTGTCCGTTGCCGAAATTCACACGGAAACGTCTCATGCGGCACCGTCTTTTCGCGCAACCAAGTCGGTCAATTCCGCCGTGTAGCACTGACAGAGTTCGGGAATGTTCTTGTACGGCGCATCATCTTCAGACAGCGTAAGAAACATTCCCGCGGCAATTCCAACAAGATGGGCAATCTGCCATGCTGGGGACATGTACTCACAAGCGAGACGGCAACCGTGCGCGTAACCCGTCATATAGGCGAGTGCCCGAGCAACATCTGTCGCGGCGCCATCGCTATCGTCTAATCGAGTTGCTCCACTCCCGGTTACCGCGTCAGCGAAACCCGTATGCCAAAGTGGCTCGCGCGTGAATTGGCGCCAGAAATCCGCAATGTGTCGACGTCCACCGTAGGAGAGGCTCACAGTGCACCGCCTTCGCAAACGCGCACCATGCCGCTCCCTTGCTCAAGAGCGCGCACCGTGCACTTAGGGGCGGGCGCGCGCACCATTACAACAACAGGGTCCAGCACAATCACCCGGACATTGCCGTGCACGTGCACGATCGGGTCAGCCGATGCGTTGATTGCGAGAGTGGCGATTCCAGCGAGCACGATTGCAGCGATTAGAGTTTTCATGATTCGTTCTTTCCCTTTTTCCCCCTGCCCTACGATTAGTAGATAGTGCACGGCTCATGCCGTTCGCCCAGAACGGCTTAGCCTTGCGTATAGCGACCCAATTGCGATTAGCGATTAGAGCCGATGTTGCTAATGCTACAGCGATTGTTGTTTATCGCTTCGGATTGCCGTTCTCGTCGCAGTAACGGCACTCGCGAGCTAAGTCCAATTCCTCCGCATGCGCGGCAACCCACTCCAATTGCTCGGCCGTATAGTGCTCGAAGTAATCTGAATCGGTATCACCAGGTCGCAGACAGAAGAGACTGGTCACGCATTCGCGTGCGCTCACGCCGTCAAGCGACGAGTGTCCTGGAATCCCGCACCATGTCTGTCCGCGAGCAAAGATCTCTTTGCCGTTGAACATGAGCCTAGTGTCAATGCGCGTATGAGTTGCGCCGTAGTGAATCGTGGCATCTTCCCACGCGGTAATCGTGGCCATGCCGCCACTCAAACGGAAACGAAGAGTAAAGAGAAACGACGGATCGGCGTGCTTCGAACTCATTTGACTGCTCCATGCAATGCGCTCGTCGGAGCGAACGCGGTAGACGTTGTGTAACCCGTGAGACTTGCCGCGCCGGCACTCATTGCGGCGACAATCGCGAGCATAAGCAGCGCGGCGCGCATTATCGCGACCCGTTGGCGAGGCTACGGATCGAGACGATCGCGCCCGGCGCAGCAGCGAGAGTGTCTGCAATCAATCGCGCGATACGAGCGGCGCTGTTTTCAATCTGCTTTGAGTTGCGGTTCATACAGACACTCATTGCTAACAGCGTGCCGGACTCGCCCAGCTCCGCCCGAAATCGCATGAGCTCACCAGCATCCGAGGGGTTAGCCCCCGATGGGCCGTGCTCTTCCCGGGCCCGAGCGCGGCGAGGGGGGAGGCAAAGGTCAAAAACGCGCGCGAATCCGGGCACTTAGGCCCTCTGTTCAGTGCCTCGCGACCAGGGTCCGCGGGGTTACGAGATCGCCGTTTTCCCGAGGTTTTCGCTCTAAAAACAAAATAGCTAGGCGTTTTTCAGCTTTTGCCCCCGGAATAATCGGGCGCCAAATTTGAGGCCGCCCGCCCAGGCGATCGATCGAAACGCCTCACCCCGCCGAACGCTGGAGCCTCCCCACAGAAGTCTCACCGCAATCGCCGCTGACTCTGCCCACGATTCCCTCGCGAACGCCCGGTACAATCCCCGCTGTTTGCCTCACAATCGCGCTAGTGCGACGATAGGCGGCGATGAGAACTTCCAAAGCCGAGCGAGGAGCCGGGGGAAAGCGGGATGAGAGCCGCTCCCCGACATTGATCCGCGTGAGGGAGTGCGGGGCGACGCCGCTTGGCCCACGGGATTCATCGGCCTCCGTGGGCACCGTCGCGCTCCAGCAAGCTTCGCCAGCCGCTCTCGCTTAACGGCCGCGCCGCTTCCCCCCCTCGTCCAGAAAAGGCACCTACCCGATATTTGCATTCGGGGGGGACCCAACGGGGGGACCCCAACCCCCTCCCTCAGCGTCCGGCGAGCATGAAAGACTTGTGCAGGAGCGTCTTCCGATTGTCCGCGCTCCTCGGCGCCATTGCCTTGCATTCGGCGCATCGTCCAGCAATGTGCCAGACGGCAACCTTGTAGCAATAGCCCGCGTTCACACTCTTCACCTTTGCGTCGTGGATATAGGTGAGTAGCCCATCAGGACCACAATCGTAACCGAGTCGCCCGATGGCCAGCTCGGCATCGAGGACGAGTTCGCTTGCGAGCACCCCGCCCGTTCGTCGAAAGATTCCGCACGTCCAGCCGTCGAGCCCATTCAGCGCCACGACGCCGCTCTTTGGGTCGGGCCGATACCAGCCCCATACGTTTCGAAGGTCACGCGACACAAGGACGAAGCGCTGCCCCGGCGGCATGAATTGCCGCGCTCCTACCGTGCGCCTGGAGTAGTGCCCGTCGGCGAGCTTAGCCCCTAGCCTGTCCCACGCACCGCTCTCGGCTAAGAGCCAATGGGCAAGCCCGATGTCGCGATAGCCCGTTGGAGTGAGCGAGAATTGGACAGTCATCGCTCACCGAACGGCGAGGCGCTGTCGCCAATCGCGAGCGGCAACGCACGCAACGCCGGCGGCGTCGCGAAGGTGCACGCTCGAGCGAGCGGGAAACTCGCGCACGAACATGAGGAGGGCAGTCTTCACCTTGCCGTCGACATTCTCACCCTTCTCCGAGTGCCCGACGAGTGCAGTTCGCCACTCGGTGGCGCCCATCCACACGACGCGGTGCCCTCGCGCTGCCGCGAACCCCGCGATCCACCCGCCTTCCCAAGCGGTCGACATCGCGTGCACGTTGGCCTCCGGCTTCCACAGCGCCACCGCCCGCTCGACAGCGACCATGCCGAGCCCCTCTCTCGCGAGGAGCGGCCGCACGTCCGCTGTCCGCCCCCCTTCGAGGTAGAGCGGCCGCGCCGGCGTCGACAGGTCGAGGAGCGCCCACCCGTGCGAGCTCGTGCCGGGGTCGATACCGAGTACACGCTTCACGGCTTCCACCCCGCCCTCGCCGAGATCGCGGGAGTCTTTGCACCGCAGACGCGGCAGCGCAGTTCCCAATGATTCTTTCCGCTCGCGAGGAGATGGGGCGCGTGCCCGTGCATCCAGCAATCGAGCCTCGCGACGAGCCACCCGAGGAGCTTCACGGCTTCTCCTTGCGCTCTGTGGCTTGGATGGCGTCATAAAGTCCGCTGAGCGCTCCGTCTTCCAAGTCCATCGACCCGTCGCGCCCGAAGACGTGTTGAATTTGTTCCGCCGCCGCGAGCAGCGTGACGTATCGGGCCTTCAGTTTCGTGATGTCGTGGAGGTAGCGCGCCGATTCCCTCGCCTCTTCGTCACGCTCCGCCTTGGCCGCGTCGCGAGAGTCCTTCATGTGATCGTATTGCTCGATCGCTATTGCAAGCTCCGCTCGCACCGCGTCGAGCTCAGCGAGCAGCGCCGCGCGTTGCTTGCCGCATACGCTCTCCATCCCCGCCTCCGCTTGCGCCGCGACGCGCTGGCGGATCTGCTCCTCGAGCTTGGGCGTGAGAGTCGGCTTCATCGGAGCCTCATCGCGCCCGAAGGCTTTCGAGCTCGGCGAAACTTCGCCGCGTCCACGCACGTCGAGAAGTGCGAGACGAAGCGCGGCGCGCCCGGCATCTCGTCCGCCTTGACGACCATCGCAACGAGCACCCCGTCGAGTCGCCGCTGCAGGACGAGGTTACCGCCCTCCGCCGGCTCCGCATCCAAGGGTATCGCCTTGCCCCGCGTTGACTCTGCCCAGTAGATGTTCGCCCCGCACCCGCGGCAACGGGCGAGGAGCCGGGTCGGGAGCGGGGGCGGAGCCGCCATCACGCGCGCTTCGCTTTCTTCGCCGCGGCGGGCGGGCGCTTGGCTTTCGGGCGAACGGCGGTGACTCTCAGCGGGGGCGCGGGCTCTGTGTCGTTCGGCGTTTCGAAGAGGCCCACTTGCCTGCGCTTCACTGCCTCGGCTTTCTCCGCCTCATTCATCGGGCGCGAGTCGAACACTTCGCCCGTGTCGGTGCGCACGATCACAACGATCTGCCGCGCGTCGTCGGGGACTTCTTCGACTTCGATGCGCAGCTCGAGAAACCCGTCGGTGAGCTGGCGCGAGATCTCGGTGATTTGGTTTTCCAAGTTCCCAACGCGTCCCGCGTAGACCTTCGCGACGGCCGACTTCTCCGACTTGGTTTCCGCGAGCCTTTGGCTCACCCCGGCGAGTTCCCCGCCGAGCCTCACGCGGTCATTCTCAGTCATTGGTTTTTTCTGCGTTGCGTACATGGTTCCCTCTTGTGGTTGCGTACGTGTCGTCTGATGTCGTTTGGCTAGGTGTAACTTTCCACTTCTAAACCTCTTCTCCCCGGTCCCCGCGGTGGGGGTGGTCCCGCTATCCCCCCTAAAGGGGGGGGATTAGCTGGGACCGGTCCCCGCGACGCCGGGACCACCCTGGGACCGTCTCGGGACCGGTCGGGACCACCGGGACCGTGTGGTCCCTGACACAAGGGGTGGTCCCGGGATTTCTGGGACCGCCTATTTGGGCGATTTCAGACGACACGAAATGGGCTCCCTTCTCCTCCCGGCTGGACAATTCGGCCCTCTCGGACAAGTTCATGCCAAGCCTCCATCTTCACCGTCTTGTTGCCTCCGGTGACGCGCGCGCAGAGGGCGTTCAGGGTCGAGATGCCGGCGTTGTCGCGCACGACGGTGACCATGTCCTCTTTCAGCTTGTCGAATTTCGAACCACTGCGGCGCGGCACGATCTCCTCTTTCGACTTCGCGAGCACGCGCACCGCGCCCAAGGGATCATCGCCGTCGGGTATGTCTTCAATGACCAGATAGAACTCCTCGATCTTGCCGCCCTCGGCTTCGGCGGGCGTCTTCACTTGTTTGACAAGCCGCGGGTCCTTCTCGCCCGTAATGTCGAAGACGCAGCCGCACCCGTCGAAAATCGCCGACGAGCCGCGCCCTCTTGTGCGCGCGTCCGAGTGTCCATCTTTCGCCTTACCGGCGTGATGGATGAGGACGACAGCCGCCTCAGTCTTCGACGAGACGCGAATCAAGAGATCGATGTACATGCGGATCTTCGAATCGTTCTCGTCGATGCCGGGTGTCGCCCCGCGTAGCGCGTCGAAGATCGCAAGCTCAACCTGCTCAAGTTCGTGAAGGAGCACACTCTCCGCATCGACCGTGGTCAGGTAGAGATCCGGGAAGTTGCAAAGGCCAATCTTCGAGCCGAGTGGGGGCAGTTCGATCTCGAGGCCCTTGGCGAGCCTCTGATAGCGGCGGATCGTCGCATGGCGCCCTTGCTCATAGTCGAAGTGACGGACGTGCCCACCGCGCCCCGTTGCGAACCGCCCCCACACACGCCCGCCCGACGCGTACGCCAGCGCGAGACTCTGTGCGATAAGCGTTTTTCCTCCACCCCCATACGCCTGCAGCATGGTTGGGCGGCCCGGCCCTATCTGCAGATCCTTCACGCACCAGGGCGTAGGGGGCAGTGCTACAGCGAGGTCGGGACCCGTAATCCAGACGATGCGCGGCTTGTCGGCCGGCGGCTCGCTGACGATCGCCACCCGCTCGACATCGGGCTCGTAGAAGTCGGGATCGCCGTTCGGTAGCGGATGACCGATCGGGTGATTGAGCAGGTAGCCGAGCGGGCGGCGCCCATCCTTGGTCGCCGACGCGACCTTGTGGGCCAGGTCCGCGAGTGACCAGCGCGGCTCACACCTCGGGTTGTATTCGGCCGCAAGCACCTCGAGCGCGACGGTTTCGGGCAGCGCCAAGCCGCGCGCGAGAACGAGCGCAACGAGCCACGTCTGCAAGTGCCCGCCTTTGCCCGCAATCGCGCCCGGCACCTTGGCGATGTATTTTCTGGCCCGCTCGATTCGGTAATTGAGTTCGGGTAAATCCGCTTCGCAAAACGCCTCGATGCCGCGAAGCTCGCGCCCTGGCGCACCAAGCACGAGCTCGATGAGCCAATCGGGCGCGGATGCGATCGACGTTTCGTCGGGCTGACTCGACGCTTCCCACTCGTACCGTCGCCCGCTCTCGTGCAGCGACGGCGCTACGATGATGTACCCGCCGTCGCTTCGCGTATCGAGCCCCGGCGCGAACCCGACGCGGTTTCGAATCTTCACACCCGCCGGCGGCATGGCAAAGAGAATGTGACGGCCGCCGCTGCCCGTGATGGCTTCAACCGTATCGGGTAGCTTGCCGTGCTTCGCCTCAAGCTCGGCGAGCGACTCTGCGCCGCCCTTCAACGGGTCGACGTCGAGCGCCCAAAATCCGCTCGCCTGGCCACAGGCAACGCCGATGTTGGCAAGCTCGTCTTTCCACCGTTCGGTGATCCACTCTTCGTTTCGGCTCGCGTCCTTGACGCCGTGCTCGCTCCATGGGTGCTTCGCAATGTTCGTGCACTTGCGAAACCCCACGCACGAGCAGCGCACGAAGCCGTTGACGCCGAAGATGGGTCGGTGAATGGGCAAAACCATCCACGAGTGGAGCTTGGCGTACGAGAGCGCCATCATGGACATCGACGGGTTTCGCTCCGGCGCCGGCCCCACCATCACCCACCCCCCGCGATCTTCGCCGGCTCGAGCCCGCAGATCGCCGCAAACGCCGTCAAAGAAAGGACCGCAAGCGCGCGCCCACCCGTCTCGGAAATGACGGCCACCGGCACCGCCGAAGGCTCGTAGCGCCGCGCCTGCTCGAGCGCGGCCGTGAGGAGCTTCGGCAGATGCTTGCGCGTCTTGACCTCGACTTGAATCACGATGCCGCAGGGCAAGTCGATCGGTGCCAAGTCGCCGATGCTTTCGAATCGCAATCGATGCTGCCGCTGGCCAGCCAGAGCCCGCGCCGCCTCCAACTCTCGGCGTGCCGCGCGACGCGAGATGACGCTCACTTAGTCCCGCCCTTCCAGCATCCGAGCTTTTCCCAGTACTCGAGATCCGCAGGCCGGATGAATAACTGCGCCACGACATCGAGCGGCCCGAGCAGCCCCTCGCACGCGACGCACCCCTGCTCGAGTCGGGGCGCGTGCTTTGGCGGATTGGGCACAGTAATGTCGGCGAGAAACGCTAGGCACTTGGGGCACCGGAGAACGGGCGGGGGCTTCTTCACCGCGCGTCCCCTTCGAGCCAAGCGGCCAAGTGGGGGTGCCGAAAGCGGAGCTTGCGAAGCGCTTGCATCTCGATATTGATGATGAGCTGGCGCGAGCATCCGACGATATCGGCAATGGTCGCGAGGTCACACGGCACGCCGTCGAGCGGGATGAGGCTCGCGAATTTCTCGTCGAGCTTGTCGCGTGTGCGCGGTGGCCTCGCGCCGCAGTCGAAACATCGCGGCCCAAAGGCGACCGTGGGTTTGTAGTGCGCAGGTAAGCCCCGTCGCCGCGTCTCGTACCTAGGAAAGCTCGCCCGAGGCAGCAGCCTGCCGCACGCGGCGCAGCGACGGAAGGGCGTCATCGGCTGCAAGCTCCGGCCAGCGACAAGAGATACTCGGCGAAAGCTTTGGGCGTGCGGCGCCGCTGCTCTGCACTACACGCTTTTATCCCCGCGGGGATGTGTGCCCCCTGTCGACTCCTGCCGTGCCCGCGGCTCCCGCCTACCCAATGCGTGGGCGTTCCCCTCGGCGGAATGGGACCAACGTTGCGTGAGCCGACGATGTAGAGCCACGTCGGCTTGCGCGCGCAATGCCCATAGTCGACTTGGTTGACCGCAATGGTCACTCCGCCCCACGCGTCCGGCAATTCACCCGGACCGGGTAGCCCCGAGTGCCGCCAGAGCTTGGAATGCGCGGGGTGCTCGAGAACGCCGCCCCACCGTCGCACTTGCTCGACAGCCAAGGGCGCGAGCTCCGCTCCGCCGCCCTTCCAAAGATGCTTCAAGCATCCCCATGGTCCACACGGCGGATGCGCCACGACCGGCCACGGTCCCGCGTACGTTCGTGCGTCGCGCGTCTCGTCGAACCAGTGCTCGACGAGCTTCGGATAGGGCCCGCGCGCGTCCACGTAGAGCACAACGACGTCGGAGATCACCGCCGCCCCTCCCGGTCGCGCAAGTACCGCCGCGCTGCTCTCCGCGCCTCCGTCTGCTTGCCGCACTCGCGCTCCACCAGGAGGACGAGCAGCACAAACGAGATCCCGACGACGAGTAGCATGCGCCCCGCCCCCCCCTTACGCCGTGCGAGCGCAGTGCGCGTGCTCGGCTTGGAATTGCTGGTAACACTCGAGCCCGCGTCGCGTCGTCGGGCAGTAGCGCGCAGAGCCACATGCGCACTTGATGACAACGCCCTGTGGCTCTTCGAGTAGGGCGAGGATGTCGTCGGCGAGAGACAGCGCCGCGGGCCGCCTCATTCGTCCGTCCCGTTGCGCTTCGCGGCAACGTACGGCTCTATCTCAACAATCTCCGACGCCGAGAGCCAGGACGACTCGGGCACCTCGTTCGATGTCCAATCGGCAATTCGCTTGCGTAGATGCGGCTTCGGCGCCGAGCGGCGATGGATCCACATCCAGAGCGCCGGGTGCCGAACGTGGAGCGCGACCGCCGCCTCGCGCAGCGTGATGTCGTGCCGCACGAGAAAAGCCAAGAGGAGCGCCGGCCCCTTGCGCGTCTCGCGCTTCGTTACAATCTCGCCCCGCTTCCCCATGCTGTTAGCGGTTACAACCGATACCGACGACAGGCAAGAGCTTTCTTCACGAAGCCCCTTTTTCGAAGCTTGTTAACGATCGTTACCAGCGTGTGGTATTGTCCCACTCACCCCGATGACCGAGACGATCGACGCAACGCTCCTCTACATGGCGTGGCTCCTCCAAAGGGAGCATGACGCAGGCAAAAGTTACCGAGAGATCAGCGTGGAGTGGAAGATCAGCCACCCCGCGCTTGCGATCTTCCGCCGCCATTTGCGTGGCGGTGGACGCGCCTTCGAAACACGCGTCGCGAACCTTGTCGCAAAGGGCGATGTCGGCGAGCTCCGTCGCCGGGCAGCCGAGTGGCATGTGAAAAATCCCGGGTGGAGACCGGCGGGCTACCGGCCGGCCGGAGCCATCCCGCTCAATCGCGACTTCGCTTGGTGGAGCGAGGAGGCGCGCAAGTTCGCAAAGACTCGCCCTCAAATCGCGTGGGCGATCTCAGCGGCCGAGGAGAAGCCGCAAGGCGATGAGCCTCGCGAGGATCGACGAGGCGCGTACGTCGCGCGCGCAGTCGAAGCCATCTTGGATCTGCCGCCCGCGATCACCGCAGCGCTCGAAAAGCGCTTTAAACGCTAAGCTAATGGTTCTCCACAGGGACAGCGCCCCCGAAGCATTTCCGTCTCGATTGTCGATGCCAATCCGGACACAAACTAAAGACTCGTCCCGATATTTTTGACTTGATTGTGTCATCCGTTTGACGGAAAGAACGTACTCCCCGCCGTACGGGTCGACGGGTCGAAACGAGGGGGGGGGCATGCGATCACGTGATGATGACGATGCATCGGTCGGTGATGATGAGCTGAGGGCGGTTTACAAACACAAGCTTCGAGAAGTAGATGCCGCCGCCAAGGCGAAGATCGAAAGCTTGGAAGCGCGCGGCCTCGCCTACACCAAGGCGACGCTGAATCGCTACGATGAGGCGCTCGCCGAATTGCGCGATCTTGTCGAGCCGCCGGGTTGGCTCGACACCGCGTAAACCAAAACCCTTCCGGACGAACTGCCCCTCTGCCCTGACCTGGTAGAGGGGCTTTTTCATGTGCGCAAAAAAAAGACTAGCCAACGCGCACAGGTAGCGGTTACAACCGCTACCAACACATGGGGGGCAAGGGCGAAAGGGGCAAGCTCGACAACGTCATCCTCGAGACGATGGAGAGGATGGAGCAAGAAAAGAGCGCCATCCTCTCGGCGCACGCGTCTGAGTTCGCATCGATTGTCGAGCTCGTAAAGGCCGAACGCTTCGCCGACGCGGCTCTTCTCTACGACAAGATCGCGGCGGCGCTCTCGAGTGCGCATCTGCCGCTCGATGCGAGTTTTTACAAAGAGCGCGCGCTCTCTTGCCGCCGGCAATTGAAGCGCCCGCGCAAGCGAAAGGGGTGAGTCGTCAATGGACTATCGCGAGATCCATATTGCCGTCCGCGCGCTCGTGCACTCGGCGGGACTGTCGACCTTTGTCATTAGTGTGCAAGCCGTCGAGGATCATCCGGGCCGCGTCGATGTGCTTTGGTCGGTCCACGTGCCGCGCGATCCGCCGATTCACGCGCACTTTTTCAAGACGCGCGAGCCCCTTCGCCTTCTCGATTACCTGCGTACCGTGCTCGAGCTCAAGGGCGAGAGCGTGCCGCCCCAAGTCGCCGAGATCGGCGACGTGCCCAGTTCGTCGACGCCATGAAAGAGAAAGAGCTCCTCACCAACTCCCGCGCGCGAGCCTTCCGCTCGTGCCCGAGGCTTCACGACATTCGCTATAACCAATCGATCGCCCCCGCGAGCGAGCCGGAGTTCCTCCGCTTCGGGACCTTGTGGCACGCCGGCACCGAGGCGTGGTGGAAGGCGTTGCGGGAGGGACCCAACGACAACGCGTGGCTCGACCAGGCGCTCGACACCATCACGTTCGCCGCGGCCGACCCGCTCGATCGCGTGCGCGCCGAGGAGCTCATGCGCGGCTACCACTTTCGCTGGTGGGACGCCGGCTATACGCCGCTCGAAGTGGAGGTCGAGTTCCTGACCGCGCTCGTCAATCCCGAGACGGGGGCACAGTCACGCACCTTCGAGCTCGCCGGCAAGATCGACGGCATCGTGAAGGCTCCCGACGGGCGCGTGCTTCTCACCGAGCGAAAGACATCCGCCGAGAATCTCGGCGCGGGCTCGGAGTACTGGCGGAGGCTCACACTCGACCCGCAGATCTCGACGTACTTCGTCGGCGCCCGCTCGCTCGGCTACGACGTCGAGGGGTGCCTCTACGATGTCGTCGCCAAGCCGAGGCTCGAGCCGCGGTTAGCCACCCCCATCGAGTCGAGAAAGTACACGAAAGACGGCCGGCTCTACGCCGCGCAGCGCGACCAAGACGAGGACATCGAGGAGTATCGCGTGCGCCTTCGCGATCACATCGCGGAAAACCCCGACCGCTACTACCAGCGCGGCGAGATTCCGCGCCTCGAAGAGCAGGAGAAGGATGCCGCCTTCGACGTTTGGCAGACCGCGCGCTTGATTCGCGAAGCGAAGAGCACGGGCCACCACATCCGCAATCCCGACGCGTGCTCGAAGTGGGGCACGACTTGCAGTTTCTTCGACGTATGCACGGGATTGACGACGCTCAGCGACCCCGCGCGCTTTCGCAAGATGGAAGATCCCCACCAAGAACTTCTGCAAGTCAAACGCACGAAAGAGGAGTGCACGCCATGAACAACGTTAGCCAGCCGGCCCAGAAACCAGCTCCGCCGAAGCCTCCGTCAAAGATGCTTCTCACGAACGTCAACCGAGGCATTCTGCACAAGCCTATCCGCGTTCTCTTGTTCGCCACCGAGGGCCTTGGCAAGACGACTTGGGCGTCGAAGGCGCCGTCGCCGATCTACATCGGCACAGAAGACGGCACGAGCAACGTCGACGTGACTCGGTTCCCCGAGCCGACCGCATGGTCCGACGTATTCGAAGCCCTGCACGTCCTGACGAACGATGCGCACGAGTTCAAGACCGTGGTCTTCGATACGGTCGATTGGCTCGAGCCGCTCTGCTGGCAAGCCGTCAGTGCCCGCGCGGGCGTCGCGAGTCTTGAGGATCTTTCGTACGGGAAAGGCTTTTCCGCCGCGCTCGACGAGTGGCGGCTGCTCCTCGCGAGGCTTGAGAAGCTACGAGTCGCGAAGTCGATGCACGTCATCATGCTCGCGCACGCGTGGATCAAGCCTTTCAAAAACCCCGAGGGCGACGACTTCGACAGGTACGAGTTAAAGCTCCACGCCAAGAGCGGCGGACTTCTGAAGGAGTGGGTCGACGCCGTTCTTTTTGGCAACTACGAAACTTTTACGCACAAGACGAAGCAAGACCGAATCAAGGGTCTCGACTCGGGGGCGCGTGTGGTGCACACGCAAAGGCGCGCCGCGTGGGACGCGAAGAATCGCTACGACTTGCCCGAGACAATGCCGCTCGATTGGGAGATCTTCGCCGAGCACGTCGCCTCGCATCGCCCGGGCGAGCCCGCGCACATTCGCAAGCGCATCGCCCAAGCGCTCGCCGACGCGCCGACACTCGCCGCCGACCTCGCCGCGAAGGTCAAAGCCTCGGTCGAGAAAGCGGGCGACGACGCGGCCGAGCTCGCGAGGATTGCAGACAAGCTGACAGGGATGATTCAAACGACAACAACGGAGGGAACGACATGAGCATCGAAGCAGGAACGTATCGAGCCAAGGCTGTCGCCGGCGCCCTTGGCTACACGAAGGACCATAACCCGCAGGTAGCGGTCGAGCTTCACGTCTTGGACGAGAGCTTCGCGGGCGAGTCGATCACGTGGTTCGGCTACTTCACCGAGAAGTCGCAAGAGCGCACGCTCGAGTCGCTTCGCATTCTCGGCTGGAAGACCGATGACCTTTCGGACCTCTCGGGCATCACGGACAACGAGGTCAAGATCGTCGTCGAGGAAGACGAGTACATGGGCGAGGTCCGCCTGAAAGTGAAGTGGATCAACAAGTCCGGCGGCATCGCGTTGAAAGAGCGCATGAATGAAGCGGAGGCGAAGGCGTTTGCCCGGAAGATGAAAGGCGCCGCACTCGCGAGTCGCGCCGGTGCGCCGGCGCCAGCTCCGCAAAGGCAAGTGGCGCCGAAGCCGAAGCCCGCGGCGACGCCGGCGTCTCCTGAGTTGGACGATGACAAACTGCCCTTCTGACCCGCTCACCGAACTGGAAGAGCTCGAGGCGCAGATTGACCATTATCTACGCCTCGCGCGGACCGACCGGCGCAAGCTCGGTCCGCTGATGATGAGCCTCATGGGCTCCGCGATCAACATCGCCGCGATGCTGCGCATCGACCCCGAGGTGGCTTGGCGGCGCATGAGAAAAGTACTCGAAGAGATAAGTAAGAGAGGACCGCTGTCATGAAGACCTCCGACCCGCGCGCGGAGCTTGCCGCCATCGTGCCAGACCTCGGCGACGAGGAGATCGCCGTCCTCGCGCTCCTCGCCAAGCGCCTTCTCGGCGGGCAGCAAGTCTACGGGCGCCTTCGTCTCGCCGACGACAAGCGCGATCTCGAGATGGAGCGCGGCTACGAGATTGCGGACATGCTCAATTACAGTTGCATGCGTGAGCTTCAGCAGATTTTGCGGAAGGGCAAAGCCGTGAGCGCGAATCAGAAGCGAAGGGAGTGCAATCATCCGGGACCCAAGGCGCCGAGCTCTCAGCTCTGCCCCGATTGCTTTTTTGACGACGAGACCAAGCCAAACCCCCACGTACTACGCCGCTCGCAGTGGTGCGTGCGGTGCAAACAAGAGGGGCACTCGAGTTGGTACTGCGCGGCAGTGGATCCGCGATGAAAGAGCGGCCGATTCTTTTCTCGGCGCCGATGGTGCGCGCCCTTCTCGAAGGGCGCAAGACGCAGACGCGGCGAATCGTTCGTCCGACTTCGAAGCTCGCCGATGGCGTTGCTGTCTATTGGACCGACGGTGATTCCAAGAATGTTGAGGTCGTCAATGCATTCGAAGGCGAGGCGATCGATGCGCCGCCCATCGCTTGCCCCTACGGCGTGCCGGGCGATCGGCTTTGGGTCCGCGAGACGTGGTGGCACTACAAATCCAACGAGCTCGAGCAAGCCGGCTTCGTCGGCGGGACGATGTGCCATCTCGGGAATGGTCAAGCGAACTATCAATCGAACGCGGAATTCGATCCGCGAGAGCACCCGAAGATCTGGCGCAAGCGCCCGTCAATCTACATGCCGCGCTGGGCGAGCCGCATCACGCTCGAGCTCACCGACGTGCGCGTCGAGCGGCTGCACGACATCAGCGAAGAGGACGCGCACGCCGAAGGTGTCGATCCGATTGAAGGCTTTTTGCTCGGCAACACGCCTCATCGCCGAGCCTTCTATGAGATTTGGGAGTCGCTGAACGCTAAGCGCGCGCCGTGGGAGAGTAACCCGTGGGTATGGTGCCTCACGTTTTCACCCGCCGGAGCGGCGGCGAACAAGGCGGGCGCCGCTCTTCCCCGCCTGCATCTTCCGGAGGGAGGAACGGAATGAAAGACCTCGTTCTCCCGCCGGCGGCCGCGTCAGAAACGCGGGAATCGGTTGCCGCTGCCGCCGGCCTCTCGCTTAACGACGTGAGGCGAATACTCCGCCAGGCGGCACGGATGAAGAGAGGTCGTATTCAACGCGCCTATCTGGTCATGCGCGACGGCGAGTCCACCATCGTGCCCACGCACATCATGACCACTGCCGAGATGCGAGCAAAAGCAAAATCTCACATGGCGATGGCGCACGGCTTAATGGAACACGCCGCCGAGCTTGAGCAGCTTGCCAACGCCATCGACGCAATTGCGGGAGAGGAGGAATCTGATGAATGAAGAGGGGAACGTAACGAGCATTGTCAAGGTGACCTTCGACGGCGACGAGCTCGAGGCGATACGTCAGGGCGAACGAGCATGGGTCGTGCTCAAGCGCTTGTGCGAGGTGTTCGGCATCCAAGCGCATGGCCAAGCCGCGAAGCTCAAGGAAGTGCCATGGGCATGTACACAGATAATCTGTGCGGTTGCCGAGGATGGCAAGGTACGCGAGCAATTCTGCCTGGATGTCGACTCGCTCGCTGGCTGGCTCTTCACGATCAACACCAAGAAAGTTCGGCCCGAGCTTCGAGACAAGCTCATTCGCTACCAGCGCGAGTGTGCTCGTGTGCTCCGCTCCGTCTTCTTCGGCGGTCCATCCGCGCCCACTCCTGCGCTTGCCCAGGTAACCGAACGGCTCGACGTCATCTCACGCCACATCAACGTGCGCATCCTCGACATGTGCCGCAGTGCGATCCGGGCTTCGCGTAGGCGCGCGCGGGCGAGCACCTCCTCTTTGAGCTTCTGGCCCGAGCGCCCGGCGCTGCGAGGGTGAGGGGGCGAAGAGATGGGGGCGGAAGCTTCGATGGCGAAAAGCGAATTCACGATGCTTCTCACGAAGCCGGAAGCCGCAAAACTGCTTAGGATCTCGGTGAAGACCTTCGAACGCAAAGTGCAGCCGTTCGTTCCCCGCGTCATGATCGGGAGTAAGGTTCTTTTCGACCGAGAGGATTTGCAGAAATGGGTCGGCATGCAGAAGGTTGGAGACTCCGATTACACGAGCGAACCGGCATCCACTTCGTCAGGTTCCGACACAATGGGCGACGTGAAGAGATCAGCACGAGCCGACGAGATCCTACGGAAGCTTCGGCGGAAGCGGCGCGCATCTACGCCGAGGTTGTTTCCGGTCGGTGGTCGCCGGACTTAGTTCTCAAGGCGCGCATCGGGCCGCCAAAGCCGGGCACTCCGCTCGACGAGATCGGCTCGTTGTGGGTCGTCGACCTCGAAGCCGAACTCGACGAGCTAACCGCGGACACTTACGGCGGGTACATCTCGGCCCATTGGCAGCCGTTTTTCGAATCGCTCAATCGGCTCGTCACCCGCAGCGTGAACGACTACATTCGAGCGCGACTCAAGAAGGTCAAACGGAAGACGCTCCTCAAGGAGCTCAGCGCACTGCGACGCTTCTGCGCGTGGCTCTTCGAGAAGGGTTTCATCCGCGAGATACCGGTCATCGAGTCGCCCCCGTCGAATGTTACCGGCACGCCCGACAAGACTACGACGCACAAGGCTGGTCCTGTCGAAGTGAGCGAGCGTGAGATCGCGCAATTCATCGCACACTTGCCGGCGTGGTCGCTTGGGAAGAACGGCAAACGCAAGTTCCGAGTCCGCGAAGCACTCGAGTTCGAATATGAGACGGGCCTCCGAACGCAAACGGTCGCGACGATCATCGGGGCCGACTACATCAAAGAGACGGGCAAACTTCGAGTGCGAGACGAGACGGACAAGGCGCGTTGGGGCCGCGACCTTCCCCTCAGCGAACGTGCTCGCAAAATCCTTGATAGTGTCGGCGCAAAAGACCTCGAGCCGTTTTTTGGCAAGGCGAGCGGTAAGCGTCGCGAGCACCATTACCGCGAGTACATCGACGCCGCGTGCAAGGCCGCGAAGATCCCGCGCATCTCACCGCACGATCTCCGGCATGCCAGGGGGTCGCATCTCGTCGACCGCACGGCGGACCTTCGGGGGACGGCGTACCTCCTTGGCCACAAGGAAATCACGACCATGAACAAGTACGCCAAGCCGACCGAGCGCGCCGCCGAGCGCGCCCTCCAAGCCGACTCGAAATACATTCAAGAGAATCATTTCGGGGGGAATACGGGGGGACAGAAGGCTCGGCGGCGAAGGGCATGATCACCAAAACGCTTGTGCGAAAGGGGGGAATTGAACCCCCACGCCCTTGCGGGCACAGGAACCTGAAGCCCGTGATTTGTGTCCTAAGTATTTGAAAGCATTAGGACCCACTGAGTCGGGAACCCCCCAATTGGGGCACTCAAGGAACCATTCGGGGGGACAGTCCCCCCGAATCCTGACCACAGGAACCTAGTCAAATCGCCCCAAAGTCTTCCCCCCTCCGCCAGCGCTAACCTTCCCCCCATGACCGCCCTCGTCCCGCTGCTCTGTGCTCTCGCCGGCGCGCTCGTGTACGCGCTCGCGGGCAATGGCCAAGGTCGCCGAGCTCGGGCGGCTTCTCTTCGGCGCGGCGGTGCTCGCGCTGATGCTCGCCTTCACCGGCCGGACGGTGCACCTGTTTTAGGTGCGTTTCAGTTGGCGCGATCATGGCCGTATCCCCTGACCGGGCCGACGGCGGTCGCGAGCGCCTTGTAGTCCCTTCGGTGTGTGGGGCGCCCGCGCTGGTAGCGCATCACCCCGCCGTCGGCGCCTGTCCCTTCAGATCACCCCGCGTCGCCGGAAGTCGGGCACGGGGTCGCCGTCGAGACAGCTCCACAGGTGCAGCACGAAGGGGTGGACGTTGACGTACTCGTCTTTGCGCGGAAAGACCTGCACGGCGAGCCGCTTCGGGCCGATGAAGATGTCCTTCACGTTCTTCATGTCCTGCCAGCCTGGGAGCCGACTCGCGCGCGAAGCGGAGACGTGGATCCACCGCTTGCCGTCGCGCTCCTCGGCCGCCGTGAAGATGACGAGCAAGCCGTCGCCGCTCGTGTAGCGAAGGCCGCGCTCGTCGTTGTGTCGCTTCCATCCGGGCGGCAGCACCGTCGGCGCGAGGTCCCATGCCCAGTCGGGCGCCTCGATGACGTTGTCGATCGCGTCGCTCATGGCCGTGTCCTTCCGCGAATCACGGGCGGAGTGGGCGGCGGGCGAGGACGCGATCGGTTGTGGCGCGCATGGTCCGCCGCTTTCTGCGCCAGCTCCACCCGCGCGTCTTCCCAAGACGGTCGCTCGGTCGCACGCGTCGCATGCCACTCGAACCACGACGTTTGACTCTCCCGGACCTTGCGCACGCCCGGCACTTTCGCCGCGAGTCGCGCGAGCCAACGGTCGGCCGTCGGCAGCGAGACTCCGCCGCGCGCGACGGTGACGCGCGAGTGCCGTCCGCCGCGCATGATGTCGGCGAGTATGTCGAGTTCGTCGATGTTGTTGCGAGTGTACTTCACGACGCCCTCACGCCTTCCGCCACGAGCCCGAGCCGCGGCCCCTTGGCGGTGACGGCAGCGACGAGGACGGGCACGCCGGGGAGGTCGTCCCACTCGACGACGTAGACCATCGACGGCGGCCCGCCCGCATCCGACGTAAACGGCCCGCACGACCCGCGAATGGTCGCCATCGCGCCAGGCGGATGCGTGTCACTCTCGTTACTCGTGAGCTTGCGCACGCGCGACCCGAGCGGCCACGCGCCGGGCTCTTGCCGTCCAATGATCGCGCGCACCGTCGGGTGCATCGCCTCTTCCACGCCCGGACGCAGTTTCATTCCTTTGCCTTCGGTCGCTGAAAATGGGGCGCGTCTGGATCCTGCTCAAGTAAATCGAGAAACTCGTCGCCGAAGGCTTGCACGATCCAACCGCGCTCCCACGCGCCGGGGCGGTAAACGCCTTGCTGCGCGTGGTCGGCGAGCCGAGCGAGGACTTCGGCGGGATCTCCGAGCACGCGAAGCCGATCGACGGCACGCCCGTCGAGCTCGACGGTGATGCGCTCGCGATCGGGCTTGCCGAGAAGTGCGTCGACGGCCGCCTGGGCCGCCTGGGCATTGGCAACGAAGCGTTCATAGCGCGCATCTTCTTTCTCCGCGTGATGCGCCTCGTACCAGGCGAGAAGCCGCTCTTCGCTTCCGTGGCACCCCATCGGCGCGTAGGTGTGTAGGAAGGTTGCCCATTGACGCATGCTCGCCGCGTTAATCGCGTCGGCGCAAGCGAACGCTTCCAACAGATCGTTGGTCAAGACAGCCGTCAAGAAAGAGCCCAAAAGCGTCGGATGCGGCTCTCCCTTCTCGATCCACCACTTCACCGACTCGCGCATGTGCTCGGGAAGTAGATTCAAATGCTCGCGCCATTCCGCCATCCTTCGTCCCCTTGCTCCCGCCCCGTCCATCTGTTAACGACTGTTACCAGAGCAACCAAACGTCGACAAGGGGGCCGAGAATGCTGAGGCCGTATAGCCAGCCGAGACTCACGCCGATCACCGACCCGGCGAGAATTGCCGAGCTCGACCGGGGCTTCGGGTTCACACGAGGGGAGAGCATGAGGGACGCATCGACTGCAACGTGCGACGGGTGCGAGATCGAGATCATCGCGGTCACGGAGCATCAGCCGGGCTTCCGCGTCACCGTGCGCTCGCCAGGCGGTCTCGAGGTCGAGAGCGTCCTCTGCTCCGATTGCATGCTCAAAGCTCGCCATGCTCGGCGTGAAGCTCTTTCCCCGCCCATGAGCTCCGTTGTCTGGCGGTGCCACGGGTGCGGCGAGTATCGCGATGACGAGTGGATCTCGGTTGCCCATCGCAAGGTCGAACTTCCGCCTCTTCGGCAAGTCGTCCAGTTGAACGGGCGCTACTGCAACGATCGAGTGGAGTGCCTCAAGAAGTGCGCGGATTGGCTTGATGAGCAAGCTGTGACACTTTCTCAATTCGTGACGTACGGACGAAAAGACCGATGAAGTCCTCTTGCCCGACCTGCCTCGCGATGCGCTTCGACAAGATGACCGTCGAGCTCGCGCACTGTGCGGGCGTAGCGATCGGAGTGGTCTTGACAGGCGGGTACGACCCGGAAGAAGCGCGCGAAGTCGTGAAAGAAAACTTCTGTGAGGAGCACGCGGACATCATCTTCGCCGGGGCGGGAACCGTCCGCGAGGCAATAAGGGAGCGATCATGAGCCGTTGGACGCATGCCATTTGTGCGAAGTGCTGGGCGGAACGTAACCCCGAGCAGCCTCTTCGATCCGAAGATGCGGGACAAGGGCCGCTTGAAGTTTGCTGCTTTTGCGGCCGGAGCACAGACGACGGGATCTATCTTCGCGCCGACCCATCGGAGCCGAAGTTCTGCGAGCATAGGGAAGAATGATTCTCAAACTGCGAGACAAGCTCCTCGGCGATCACGTCCACGTCGACGTGTTCATCGGCCCCGACACCGAGCACCTTGCGAAAGCCGGCACGCTCGTCTTTCGCGTGCACGAGTGGCGAGCCTTCGGCGTGATGATCTCCCTCGGCTCGACGCGCATGGCCGAGCTCGGGCTCGACAATGACAACTGGCTCCGCATTGGGAAGCTTGATTCAGAAGAGGGAAGCGAATGAAGCGCGACCCCGTTGGCAAGTACAAGCTCGTAGGCAAGACGCCCGTCGAATGTCCTGACATCCGCGAGTGGGGACGGTGGTTTGAGTATTCCAATGACCAGCGGATTGTCGGTAGGACCGAGGTCGGCGACCTGACGATCTCGACAGTCTTCCTCGGGCTCGATCACAACTGGGCTTTCGGAGGCCCGCCTCTGCTGTTCGAGACGATGATCTTTCGCGGCGCCAAAGCACTCAACTACCAAAAACGATATTCGACCTGGGCAGAGGCCGAAGAGGGCCACGCCCATGCAATCACGCTGGCTGAGCGTGGCGAGCTCGAGATCTCCGACGATATCGAGCGCGATCTGAAAACCAGTTAAGCGCTCGGTGGCCTCTCTCGCAACGTCGGAGGCGGCTCCGTCTCCCCGCGCTCCAAGTCGTGTCGGAGGATCTCGTCATCGGTCGCCAAGACGAGCGAGAGTACGCGCGCGCGCTCCACATCGGTGAGAAAGAGCGCGCGCGTGATGTAGTAGTTGAGCGCGGAGACCTCGGCCGTGATGTGCCCCGGCGAAGAGTGCATGCCCCACGGGTTCTCGAAACCGGGCAAGGGCTTTCGCACGCTCCCCGCGTTGTACGCTGCGGCGACCGAGGGGAAGTCATCGCCGTAGCGCTTGATGAGCGACCCGACGTAGCTCGCTCCGATCTCGATGTTGAGCGCGGGGTCCTCGAGCTCGACGTCCGAGTGCCCGGCCTTGAGAGCCTTGCTCGTGATCTGCATGAGCCCGATTCCGTCATCCTCGGGACCAGGCAAGCGCTCGGGGTTACGCGCCTTCGGGTCGCCGCCGCTCTCACGCCAGATCATCGCTTGAAGCCACCCGTCCGGGATGCCGTGCCGTTCGCCGATGCGCCGGCAGAGGTCACCCCATCGGGCTTCGACATGATCCATTCCCGCGGCGTTCGGCCCGGCAAGGGTAATGATCTGCTCGGCTCCTCCCGCGTCCCGCACCACAACGACGCCATCTGCTCGGGTTGTCCACGTGTACATGTCCGTTGCCCCCTTCGCCAGAGCCACCACAACGAGCAGAGTGAGCACCCCGTCAACCGACGAATCGCCCCGCGAGCACCGCTCGCCAATCCTCGGCCATCATGTCCCGCAGGATCCTGATCATCCCCGCCGGGTCGGCATGCCCCGCCTTGACCAGGTCCTCGGCGAGCCCGATCGCTTCAGCCGCTGGTTGCCCCGCTTCCGCGGGGAAGTACTCGGTGATGCTCCCAAGCGTGTAGAGCGCCGCGAGCGTTGCCATCGACGTCGTCATCGTGCCCCCGCAAGACACCGCCGCGCCGCGTCGCACGTCGTTGCCCTGGCGATGCAATCGAGCCCAAACGAATGCGCGTGCGCCCGCTCCACCTCACAGACGTCCGTCCACGTCCCGCTCCCCGCTGGCTTAGGCGGCTCACAGGCGAGCCCGGTCGCGAGATGGTAGTACGCGAGCGCGCACGGGCTGGCGCTCGGTCCAGGGGGCTGAGGACGCGGCGGAGTGGCATCGTGCACGGGCTCCTCGGGCGGCGGCGGCGCATCTGGCGTGAGTGGAGGCCCCGGGCTCGGTGTCGGTTGGCAGTGCGACATGAGGACGAGAAACCAGAAGAAGACCCCCCACACGCCGGCGATCCAGAACGGCAAAAGGACATCGCGTTTCATGCGGCCCCCTTGAGGACGGGCGGCACGGTCTGAAAGATCGTGACGTCGTCGATGAAGTGCCCACCGAAGAGCGAGCCGGCGAGAACGCCGAAGCCGTCCTTCGTTCCCCACTCCGAGCCCTCTCCCCACCAGTTGTCAAAAAGGAGATCCCCCGCGCGCGCGTCGCCGGGCAGTCCGAGCGGGCCGCCGTAGTCGGTGAGAAGCGTGTCGTCGAGCACCGCGAGCACACAGAGCATGTGCCCCCCGACGATTCGATTCGGGTCGATCGCCGTGATGCGAGCGTCGTGGTTGTCCATGAAGCCCTCGTCGACCGTCATTCCGAAGATGACCGGCATGCGAGCGCAGAGCGCTTGCCGCACCCGCTCGACGCGAGCGAGCCCGACGTCGCCGACCACCGCCCAGTCGAGCCCTCGCTGCGAGTACGCTTGCGCATAGACGTTCGGCGGCGGCTCCTGATTGATGAGCACGGGGTCGTCGGTGTACGGGCAAGCGTCCCACGCGACGAAGCCCTGTGCCTCGAGAGCTCGGAGGCCCAGGCGAGGCTCGGTCCCCGTGTCTTCAAGCGGAGGCACAGTCTCCGGGTCCTGCCCCGCCCACTCCTCGCGCCGCCCGTCGTAGTAGAGGGGTCGCGGCGCCGGCAGAATCGCGGGCGCTGTGCTGTTGGCGCCCTGGCCGAGCTCGAGTCCGCGCGCCTCAGCGAACGCGACGCACGCCGAGGCGCGTCCCTGATCGATGCGTCGCCCCCGGAAGGGTAGAAGACTCGCGTGGTCGAGCGGCGGATGCTCGGGCATGGTGAGCCGCTTTCGCGCGAGCAACCGATGGGCCGGCCGGTCGACCGCGTGGTTGACGGTGTTCTTGCGCCAGCCGAAGCCCTTGCCATCGATCATCGGCGGACCTTCAGATGGAGCGCGATGGGGTCCGGCATCTTCGGCACCGTCGCGCCGTGAACGGCCACCGCGTACTTGCCGTCCTTCGTCACGACGCCCGAGTCGGTGAGGAGCTTCTCGAGATCCGCCCACGCTGAGCGAAAGTCAGCGAGCGCCCCGTCGACGTTCTCCTGCGTGATGTCGTCGAGCCCGTCGACCGTCTTGGCGGCGAGCGCGAGTGCCGAGCGGAGCTTATTCACCCCCGCGGTGATCTGCGCTTGTGCGGCGGGGTTCGGGTTCACGAGAAAGAACGCCTGCGCCACCGCCTCGATGACCGCGATCTCCGGCTCGGCTTGCGCAATGGCGAGCGCGATCTGCGCGAGGACACGCCCAAGACTCGCCGCGGCGGCTTGCGTGCAGCCGGGCAGACCAAGAGCGACAACGACAACCGTAACCTGGATCCATTTCATGGCGTTTCCCCCTTGGGCAAAGACGGCGGTTTGATCGAGATGGGAGGCGGGGGCTTGCTCGGCGGAAACATCGGCGCCGCTTTCTTCGCGCCCACCTCGCGCCCACCCCGAAGACTCTCGACGACGAGCTCGTGACCGCTGATCGGCAAGAGCCCCGCGGTGATGCCGCCCGCGAGCGCATCTACCCACGTGCCGCCGGCCGCAAGCTTATCGACGACGCCGCCGAGGACGCCGAGCCCAAGCGAGATCCACGGGCGCCACCGAGGCGCGACGAGGACGGGAAACCACTTGACCGCATCGTCCGACTTGGAGAAGCGGATCAAGAAGGCAATGACGAGCGAGACGAGCGGCACCCACGCGTGCCCCTGCACGAGTGCCAAGATCTGTCGGATGTCGTCGGCCGTCATGTGCCCCCATCTTTCTCACCCGCCCGCACGTCGGCGAGCTCGTCGCGCCAGCGCCCGATGCGTGTCTCGACCGTATCGAGCATGCGTTCGAGCGCGGTCCTCACCTCGACGTCGTGCGACGCAAGCTCGATGGCCCGCTCAAGCGTGATCGTCGCGTGGTGCAGAATCCCCGCCTCGTCGATGAGCGGCACCATGAGGTTACCGAACCTGTGCACTCGCTCGCCGGTCGCGCGCACCTCGGCCGCGAGCACCGAGATCTTCGCTGACAGTTCATCGATGCGTGGGGTAATGGTCGAGAGCTCGACCTTCGTCGACGCCTGGTTATGAGCGACATGTTCGAGCGTCGTTTGCAGCGTCGCCACCAGGTGGAGCACCTCTTCGAAGTCGGGCGGCGATGGCGTGGGCATCTTTTCACTTCACCCCGACAGGCCAGCCTCCGAGATGCGCGTAGAGGAGTCGGCTTGTCGCTTGCGATTCCGCCTTCGCATCGATCGCGACCTTCTCCACCTCGGGCAAGTGCGCCCGCAGGTATTCGAGATCCTTCTTCGCCTCGGCTTGCTGCCGCTCGATCTCGTCGACGTACCCGCGCGCCTTCCACGTTGTTCCGACGATGGACACAACGGCGGAGAGCGTCGCGCTGACGATCGCCTTGCCCCACGCGCGCCGATTGGCGCTCTTTTCCGTCGCGAGCGAGCCGATATCGGAGAGGGTGCCCATGATCTACGACGCCAGCGCAATCGGAATCGCGTGCTTATCGGAGAAATATTTGAAGACGGCGCGGCGTTCAGTGAGCGAGAAGACTTTGCCAGCGATGCGGACATCAGCCAACGACCCGCGCCATGGAGAATTGGGCGTAGCGCTGGCGTTGTTCATGAGCCGCAGCGAATTGATCGACGTCACGACATCCGGCACCGTGCCCAGATAGTTGCCGTTGATCCATGCGCTAACCGTCGTGTTCGAATACTCGACGATGGCAATGCCCGGACGTAGCAAGTTTCCGCGAAAGAATCCGGCGGTCGTTGACAACGATTGAAAGCATCCGTTGCCCACGAAGGTCGTGTAGGTGAAAATTCTTGTCCCGGTCCCTGCTTGGATTCGGTTGATGGTATTATGATTCGCAGCGGTCGTGTCTGTCATGCCCACGATGCAGTAAGTTGTTGCACTGGTGATCGGCGTGAATAGAGGCGTGTCTAGCGACGTCACCGTTGCGTTAGGTCCGTTCCACGTAGGGTTACCGTTAAAACTCGCGTTGGCTGCCGTGAAGAACGGCTGGTTGGCTGGCGTTGCCTGCAATGCGTGAATCAGCCGGGGGCTCGCGTCGACGGCCGTCGCGACCGTCGCCCTATACACATTATCCGTCGCATACGTTCCCGCCGCGAAGTTCAAAACTATCGCCGTGCCCGCGATGGCGTACGTCGCCGCAGTCGTTACTCCCGAGGCAAGCCACGTCGTGCCGTTGTCGAGCGAGACGCGAAAGACCGCAACGCCGAGCGCGCCGAGCGTCGTGATCTCGACACGGATGCCGTACGGCACGATGAGCGACCCAGTGAGCGTGACGGCGGGCGGCGTGGTGCCCGACGCGGTAAGCGTGTCGCCGAGAGTCGAGTTCTTCGGGTCGAGATTCCACAAATCAAAGAGCGCCTCGACGTTGAACGCTGAATCGTTGCCAGCCCACCGGCCAACGGCGGCGACCCGACCGGGCAGCACAAGACTCATCGGTAACTCACCGTCAAATCAGGCGTCCCCGTCGTCACGATCGTGAGCCCCGTCGAAAACGCGACGTTGTACGGCACCGGGATCGGGCCGTCCGAGATGAGCGTTGCGGGAAACGTGATCGTGCCGATCTTCGTTCCGCTCGCCGCCGTGTTGTCATAGATCGTAATGACGGCAGATGCGACAGGGGTGTTCACGATGATCGAATAGAGCTCGCCCGGGCCGGCCTTGACGACCGTCGTCGTCGCCGTCGTGATGTTCTGATAGGTGCCGCGCTGCTCGACCTTGGCAACGCCCGCAACGCCATCTTCGTATCCGGGCGCCTGCTGCTCTTGTGTCGGCACGGGGTTCGCCGACGAGCCGCCCAGCGCGTCACTCGCGAAGACGACGGACACGCTCCTATTCGCGGTCGTCTGCCCATTGCCACTCGGTAACGTTGCGTCCGGCATCCTCCACCCCCACGCGGGAATATACCCGCAAACCGACCTACGTGATAATCATCCCCTGCGGCCGTGGCTCGGGCGGCGCCGCCGAGCCGTCTTGCAGCAAAAGAAGGTCGTACGCCTTCGCGACCGACACACCCGCCGGGAGCGCGAGGAGCGTGAGCTCGTACGCCTTCGCGACCGACACACCCGCCGGGAGCGCGAGGAGCGTGAGCTCGTACGCCTTCGCGACTTCGAGCCCGGTGCCCGACACGGCAAAGATCGTGATGCCGAGCGCGTCGGAGCCGCTTGGCGTACCGAACGGATCGAGCGGCCCCGACGCGTACGAGCGCGAGAGCCGGCGCACATCCTGCCCGCTCGCCGCGACGGTATCGACGTTCAGCGCCGTGTCGGTGTGAAAGCCCCAAAAGTACGTGCCCGCCGTGAGCGTCTGCGACGAGGCGAAAGGAAGAAAGAGGAGCGGCTTCGCCGTGCCGACAACCTCGGTACCCGTAGCAACGAGCGTCGTCGGGTCGGGCGTCGCGTCGGCGTTGTAGATGAGCGCCTTCAGCTTCGCCGTGCTCGAGTAGGATGCCGAGCTCGAGCTGAAGGAAAGCATGAGGCCGTCGATCGTGATGGTGGCGGCGGTGACGACCCGAACGACGTGCTCGTTGTTCGCGCTACGGCTGGAGACGCTGGTGACGGTCGTGTAGCCGTAGTTCGTAAGCGCCATCGATCACACCGATCGCAAGGAGAGCTGAATCGCCGCCGCTTCGGCCGCCGTGTACCGCGCGCTCGTCGCGGGGTTCGTCTCCTCGACGAGCGACGCGGGAGTCCACCCGTTCGCGAGGGCTACGGTCGTCGGATAGTACGCCGTGCTGTTGGTCTTCTCGCCAAAGTCGAGCGACGAGGGTCCCGCGTCGAGTCCCTTCACCGCGAGGATGGTGCTCTTCCTCGCTCGCACAACCCACCCGCCGCTCGGCGCCGTCGGCAGCGCGGGGAACTTGCACTGAAAGACCTGCGCCGCGGTGCCGCTATAGATCGTGTCCGAGAGGTCCGCCGGCGTCTCGTCGATTGCCGTGTACGCGCCCGCCGTGAACGTGTTGGAGTCGCCCGCCGCGTTCGGCGCTCGCGTCTGAAGGCGCATCTGCCGCGTGTCCTCGGTGTGCACGATCGCTTCAGAGATCGCCGTGCCCGAGAACCGCACCCAATCGACATTGGCCGTAAGCGCCGTGAGGTCACCCGTCCACGTGACCACCTGCGTACCGTTCAAATACCCGGTCACAATCGCCGACGCGCCAAGCTTCACGTACAGATCAAGCGTGTACTTGGTATTCGTTGTGACGATCCCGCCCGACGACGTTGCGAGCACCGTTTCGGTCGTGCCGTCGAACTTGACGATTTGAATAACCTTCGGCGTCGCGGCGAGGTCGAACTTCAAGCCAATGCGGTCATTGGATTGCGCGCCGCCGCTCTTGCTCAACATGAGAATGCGGATAGCGCTTGATAAATTATGGTAAGTGGCCGAGTGGGCCCATAGCTCCGTTGCACTCGAGGCAAGCGGGGCCGACGCGTTGTCCGAAGTGGAGCTTCCGCTACCATCGAAAATAACCCCTCTCACGAAGGAAGCATCGGCGTACGTGCTCACCGTCGAAGTGCTGAACGTGTAGGCTCCCGTAATCGCGAAGTCCTCGAGCTCCGCTCCCATAAACAAAACGCCCATCACATCACCTCGTTCCTGAAAGGGTCGCGCTGATGTCCGCGCATGTTGCGTCCGCGGTCGCTTGGTTGGTCACCTTCAAAACATCTCCCGCCTGCGACGTGAAGCTCGCCGACATCGCAAACGTGAAGACGCCCGCGGTCGAGATCGTGATCGTGCCCGTCTGCTGCGGTGAGCCAGCGCGATAGAACGCGACCGCGAGAGACGTGCTCGCCGTGGGCGGTGTGCCCGTGTCGCCGAGCGAGCCCGTGAGACTCGAAGGAAACGTGACGCCGACGGGCAGCACGATCTTCGTGAGGAGCGCCGCGTTGGGCGGCTTGCCCGGATAGAAGAGCGGCACATAGAAGGGCGTGGTTCCGCCGCCTCCACCGCCGCTCGTCGGGAGGTTGGCTGTCGGCACCTTGCCTGTCGAGTCGAGTGGGCAATAGCCGCTGTTCGCGCCCTTGTTGACCGTGAGTTCGACGCCGCTTGGCATCGTGCCCGAGGGGACCTTGCCGCCCGAGTCGAGTCCGGCGTAGCCGTTTGGCTGACCCTTGGCGCTCGTGTCCTGCTTGCCCGTCTCGACCGCCGTCACCGCCGAGACGATCGCGGAGTTGTCCGCGTTCAGCTTCGAGACGTAGTCGGTATCACCTGTCGCGTAGGTCGAAAGCGGCGTCACACCATCACCCCCCGAGTTCTATCAATACACCAGCGCGAAAGATCGCCGTCACGCCAAGCGGCGCCACGCCGAATCCGCCCCCGAGCGTCATGAGTTCGCCAAGGGTGAGCGCTCGAGCCGAGAGCGTGAGATCGACCGGTGTACCCGTCGTGATCGTGAGGTTGCCGCCGAGGTCACCCCCCGCGCTGTCGTCCCAGCCGATCGCGACCGGCACCCGCACACGCCGCCCGGGCTTTCGCTTCGCAAAGCCGATGATCTCCCACGCCCCGCCAGGATTACGCGAGAGCGTCACCGCTTGCCCCGCGTCCGCGTAGACGAGGTCCCGATTGCCCATCGCGATCGGAACCGTCCGAAGTGGGTCGTCGTAGCCGGCGACCTTGACGTCACATGCCCAAGTGAGCGAAGCCCCGTCGGTCGCGAGGAGCGCCGGGCGCGTGAGTACCTCGCCCTCGATTGTGCGCACCTCGTCGCGAATCTTCGCGCTGGTCAAGTACGTGAGGATCGACTCGCTCATAGCCAGAACCCGTCACACTTGAGAATGGAGTCCGCTCCGCGCGAGAGGTCGCGCGAGTAGCCCGTCACGTAGAAGCGCCGCCCGAGCCGTGTGAGAATGTCGCCCCGCTCGATGCGGTAGTCGTCGGCGATCGAGAGCGTCGCCTTCGACGCCTCGCGCGACGCGTACACGAGTTCGTTGACCGCGAGAGCGGTCGCAATCGTCTCATTCGGAATGAGGTCGTTCTCTTTCTCTTCGAGCTTGGTTTGCCACTCCTCCGCGTCTTGGTCGTACGCCTCGACTTCGTTCATCGTGTGCACGTAGTCGTAGGGTGTGCCCCAAACTTCATACACGCCGTGTCCGACCTTGGTGATCGTGAAGAGAAGCAGCATGAGCGCCGCGTTGTGCACGAGATTGCCGACTTTGATGTCAGGGCCACCGAACGGCGGCGAGATGTCGGGCAATGCGGCAGAACCAACGAGCGCGCCAATCTCGACGTAGAGCGAGGCGATAAACCAAGTGAGGTCGGCGTCGGCGTGAAGCTGGCCGTGGTACTGGTCGATGGGCAGATAGGAGACGTCGGCGATCTTGCCGATCTGCCCCGCGTTGATCGAACTCTTCTCGACGAGGCGCGGAGACGCCGCGCGCTGCTTCCGGTCCTCGGAGAACCAGACGTCCACCGATTCGTGCTGCTTGAAGAAGCCGCACGTGATGGTCGTCTGCCCGAGCGATTGCTCCTGCTGCGCCACGTACGAGAGACTCGGGTCGAGCCACTTCACCCGGTAGGTGGTCATCGGGGGTCGCGACGTCGAGCTCGTCACATCGACGATCTGCTCGGCCGTCAATTCGATATCCCCCGGCCGGCGCACGTCGCGCGAGATCGACTTCAAGACGCCGCGCCCATCGACCCACGGCTCGCGTAGCCCTGGCGCGAGGACCAAGGTCAGCATGTCCCACGCGTTGAGGTCGACGAGCTGGGCGGTACCGTGCGCGAGCGTGACGCCGAGGTCGGGAATGTTCACCTCAGCATCGGTGAGTCCGATGCTCGCCGAGGCGATGGACCGCGCCATCGAGCCAAGCTCGACGCCCGCGGAGAACACGGGAGACATGCGGCGCACGTCTCGCCACCAGGGCATCGCGTCGCGCCGGCGCACGGTGAGCGTCACTTCGCGCCGCGTCTGCCCGGCTTGGCGCACCTCCCGGTCACCCGACACCGCATCGATGGGTCCTTGGAAGAGAAGCCCCGCTCCGACGCTGATCGCGACGGGGCGCCCGGGCTTCAGCCTGTTCGCCCCCGTAAACTCCGGCCCTTGGAAAGCGATCTTGACCGTCGCCTGCGAGTCGGTCTGACTCACCGACTGAACGTAAGCCGTTAAGTCGCGCGCTCCGCCCGCGGTGCCGGCGAGGAGGTCGGCAAGGGACCCCGTGCCGTAGTAGGTCACGGTGACCGACCCGCGGACACGCGTCGTATCGGCGGGCGGCGCGATGTCGCTACGCATCGCTGATGATCCGAAGCTCGAGCTCGACGGGGGAGGACGCGAAGCCGTAGCGGCGTAGCCGCTGGTCGATCGTGATCTCCTGCCCACCCGAGCGGACCCCCACGAGCGCGACGTTGTACGAGGCCGTCGTCGCGTAAGAGGGCGACCACACGACATAGGACGCGGCGGACGGGTCGGGCGGGTTCTGCCACATCGCGAGGAGCGCCAAAAGATGCGCAATCGGCCCGCCCGTCTGCCCATGCACCCACCGCTCGATCACCCGAGTGTCGCGTTTGAACCCCGGCCACAGCGTATCGACGCCCCCGCCGAGGGTCATCGCGTGCGACCAAATCGGCGCCACAATGACTCCGCCCAGTACGTTCACCGTCTCGGTCGGGGTCGCTGGATAGTCGTACGTGCCGAGCGTTGGGTGCACCAGCCTGCCGCCGGGATAGACCCCCGAGCCGTCCGGGAGTGGCGAGCCCGGTCCGCCCGTGGTCATGGGGGGCGCCGAGGCGGCAAGGACGACGGTCGACGTCGAGACACTGACCGGCGTCTGGTCGGCAACGGTCAGCGTCGAGCTCGCCGAAATGGTCACTGCTTCGCCCCCCGGGTCGTCATGTTACGCCGATTCCTCCCTGCTTACTGGCCTGCCCGTGATTCGGTGTCCCCGCTGAGTCGGTCACGACGACCGCGACGTTCCACGTTTGAATGCCGAGCGTGACCGTCGTCGAGAGGACCGGACCGGCTCCGCTCACCGACACCTCGACGTGAGCCAGGCTCCCCGTGTCGAAAGAAAAGACCGCCGTGTAGGGCGAGACGCCGTTCGAACCAATCGTCACCTGACAAGGGATCGGGGACGTGTGCGCATAGCTCGGCGGCGACGACTGCGTCACCGTCGCGGGCTGGTTCATCGTGAGTTGCAACGTGCGCCCCACGATCGCCGCGGGGTCCGTCTCCGCCGTATCCGCCGGCGTCGTATTCACGTCGACCGCGATCGACACGGAGAGCGAGCCCGGCGTTCCGCCGGTGAGCGAGAGAATCGCGTCGCCGTCTTGGTCGGTAACGCCCGACACGACGTCGAGCCCTGTCGCCGTCGAGCCGCGCGAGGCAAGCGCCTCGCCACCCTCCCCGTATGCGTGAGAGAAGACGTACACGCGCCGGCCGTGGCGCGGTGCTTGGCGAGGAACGGGCGCCGTCACGCCTGCCGCATCGGGCACGGGGTAGTAGCCCCAGATGCGGCACTTGCACGCGCCGTCGGCGGCGTCCTGGATGCCGCCCAAAAACAGCAGCCGCTTGTAGTACCGATCCCAGCCGTAAACGATGCCGCCGTAGCCGCCTACATAGTTTTGCCGCCGCGGGTTGCGAAAGGAGCCGTGCGAATTGCCCGCGTAATCGTAGACAGAAATCCAATCCGCCTTGTCGACAAGGTAGATGTACCCGTCGTGCGTGAGAACGACTCCGTTCGTCTCGTTCGGCGCGTAGATCGATGTGAGGTACGTGCGGGTCGAAAGCTCGTAGACTTCGATCTCGCCGACGTAATCGGTGCTCCACCGAACGAAGAAGCGGTCGCGTCCTCGATCGATGCTGAAATCCTGGATGTCGATCGGGTTATTGCCGTGCTTGTCGAGAAAGGAACTCACCGGGTACGGCGACGTCGTGCCGATTTCGGCGAGCGTCGCGGGATCGATCTGCATCGGGCCGCCGTGATACACGGTCGCGAGCGCGCCGAACCACCAGAGCGAGCCGTCGGCCCCCGCGATCATCTGCTGATAGTAGATGCCGCTCCCGAACGCCGTGTGGTCGACGCCGAGCAGCGCTCCGATCTGGCCATCGAAGCGCCACCGCACAGCATTCCAGCCGGGCCATGCAACCTGATTGGTCGTGCCGAGGAAGTGAATCGTCGTTGGGCCATTCACGTTCGCGTCGGGCGTGACGAAGATGACGCCGGGCTTGTAGGAACTCGCCATGGAGGCCAGTTGCTCTTGGTAGATGCGCGGCGAGGAGATGAGCTCGTCGTGGTAGTGGATGAGCGGCGGCGCCGCCGGCGATGGCCACATCGCATAAGTGAGCCTGTCTTGGGCTCGAAACGCGCGCCGAAGGGCCATCACTGCACCAAGGTTGCGGTGAGCGGGTCGGTTCCCGCGGTAAACGGCGCGTGATAGTTCGAGCGGGCAATGCCGGCCGCATCGGTCGCTGCCACCGCGGGGTCGAAGCTCCCCGAAGTCGCGGCAAACCCCACGTTACGCCCGGCGCATGGTTCACCATCGGCGCCCGTCACGGTCACCGAAGCCACCGGCACTTCGCCGCGCTTCACCGCTCCCGCAAACGTCGGCGCGGTGATGGCCGTGGCGACCGGCTCGTTCGCGTAGACGTAGAGATGGTCCTCGCTCGACTCGAAGCGGTGCACGATAAAGATGTCGTGCTTGACCGAATAGCCCATCGACTTGAAGCCGGCGCCGAGCTTGGTCCGATGGCCGGAGACTTCGATCATGGCGGTCGCGTCGTAGAGGCAAACGAAGCCCGTCGTCCGTGAGCCCGCCCACCATCGATGGTGCCCGCCGACTTGCCCGGCATAGGCGAGGTATTCGAGATCGGTCCCGCCCGGCAGACTCGCAAAGGTGAACTCCGTCGAGTCGCTTCCGCCCGCCAGTGGACATGCAAAGATCCTGTTGGTCCCGCCCGCGCGAATCATGCGCGTCTGCATGACGCCGAAGGCCGTGAGAACCGGCGACACCGTCCCAGAAGAGATTTCAGTCCGGCGCGCGCAAGAGGGTAGCTCGAGCTCTTGCCAGTAGCCGGCAAACCACACAACCGCGGGGCGAGGCGTGCCGACCGTCGGCGACCAGCCGAGCGCCCACGGCGTCGCCGCGCCCGGCCCCACTTGTCCACCGATGCGAATCGCCGCTCCATCGAGCTGCACGGCGTATAGCTGCGAAGGATGCGTGCCGCTCGACGACCGCACAACGAACCCGAGCCGGTCGATCCACACACCGAAGCTGTCCAAGACGAGCGACGAGTCGAGCGGGTCGATCGAGTGGACGGTCACCGGGCCAGCGACGAGACTACGCATAGACTTGGGCCCCCACGGTCAGCGTGCCGCCCGCTGTCGCGCCCGTGCCGTTCCACTTGGCGAGGGCCACACCCGCCCCGCTCGTCGCGTTAGCGAGCGGCGTGAGCGTCCCGCCGGCAGTGCCGCTCAGCGTCCACACGACGCCCGCCGCGGGCGGCGCCCCCTCGAGGAGAAAGAGCGCTCCGCCCCCGGCGCGGCAGAGCCCGAGCGGATAGACGCGCATCATCGATTCGCCGCCTCGTCGGCGAGAAAGCCTTCCCAGATATCGCGCACCGTTCGGTGCCCGTGGTCGGCGACCTCGAGGATGTGCCGCACGGTCTGCGACGACGAGGGTGTGCCGCCCCCGTTCGGGACGATGTTGCCCGACATCGCCGGGACGAACATCTCGGGGCCTTGCTCGCCGACCATGTACGCCTGCCCCATCTGCACCGGTCCGCCCCCGGCCTTCTTGTCGGTCGCGCCGATCGAGATGCCGAGACTGTTGAGCGCGTTCGTGCCCCATCCACCCTGCGGGCCGAGTCCGAGAATGCCGCCTAGAATGTCCTTCGCGATGGCCGCGGCGAGCATCTTTTCGAGCGCCGTGATGAACGAGTTGACCATGTTGTCGAGCCCATGGTCGAAGCTGTCGAAAAGATCCTTTTGAAAGCCCTCCGAGATGCTCTGGCTCATCTCCTTGGTGAAGTCGGTCATCTCGCCGCCTTCGGTAATGAACTTGTCCTTGGCGTGCTTCATCCCGAGTGCAAGGTCCTCTTGGGACAGCCCTTCTCCCAGGAGCTTGTTTAGTCGCTCCACCTCGTCGTTGTACTCCTCGAGTGCGGAGTGCCCCTTCTTGTGAATGGCAATCGCCGCCTCCTTCACTTCCGCGTCTTGGCGCTCGTACTCGGCAAGTTCCTTTTGCCGCGCATTGAACTTGTCGATCTCGGCCGCGCCCTTCTCAAGATCGTCGATGAAGACCTGCCGCGTCGCCGCGTCGAGCTTGCTCAGGTTCGCCGCCATCTCGGGGCTCGCGATCTTTTGAATCATCGCGGCGAGTTGCCCGTCGGCTTTCTTCGCGAGCGCCGCGTGCAAGTTGTCCACTTCGGCCGTCAATGCCTTGAACGCTCCCTGCGCTTCTTTGTTGCGCTCCGCCTCGGCCGTTGCCTGCGCCTCGGCCGTCGTCAGCTCCATGATCTTCTGCCGAAAGTAATTCGCCTTGTCACCGACGAGGGCGAGCGCCTTCGCGAGGTCGCCCGCTTCGAGCCGGTAGCGCATTTCGCCGACCGCGCCGAACTCGTAGCCGTTCTGAAGCTTCGCCATCTTCTCTTGGTGCTGCTCGACCATGTGCTCGAGCGTCTCGAAGGCGCGCTTCATCGCGCGCTCGGCCTCGCTCGACTCGGCCTGAAACTTCGGGTCGATCTTGAAAATGTCGACGCCCCATTTGTCCTCGTCGTTTTCCGGGGGCTTCCATAAGTCTTCGAGTCGCTTTTGATTCCTCTCCAAATCGCCTTCGATGTCTTTCATGCCCTGCTTCAGCGTGTTCTTTGCCTTCGTGAACTCGCCCGTTGCGGCCAAGATCCCCGCGGCGATCGTAGCCCCGACGGCATCGCGCCAGACTTCCAAGTCGGCGATCACTCCGATCACAACCGACCCAACGGACCTAAAAACAAGGACAAGGGCATCGACCACGAACTTGAACGCCTTACTAGCGTCGTCCGACTTCACGATCGCGTCGGCAAGTTCTTTGAACATCGGCGAGAGCTTCACCGCGATCTGCATGGAGAGCGACTCCATCGCGAGATGCATTCGCGTCAGGCTCTCTTGAAACTCGTTCGCCGCTTTCTTCGCATTCTCGTCGAGCTTGTAGCCGATGTTTTCTGCCTCCTTGGCGAACTCCGCCGACTTGCCGGTGAGCTTGTTCAACATCGGAATGAGCTCGGCGCCGCCCCGTCCGAAGATCGCAACGGCAATCGCGGTCTTCGTCGCGCCGTCTTCCATGCGGCTAAAGCGCTCGGCAACCTCGTTGAATACCTGGTTGACGTCGCGGAGCTTCCCCGCCGAGTCGCGAATCTCAACACCGATCGCCTTGAACGCACGCGTCGCGGTCGTCGAGTTGTCGCCTGCCTGACCCATGCTCTTCGACATGCGGATGAGGCCCGTTGCGAGCGTCTCGGTCCCGACCTGCGTCACTTGCGCCGCGTAGGAGAGCTCCGATAAGGCGCCGATCTCGACGCCTACCTGTTCGCTGAGACGAGACATCCGGTCGGCCGCTTCGCCGCCCGCCTTCGCGAACTCGAAGAGCTTCATCGCCGCCTCTTTGACGATTTCGAATTCGAAAGCTTCCTTGAACTCCTTGAGGATGCTGTTCGTCTCCTCGGCTTTCCCTTTCAACTGGTCGATTTGATTCTGGACCTTCGTGATCTCGGAGCGAAACTTCGCCGAGTCCACATCCATCCGAACGACGAGATCGGCGATGGTCGGCATGTCAGTTCACCACGATCGCGCCGGCGGACTTGAACGCTCGGACAAGGTCCCCGCCGAGCCCTTCGATCTCCGGCTCCTGCTCTCGGGGAGAGACGGGCATGAACTCGCTCGGCGACCAGAGGGACCGGTCTTCCTTGCGATACTGGGAAAAGTTGGCGACCGCGGCACACACGCGAGCCGTGCGCACGTCCTCGCCGAGCGGGCCAAATGGCTCGAGCAGGAAGTACGCTTCCCACTTGGCGAAGTCTTCAGACGTGATCTCGCGCAGCATCCGACACACGTCGACTCTTCCGAGTGCGAGCGCGAGACGATGCGCGAATCTTTGCCCCGGCCGCCCACTCATTCCCCCTTGGTTTGCTCCGCGCTCTTCTCCGAAAGCACGTTCAAATCGGCCGCCCTCTTGTAGAGGTCGAGAAGAATCCGCGGGTCCTTTCTCGAGAGCGCCGCGATGTCCTCGTCCGTGAAGAGGCGCTCGCCACTCTCGTCGCGAATCGACCGGACGAGCATCGCCCCCATCGAATGGTTTCGATTCGTGCCGTTCGCCTGAATGATCTCCTCGTACTCGAGCCGCTCTTCCGCGTTCATCGAGCCGAGACGGACAGAGCCGCCCCACTCGGCCACCTCGACATCGACGAACTTGCGATCGACTGCGGCGAGGATGGCTTCTTTATTGAGCGGCGCCATCACGGCACTGCCGCGGCGTAGACGATCGTCGGCGTCCCGGTCAGCCGGAGCGAGCACGTGAAGTCGAGCTTCGCGTTCACCCCGCCCTTGATTGAAAACGCCTTCACCAAGGCGGTGAACGAGATGCTCGTCGGCGTCGTCGGATGGTCGTTGAGCAGGAACTTGAAGTTCCTACGCACGCGATTGGTGAGGTCGGCGGCAAGCCCTTGCTGCATCGTGTCCGACGCAACGAAGTTGCCATCGAGGCTCATCTCCCCCGAGTCCATGATCCCCGCGATGTACTCCATCGCGTCCGAGTCGACGCTCGTCACGTCGATCTCTTTGGCCGTTCGCGAAGGACCGGTGAAGGTCGTGATCTCAGCGACCTTGGTAAAGACCTCCGTCGTCGCCCCGTCGCCCCGTTCGAATTGTACTTTCTGCCCACTCGTTGCTTTGCTCGGCATGGCTACTTATCTCCTCCCCAAATTGAGAATTGAAGCATAACGCGTTGGTACTGCGTGACCCCTTCCTCCGACACATCGCGCGTCGATTCGAGCGTAACCGACACGACGGCCGGAACGTCGTAGCCGCTCAAAGCTGCCTCGACCGCATCGGCCACCGCGTGCGAGAGGTCGTACTCGAACGAGTAGCAATCGATCTGCACGATCGAGTGGCGAAGAAACGAGGCTCCGTCGACCGTCGGCACCGGGTCGTTGGATACGACCGTGTACACGATCGCCGGCTGTGGCTGGAGCTCGGGCATGACCGACGGCGTAATGCGCGTGCCCACGAGCGCCACAACGGCTGAGTTCGCCGAGAGGATCGAGTAGATGCGCTCGCCGGTCCGCACCTGTCACCCCCCGGCCTTCGCCTTGCCCTGTTTGCGAATCGCCGCGAGGACCTTCTTCTCGAGGGCGGCGCGAAAGATCTCGACGACTTGGGTCACCTTCGTGCTCATGGCGGGACGCAAAAACGGATGCGCCGGGATGCCGCGCGACGGCACGCCGAACTCGACAAAGTGCCAGCGCCAGCCCGCGCCCTTCACCTTCACGTCGAGCGCCGGTCCCTGAAACCCTTCCTCGACGGGGATCTCGTCCTTCACCTTGGCGCGCATGGCGATGCCGGCCGAGGCCACAATGTCCCCGCTCTTTGGCTTGGTCGCCGTGAGGCGGAGCGTCTTGGCAAGAAGCCCAGTCTTCTTCGGCACGAGGCGCACCGCCTCGTCGAGCACCGGCTGCATCGCCGCACGCGCGGCGCTCGCAACGACCTTCTGCCCCGCAATGGCGCCGAGCCCCTCGAGCTTCTCGCGCAACTCTTCAAGCCCTTCGATCTTGAACTCGTTCGGCATGGCCCCACTTCACCCCCAGCTCGCTTGCACGCCAACGAGCTCCTCGGTGATGAGGATCATCTCGTACTCGATCCCGCGCGGCTGCTGGACCTCTTTGATGTCGAAGAGCCGCCCATCCCAGAGGATGCGCATGCTGGGCAGAACGCCGGTCAGGTAGCGGATGCGAAAGCGGGTCGGCACGCGTGCTTGACGCTGCGCCGCCGCAAGCACTTCGCCCCCACCGAGCAGCGGCTCCACCGAGGACCACACCGTTGCGAAGGTGGTCCAGTTCCAAGTGGGCTGTCCGCTCGCCGTCTGCGTCGTCGCGCGCGATTGGATCGTCACCCGATGGCGCAGGGCTCCGGACCGAATCGTCACGGCCACCTCACGAAGCGATAGGGCGAGAGAAGGTCCTCCACGCCGAAGGGAAGGCGCGTTGGGATCTGGCCAACGAGCACCTCTTCGCGGTTCTCGTAGAACGCGCCAACGAGGAGAAGCATCGCAAGCTTGATGGGGTCGGGGATGAGGTTCAGCGGATCGCCGTCGGCGGGCGCGTTGTCGGGCGGAGTCGATCCGCCCGGCGTCTTCACGCCATCCGTGTAGCCGCTCGTCGTCGTGATCTCGACCGTCGCGATCGAAAACTGTGTGATGGGCCAGAACTCCCCATACACCGGCTCGAGCCGAGCGTAGGCCGCTTGGATGTCGAGCTTGTAGAGGCTTGGGTCAATGACCGTGCGCGTGCCGCTGGTATCGATGTACGCGAGCTCGGTGACCGCCGTGAGCGGGGGCTTCGCAAGGTCGATGATCCCTCGGCGAAAGAGCCAAAAATAGACGTCGTCGGTATCGCCCCAGGTCGGGAACCGGTCGAGCGTGAGCTTCCACGTCTGCTTGCAAAAGCACTGGCGGGTGTACTGCTCCGCCCACGCGCGCGCGGCGCGGATAAGCGTCTTGACGTACGTGTCATCGGTAGTGAAGGACGACTCGAGTCGCAAGTGCTGCTTGGCCAGATCGAGGGACACCGGCTCCACCACCGGGCCGGTGATGAGCTTGGCTCCGCGAACCGATCGGTCATACAGGTACGAACTCAAAAGCGCCTCGCCTCCCACACTGCGAACGGGGGACCCGAAACTCGAAAGGGATAAGAGCCCCGAGTCCCCCGCCCAAAGATACTGGCTACGTCGTCGAGGGGTTCAGCCCCGTCTCATGCTTCGGCCCGACGCCGATGAGCGCCGCGGCAACGAGCACCGCGTCGCCGGCTCCCGTCGTGGTGACGGTCGCGCGAATGTAATAGAACGTGTTCTCGACATCGACGGGATCGAGGTCGAGAATCGCGCTCTTGTTGTCGTCGGTGTCGACATAGACCGCCGTCGCCGCTCCGTTGATGTTGAGCACCTTCGCGCCCGTACCCGACGAATCGGTCGCCTGCTGCGCGGAGATGGTGACGCCTGCCCCCGTCGCGATCGATCCGAAGAGAAGCGCAATGGCGTGCTTGTGCTCGTCGGATGTTTTCACCCATCCCGTCGACGCGGCCGAGGCCGTGAGCGATTGCGCCGGGATCGTGTCTTTGATGAGGATGACCGAGCTCGGTCTGACGTTTACGCTGATCATGTTGGCTTTTCTTTCTTTGCTTTGGAGTTTGTAGGGCCGACCCCGATTAGGCGTGCCGGTCGGCGAGGGTGACGCACGTCGAAAGGGTGTTCGTCCCGTGCGCGCGCTTGATGGGCGAGGTCCACCAGCACTGACCGCCGAGCCGCATGATGAAACGGAAGGCCGTCACGTCGTAGTCGAACCATAGGTGAATGGAGATGTCCGAGCGAAGCCCGCCCGCCTTGGCAACGGTGAGGTACTGCGAGAAGTCGACGAGGATGAGATCGCCCTCGTAGCCGAGTTGCTGGGCGACTTCGCTGGGGATGACGGGCCGGCCGAGAAGCGTGGCGTACGGCCCGACCGAGAGACCGCCGGGCGGCATGTACACCGGCACGACGGTGCCCGAGCCCGCGTTCGGAAACGCGAGCGCCATGAGTTGCGGCTCGACGTCTTGGTTGACGATCCAGATCGATCGGCGACGGCACGGCGCGTACATTCTCGCCCACATCTTGTTGATGTTGGCAAAGTTCACCGTGAGGTCAGTTTGCCCGGTCTCCTTGGCCACAGCGACCTTGGCCCCCGAGTTGAGAATCCCCTGCGGCTGCCCCTTACCCACGCCGTTCACGAGCGCGTCGTTGATCTTGAACGTCATCTTTTCGGGCGCCTTGCGACGCAGGTACGACGCGAGCGCGGTTGCGTCCTCGAGAAGCTCAGAGGTCACCGGAATGAGCGACGTCAGCTTGTTCAAGCGGATGGTCTCCGATTGGAGCTCCATTTTGCTTGCCTTGAGCTGAGCAGCCTCGTTTTCCCAGTACGCCTGGACACCGCCGGATGTTTGCCAAGCCGTCGTTTCGTCTTTCGGCACCGTGAGCTGATTCGAGCTCGAGACCTGCTGGTCGGTGTACTGAAGAAGGCTTTCTTCCCCCATCACCTTCGAGAGGATTTCGGTGCGCATGTCGGGCGGCACGGCAAAGCCGCCGTCTTCGCCCGTGCCCTCTTGCCCGTAGGTCGTCGGACCGGCCGACATGAGCCGGGGATCCGTCTGCCCACGAATGGAGTTCTTCACGGAGAGCGCGAACTCGCCGAGCGAACGAAAGCCGTAGCTCCCGGCGGAAGCGCCCGACGGCATGCCACCGGTCACTCGGGGCGCCGCACCATTGCCCGGTCGCGCTGCCGCTGCGGGCGGGGGCGCTGCTGCTACTGCGGGATCGTCGGCCGGCTGCGTGCGGCGTGGCCCGGGCGCCGAGATCTCCAGGTCGAGTGCGAGAAGCCGCTCCGACTGAGCAATCTCAGCCTTGGTCGCGTCGACAGCATTGAGAATCGCGTCAAATTCGCGGCTCTCCTCGTCCGTCATGGGCCGGTTGTCCGCGTCGGCGGTAGCCTTGATCGATTTGGCCCGGTCGACGAGCGCGCAAACCTTGTTGCGTAGCTCCTCGATCGCGACGACCGGATTGCGCGCATCCGCGTAAACGCAGATCGGCACCGCGGCCAGCACCGCGAGCAGTCTTGAAAGTTGATGGTGAAGTCTCATTTGTCTTTCCCCAATTCAGACGAAGCGCTGCCCCGTCATCGTGTCGTTGATTGCCCCACGCGCTCCGGCTGGCCTTCGCGCTTCGCACCGGGGCTAGCCCCGGCTCGAACTCTCATCGCATACGCCTCGGCCGCTGCGAGCCGCGCGTCACTCGGCGAGCTCGGCGGGCGGTACTTCGCGGGCGGGTGCTTGTACGCGGCAATGACGTCCGCGTACGCGGCGGCAACGTCTTGCCCAGTCGACTTCTCTTCCTCGGTGACCTCGTCGGTGAAGCCGCGCTCTTTCGCCTCGGCCGCGGTCATCCACGTTTCATCGGCAAGCCACTGCGAGATGTCGTCGGCCTTCGCGCCGGTCCTCTTCGCGTAGATGTCGATCATCGTGCCGCGGATCTTGTCGAGCACGTCGGCGGTCGCGCGCATGTCCTTGGCCGGCCCCATCGCGAAGCCCCACGGCTCGTGGATCATCCACATGCCGTTACTCGCCGTCGTGATCGTGTCGCCGACCATCGCAACGAAGGACGCAGCGCTGGCAGCAATGCCGTCGATGTAGACGTTCTTCGTCGCATCGAACCGCTCGAGCACACTCATGATCGCGACTGCTTCGAACACCTCGCCACCGGGCGAATTGATGTAGATGTTGAGCGTCTTGGTGGCGGAGCCCATCTCGTCGAGCGCCTTGACGATGTCCTTCGCGTGGATGCCGTCCCAGTAGCCGCCGATGACGTCGTAGAGATAAAGCTCGCCGGTCTTTTCTTTCGCGTTCGCGCGAGCGAAGAACCTCCCCCCAGCTGCCGCGCGCGGTCGCGATGGATTGGGCGCGGCCGGCTCAAGCGCCGCGGGCACGAGGTCGGTGGGGAAGGGAAAGGTCCCATTGGATCGCTTGAGTCTCATGCGGCTCGCTCCGTCGTTGTCGCCGGCAGAATGCGAATAGCGAGCCGCGCGGCGACAGTCCGCGGGTCGGCGCCGTTGTCGATTTCGTCGAGCGCGAGAAGGATGGGCGCGTCGAGCTCGAGGACTTGCCCCGTGATGCGGCGGCAAAGCTCGACGGTGGCCGTGCTCTCGGCGAGGATCTGCGGGCGAAGGGCCACGCGCTCGCTCGCAAGGTTCGACTCGACTTTCTCGGGCGCTTGGCGCCGCTCGAGATCGGCGCGGCGATTGGCAAGACGCCGCTCGTAGCGCGCGAACGTCGAGGCAAAGTTCAGGGCGACCGCTTCACGAAGTGCCGCGGCGCTTTTGCTTTTCTCTTCAATGTCGCCGCGCTCTTCGTTCGGGTCGGTCTCGCCGATGTCTTCCTCGGGGTCGACCGGTGCCGTGTCGTCCGCCTCGGGGCTGTCAGCGAGCTTTTGCGCGGCTTCAAGTGCAAGCTCCGCGTTCTCTTCGGCGATGAGAATCTGTTTAATCGTTTGGAAGTTGAGCGGGACGATGCGCACGTCGCCCTCGTCGCCGATGGGATTGTCGCCTTCTTTTTCGAGGATCTGGTTGATGGTAAACGCCCCAGCCTCGCGCATGATCTTGTAGTACTCGGCGCGGCTTTTCGCGTCCCCGTACGTAAGCCACGCCATGTCGAGCTTGGTGCGTCTCGCGAGTCCGCGAGCGGGGAAGAGCTTGAAGTCGATTTCCTGCTCGAGCCGCATGGCCCACGGCGTGAGACCATCGCGTACCCACTCGAGCCCGAGGTGCTCGATGTTGTTGAACGTCGCGCGGGTCAAGTGCTGCACCTTGTGCGGCGGCACCTTGTACCAGCGGCAGATCTCTTCCAATTGAAACTGCCGCGACTCGATGAGTTGCGCCTTCTCGGCGTTGGAGTCGACCGCGTGATACTTCGCGCCGTTCTCCATGATGATCGCCTTGTGCGCCTTGTCCGGTCCCTTGTGCTGGTCCTCCCAGCTCTTTTGCATTTGCGTGTGGGCTTCCGGACCGAGCACCCTGGGATATTCAATCCAGCCGCCGATGACCGTGTTGTTGCCGAAGTAGGTGCTTGCAAACCGCTCGTGCGCCGCGGCGAGTGCGATGCTCTTGGCCATCCTCGCGACGAGGTTGTCTCCCATGAGCCCGTGAATCCCCGGACCGTGGAAGTGGAGCACATCGCTCGCCGGCAGCGTCGTGAACGAGCCGTCCGGGTTCGCGTAGTCGTACACGAGCGTGTAGCCCTGGGCCTTGTCGAGCCGGCGAGGCGTCACGCGGTCAGGGATGAGAGGCCAGATCGCCGAAGGACGGTTCGCGAGGTCGCGCACGATCTCGGCGTACCCGTTACCGTACGTCAAACACATGAAGAGAATCGCCTCGCGAAAGGCGATGGCCGTCATGTCGGGATTGGGCCGCACGTTGAGCAGGTAGCTCGCGGGGTCCTCGGGAAGCACCTTCCTTCGCCCGCGGTCGTCGCGCGTGAGCACCAGCCACGCGCACGAGGCGAGCGCCGAGCTGATCGCATCGACGCACGCCCAGACGCCGGCGATCTGGAGCGCCGTGTCCATCGTGACGTGGATGCCGGCCGGCATGAGCGGCACCGGCAAGAATTGCATCACACGATAGGGATCGTCGGGCACGCTCCGAAGGGCGGCCCGCATGGAGCGGGCGAAGTCACGAAGGATCGGCACGACGCTCGCCCGCTGTCTCGCTCGGCGCCCACGCAAACGCGAACATGATAGCTCCGGCCAGGAGGAGACAGCCGAGCACAATAAGCGCCCATCCCCACCCGAAGACGCGCCAAGTACCGGTCGAAAGGGCAGCGATGCCGAGCCCGGCGAGCACATCGATCTTGTCGAATGCACTCGTCTTGACGCGGACCGTCATCGTCAACGGCATCGTCGCCATCCCCCCCGCTCGCCCTCCCCCTACGCCGATAGTGTCAAAAAACCCCGCCCCTCACTATAGGGATCTGGCTCCGATTCGTACACTACTGCCCGGCCGAGCGCCATGATGAGCGCCACGGCCGCATCGATCTTGAGTTCGGCGCGCACCTTGCGCGGGTAGATATTGTCCTTCGCGTCCGTGTGGCAAACGACGTTCGAGATCTGCCAATTGAGGCAAGGATCCCCTGTGTGGTGAAAGCGCCCATCGAGCACGAGCGCTTCGAGCTCCTTCATCGGAGGGGAGATGTTGGGAACCGTCATTCGAAACTCGACCATGGGGAGCTCGAGCTTCAGACATTCGGAAACGAGCTTTCGGGCCTGGTAGGGGTCGAAGGGGATCTCGCGGATCTCGAACCTGCCGCGGTCGGCCTCGAGATCGTCGCGCACCGCATCGAGGTCGAGCGCCTTACCCGGTGTCGTCTTCAAAAGCCCCATCTTCGCCCAGCCCTGATACGAGGCGTTTCGGCCGGCGTCGATCGCTTCCTCGGGAAGGTAGTGCACCGTGAACGCGTACCAGTGCCGCTCGAGCTCGCCGGCGGCGCGCTTGCCCTCGTTCCTGTGGGGGAGGTCTTTCCAGAAGAGAAGCGCCCGGGCGCAAATGTCGATCGTGTTGGCCAGGTCCAGCGCTTCGAAGCACGGCTCACCCAAGAAGTCATCGAGCCGCATCGTTGTGTCGCCGCACGCGTTCCACGCCACCATGTTCATCCATGCGTGGTGCGCGTTGCACCACACATTCAAGTGCTTGGTCTTGAAATTGTTCTGCGCGCTCGCGACGGCCTTGGCCTTTTGCGCAAGTTGCTCGACCACCTCGGGCTGCACGGACACGCCCCAATTCGGATTGGCTTTCAGCCACGTGCGAGGATCGACCCAATCGTCCGAATCATCGAGCGTGTAGATGACCGCGAACTGCGCATCATCCGTCTCGCGCCCCTCGAGTACCTGTTGGCAATATGATCGGATCTCGTAGCAAATCCCGCTCGTATCGGTGCCCGCCGTCGTGATGACGACGAGGAGCGAGTTGTCCCGCTTGCCGGTGCCCGTCTCCACGACGTCATACGTCTCACGCGTCTTGTGCGCGTGAAGCTCATCGATGCATGCAAAGTGGATGTTCAGCCCGTCTTGCGTCTTGCTGTCGCGGCTCAAAGGGAAGGCGAGCCCGCCGCTCTTTCGGTGGAGCAGCCGGTGCGTCGTGTCGCGAAAGCCGAGCCGCCCGCGAAGGTCGGGCCGCTTTCGGAGCATCGCTTGCGCCACGCCGAACACGATCGCCGCTTGCTCATGCTTGGTCGCCGCGGAGACGCACTCCGCCCCCTGCTCGCCCTCGAGCATCGAGTAGAGAAGTAGCCCAGCGAGAAGCGTGCTCTTCGCGTTGCCGCGGGCGACCTCGATGTATGCGCGGCGAAAGCGCCGCTTGCCCGCGCGCTCACCGACCTTCGCCACCCACCCGTAGAGCGTCGTCACCACGAAGCACTGCCACGGCTCGAGCACGAGGAGCTCGCCCTTGTTGGCCTTCGGCCCCTTCACGTGCGGCAAGAGCTCGAGAAAGCGGCAGACCTTGCCGGCGAGCGCGACGTCGAAGCGAAAGGGATACGCGGGATCGTTGGCCCACGTCTCGAGGTCGCCGAGTTGGCGGCGGCACGCGGCGACGGTGAGCACGCACGCCTCGACGTCGCCGGCGGTGACGGCGCGCGCGTACTCGATCGCCCTGACCACATGCGGGTCGTCGATCTCGACGTACCCGGGCGCGTCGCCCTCATTCATTCAAACTCTTCGACGCCCTTCTTATCGCCCGGCCTCACTTGCTCGAGCTCGGACACGCGCGAGCGGTCGGCAGGGGTCAAGCCGAAGCGACTGAATTGGTAGAGGAGGATCTTCGAGTGCGTCGCGATGATGAGGAGCTCGGGCCTCGGCTTCACGCGCGCGACGGTCGCGCCCCACTCGATGTATAGAAGCGGCCCCACGTCGGGAAGCTTCTTTCGCTTCTTCTTCGGCGGCACGTCGACGACCATCGGCTTTCGAAGCGAGTCTTCGGCTGTCGCGCAGAGGACCCACGATTTCACCATGAGTTCGAATGCCGCGAGGTCGCCGGCGGTGGAGATCCGCATCGGGTCGACCAGCTTTGCGAACCAGTGCCACGCGGTGATTTGCTCTTTGGTCATCCCGGGCGGCGGAGCGGAGATGTTGATCGGATCAGGGCGCGGCTCGGCGGGGTTACTCTGATCCGCACGCGCCGTGCCCTGCTGCTCTTTCACGAGTGAGGGCTTTCGCGGGTTGCCCTTTCCGATCGCTACGACTGCCGCTCCCCCCCCCATTTGCGTCGCTCCTTTACCCGTGAAGATTGGCACGGCGGGAGCGTGGTCGGCAAATCACCCGCACCATGCGGGTCATGGAGTGACCACGTCGACGCTTTCCTTCGCGCATTGCAAGAATGGACCCTTCTATCCCAAACACACTACGTGACCACGTCGACGCTTTCCTTCGCGCATTGCAAGCCTCCCGGCAGCCAGTGCAGCTCGCTCAATCGCATCGTTGTGACCACGTCGACGCTTTCCTTCGCGCATTGCAAGCAAGTCATGTTCGTTTGCTTCCTTAGACCGAGATCTTTGCGTGACCACGTCGACGCTTTCCTTCGCGCATTGCAAGGGCTCACGCCGACCCACCTGAGGTTTCGCTGGCTTGCGAAGCGGTTTGCGAGCGGTCCCCGTCCGGCCCATCCGGCGGGCTTGCAAACACGCAACTTTCTTGGGAATCGATCGGCTCGTGACCTCCGTCGCTCGCAGTGGCAGAAGGAACGCGTAAACGTGCCCCGGGTTCTCCCGGGGGTCGGGTTGGGTCGCGGATCACCGCGCCCGTTTCAGCCTCTTGCGAGGCTGCCCCATTGCCGGAGCCGTGGGGGCTTGTCGCAACCCCATCCGGGCCCGTTGGCGCCGACTGCTCGCCCCCGGGTTTGCCGGTTCTCTCGGCCATTGTGCCGCGCTTGCGCGCGGTTTTGCGACGATCTGCCCGATCGCCGCCCACGGGACCGCCCGAAGGCGGCCGGTAGTCTCGTAGGACCTTCGAGGAGTTGGCCTCGCGGTCCTCCTGATGCCCGCACGAGGGGCATCGAAAAAGCGGGTATCCAGGGTCCGTATCGCGGACCGACCCGCACACCGAACAGGTTTTGGTCGATTCGATCTCGGCGGGGGCCTCGACAAATGCGCCGCCGGCCCACTGCTGCTTATACTCGACCTTGCGCCTTAGCTCGTACCAGCCGACTTTGCTCACCATCGGCGCAATGACGTTGCGTGCGCGGGCGGCCTCGCCGGTTTTACCGGCCTTGCCGATCATGCCCCTGACATTGGGCTCGCGCATCACGACGACGGCGGCGCCCGAGTCGACGACGCGGCGAGAGGCGTAGTGTAAAAGCTCGTCGCGCGTCTCGGCGATCTCGGAATGGAGCCGCTGCACGTGGTGCTTGGCCTCCACCCAGCCGGCGCTTTGCTTCTTCGCGCCTTGCCGAAAACGGCGCGACATTCGACGAAGCCAAAGAGCCAAGCGCCGCTCGCCGCTCTTGGTTTTATCGAGATCGCGAAGAGCGCCGATGCGCTTGCCGTCGCTCGTCACCGCGAGACTTCTCACGCCGACCTCGACTCCTAGGCGTTTTTCGGCCATGCGCTTTCGTCGCGGGGCGGGCGCGGGCACCTCGGCTCTCACGGCGGCGTACCAAAGGCCGAGATGTTCCGAGATCCCGACACCGCAGAGTTTAGCGCCGGCCGGCAGAAAGCCGTTCTGTCGTTTGTGGACGTGCACCGAGCCCAGCACGGGCAAGACGATCGCGTCCGCGTGCCGGCCCGTCGTCTCATCGGCCCGGACGAACCGCGCGATCTTGATGGCGTCGCCTTGGTCCATGTGAAACGACTTGCGGCGGTGGCGCGAACGAAAGCGCGGCTCGCCGGCTTCGCGGCCGACAGCGCCTTCTTTTAACCGACGAAAAAAATGCTCGTAGGCGGCCCCGACGTCCCCCACCGCCTCGCGCACGACCAGCGCCGGCACATCGGTCATCCACGGAAATTGCTCGCGCTTGATCGCGGTCAAGCGCTTGTGGATCGCGAAGCCGTTCGGCTTCGGATTGTCGCCACCCTGCCATCTCGGATCTTCGGCGAGCGGGCTTTGCCAGCGCGCGAGTAGCCGCAGAGCGCGAGCGGGCGCTTTCTCGGCGAGCTTGTAAGCGCGGTACTGGCGGCGCCACTCGGCAAGCGCCCAATTGAAAGCGGCTCGCGCGACGCCCACGCATCGCGCGAGCTCTCGGCGCTGCTCGGCCGTCGGCTCGAGTCGCACGCGATAGGCGCGGCGAATCATGCCGGACTCGAGCGGGGCAGCGCGCTTCATGGCTCGACCCTTGTAACGAAGGCGATCTTGAACCACTGCCACGCCCTGAAGCGAAACTTCTCCATCATCACCGAACTCATATTCAGTCGTCCTCTTCGTGCTCGCACTCGAGCGACTCGAGACTGAAAGTGACTTGCCGATCGCCGATCGGAGTCTCCAGTGTGGCGAGGACCGCCGTCACGTAATTGTGCTCGCCGTCGTGTGGACACGCGTCGAGGCGCACAATGCGCGAGACGTCCCACTTGCCGAGCGCGGTCGGCAGCGTCTCATTCGCAGCACGGCACGCAGCCTCGACACGATCGCGCAGCGCGAAAGCTTCGAGCGACGGCGCGGCGCGATCCTTTGGCTCCTTCCACGTCTTGTTGTCGATCGCGATATGCGGGGAATCGACGCGAGCGGCGAATTCCTCGGCGAGGCGGTCGAGCACCTGCTGCTCGACGGGGTAGCCGTCTTTCGCCGCGCGTGCGAAGTCGTCGTAGCGAGCGGCGATCTCGCGAAGCGCCGAGCGAGCCGCCTCCTTGATCTGCGCCTCGCGCACCTTCTCCGCTGCTGCGCGCTCCGCCTCCTCACGCTTGGCTTGCTCGTGCTGCGCCAATCGGTCGCGGAAGAGGGTTGACTTTTCGACTTCTCCGCGGCGCGCGCGCACACGATCGTCACCCTCGATACTGCTTGCACCGAGCGGCATGTAGTCGACTTCCCGAGGATAGCTGTCCACAAAGAGCTCGCTGTAACGCTCAACGAGCCACGCTTCGAATGGCGCGGCGAGGACAGCAGCGATGATCTCCTCACGGCGCCCGCGGTTTTGCGCAGCGCTTTCCTCCGCTTTGGCAGCATACGCCTCGAGCGCCGCGAGCACGTGCGCCGAGTCGGGCACGTCGACGTGGAGCGCCTTGTCGTAATTTCTGACAAGCCACTTGCGCGCGAGCGAGGACATGCGAGTCACGTCGTCGTCGGTGAGCGTGTAATCGGTGAATCCGGACGCCGCGCGCCCGTGCGACAACGCGGCCTCGGTCGATACGTAGAGACTGACTTTGATGGGATCCATTTGGACCTTTCGCCGAGCGCCTTGCTCAGCATTTCGATCGGCGTGCACGGTGCTCGCCGCGCATGCGCCCTCTTCCGGAAAACTGCGGGCGGTCACCCTGTGACCACCGTCGACCGAGCACCTTGCTCAGTCACTGGCGATGATGCCCATCGCGCGAGTTTGCGTCAAGAAAGCTCACGCGTTCAGCGTTGCTTGGTCCGGTCAAGCACAATCGCTCCTCATTTGCGATTGAAAAACAATAAGAGGCCCACGATTTGCTCCACCAAAAGACTCAGCCGTTGCCGCCGGGAGTCTCTCCGGCGAGGACGAGCTCGCCGAGGTGGATACAGCCCGGCCCCCCCAAGCAGACCCCGCGGACCAGCATCATTACAGTCTGACCGGAATCGGGTCCTTCGAAACTAGCATCGGCCTTTTTTGACTGGGGCGCCGGTCCC
>WNGE01001925.1_pt1 | contig 52402 bp, 46 predicted proteins | sample 5400651 | NCBI WGS metagenome assembly WNGE01 (sample SAMN13153370, study PRJNA577476) | soil metagenome | isolation source: 60 cm soil or saprolite under grassland replicate 2 | place: USA:California | collected 2016-06-15 | reverse complement strand
GGAACGGTCATTACTGCTCTGTTGATATTTGGCCGGGCGTTGGGTTACTCGGTGCGCGATGACGTGCTTGCCTTCGCGCTCTTCCCGTTCGTGTTGTGGGCGGCAATCCGGTTTCGCTTGATTGGCTCCTCGCTGGCCTGCCTGCTTATCGCAATGATCGCGGTCTGGGGAACCGGCCATGGCAAGGGTCCATTCGTGAGCCACACGCCGGTTCACAACGCGGTGCTGTTGCAGTTTTTTCTTGTGGTGCTATCCGTTACGGGACTTGTTCTCTCTGCAGTGATCAGCGAACGCACGCGCGCCGAGTTTGCGTTGCGGAGTCTTTCCGGGCGCCTCATGCGCATCCAGGATGATGAGCGCAGGCGATTGGCGCGCGAACTACACGACAGCAGCGGCCAGCACCTGGTTGCACTGCAGATGAATCTTTCCGCATTGAGCAAGCATGTTTCGCACGCGGACCCTGAGAGTTCGAGCCTGCTTCGCGACTGCCAGCAGATCTTGAATCGCGTGGTAAAGGAGATCCGCACACTTTCCTACCTGCTGCATCCGCCGCTTCTCGACGAAGCTGGACTGAATTCCGCTCTGCAGTGGTATGTGGATGGTCTGGCGCAGCGCAGCGCGCTGAAAATCGAGTTGCACTTGGCGGAAGATCTGGGGCGGCTCTCGCAAGAACTCGAGACCGCCATCTTTCGCATCGTGCAGGAATGCCTTACCAACATACATCGGCACGCGAGTAGTCTCACCGCGCGAATTTCCCTGGTCGCGAGTGGGGACCAAATAGTTTTGACTGTCCGCGACGAAGGCACAGGAATGCGGCCTGAGCTTCTGGGCGATCCGGCGGCAAATCCTTCCAGCTTCGGCGTAGGAATTCGAGGAATTTCGGAGCGTGTACGCGAGTTGGGCGGCCGCATCCGGATCAAAAATGCGATGCCTGGCACGATCGTGAAAGTGGTGCTACCACTTCACCGCCGCGAACCGGTGCCGGCGATAGATCCCCCGAAAAGCGAGAATGTGCGGGGGCAAGGGGCTTGATTAGATCTGATTCAGCACGTGGCCTCGCATGATTCATTTGATCCCAACCCGCAAAAAGATCACGGCACCGACCGGGTGAAAGCCATATTCTGGCTTCAAGATACTCGGCACTCCGTACCACATTAACTGCCCGCCCACTGCAGTCGAAAAATGCTGCAGGTGCCCCAACTCGCGATCGTATCCAATCGTGTAGCCCTGGACTCGCGTGAAGTAACGCTCGCTGAAGGTCGGAGGCAAGGGATTCTCTCCCAGCGGAAGCTCATTCGTGCGGTCAGCATTTTCAATTCGGGTCCAAGCACGATGGCGGCCGTGAAACCTGAGCGTCGATTCCAGCAGATAAGAATTCCCCACATTGCCATCCTGCAAACTCTGGTTGCGTCCCCAGAGAATCATTGAGGCCCAGTTTCCGTCATGCATTGGGCGGTTGTACATCAGCGATGCTGTCATACGGCGAAGGTCTTCATTCGGAAAGAGCGCCTCGGGGCTATGAAGCTGCGCCACTGAATACTGAAGGCTCCAATTCTGCCCTGGATTGACGGTTACGCGAGTTGACCAGGAGTCAATCTTGCCGGAATCAATGTCCCAGCGATACTCGTCAGGTTCACGACCGTGGAAGCCTGAGGCTTCTAGCCTGAAACTTCGATGAGTGATTCCAAACGTGATCACCTCGTTGGCGATGTGGGTCGAGTCCTGAAAATGATGACCCAGTGGTGCCAGGGGATCTTCCGAAGCGGATGCTCTGTGCGGGAAAGCCGGAGGCCCAAAGGCGGGGTCCCCGACCGGCGCAGCGTAGAACGATAGCGCCGTATGTTCCCCGAGCTTGTAGTCGTAGAGGGCGGCCAACTCCATAAAGAAATCGTGCGGATGTTGCCCGTCAACAATTGGCCGCCCGTAGGCAATCTCTCCTTGTTGAAACAATTCCGGGTAGCGGCGGTGCGATATTGTCGCAGGCTCGAGGCTCAGCATGGTGCGCAAGGTCAACGTCCCCTTGCCGAACTCCCTCTGCGCCATAGGCATGAACCAGTTCGCAGAGAAGAATTTGTCAGCGCCACGCGGCCCAGTTTGCTGGACCTCATTCACGAAGACCACGCCGTGGAACATCAACGTCCACTTGCCTTCTTTATGCATCAGCATTTCGAATGGCGTGGAGTTCGGCTCCGCGTCTGTTCCCGATGTCGCGTGCTGTTGCATTGCTGCAATCAGAGAATGAGGTTGCATGTTCATATTGTCCGGCGTCATGCCGCTCATTCCCGGCATGTCCATGTCGTGATGTGAATCCTGAGTGCTGGAGTCTTGCGCGAAGCATGAGGCCCGCAAGAGAACCGCGATAATTAGAAAAATAGATAGCAGAGAGACGGCGAAATTCCGCATAGACCACTCCTCGGCATTTGGACGAACTGGTGTTCAGGTTCCCGTGATCCTCCAATGTGGAGAGCTCACAGCCGTGGTGTTTGGGAATTTCTTTCTAGAGGACTCTGCACGAGAATTGCAGCCTGATGTCCCACTTCGCAACATGTGTGAGTAACCGGACTACGCGAAGGAAGGCGGCCGCCATGCTCATGGCATCGGGCTGGCGCTGACGTCTGAGACGATCCTGGCGATGCCACGCCGTAGAGCGGCATCACCGCGCAAAGAAGCACGACGGCAACAATTTTGTTCGTCATCGGTTAAAACATCTGATGCATGAAAGGGTATCAGGAGATCAAACTGAATAGTAATCCGCGTTGTGAGCGGAACTTCACTCCGGGCATTTGTATCCCTGAGTACGAGAGTCTCTACAATAATTGGGTGCTGCTCGGCGACAGCCTCAAATCCGCGATAAGTCGGCTGACCGCCGCTCACGTCCCTTCCCCACGTATGAATGCCGAAGTGCTGCTGATGTTTGCGCTCGGGTGCGATCGCGCTTATCTCTACGGACATCCTGAGCGCGAATTGACCGCGGAAGAGCAATCGCGATTCGAACGTGCTCTAGCGCAGCGCTCGACAGGTATCCCTGCGCAGTACATCACTGGACATCAGGAATTTTGGGGGATAGATCTGCTCGTGTCCCCGGCGGTGCTGATTCCCAGGCCCGAGACGGAGCATGTGATTGAGGCTGTGTTGCAACGTGTAGGTCGGATATTCTTGTCCGACTCCCCGCGAATCATTGATGTCGGAACTGGTTCCGGCTGTATCGCTCTGGCGCTGGCTAAAGCCTTGCCCGCGGCGGAGGTTCATGCAACGGACATTTCTGGGAAAGCACTAGAAATCGCTCGCGCCAATGCTGCTCGACATCAGCTTGAGGACCGCGTCCAGTTTCACGAGACCGATCTGCTCGCCGGATTAGAAAAAGGAGTGTTCGATTTCGTGGTTTCGAATCCGCCTTACGTTGGCGAGTCGGAGAAAGACTCAGTGCAGCTCGAGGTGCGGAAGTTTGAGCCGCGCAATGCCGTATTTGCCGGGCCAGCCGGCACTGAGGTGATCGAACGATTGATCCCCCAGGCCCGGGAAGTGCTTAAGCCCGGCGGATGGCTGGTCATGGAGATCAGTGGGACGATTGCTGAGAGAGTGCGGGGAATGGTGTCAGATTGGACCGAGGTTCAAATTACCAACGACTTGCAGGGAATTCCGCGGGTCGCGGCGGCGCATAAACCCTGAAGTTAAAACTCCCACCGTCTAGCTAAGTGCGCGAGAAGCCTGCATGCGAGAGTGGTGATGACAGCTGGCAAGGTCTTCTCGCCACTTTCCGGTGGAGTTCGGAAAACTAAGACTGGGGGTAGTAGCGCTCCCTCATGCAAACAAAAATTCCTTCGTCCTCAACTCCTTGATCCTGTCCCTCAGCTTTGCCGCTCGCTCGAATTCAAATTTCTTTGCCGTTTCTCGCATCTCGATTTCGAGTTTCGCGATAAACGCATCCAGATCTCCCTGACTCTTGAAATCCGGAACGCCGTCTGCCTCCACGCTCGCCAGGTCCGCATAGTCCGCTTCCACGATACGCGGGATCGCGCGTCGCCGATTAGTTTCGTCCATGGCTTTCTTCATCGAATCCGTCATGCGGTCCGCATACAGCACGGCACGTCCATTCAGATTGCGTGCGCAGCGACCGACGGTCTGAATCAATGACCCACTCGATCGCAAGAAACCTTCCTTGTCCGCATCGAGCACCGCGACCAAAGACACTTCCGGCAGATCCAATCCTTCACGAAGTAAATTGATCCCGATCAGCACATCAAACTCGCCCTTGCGTAGATCGCGAAGAATCTTCACCCGCTCCAGCACCTCGATTTCCGAGTGCAGGTAACGGCACTTCACGCCAACCTCGCTGTAATACTCCGCCAGGTCTTCCGCCATGCGTTTCGTCAACGTCGTAACCAGGACCCGCTCGTCACGCGATACCCGATCGCGAATCTCGTGCAATAGATCGTCAATCTGACCCTTCACCGGCCGGACTTCCACGGGGGGATCCACCAGCCCGGTCGGACGAATCACTTGCTCAATCACCACTCCCGCTGATTTCGTCAGCTCGTAAGGCCCCGGTGTTGCGGAGACATAAACGAGCTGGTTCGTCCGGTGCTCGAATTCCTCAAACGTCAGCGGACGATTATCCAGCGCTGAAGGCATCCGGAATCCGTATTCAACCAAGGTTGATTTGCGCGACCTGTCGCCGTGATACATGCCATGCAGTTGCGGCACCGTTTGGTGCGATTCGTCAATAAAGATCAGGAAGTCGCGCGAAAAATAATCCAGCAGCGTTGGCGGAGGCTCGCCTGGCAAACGTCCCGTAAAATGCCGCGAATAATTCTCAATGCCGTGGCAATAGCCCATCGCCTTGATCATTTCCAGGTCGTACATGGTGCGTTGATGCACACGCTGCGCCTCCACCATCCGGCCTTGTTTTTCGAGCTCCTTCTCCCACCATGCCAGCTCTTCCTTGATCGAATCCACGGCGCGCGAGCGCGTCTCCGGCTTCATCACGTAGTGGGTCTTCGGATAAATCGGCAGCCGCACATACTTCTGCTTTACCGTTCCAAACAACGGATCTATCTGTCCCAGCGACTCGACCTCATCTCCCCACAACTCGATGCGATACGCCATGTCATCGTAGGTGGGATAAATCTCGATGACATCGCCGCGTACCCGAAAAGTTCCGCGCCGAAAATCTCCTTCGGTGCGCTCGTAAAGAATTTCAACCAGCTTGCGCGTGATGTCCTCGCGCTTGATCTTCTGTCCCTTTTCCAGGAACAGCAACATGCCGTAGTAGGCTTCCGGCGATCCCAATCCATAGATGCAACTCACCGAAGCGACGATGAGAACGTCGCGTCGCTCAAACAAAGACCGCGTCGCCGAAAGCCGCAGCTTGTCCAGCTCATCGTTGATCGTCGCTTCCTTTTCTATATAGAGGTCCGCAGCCGGAACGTAAGCCTCCGGCTGATAATAATCGTAGTAGGAGACGAAATATTCGACGGCGTTGTGGGGGAAGAAGCTCTTGAATTCGTGATAGAGCTGGGCAGCGAGGGTCTTGTTGTGGGCCATCACCAGGGCCGGACGGTTGGCCTGCTCGATGACCTTTGCCATGGTGTAGGTTTTGCCTGATCCGGTGACGCCGAGGAGCACCTGGTGCTGCTCGCGATCGAAAATACCGCGCATAAGAGACTGAATCGCGGTGCCCTGGTCGCCTTTCGGCGTGTAATCACTGACGAGACGGAAGTCCATGGGAATCGGAGCCGGTAACACACAGATGCAAATCTTGGTGTGCCGGAATCTTTCTATTATATCGAGCAGAGCACGGTGCCAAAGACGCCGCAATTTGGCAATTTTGGAAAAGTCCTTTACCGAGGGCAGGGCTAAACTGAGCTGTGCCGGTCAGCAAGAGAAAATACCAGAGTCAATTCCACCGCTCGCAAATTGGCCGGGCGCAGCGCTATATCCGATTGCATATAAGCGAGCCGTTGAGCCTGAGCCAAATCGCTAGGGAGGCGGGATCATCCTCCTATCACTTCGCCCGTCTTTTTCTTGCACATAGCGGCGAAACTCCTTTCGACTTCCTGCGGCGTATTCGGTTGATCACCGGGCTACGCATGCTGCAGGAAGACCCCGAAGGCTCGATCACCGAGATCGCGCTCAGCGTCGGCTATGAAACGCCCTCCGCCTTCAACAAAGTTTTCAAGAAAACGTTGCAGATAAGTCCGAGCGATTTCCGCAATCTTGGAAAAGACGGCCAATACGAGGTGATCTATCGTTTGAGCAGACCAAGATTAGAAAGGGAGATCGCCGTGGACCTCACACGAAATTTCGAAATCATTGACCGTCCTTCCACCCACTTTGTATTCCTCGAGAAGCACGGGCCGTTCCCAGAGATAGCGCCGCCGACCTGGGAGGAAATGTTTCCACTCATTAACGGTCAGCTCGACCAGGGACGCATCATTTCTTATCTGGGCTTGAGCACGATAGACAAAACCAAAAAAGGAGAGGAGGCGATGATCTACGAAGCCGGAGTTGGCGTCGTCTCTCCGCCGGAAAAGACGGTCAAGGGCCTTCAGTACAAGAAAATCAAAGATGGCAAGTATGCTCGGTTCCTATTACAGGGACCCTATTCACAGATCTGGATAGCATTCAATGAAATCTTCAAGACGCTCGCCGACAAGAAGGTCGAATTGAGGCCGGAATTCTGCATCGAGAATTATCTCAATGACCCGACAGCGACTCCCGAAGACCAACTGCGAACGGAATTGCTCGTGCCCGTCGCATAGAGGCGGCAGAGATTGTTATGGGGTGCTCACCTCTCGCCGATTCTGAGAAATGGGACCGATCTAGTTGGGAAGTTTGAAGCTCACCGTGATCTGCGTTTCGATCTGGACCGGTTCGCCGTTCAGCAGATAAGGATGATACTTCCACTGCTTCACAGCATCGGTCGCGGCCTTCACGAACATCGGGTCTCCGCTGAGCACTTTGATTCCGGCGATCGAGCCGTCTTTGGCAACCGTCGCCAAGAGATCAACCGATCCATGCTTGCGTAGTTGCAATGCCGTCGCGGGATAGGCCGGCGCGATCTTCTTGATTAGCAGGCCCTGTGACACGCCTTGCGAAACGCGCAATGTCTGCAGGCTCGGCATGGGAGCCGCCGCGCTGCTCACAACATTGGCAAGCGCTTCGTTCGAGGCATTTGAAGGCGAAATCGCCAGCGCGGGTGGAGCGGGTTGCGATGTTTTCGGCGCAGCCGTGGCGCCGGAGTCCGTCCTTACCACAAGTGGCTGCGGTTTCGGAGTCACAGTAATTTTTGGCTCCGGCCGTGACGAGAGTTCATCCACCTGAATGTTTTCGGGTTGTGAGCTGTGAGCGCTTCCTCTTTGCGGGGCAGGTAGGGGCTTCGAGTCGTCAGCTGCCGGCGTGGTATCAGGGAAAACAAGCTCCGAGTCCGGAGCTGGTTTCGACGGCGTTGACACCGGTGCGGATGCAACCGAGGTATCTGCGGCCGGTCTTGCAGGCTCTGACGTATCTGAATCACTCGTGTGTGTCGAATTCTTCAGGCTGACTACATACTGTCCCAACTGCAAACGTTGCCAACCGGTGTATCCCGCAACCGCGAACAGCACCAGCATTACAAATGTCTTGACAGTTTTCTTCGTGCTGCCCGATTCCTGGTTGTAGGAAAAGTTCGGCACCGGGACGGCCGCAGCTTCGAACGCTTCCCTCGCGCCTGAATCCGCCGTAATCGCCTCTTGTGAAGCCAATGGCGCCGCACTCTTGATTTCAATCATCGGCTTTTCGAGGGCTGGCGCGACTGCAGCTCCCGCCTGTGACCCGGTGCTCGCAGCAATTGGTTCTGCGGAGCCCTTCAGCTTCGGCGCCCAGGTTTGTCCAACTGTGGCAGGCTTCATGTCCGACGCATCCGCCATGGATTCCAACAGCGACACCTCCGCTGGCTCCGGCGCCGGAGTTTGTTCCTGCTCCACCTCGAGACTCGAAAACGGAGCATCGGCGACATTCGCTGCAGGTTTCGCCAACAGCGAAGCAGGAATCGCCGGTGCGCTCAAAATCGGCCTCGGCAAAATCGGTGCAGTCAAACTCGGCGGGGACGAAACTGGCGCCTGAGTCGTGGTAGCAGCCTTAGCCAGAGGCGCCGCCGCATTCTTCCGCAGCAATCCCCGCGCGACTCGTAGCGTCCCCTTCGACTGTTCAATGTTGATGGGCTTGGTCAGCACCAGGTTTGCGCCGATCCGAAATGCTTTCGCTACTCCCGCCTGCCCTTCGACTACCGCCACCGAAAGCGAACTATGATTCAATTCAGAATCGCGCGCACTCTTGAACAGCAAAGCCGCGTCCTGCTCATTTGCGATGTCCACCACCAGCGCGTCAAAATGCTCGTCGGCAAGCTTCTGGGCGGTCGCCTGCGGATCATTCGAGAGTGTGACCGCAAATTCAAGCTCGCTCAGCACCTGGGTCACGAGCCGGGCAGTCTTCTCCTCGGGGCAGAAAAGTAGAGACTTATAACTCATACTGCGATGGTAGGTACGCTGGTATGCACCATCAAGTTACTGATGTAATTGGACCAATGCGCAATCATGCCGCCGCAGCCCCGCGTATTCCGCTGTGGCTAAAAATCGCCTGGACTGCGTGGGTCCTGCTCTGGGCGCCGGTTTACTGGAAACAATATGGCGCGCAGAACCTCCTCTTCTTTTGCGACATCGGAAATTTGCTGATCGCTCTTGGCTTGTGGCTCGAGAGCCGCCTGATTTTTTCCTGGCAAGCCGTCGGGCTGCTGCTTGTCCAAAGCCTCTATGCACTCGATCTCATCGGTGCATTCCTGTTCGGCAAGCACGCCATCGGCGGCACCGAATACATGTTCGATCCCGCCATCCCCCTGCTCACCCGCGCTCTGGGCCTCTACCACTTACTAGTTCCGCCATTGCTGCTCTGGGCCGTGCGCCGTCTCGGATACGACCGCCGTGCCTGGAAGTGGCAGACCGTCACCGCCTGCATCCTCGTGCCGATCTGTTATTTCTGGCGTCCGCAGTTCAATGTGAACTGGGCCCGCGGCATCGTCCACGAACAGCACCTAATACCCGGCTGGCTCTACCTCGCCGGATATCTGATCGTCGCCTCAACCGTTGTTTATTGGCCGACGCATTTGTTCTTGCAATGGTGGGCCACAGACGCGCGTGAGTTCGAAACAGAATGAATGCTCATTGCGGCGTGGCGCTGTTGTCGGACTTGAGCAGCTTCCAAGCTTCCAGATATTGCGTATAGCGTGAGTCTTGGCGGTCAGGTTAGAGGAGGATGCAAATCCTTCCCACGACCAATTTTGCTGGAATGATGTACCAGAGGTTTTTCGGAATCACGAACGCGGCCAGCCAATCGAAGGGGTCGCCAAGGTACACGCTCTTTCCGGTGCGCACGGTGCAAGAATATCCGCCGTGCTTTGTATGCTGAGTTGACTTGACCTGAACGCGAAGAAAATGTCCATTGTGCTCGACTGCGAAATCGTAGGACGAACAATCTCCCCAGGGCTTGGTAACGCGCAGTCCGTTTTCAGCGGCGCACGCCATGAAACGGAGCTCGGCCCATTCACCCCGGCGCTTAGGGTGTTTGATGTCCATTCCCAGTTCATTCATTAGGGTCCCCAATACACATAAATGGGCGGACACTTGTCCGCCCATTGTTCTTGCCTTTGATTTTTGTATTTTGATTTGGTTTTGCGGAGGGCGTGCAACGAACGCCACACGACAGATTTCCTGGCTACTTCTATTGTCCCAAATTCACCTACCCATTTGTGCCACGTTTCGGAACTTTATTGTGTTCACGGAATGAGCGGGTTAGGGGAAATCGGGGTGCTTTGGGGGCTTGACAAGAGTTTTTCACAGGAGGCTTGCAGCACGATTTTCGCATGAAGCTTTGGATGCCGGACATGTTTGGCAGAGTCGGTTCTATGACTTTGTGGTCCGCACGGAATGTAGGAGAGTGGAGGAACTGAGGTATATACATCGCAATCCGGTAAAACGTGGGCGCCGGAACCCGATGAGTGGGCATGAAGCAGTTTTCGATGGTATGCTCTCGGCGAGCGCGGGCCGGTTTTGTGTCACCGAACAGCGTCTTGCGGAACTCTGTCGAGGTACCCACCCTTTGAAAACCGCAAAGGGTGGAAGAACGAATCACGGCTTGCGTCCAGAATCTATCCACCACCACACACGGGAAGGGCACACTTGCAGTCGTGCCAAAAAAGTCAGGAAGATTCCGGCTTTAGCCGCTGAGGTCGTGGCTCTACATGACCTTGGACCTCAGGGGCTAAAGCCCTGGTCGCTATGATCTCGTTGCGGCCCGACTTAAAGTCGGGCCCTTCCCGGTCGTGCATGCCCCACAACCCTTTGCGGCACTGCTTAAAGCCGTGCACCTCCTGTGCGTTCTCCGAATGCTTTTGATTGACAGACCAGGTGACGCGGCTAAAGCCGCTGAAGGCGCTTTTTCCCGAAACGGAACAATTGACGCATTTTTCTGACGAGAAAGACACGATTTTTAATCGTGCCGTTATACGCTTATCCGCGACGCGGCTTCAGCATATGAAACCTTCGCGCGCAATCTCTCCGCCGGGAACGTACTTCGTGACCTTTTCGACGTTTCAACGAACAAGGCTGTTCGTCGTCGAATCGTACACGAGATTGTTTTTGACAACGCTCTACGGATACAAACGTCAAGGCGCGTTTCAACTGCACGCGTTCGTGGTGATGCCGGATCATGTGCATCTCTTGATCACGCCGACGGTGACATTGGAACGCGCGATGCAATTGATCAAAGGCGGATATTCACACGCTTTCGGCACTGACGTCGGACGCAAGAACGAAGTCGGGCAGCGCGGATTCACGGACCATCGCATTCGCGATGCGGCGGATTTCGAACTGCATCGCGGATACATTCATCAGAATCCGGTTAAGCGTGGATTGGTTATGAAAGCGTCGGAATATAGGTATTGCTCGGCGTATCCGGGATTTCGATTGGACGGTTGGCCGTTGGCTGTCCCCGCCTCGAATCTATCCATGATCCCCCACGGGAAGGGCACGACTTACAGCCCTGCCGAAAAGAGCTGAGAAAGAATTCCGGCTTTAGCCACTAGGGTCGTGCCTCTACCTTTGCTCGAACCTTAGGGGCTAAAGGCGGGTTGGTCCACTCTTTGAGCCACCCCAAGTGAAGGCTGCCCCACCCCTTGGACTTCGCTCAGGGCAGGCCTCTTGCGGGTTTCAAAGGGTGGGTACCACGGAAGCGTGAGGTGATGTTCGTACAGAACAGCAGCTTATTTTCCGCTTAGCGTCTTGCTGTGCCCAGACGCCTGCATCGTTACTACGCCGTGGATACCTGCACTTCATCACCTCTAGTTGTTATCATTGTCGGCCGCTGCTTGACAGTCCGCGTCGTCGGAATCTGTTTCTCAAGATCCTGGAACAAGTCAGAGCGCGCTACGGTTTTGTTGTGGTGGGATACGTGGTCATGCCCGAGCACATTCATTTGCTGATCAGCGAACCGGATCGTGGAACTCCGTCCACGGTGATGCAGGTACTGAAGCAGCGTTTTGCGCGGAAGGTACTCGGAGAACTGCGCCGACGAAGGAATTCGTCACAAGCGAGTCTGTGGCAAGAAACGTTGGACGCGGGACATGTGTGGCAGAGTCGGTTCTATGACTTTGTGGCCTGCGCGGAACGTAAGAGGGTGGAGAAGCTGAGGTATATACATCGCAATCCGGTAAAACGTGGACTGGTGCTGGAACCCGATCAGTGGGCATGGAGCAGTTTTCGATGGTATGCTCACGGCGAGCGCGGACCGGTTCTGGTTAATGAGCAGCGTCCTGCGGAACTCAAGATGCGGGAGAGGCAGAGCTTCGCGACGCAAACTGTCGGCAGCCCTCATTTGTGGCGGTACGAGCAGGGAAAGGGTGGGCCAGCCCGCCGGTGCTCCCGGAAAAGCCGAATTCAAGACCGTCACCGCGGCAGGGCCAAACACGTTGAAGAACCAAATCCAAGACGGTCTGAAACAGCCTCCGACGGTTGTTGTTGATGTTCGAGGGACGTCGATCACAAAGGCCCAAGCAGCTAGACAGATCGCGAGGGTCGAAGGCAACGTCGGCAGTGTACAAGGCCGGGTAATACTACTAACGCATGAAGGTATAGTGAAGCACTGATGAGGTTAGTCCCTATGGGTCTAGATGCCGCAGTCTACAAGCGACTAGAAGAACTGCCGTTCACTGAACAAGATTTACGATTTGTCACGGTCGACCCCAGAACTGGACAAGTGGACTTCCGACAATGCAGACCTGTTTAGAGCTTGGGGCGACAGGATCAAAGTGGTTGAGAAGCGAATCGGTAACATGGCGTTGGTGGATGACCTGAAGGCGGAAATAGCGAAAACTCTCGGAGAGTCAAGCTCCGAAACCTTGCTGATGACGAAAATCTTGTACAGTGGGACCCATTCGGGGGATGTGATTTCCACCACTCAATTTGATTCCTTGAGACGAGAGATTGCGTTGGTTAGAGGACTCGCGGGGCGCCTATCGTCCCAACTCCGAATTTTCCTCGCTGACATGGAAGAACTAATTGTCGCTGCCGAGCAACACGGAAACCCAATCGTCTTCGTGTGAGCACGAAAAATAGAACGGCCCCGATGTCCAATCGGGGCTTGAAACCGAAGGCTGTTTGCGAAACATCTACAGGATAGCTGGTGGGTTGGTTGTGTCAAGGTGTGTTCGTTTCGGGCCAACAACCAACAACCAACAACCAACAACCAACGACCAACGACTGCCTTCCGCTACTTCACCACTCCCCTTTGCGCAATCCCAATGTTGTCCCGGGTGCTGTTCTTGACCATGTACATCATCTCGTCGGCTTGGCGGATGATGTCGTGCGGAGTCTTGGCATCGTGCGGATAAGTCGCGAGTCCAATCGAAGCGCGTACGTTCAGGTTCAAGCTTTCGTCTTTGCAGAAGGCGCTCGAGCGCAGGCTGTCGCGCAAACGCCGGGCCACTACCAGCGCTGAATCTTTTCCCGTCTGCGGCAGCAGCACGACGAATTCGTCTCCGCCATAGCGGAAGGCAAAATCAATCAGACGAAGCTGGGCTTTAACCAGATAGCCAATTTCCGCCAGTAGCTTGCTGCCGATGAGGTGGCCGTGCGTGTCGTTGACCTGCTTGAAATGGTCGAGATCGATAAACAGGACAGAGAACTCATAGCCAAATCGCGACGAGCGGTAAACCTCCTGCTCGAGCGTCTTATAAAGATGACGCGCGTTATAGAGGCCGGTGCAATCGTCGGTGATCGTGAGCTCCTGAATTTTTTCGACGGAGCGCGCGTTCTCAATGGCAATGGCGGCGTAATCGCAGAGAGATTGTAAGAAGAACGATTCCTGATCGCCGAAGTGGTGCATGTCCACATTCACGAGTTGGATGACGCCGAGCACGCGCAGCTTTGATTTCAGCGGAACGCAGATGATGGATTGCGTCTCCCACTGCGTCATCTGGTCAATGCGCTTGGCGAAACGCTGGTCGGCGCGAACATCGGGGACGATCAGTTTCTCGCCGTATTTCGCGACGTGGCCGGCAATACCTTCGCCAACTCGTAGCCGGACATTCTTCAACGCTTCGGAAGCAGTGCCGACCGCGATTGCAAAATAAAGTTCTTCCTGATTGTCGTCAACCATGAGCAGGGACCAGGTGTCAGGGCGGAAGTATTCCGCCATTTTTTCCATGATGGTTTGCAGGATGGAGTCGAGATCCAGCGACGACGTCAGGGCCTTGGCAACATCGTGGAAGATGCTGAGTTCCTGCGTCTGCCGGGCGGTCTCGGCACCTGTGGCTTGCGACATCGATCGGGTCCTCTACTGGCCAGCGGTGTAGCGATTATGGCACCCGTGGGGAACTACGGGCAATAAACGATAGTAACGAAAATTGTTATAGGGCGACTGTGTGTAGGGTGGGCGCCCTCGCCCGCCATCCTCCGGTATGCTTCTGGAACCACTCAGGTTAGCCCAGGTTCCATCCGACCTGCGCAGGTCCCGTTTCGCTGACAGGCATGCCGGATAGGCCAATTTTCATTGCTCAGACGGCGGTTCTTTGGTAGCTTTTTATAGGCCGTAAGACGCTTGTTTTTGAGGCAGTTCCTCCCGCCAAGCTCGGCGTTCCAGCGCCTACATAGGAGAAGCAGCATTGTCATCGAAAAATCCGTACCTTTTTACGTCTGAATCCGTGACCGAAGGCCATCCCGATAAAATTGCCGACCAAATTTCTGACGCCATCCTCGACGCCTGCCTGACCGAAGATCCAACCAGCCGCGTAGCATGCGAAACGCTGCTGGCAACCGGCTTCGTCATCGTCGCTGGAGAAATCACGACGAAAGCCTACGTGGATTTCCAGTCGATTGTGCGCGGCGTGGTTTCGTCCATCGGATACAACAACGCGCTCTACGGATTCGACTCCAACACCTGCGCCGTGATCTCCAGCATCAACAAGCAGTCCGGCGACATCGCGATGGGCGTGGACACCGGCGGCGCCGGCGACCAGGGAATGATGTTTGGGTATGCGTGCAATGAGACGGCGGAATTGATGCCGATGCCAATTCTGCTCGCGCATAGGCTTACGCAGCGACTATCGGATGTGAGGAAGCATGGGAAGCTATCTTATTTAAGGCCGGATGGGAAGTCGCAGGTTACGGTTGAGTACGATGCGAACAGGAAACCGGTGCGGGTGGATGCTGTCGTGGTTTCGACCCAGCATGCAGAGACGATCGGAAACGATGAGCTGCGCGCGGACATTTTGAAGCATGTGATTCAGGCGGTCATTCCTGCCGATCTGCTGGATGCGGACACGAAATATCACATCAATCCGACGGGGCGATTTGTAATCGGCGGACCGATGGGGGACACGGGGTTAACGGGACGCAAGATCATTGTTGACACTTACGGCGGAATGGGACGGCACGGCGGCGGAGCGTTCAGCGGGAAGGACCCGACAAAGGTGGACCGCTCGGCGGCTTATGTTGCTCGTTACATTGCGAAGAACATTGTTGCCGCGGGACTTGCAGATCGATGTGAGGTGCAGTTGGCATACGCGATCGGCGTTGCAGAACCGGTGAGCGTGCTGGTGGAGACGTTCGGGACCAGCAAGGTTGATCCGGCTAAGATTTCGGACCTAGTGCGGGCGAACTTCAAGCTGACGCCGAAGGGGATCATTGATTCACTCAAACTGCGGCGGCCGATTTATTGCAAGACGGCTGCGTATGGGCACTTCGGGCGCAACGATCCGGATTTCACTTGGGAAGCGACCGACAAGGCTGCGCTGCTGGCGAGTGATGCAGGATTGAGAGAGCCGGTGGGAGCTGCAGTTCGCAAGTAAACCTTTTCACCACAGGGACACAGAGAGCTTCAAAAGCTTTTAACCGCAGAGGACGCAGAGAATTCGCAAAGTTCGCAGAGACACGGAGTCAAAATCCCCACCCTCTGCAAAAATCGCGAGAAGGATGGGGCACCCGGGTTAAGATTTTATTTTTCTCGCGTACTTGGCGATCGGTCGGTTCTAAGATTGGCTTTGAGTTTTCTGGCCACTAACAACTAATCACTAATCACTGAATTCAGGAGAGTCATGTCAACCACTTCGACGCAGTTGCAGGGCGATATCAAAGGCATTGAGTTTGCTGATCTGGGCAAGAAGCGGATCGAATGGGCCAATCAGTCCATGAAGGTCCTGCAGATCATCCGCAAAGAATTCATCAAGAACCAGCCGCTGCAGGGCATGCGCATTGCCGCCTGTCTGCATGTGACCGCCGAAACGGCAAACTTGGCCATTTGCCTGCGCGATGGCGGCGCCGATGTTGTGCTGTGCGCGTCGAATCCCCTCTCGACGCAAGATGATGTTGCGGCTTCATTGGTCCGCGATCACAACATCGCGGTCTTTGCTATCAAGGGCGAGGACAATGACACGTATTACAGCCACATTCTTTCAGCGCTCGACCACAAGCCGCACATCACGATGGATGACGGCGCGGACCTGGTCAGCATATTGCACACCAAGCGCACCGACGCGCTGGCGACTGTGATTGGCGGAACGGAAGAGACCACGACCGGGGTAATCCGGCTGCGCGCGATGGCGAAAGAAGGGGTGCTGCAGTATCCGATTATTGCGGTCAACGACGCCGATACCAAGCATTTGTTCGATAATCGCTACGGCACTGGGCAATCGACGATCGACGGCATCATCCGCGCCACTAATTTCCTGCTTGCAGGATCCAAGTTCGTCGTCGCCGGCTACGGCTGGTGCGGACGCGGGCTTGCCAGCCGCGCGCGCGGCAATGGCGCCGAGGTCATCATTACCGAAGTCGATCCGACAAAAGCACTCGAGGCTACGATGGACGGGTTCCGCGTGATGTCCATGCCGGAGGCAGCGAAACTCGGCGACGTTTTCTGCACCGTCACCGGGAACAAGAGCGTGCTCACCAAAGAACACTTTGATGTGATGAAGGACGGCGCGATCATTTCCAATTCGGGCCACTTCAACGTGGAGATTGATATTCCCGCGCTCGAAAAGATGTCATCTTCTAAGCGCACCACACGTAATTTCGTGGACGAATATTCTCTCCGCGACGGGCGGAAAATCAACCTGCTCGGCGACGGCAGGCTTATCAATCTGGCCGCAGCCGAAGGGCATCCACCGTCAGTTATGGACATGAGCTTCGCCGATCAGGCGCTTTCGGTCGAGCATGTGGTGAAGAACCATTCGACCCTGGAGAAGACCGTCTATCGCGTTCCCGAAGAGCTCGACAAGCGCGTGGCGCGTCTGAAGCTGGAATCCATGGGCATCAAAATCGACAAACTGACCCCGGAGCAGGAGGAGTATCTGGCGGGTTGGTCAGAAGGCACATAATACTCAGTACATAGCATTCAGCACTTAACAAGACCTAGGGCGGCGAGAGCCGCCCTTTTTGTGGTTATGGATCTGAGGCTTCGTTTAGGCAGGATACTCACGGGAAGGGCACGACTGCAGTCGTGCCGCTCAACGTGTGGCAATCGTGGTTGGATTTGACATCGCGCGAGCCTCCTTTTCATTTCCTGCCTCGCTGAAAAACAAATCCACCCGTCGCACTGTAGATGACGGGTGGGGAAAGAGGAGCAAAACATTTGTGTTTAGGTGGGACCTAGTGCGGCAGAGCGTTGGCCTGATTCAGCAGCGCTTGGCCTTGTGAAATAAGCGATTGAGCCTGTGCGGTGCTAAAGCTTTGGCCATTAAATTCTGCGCCATTGAGAAGTGTGACCATCTGAGCAGCGAGCGTGTTGCGTTGCGTGGTCAGAGAATCGATCTGCGCCTCAATAGTCTTATAAGTGGTGTCGTTGCCGTCGGGGTCATTCGAGGCCAGCGCCTTGGTGGAGGACTTCAGAGTCGCCATGGCGAATTCGCCGAATGGAGCATTTAACTGTTTGTACAGTTGCGCCAATGCGACGAAGCTGGTGCTTTTCTTCACTGCCGATGGTTGAGCATAGCCTTGGAGAATCTCCGACATCAACCGCCCATCATGGACATAGTCATCTTTAAGGCCGACTAATTCCAGGATTGTGGGGCGGACATCGGTGTGATCTGACCAAGTGGTGCTATTGACTCCAGTGCCGTCAACACCCTGGCCCACGTAACCGACCCAGGTTGACGCGATCTCGTCCTGAATATCGCCGTGGTTCCAGGCGAAGCTTTGGCTCGTCCGCGCGGGGATAAATGCGCAGGTGGCTGGAGTGCCACAGGCTGAACCGGCGGTTGCGAAGAAGAACCAGTTTGGATCGGCGAATGGGGTGAACGTAGGAGTACGGAACGGATCGGCTGTGACCATGTGCAGCGTCTTCATTCCGGTATGGTCCGCGAGGGCGACCATAATGTTGTTCTCGATCGCGTTCGTGTACGGATTCAGCCAGCTGAGTTGGCTCATCTCGCGCTCAAGGTCGCGGACGATGGGATCAGTCTGGTCGCGAAGAGGTTGAGTGGTGGTCCCGTTGACGTATACGGTCGGGGCATCGTCGGAGTGGACCGAGAAGTTGGTCGAGTCGGTGAACTGGGTCAAAGTCATTCGCCGCAGGTCGGCGTTGATCTCACCCACGCGGTCGTAATTGCATGGGGTGGTCACCCCATCGCAACCGTCGGGAGTTGGCGTATCGCCGACGAAGTGGTCGCCTTCATCAACAGTGAAGACGAAAAGGGTATTGCGCTTGTTAATTCCGTCCGATGCAAGCCGGTCGAAAAATTTCTGAAATGCCTGATCGTAGGCTTGCAGTTGCGCCGTGTAGCCAGCCTCGCCAGGGCCATATGCGAAGTGAGTGTCGCCGGCGTTGCCGTGGCCATCATGCGCGTCCGAGATATCTGCATATGTGATCGGGATACCGGCCTCCTGCATTTGGGCCACCCAGGCAAGAGAAACCGTAGCTAACATGCCATCGAAGCCCGGAAACCCAGGCTGTCCGAACGGGTCTTGGATTATGTTTCCATCAAGGTCCTTCATGACTCCATTGTTCGTGATGGCGGGAACGACGTACCTGGCACCGAAGAGACCGTTGAAGTTCGAGTACCCACCTGGCTCATCGTTCAATACATCCGGGCGCAGATTCGGGGATACCTTACAGACGGCTGAGTTCAGAGCACAGTGCACGCCGATGCCCACGAAGTCGGTCTGGGCAAGTGCCCGCGCAGCTGTGTTTGGCGGAGCGGCATTGGAAGCGGCCGCCTCGCTGGCTTCGGGTGAGTTGGCGCCGAATACAGTGGGGATGTCAATGGCTGTGTTCTCGAGAATTGTATTCGCGGTTCCGACTGCGCCGAAGTCGCAACCGGCGCGGGTGAAGGGAACCCAGGGAGCCGGCGCGACCTTGGCGTTTTCATTAATCATTGTGGGCGTGGTGTCGGTAGTGGCGCCCGCAGGGTCAAAGAGGGGCGCCGTCCAGTAGGCAAAAGAGACGCCAGTTCTGCTGGTGCCGTCGGTCTTGAAATACCGAAAACTATTCGAAACTGGCTGGCCCATTCGATCGGGATAAACTCCCGTCAGTGAAGTCAAGATTCCAGTCGCAGTGTGTGAAATCAGCGCCGTATGGTCGTTAGATATCAGCGTGCCATTGCCCTTAATAAAATTGAGCAGGTGAGGCATTTGCTCAAGATCCGAGGGCACGTTGGGGTTGTCGCGCAGAAAATGCGTGTTGTCGAATTGAATGTAAATTACGTGTTTGATGCCACCTTTGGGCGATTTCAGCTGGCAGCCGCTTTGCGCCAGGGACCTACTGCTTAAGGAGAAGAATAAGACTCCGAATAGAATTGCGAGCAGAGAAGCAGGCTGGATTGATCGTGAAAATCTCACATGAACCTCCGATGATTTTGGAAACGCACGAAGCGCCGCGCCAAAAACACCTTAACGAATTCGCATGTCGGGTTGGGGAACACTGAATGAATTTTTGGTAAAAAAAGATCCCGGACTTCTCCAGTTGGGCCGAGCGGTAAAAAAGAGGGGAAGCCGGCCGCAGAGGGGGCAGCCCGGAGCGTGGTCACGAAGCTGCGACAACCGGATCGCGATTCCCTCTCAGCCTGCGCCGACCTGTCACCCGCCGGGATCGACGGCCCCGGACGGAGTTCGTGCGGGGAAAGAGCAACAGAATTGGATCTGGATGGGATTCATCTTTAGTCATGGCGCTTCCGAGCGCGATCAGCCTGGCCTGTTCAAGGGTCATCTTTCGCAGAGCAGGCTTTGGTATGCCGGAACTGGCTTTGCGTCCTCTAGAGTTGACTCCGGTGGGAATGGTCGTGCCCACCACGGCAGTTTGCATAGGATTTTTGCCTGCTCTCCTGCGAGTCGTCGGAGTAGTTTTTTGATATAGGAGAGTTTGCTTGATGTACGTACGTACCCCGGTCTTGCAGCACGGAAAGTACCTCACTTTCACTGATTCCTCCCCGTCTTGCACAAACTTCTCAGGCAAATTGTTCCTCTGTTTACATTTGAAATTTGTTACGAAAATGGAACAGGGATTCCTGTTTGAAAAGCACGGTAGTGGGTCAGTTTGGAAAGCACCCCCGAGGCGGGAAAGTATTTGTTTCCGGATCGCCCGTCAACCGCGCACAATCGTGCGCAGTCATTTCCAGTTACAGCGATTACTGCTGAGACCGACGCAATTTCCATTTGGGCGAGCGCATATTTGCCCGCGCGGTCGTCTAGAACCCTGGCATAATCACGTCAATGTACTCGATGGTGCCTCAGGACCTAACCTTCGCTTTCCGCCAGTTTCGCCGTAGCGCAGGATTTGCTGCGACGGTCGTGTTTACGCTGGCGCTGGGCATTGGGGCGACCACTGCAATCTTCAGTTTGATCAACGGCGTTCTACTGCGGCGATTGCCATTTCCCCAGGCGGATCGCCTCGTTGAGATTAGCACCCTGGAATTCCCCCCGGGAGTGGCACCAAAGAATCCAGCCGCCGCAGACTATATTGGAAGCTCATACCCCGACTTCTTCGACTGGCAGCGTCAAAGTCACACGTTTGAGGCGCTTGCTTCCTATGACACTATTTTTCGATTATTCAGCAGGATGGACGGCCAAGATGCCCGAGTAATGGCGGGTGGACGCGTTTCGGCGAATTTGCTTTCGGTCCTCGGGGTTGCGCCCGCACTCGGCCGAACGTTTACCGCCGATCAGGAGCATCCTGGTCATCGCGTTGTCATTCTAAGTCACGAACTTTGGGTATCCGACTTCGCTTCGTCGCCGAACGTCATTGGCCAAACCGTGAAGGTCAGTGACGAGCCCTCAATCATTGTCGGGGTCATGCCGCCGGGCTTTCACTATCCCATTGCCGAACCGGCATCTTTCTGGGTGACCTACGCGGCGGACAATGAAGGGATCAAGCCAGGAACATCCCTACGCGCATGGGACCGATTGTCCATTGTCGGGCGGCTCAAAGATGGCGTCGCGATTCAGCAGGCGCTTGCCGATTTGAACACTATCCAGCGCAGCTTGGCACAGCAATACTCGGAGGATCGTTATAGGCTGGGCGTCTCGATCGTGCCACTGCTGGAGACAGCAGTCTGGGATGTACGCCCGAAGTTAATGCTTCTATTCGCTGCGGTGGGAGTTATCCTGCTGATCGGCTGCGCGAATGTAGCGGGGCTTCTCTTGGCCCGCGCCAATGGGCGCCGTCCTGAACTTGCGCTACGAACTGCTCTGGGTGCCACCCGCTTTCGACTGTTGCGTCAACTGCTGTTGGAAGCTTTGCTCTTTGCTTTGGCTGGTGGAGCCACTGGAATTCTGCTGTCCTACGTTGTCTTACGAGCCGGGATTAGAGTCTTTCCCACACAATTGCCCAGGCTGTATGACGTGACGATTGACAACCGGGTGCTGGTATTTGCCATTTTGCTCTCGGCGGCCACGGCGCTGATCTTCGGCCTGCTTCCGGCCTGGAGAATGTCACACATGGACCCCGCGCATTCTCTGCGGGAAGCTGGCGCCCACATGACTTCGGGGCGGCGGCGCAATCGGCTTCATCATGCGCTGGTTGTGGCGGAAACCGCGCTCACTTTTGCATTGCTCATCGGCTCAGGACTGCTCATCAGGAGCGTGGTCAATCTATTTCGTATCGATCCCGGCTTCGACACGAAAAATACGGTGGCGTTTGACGTGGCATTGACCAACAAGCGCTATCCGGTTCCAGGCAAAGTCGCATTTAATAACAGGCTTCTGCCAGAACTCGCGGCGATACCCGGTGTTGAAAGCGTCGGCAGTTGCCATCCGCTGCCCATCCGCTGGGGCAGGGAGCTGTGGACCAAGTTGAACATTGCAGGCCATATGAATTCGCCTGACAATCCTGCGGGCGCGATGGCCGCGGTAGCCACTCCTGGCTATTTCGAGACACTCTCGATCCCGCTTCTTCGAGGTCGTACTTTTGCCGCGCGTGACAACGATCCAAAGTCGCCTCCGGTGGCTGTGATCAACCAGAGCTTCGCAAAGCGCTATTTTCCTGACGAGGATCCGATTGGGCGTTATATTACCCCTGAGTTTGACCATATCGGTGAGCCGATTCAGGGGCGGCAGATTATCGGAGTTGTTGGCGATACCATGACCAGCGATGCATGGAGTCCATACCAGCCGGAATTCTTCTTGCCGTATGCACAAGATCCTAGTCATCAGCGCGCGGTGGTGGTCATGAAAGTTAGGGGCAATCCCAAAAGCTATGAGGAAACGGTTCGCAAGATCGTCGCCAGCCTGGATAAAGGCGCTCCGATGTTCGACTACAGCACTTTTCCGGAAACCATTGCGACCGAAAACTCACAGCCGAGATTTGAGGCTGGGCTGGTGTCGGGCTTTGCAGCAATCGCTCTTCTACTGTCGGCAATCGGACTCTATTCTGTTCTGTCTTATATCGTTGCAGAGAGGATGCGCGAACTAGGACTGAGAATGGCGTTAGGAGCGTCGCGCTCCGATATTTTGCGGATGGTGTTGCAGCGAGCACTCAAGCTCTCGTGTATCGGAATTGCAATCGGTGTTTTTGTTTCAATCTTTGGAACGAGCCTCATCACGCACGCTTTGTTTAGAGTTACGCCGCTAGATCGGCCCGTGTTCCTGGCCGTGACGGTTGTGCTGATACTTGTTTCGATGATTGCTGCGGTTGTGCCTGCTCTCAGAGCCGCGAATGTCGATCCGATGCGCACACTCCGGGAGCAGTAGAAAGGATCTAGTTCGACAGGGGCGGCAGCACCCAAACTCCCAACTTGTCGGCAATGCGGACGTGATCCAAGATTGATCTTCCAAGCTGACCCAATATCAAAGAGCACCTAAGCAGGAAATCCACCGCTAACAAGGGTTAAACTGAGCATTAACATGCGAAGCCAATTTAGAATCTGCGCTCTTGTTCTCGGCTGTTCATTGTTTTGTGCACAACTGTCGTACGCGGCCAATGAGGTTCTTGGGGAGTTGCAGCTGGAAGGCGCGACGAAGGTTGAAAGGACTTCCGGCGTTTGGATTGATGGGCAGTATCTCGGCTATCTCGACGAGCTCAAGGGATCGAAAAAGATCCTGCTGCTTCCCGGCACGCACAAGCTGGCGGTACGGCAAAACGGCTACGTGGATTTCACGCGAGATGTTGTGCTGCATCCGGGAGAAAAGCAGCTCGTCAGCGTCAGCATGGTGAAAGACACACGCTACGTCATGCCGGCTGTCACCTCTGAAATCAAGATGTCAATCAATCCCGACCGCGCCGCGGTATTTCTCGACGGACAGTTCGTTGGCCACGCGGCGGAGTTTGGCGGGATTGCCAAGAGCCTGATCGTTGCACCCGGACATCGTAAGATTTCGATCACGCTGCCCGGGTATGAAACGTTCAACACCGAAATTGATCTCGCCCCCAACCAGAAATTTGTGCTCAAAACGGATTTGGTGAAATCCGGGAATCCCCAGATGGAAGAGCCGAAGTGATCAGGCGCGGACGTTTTCAGAAGGATTAAACTGACAGGGCTTTGAAGGTGGATCGGCCAGGAGGCCTCATGCAAGCCGAAGGTGACGGCAAATCCAAGTCTACTTTCGACGAGGAAGCTCGTCTGCAGGCGCTGCGCAGCTACAAGATTCTCGACACTGATCCGGAAAAAGCTTTCGACGATCTCACCATTCTGGCGTCGCACATCTGCGAAACACCGGTGGCGCTAATTAGCTTGATCGACTCTGACCGGCAGTGGTTCAAATCGCGAGTGGGCATAAGTATCAGCGAGACCCCACTCGAAGTTTCGTTCTGCGCGGTTGCGATCCAGCAGCCTGACCTTCTTGTGGTACCCGACGCAAGCAAGGACCCGAGGTTCAGCTCGAATCCTTTTGTTGTGTCTGATCCGAAAATTCGTTTTTACGCAGGCGCGCCGTTCACCAGTGCCAACGGGCATCCGTTGGGAACGTTGTGCGTTGTGGACGTAGTACCGAGGGAGCTGAATTCTAGTCAGCAAGACGCGCTGCTGGCCTTGAGCCGGCAAGTACAAGCCCAATTCGAACTGAGAAAAAATCTGTTGGAACTGCGCGCCGCTCTCGAAGAACGCGACCGGGCCGAGGCCGAACGCGACCGCACTATCGTGGAACTGCAGCACGCGCTTGAGCACGTGAGCCGGCTGAGCGGCCTGTTGCCGGCATGTTCGGCCTGCAAACTAGACATGATAATTTCAGCCGACCCCAATTCAGTTTCGGGAGTGGTAGATGGAGTTATGCAAATCGCCCGCGAGATGAAATGCGCGGAAGGCAATGAATATCATGTCGAGCTGGCGTTGCGCGAGGCGCTGGCCAACGCGATCGTGCACGGCTGCGGCAATGATCCTACGAAAAAAGTGGAGTGCTGCGTGGCATGCACCGAAAATTCTGACGTCGTGATCGTGGTACGCGACCCTGGCGCCGGATTCACTCCTAGCGCCGTTCCCAATCCGCTCGCGGCTGAAAATCTACATTCCACCCATGGACGGGGAATTTATTTGATCAACCAGCTGATGGATGAAGTGTCATTCGATCGCAATGGCGCCGAGATCCGCATGCGCAAAGCGGGCGCGAATGCAGAGGCGGCAACGTTGAAGGCGACGGGCACTGGGAATTGATTTTAGTTCTGGCCGGTTCTCATAAATCCGTAAGATGAGGGAGCAGCCTCAATTGTGGCACCATAAACAGTTAAGTGGAGTTTGCGGATGGCCTTTCCGATCAGAGTTTGCGTGATTTGCTCGGAGGAATTTGAGCTTAAGCCTGACAAACCGGGTTTCGCCAATCGCTGCCCGGAGTGTAGCGCCGAAGAATCAGTTGAACCCGCCAATAAGCGCAGCACAGATTCCACCCAGCGCAAGATTGAGAGTGAAGCGAACGAGGCCCGACGGCAAGCAATTCGTGACCTGCTGTACCGCAAGGACAGTTGATAGTTGCATTTACCGCTTTGCGGCGGTCGCAGGATGGCGGAAGATCATCGCCCAACACTAAAGCCTGCTTCCGGGTGATACTGTCGCAGTCCCACTTCCATCTTTTCGTCCAACATGCGGTTGATTTCGCTTATTAGAGACATCAGCTTTTGAGAGTCCACCTCGCGGGCAGCCTGTTCGCACAGTTCCATCCAGCGTTCTTTAGTGGCAATTGCGTCTTGCATGGTGCACTTACCTCCTGCTGAAATGACTTTCGTGGAATCGGTACGCAGATTCTTGTTTGTTAGCCCTCCTTAGACAGCGAGAATATATTTGCAAAAACCAGTCCAAACTTCGCAGCGCAATAACGCGCCTCGTTAGAGCGACTTGCATGCTTTGCACATCAGCCTTTTGAGAAGGCACTGACAAAGAACGAAAGATTTTCTCGTTCACTGGAGAAAATCGCGATACGGCGCATACGGTAATTGGGGCGGGGCAGACCCCGGGAGTGTTTCGTCAGGACTGTAGCAGATCCTAAGGCGACGACTGTAGAGAGCGACGTTTAAAAAGAGTCTTATGCGCGATACAGAATCGTATGTATGTCACAGGTTGAAGATTGTGGGATAGCCTACCATCATGCTTACGGACACCGAACATCGAATTCGTCAGCTGTGTGCTGAGGCGATTGCTGCAGAGGCGGAGGCTTCTGTTAATCACGTGATTCCGGAACTACGGGCAGCCCTTCAAGAGCACATTCGGCTGGCGAAGGAATCTCTCGAGGCGCAGGCTACGGCCGTCTCGTTCCTCGATGTTCTCACTGAGCAAGCTGCTGGTGAGCTAAGTGATTCCGCTAAGTGATGGTTGCGAATTCCAAACTCCACGACAACTTAGATTTCCAACGATGGTTTACCGAAAAACCAGTGCTCGGTCGAGTCCCGCGAAGTGGACTTCGAGTAGAGGGCGCGAGTTGGCGCCGAGATTCTGATACACGTACTCGTTGTGCGCGAATTTCTGCGGATGAGTGACCCATTTGCCGTCTGCGGTGGCAACCACCGCACCACCCTGCGCGAATTTCACTTTTGCTTCTTCCACGTAAGTTTCCCAACTGATGGTGAAATCGCCGACAGGCAGTTTTGATCCGGTGACGGTCAAGCCGGAGCGGAATGCGAATCCGCGAGATCCGCGCTCGAAGGGACGGGCTTTAAGGCCGTTGCTCGCGAGATCACTGTGGATCTTCTTTTCTTCGTTCAAGGTGAGATAAGGGCCGACCAGCACCTGATAGGAATTCATCCATAGATGTCCTTTGTTGACAATACTGGCGCGCATGCCGAGGTGGGACACTCGTTCGCTGAGATCCTGCGCAACTTGCTGCTGTTTGAATTTGCCAAGATCGAAAAACATTTGAAGAGGCAGGGCTGGATCGGCAGCAAAACTTTGTGCTTGGACGTGGCCGAGTGGCTCGGGAGCAGCAGGGGTATTCGCAGGCTTGGGGGTGGGGTTCGCGGGAGTGGCGGATGTCGGCAGTGCGACAGAAACGGGAAGATTAGACGCGGAGGCGACTTCGGCAATGTTCGGAGGAGGAACATGTTGGGCGACGCTTGCACGGGTGAATGCGGCTGGCGCCGGCTGCTGATTCGTCTTCTGGGGCTGCGACTTGAGAACGGCTTGCTGGGTCGGAATGCTTCTTGCGGTTTTCTCGCCGGAGGCTTTTTCGTTTTGAGCCTTCGTCACGCCGTGAGGTTTAGTCACCGCTTGCGGAGTCTCATGAACTTGGGCACTAGGCGGTACAGGCAAGTGCAATGTGGCGGACTTTGGAACTGGAACGATGCTGGCCTTCGCTGCTGGAGGAGTGACCGGGTCGACTACTTGTCGAGATTGTGCGGCTTGCGGTTTAGGTTCAGACTTCGCGGCCAACCGTTCTCCGAGACGGATGAGGGACTCGCCGAATTGTTGGCGGTGTGCGTAGAAAAACACAAAGATGGATGATGTCAGTATAGAAACGAGAAGGCCGGTGGCAAGACCTCCGGAAAATCCGCTCATCTTTAATCGAACCTTGGTCCCCAACGGAGCAAGACGGGCGGGAGCAAAATTGGGAACGAGCCGCCGCACTCTAAAACTGGGGAAGGCGCGGAGAAAAGCTGCGCCGAGAGTTGAACCATGGCGATCTTCGGAGATCTCCGGCGGAGCGGCCCAATCATCAATTTGTTCGCGAGCTTCGCTGGGTAGAGTGGTGAAGCGGAGGCCGCCAATTTTCTGGGCTTGGTCGGTCCAAATTAGTTCGCCGCAAACATCAATGCGGCGGTTCTGCTCCTTTAAAGAAAAGCGCACAGGACCGTTTCGTTCGATGGGAGCCATCGAGTGGAAGGCAAGCCCGTCGTTAGAAACATTCAGGACTATGCCGCCGTTATTCGGCTCAATGTGGATGTAGGCAATCTTTTCGAGTTTGGTACGGGGAATGAGCCGACGTTCGGTCGCGGACATGAGACACCATCGAGGAAATGAAGTTTAGAAAACGAAGAGGGCGCGTCGGAAGAGCAGTTGGTGCAGCTCAAATTTCCGTGTCGAGAAATATACACTGCTGTCTATGAAAAAGAAAATAATTTCTGCGCGTGAAGGCCGACGATCAACAGCGGAGTTGAAGGTAACAGTTACTAAGGGGCAGGGTGCGGGTTTTGCGGCGACACCAGTCTGAACACAAGGTCCCTCGACTGCGCTTGGGATGACAGGGCTTACTCCGATGGCAGAGTTTCTTGGAGAACAGAGTTGATTGACGAATATTCCGGGCTGATTGGGTTGAGCGCGGGTCTGACCATCGCGGACTTCGGAGCGGGCCGTTTGTGGGGTGCTGCGGCAGTTACGGGCTCCAGCCACTTACGGATTTCGGGCAGTGCGGCGCGAGTTACGCTCTCGCCGAGAGCCACGAGTTCAGAGCTACGCTCGAAGTCATCATATCGGTAGCCGGTGACATCGGGCTCGATGACAAGGTCGGCGCATTCCTTAGATTGGGTGCAGTTATTATCTTGCGCGATGGAAAAGCATTGGCCGATGACATCAAAAATGTGTTTGGGGCCCCCGGCTTCGGACCAGCGGCTTCGCAGGCTGACGGCGATCACGCGGTCTGCTCCCATATCACGCACCGGTTTGGTGGGGAGCGAGTGGGCAAGCATGCCATCCACCAGAAGCCGGCCATTCACCATGACCGGCAGGAAGACGCCGGGATAGGCGCAACTGGCGCGCACGGGATCGGCAAGCGGTCCGGCGCGAAACACGATGCCTTCGCCGGAAGCAAAGTCGGTTGCAGTGATAGCGAGCGGAGTTCGCAGCTCTTCAAAGGTCTTCACTTTCAAGATATTGTTCAGAAAATTGATCATGCGCTGGTTGGTGGCGAATCCGTAGCGGGAAAGAGTCCAGCGCGCGAGATCACGAAACCGGACGCGGGCTGCGATTGCCTCGAGCTCAGCAGGAGTAACACCGCTGCAATATGCTGCGCCAATGAGAGCTCCGACGCTGGTTCCAGCCACAAAGCTGACTGGAATATTTTCTGCTTCGAGGGCCTTGAGAACGCCAACGTGGACGATTCCGCGGGCAAATCCGCCGCCCAGGGCGAGGCCGATGCTGACTGGTTTGTGCGGCCCAGTTAGGCCGGGCACTCGGGACATACCACGGCCAAGGTCCCGCATTGACCGTACGATTTTTCGCAAGCCCTTCATGGCCATAATGGCCTCCGGCTTACTCTGCCCTTACTACTCACAGCAACTTGGATGCCGCTCGCCCAGAGTTCCCGATTAGGAGAACTCTGTATTACCCCAATGGAGGTTCCATTAGCCTCCACTTCTGCAAACACGTGACGAACCTCTTTGTTCCTGATAATTTGAGGCGATGTTACGAGAGATTTCAGCAGGCGCAGTGGTGGTCCAAAAACGCCCAGAGGGCTGGGAAATGGCGGTAATTGAGCCTCAACGGGAGGCGGATTCCCTCGAAAAGAGTGACAAAAAACGTCAGAAACAGGTTTTGGCTCTGCCGAAGGGGATAGTGGATCCGGGCGAAAAATCGGAGGAGACGGCGATCCGGGAAGTCCGCGAAGAGACCGGAATCCAGGGAACGAAACTGGCCAAACTGTCGGACATTAAATACGTGTACGTTCGCAGTTGGGGCGACAAGCAGCGGGTTTTCAAGATCGTCAGCTTTTATCTGTTGCGGTACGAGGCTGGAGAGATTGACGAGATCAAACCAGAGATGCGGATAGAGGTGAAGCGCGCACTCTGGATTCCGCTCGAAGGTGCGGAGCGCAAGTTGGCGTACAAAGGCGAGCGCGACGTTGTGAAGTTGGCGCAGAAATATCTGGAATCCCACCCACAGGAGAGCACGGATGGCGATGGCACGCGTTAAGCATTCTGAGCAGCATTTTACTTCCGGCAACTTTGTTCGGGACGTGGTAATCGGAATGTCGGACGGGTTGACGGTGCCATTTGCGCTGGCGGCGGGGCTTTCGGGAGCGGTGGCGAACACGCGGCTGATCACAATTGGTGGGCTGGCGGAGATCGCGGCCGGGTCGATCGCGATGGGATTGGGTGGCTATCTGGCTGCGCGCGGTGATGCCGAGCACTATGAACAGGAAAAGGCGCGGGAGTATCGGGAGATAAAAGAAATTCCCGAGGAAGAAGTCGCCGAGGTCAGCCGAGTTTTTCGGAATTATGGATTGCCGGCGCAGGAGAGCATGCAGGTGGCCCAGTCGTTGAGCAAGCATCCGGATGCATGGGTGGATTTCATGATGCGGTTCGAGCTGGGCCTGGAGGAGCCAGACCCGAAGCGGGCGTTGACGAGCGCCGGAACCATCGCGGGCGCGTACATTGCGGGCGGCTTCATTCCGCTCTCTCCATATATGTTGCTGGGGAATGCGCAACGCGGGCTGATTTTTTCCGCTGCGATCACGCTGGTGGCGCTGGGAATTTTCGGACTAATCAAAGGCAGGTTTACGGGGACAAATGCCGTGCGCAGTGCGATCCAGACAGTGGTGATTGGAGGGGTAGCGGCCACGGCGGCGTTTGCGCTGGCGAAGCTCATCGCATGAACTTCAAAAGTCGCCGCGGATTTCGCGGATGAACGCGGATAAGGCATAGGGAGCCGCGACAAATCTGCAATGAAGTCTCGATCTGAAATCTTGATCTGAAATTCTTAACCACAGAGGACGCAGAGTTCCACGCGAGGAAACCCAAAGAGGGTATGTCGATGCGCAGCCACGCTCAGATGAACCCGAAATGTATCTTTTTGGGCGAGTGAATTTAGCGGAAGATTGGCGAATGAAGTTTTGTTGCGTTATTGTCCTTCTACTTACTCTCCAGGCAACTTCGAATGCGCGCACAGCGCACCATAGCTCGCGGGTATCTGTTGATCCGGCGTACAGCTCTGCGTTGGCGGCGGCGAACCGGTTTCTCCACGCGTGGCAGAACGAGGACCATGAAACCGGGATCGTGATGCTGGCCGACTCGGCGCGGCAGAATGTGTCTGCGGACTTGCTGCAGACATTCTTCTCGCCTGGTCCGGATGCGGCGTATGAAATCGCTCACGGTCAACGGCTGAAAGCGGGCGAGTACGCATTTCCGCTGGTGCTGTTCGGATTGCCGGAGGGCCCCCGGCCTAGGAATTGCAAGCTGGTTGTGATTCGGGTCGGCAAGGGTGATTGGGCAGTGGAGAAGCTGCCGTAGGAATACAAGCTGCCAGTGGAGTGAGAGCGGCTCGCACGCTTCCCGGTTTCGAACTCTGAACGCTTTGCGCGAAACTGGATTGGCATTGACATTTGCCCGGTACGCGGCATAATACCGATGTTCGCGTGTTCAGGGCTTTTCCGGACTCCTTCCCCTCGGAATTTTGTATCCCCGAGAGTCCCTGCCCGAAAAGGAACAAACTAAAATGGTGCGACGAAGTATTTCATCGCTACTCGTGGTGTCTCTCTGCTTCCCACTTGCTCTTACTCAGACGAATTCCGGTGCAAGTAGTGCCTCGCAAACTGCTGCACCGAGTGAGCCTGCCGCTGCCAAGCCGGCAATGCAAGGCTTTGGTCTAGAGGACGGAACGCCGGTAAAACTCAGGACCTCACGCACTATTTCGTCCGCCGACGCGCACACCGGCGATACATTGGACTTTGAAGTCCTTGAGGACGTGTCAGCGAAAGATACCCTCGTGATTCCCAAGGGGAGCATCGCTTGGGGAACGGTTACCGAGGCCCAGCCTAAGCGTCGAATGGCGCGAGGCGGCAAGCTCGATGTGAATATCGATGCTGTGCGTTTGGCCGATGGCGAAAAGGCCCCTCTCCGCGCCGTCAAGGACGTCAAGGGTGGAGGACATACTGGCGCAATGACCGGCGCAATGGTTGGAACGGCGATCGTTTTCTTCCCTGCCGCCCCGCTGTTTCTGTTTATGCATGGGAAAGACATCAGTATTCCCAAGGGGACCGAGATCACCGCATACATCAATGGCGACACGAGGCTTGATCAGGCGAAATTCCAAGACAACAAAATGGATTCTGCGAGTATGACGGCTGCAATAGTCTCCACAACCGGCCAGCTCGATATTGCCTCCACCCCGCAGGGCGCGGACATTGAGATTGATGGCAAGTTTGTCGGTAATACGCCATCGTCCATCAGCGTTGCACCTGGAGATCATGAGATTAGCGTGAAGAAGAATGGCTTCACGGTTTGGACAAGAAAGATGTCTGTTTCTACGGGTCACGTCAACATCAACGCCGAGCTCACGGAGGAGCCAAAGTGAGCGCGCGAATTTCGTTCCACATAGGAGAACTAGTATGAGATGGCTGTGCATAGCGCTTGTTGTTCTGTTATCGAGCGTCGCGTTCCCGCAATCTGAAGCCGCGGCGACTCCCACCGATCATGCCCGAGTTTTCATCACTGATAGTCAATCGTGGGAAATGTCTGGTGGTGGTGGTGGAAGTTCTGCCGGTTTTGGCGGAGCATCCCATGGCGGCGCTCGGCCCCAGACTGCGGAAATCTTGAAGACTTTCGGCGAGCGGTGCCCTGACGTGGTCACGAACAACATTCAGGCGAAGACCGATTACGTGGTTGCCCTCGATCATGAAGGTGGGAAGGGACTGCTGCGTCATGCGAACAAAGTAGCGGTATTTACGCGCGTCACTGGTGATTCGATCGTGAGCAAGTCCACGATGTCGCTGGGAGGATCGGTGCAAACCGCATGTGAGGCAATTCGCGCCGACTGGACCAAAAACTCAGTCACGATTCGGACGGCAGAGGCGGCCGAAGCGGCGGCGATGGCCAAGCCTGCGGCGGCTCCGCAGCTGGTACCGGTGGCACAAACAAGCGCAACGAAGATATCGGTGATCTCGACTCCTGCTGGAGCGGACATTGAAGTGGACGGCGGATTCGTCGGCAATACTCCATCCATTATCGAGGTGGCGTCGGGCGAGCATGCAGTTACAGTGAGTAAGAATGGCTACAAGAGCTGGGAGCGAAAGCTGAAGGCCAACGGTGGGAACGTCAACCTGAATGTCGAACTGGAAGCGCAAGCAAAGTGAAACTCGTGCCCTTCCCGGTGGCGGCCTGGGATCACTCTGGCGCTATCTCGCCGGAAAGTCGTGCCCAAAAAAGCGCAGGATGATCGGGGGCTGGCCCGGATCATCCTCATCCCTCCCGGTTAGAAGGGGGTCTTACTAGCCTAAGAATAGCCGGATGAGATTGTTGCATGATGTAGTGCGGATTAAATCTTGGTAAAAGTTTAAGGGCATCCGGATACCTTGCAGCGCCGTAGTCTGGGTGATATAACACCGCCCTATGTCACGCGCGCCAATTCTCTCAGTCATTTTTTCGATTTGCGTTTCCTGCTCGAATGGGTTGGGGCAGGCTGCACCCGCTGCGACGCCGGGGAAAGCCGTCCTTCCGGCAAACTCGTGGAATCACGTTGCTTCTCTGGAGGCGGCAGGCTGGTCCAAAGAATTGGGTCACTTGGTGAAACGTAAAGGGCCAGATTGCTCGAATATGAATGTGCCATGTGCCGTCCCTGGCGGGACTCTACATGGTTAAACTGTGACCCAGCGCTTGCGCGCTGGGCTAACGAATGTTGCCCCTCCGGGGCATAGAAATAATCTTGGCCTCGGAGCATACGAGACTGATCCTCGACGCGCGAAGACCCACTTAGGCCAGGGACCGCACATCGCGACCGCTGCTATATTTATGAATTCGTATTCACGAACGTGGAGCTAGGGACTGCCTCGCTAGTTAGCAGGACGGGCGGGGACGCCCGTCGCCCCATAACTTCCATTGGGCTCCATAGTTTCAAATGGGTCCGATAGTTTCCGACGGGAGGAGAATTTGTCTCGCAAGCTTGATGAATCGCGCCGCCTGCAACAACGCGCCGAAGCACTGATCCCCGGTGGTGTTAATTCGCCGGTGCGAGCTTTCAAGGCGGTTGAATGCGAAGCGCCGTTCATCGTGCGCGGGCAGGGCTCACACATTTGGGATGCGGACGGAAATGAATATGTAGATTACGTCGGCTCATGGGGACCGCTCATCCTAGGCCACGCGGACTCTGGGGTGCTTGACGCGATCCTCAACGCAGCGGGAAACGGAACTAGCTTCGGCGCATCAACGCCTTCAGAAGCCGATCTTGCTGAGTTGATCGTCGAAGCATTTCCTACGGTACAGAAAGTCCGCTTCGTCAGCTCCGGCACGGAAGCCACAATGTCGGCCATCCGGCTGGCCCGCGCGTTCACGAAACGCAAATACATTATCAAGTTCGAGGGCTGCTATCACGGACACGCGGACGCACTGCTGGTGAAAGCCGGCTCCGGAGTAGCGACGTTGGGCATTCCGGGATCGGCTGGCGTGCTTGAAGAAGTCAGCCAGTTCACCATCGCGCTGCCGTTCAACGATACGGAAGCCCTGGAGCAGGCTTTCAGCAAATATCGGCACCAGATCGCGTGCGTGATAGTTGAGCCGGTGGTCGGAAACATGGGATGCGTTCCCGCGAGCGGCGGCTATCTTGCCAACCTGCGCACCATCACGCAACGCGAAAACACAGTACTCATTTTCGATGAAGTGATGACTGGGTTCCGCGTGGCGTACGGCGGCGCGCAGGAATTGTACGGAATCAAGCCTGACCTTACGACCTTCGGCAAAATTATCGGCGGCGGACTGCCGGTGGGCGCGTACGGCGGCGTGGACGAAATCATGAGCCTGGTGGCGCCACTCGGTCCCATGTACCAGGCGGGCACGCTTTCAGGAAATCCGCTGGCGATGGCGGCGGGAATCGCGCAAGTGAAGCATTTGCGCGAGAAGAAAAATGAAATTTATCCGCGGCTCGAATCGCTCTGTGCGAAGCTGGTGGAAGGGGTGGCTGCGCGAGCCAGAGAAGCCGGAGTGACGATGTGCTACAACCGCGTGGGGTCCATGTTCACGTGGTTCTTGACGGAAGGTCCCGTGACGGATTGGGACTCGGCTTCCAAGTCCGATATCGCCGCGTTCGGGCGTTTCTTCCGGAACATGCTTAACGCGGGTATCTACCTGCCTCCGTCGCAATTTGAGGCTGCATTTCTGAGCGCGGCGCATACAGAAGAAGATGTGCAGAAGACAATCGCCGCCGCCGGCAAGGCCCTTCGGAAGTGAGGATCGCCGTGCTGATGTGGCGCGGGCGCCCACGCCCGCGTTTCGTGCATTACCACATACCTGTCATCCCTGAATCAGACGCGAGGTCCCTCGACTGCGCATGATTTTCACTTCGCTCGAATCAGTACTTCGGTCGGGATGACAGAGTTGGCACTATGCAACCGTCACCTTTGGCCGCGGCACAAACAGCGCCTTCCCCGCCCAACGCAAAATCCGCCATCCAATCGCGGCTCCTAACAAAATGGTCGCAAGCCACAAAAGCACTGTTGGCAGGTAAAACAGAAACGACGCCATTGACGCGGCGTAATCGCCGAGGCTGTCGATCCCCTGCCTCGCGGCGGACTTAAGCTGATAGAGAGGACGCCACTGCAAGCCAAATACCTGTGCCTCAGCTTCGGCACGGAGCGAAATTGTCAGCGCGACGGTCTGCGCTTGCTTTGATAGAGCATCGAACTCCGCCTGCTGCGTTTCGATCTCGCTCCGTACTTCGTCCAGCTTATCGCTGACCTCAAGCGTGTCTTTGACAGTCTTTGCCTGCTTCAAGATTCCGAGATACTGCGCCTCCTGCGCGCGCAGATTGTGCAGACGTGCGGATTGATCAACATATTGCTTCGTGACATCTTCGGCGTTCAGCTTCTCACTCTCCACGCGCAGGCCCAGCTTGCGAATTTCGGCGCGGACTTCTTCAAACTTGTTCGCGGGAACGCGAATTTGCAGGGATGCGCCGGAGGCGTCCTGCCCGCCATTGATTTCAGAGTTCACCAGAAATCCGCCCACGTGTTCCGCTAACTGGCGAATCTTTTCCGATGTGTCACGAGGGCTCTTCACGACCAAATCCGTCGCGCCCGTGCGGACGGTTTTTCGATCTTCGGACCCCGGCGGCGGTGGCGGCGGAGCCGGACGATTATCCATCGCTGCTGAGTCCACAACCATACTCCGACGGCCCGCAGTAATACCGCCGGGAACGCCCCCGACGACTCCGTTCTGCACGAGTGAACTCAGGCGCGTCTGGTGCCACATCGAAATGGGCTCCCATTCAACAACAGCACCGAGACCTGTCTCTCTTCGAGTCTGTTCCTCACGAAAGTGATTCATTGGTTCAACAGCGCCTACGTAGATCGCTATCAGCCCCGAAGTGATGAGCCATCCCGCTTTCAAGCGGTTCCGGCTCCTCTGCCAAAATTTGCCCCATGCGATTTCCATTTCGTTTTCCTCCCGCTCATCACAGTTAGAGCATCACGATGGCAATTTTGTTCCCGCACCCATGCTGAATGATCGTGAGTACACAAAGATATTGCGACTTGTTTTTCGTGGGAGGCACGAGGTAGGCGAGTTCTTCACGTCCAGCGCGTTTTCTTCGATGAATTTGCGGCGGGCTTCGACATCCTCGCCCATCAGCGTGGTGAAGATGGTTTCGCACTCGGCGATGTCTTCAAGCCTCACAGAAAGTAAGGTCCGGCGCTCAGGATCCATGGTAGTTTCCCAAAGCTGCGGGGCGGTCATTTCGCCCAGGCCTTTGTAGCGCTTAATGTCGTAACCTTTGCTTCCTTCGCTCTTCACGTAATCGAACAGGTCGCGAGCTGTGGCTTTCTCGACTTCTTCCTTGACAGCTTTCTTGCCAGATGCCTTCGCAGGTTTCGTCTCCGCGCGGGCGGGGACGCCCGCGCCCCCATCACCTTGACCTTCAGCGGCCTCGTCGCCATCCGGAGCCCCAGCCCCATTTCCACCATCCGCCGATGCTTTCCCAATCGTCTCCACCACAAATGGCGGCTCCATGTAGGGTTCGATCTGCTTGAACTTCGAGAGCATCTGCCGGTATTCGGGGGCGGAGGCGAGCTCCCAGTTAATGAGGTGCTCCGCGCCCTGGTTATTCACATAACGGAGTTCCCAGAGGTTGTGCTCTTCATCAAACCGGGCTTCGACTTCCTTAAATTGGAGTTCTTTTTGGAGCTTCCTCAGTTCTTTTTCGAGCTTCTCGATTTTCTTCGGTTGCGTTTTCTTGTCGCCTTCAAAATCGGCGCGTTTCGAAAGATCGAGCTTGGGTAATAGATCGGTCACGTGTTCGGTCCGCAGGCGCTTGTTGACCTTGTCATAGAACCCGAGATATTCGTTGAGCACGTTGATGAATTTGGCCAGCGCCGCGCCTTCAAGTTTGGCCGCGCCGTCGCCGTAGCGCACGATCATGCCTTCGGCGGCGCGTTTGACCATGACTTTGTCGAACTCGCGCTCATCCTTGATGTACTGGAGCGACTTGCCCTTCTTGATCGAGAAAAGCGGTGGTTGCGCGATGTACACATTGCCGCGCTTGATCAACTCCTGCATGTGGCGGAAGAAAAATGTAAGCAGCAGCGTGCGGATGTGGCTTCCATCCACGTCGGCATCAGTCATCAGAATGACTTTTCCGTAGCGTACTTTCGTTGCGTCGAAATCTTCTTTGGAAATGCCGGTGCCGAGCGCGGTGATCATGGCGCGAATTTCTTCGTGGGCCAGCATCTTGTCATATCGCGCTTTTTCGACGTTGAGAATTTTTCCCTTGAGCGGCAGGATTGCCTGGAAACGGCGGTCGCGTCCCTGCTTGGCGGTGCCGCCTGCGGACTCGCCTTCGACCAGGAACAGTTCGCAGCGCTCCGGCTGCCGTTCGCTGCAATCAGCTAGTTTGCCGGGGAGGCCGCCGCCATCGAGCGCGCCTTTTCGACGGGTAAGGTCGCGGGCCTTGCGGGCGGCTTCGCGGGCGCGGGCCGCGTCAATAGCCTTATTAATGATCTTTCGCCCAACCGTGGGATTCTGCTCCAGAAACGCGCCTAGCCGCTCGTTCACGAACGCCTGCACCACTCCGGCGATATCGGAATTCAGCTTGCCCTTAGTCTGTCCCTCGAATTGCGGCTGCGATAGCTTCACGCTTATCACCGCAACCAAGCCTTCGCGCACATCGTCGCCAGTCAGGTTTTCTTTCACATCTTTGAACAGGCCCATCTGCTGCCCGGCGTAGTTGATGGTTCGCGTGAGTGAAGTGCGGAACCCCGAAAGATGGGATCCGCCATCCACGGTATTGATGTTGTTCGCAAAACTGAAGACCGTTTCGGAGTAGCCGTCGTTGTACTGCAAGCCAATCTCCATGGCGACGCTGTCACGTTCGGCTTCCATGTAAATCGGACGATCGTGCAGCACTGTCTTGCCGCGATTCAGGTGCTTAATGAACTCAGCGATGCCGCCGTTGTACTTGAATTCCGCCGACTTGGCTTCGCCGGTCTTGGGATCAGTGGTCCGCTCGTCAGTGAGCGTGATCAACAAGCCTTTGTTGAGGAATGCTAGTTCGCGCAGGCGTTGCGCCAGCGTGTCGTAGTTGTACTCAGTGTTTCCGGTGAAGATGGTCCTGTCGGGAAGGAAACGAACTTTGGTCCCAGTCTTCGCCTTTACGGCACCGGTTTTCTTGAGCTTGCTGGTAGGCTCGCCTTTCGAATACGTCTGCTCCCAGGTAAAGCCGTCGCGCCAGATTTCCAGATCCAGCTCTTCACTCAGCGCGTTCACGCAAGAGACGCCAACTCCGTGCAGTCCGCCAGAAACCTTGTACGTGGAAGAATCAAATTTTCCGCCAGCATGCAACGTGGTCATCACCACTTGTGCGGCAGGAAGTTTTTCTCCATCCTCCAACTTCATGTCTTCCACGGGAATGCCGCGGCCATTGTCCACGACAGTGATGGAGTTATCGATATGGATGGTGACGTCAATCTTGTCGGCGTATCCGGCGAGGGCTTCGTCAACCGAGTTGTCCACGACCTCGTAAACCAAGTGATGCAACCCCAGTTCACCGGTGGAGCCGATGTACATCGCGGGCCGCTTGCGAACAGCTTCCATCCCGCCAAGAACTTTGATGGAGTCGGCGGTGTAGTCGCCGTTTCCATTGGCGAGGGCTTTACCGTTTTTCGTTTTGGTTTCGGAAACTTCTGGATCGATTTCTTTCGTTGCCATTCAGAATTGAGGAGAACTCGCCGAACGGGCGGAACACACGTTTTCGGTGTCCCGAAAACGTGGAAAACTATAAGTTCTCCGGTACCCTTCTTGATGCCTGCAAATTGACCACAAATTACTGAAATTCCAACAACTTAAGGCATCTTTGACTAACACTGATTTTACCACAGCTAAAGCCGCTTTTACGACCCCTGAATCGGGTAGGTAAACTGCTCAATTTAGCCCAGTTTTCAGGGTCAAAAAAGCTTTAACCGCAAAGGACGCAGAGTTCGCAAAGAAGTCTTTTAGCATTAGGGGCTCATCGACAATTGTCCAACGAGTGTTCCTGTTCCACAGATGTGGACGGTGTTTTTCAGGGCCAAAAGCTTTTAACCGCAAAGGACGCGGAGTTGGCAAAGAAAAACACCGGTGGTTTTTCGGTACCATGCGATCTCGGCAGGGAATGACTTTCCTGGAGGAAGTAGCTAATGGCTAAAGGCTAAGAGCTTAAAGCTGATCGCCTCACCTGATAACATGGAGATAGATATGAGTGTCCCTGTTTCGCAGATGTGGACGGTGGCCAGCTATGTGGTTCGGCAGAAGATTGCCGGCCGCAAGCAGTATCCGCTCGTCCTGATGCTTGAGCCCTTGTTTCGCTGTAACCTGGCTTGCGCCGGGTGCGGAAAGATCCAGTATCCCGCGCACATTCTGAAGCGCCAGCTCACGCCGGAAGAGTGCTTCAAGGCGGTGGACGAATGTGGCGCGCCGATGGTTTCGATCCCTGGCGGCGAGCCGCTGCTGCATCCGCAAATCGCCGACATCGTCGAAGGCCTGGTCGCGCGCAAAAAATATATTTATCTGTGCAGCAACGCACTGTTGCTCAAAGAGAAGATTCATTTGTTCAAACCGTCAAAGTATTTGACGTTCAGCATTCATCTTGACGGACAGCGCGCGCACCATGATTTGTCGGTTTGCCTGGAAGGCGGATACGACAAGGCTTTTGAAGGCGTGCGCGAGGCGGTGAACCGCGGTTTCCGCGTGACCACAAATACAACTTTGTTCGACGGCGCTGATCCCAAGAGCGTGCGCGCTTTCTTTGACGAGATGATGGAACTCGGCGTTGAAGGCATGATGCTCTCGCCGGGATACTCGTACGATAAAGCGCCCGACCAGCAGCACTTTCTCGGACGCGCCCGTACGCGGAAACTCTTCCGCTCAATTTTGGCGAATCGCAAGAAGACGTGGCGGTTCAATCAGTCGGTCCTGTTTCTCGAATTTCTCATGGGCAAACGTCATTACGCGTGCACGCCTTGGGGCATGCCGACCTACAATATTTTTGGCTGGCAGAAGCCGTGCTATCTGCTGCAAGACGGCTATGCGGATTCGTTTCAGGAGCTGATCGAAACAACCGAGTGGCAAAACTACGGGACTGAGTCGGGCAATCCGCGCTGCGCGAATTGCATGGTGCATAGCGGATACGAAGCCTCAGCGGTGAATGACACGTTCGGGTCATTCCGCGGATTCGTGGATACGGTGAAAGCGACTTTGTTCAGTCGGTATGAGGACGCTGGCGCATCTCGCTTGCTGGATGAGCTGTCGTCGGCCGAACAGATGGGACCGCTGGTGCAGATTGAGACGGGACCGCTGGAAGAGACGCGAGTTTAGGTGTGGGGCGGGCGCCTCGCCCGGCAAATCGGTTTTGAGTGCCGTCCTTCGGGACTCGCTCGACTTCTAGCCTTCCCAGCACTTACGTGCTGGGCTATTTAAATGTCGCCGCTAGAAGCGGTTTGCGTTTGGCAGAGGGGAAAGCCTCTCGTTTACGACCACGTGAGTGCAGGAAGAAGAAGGCAGTGAGGTGAATCCCGGAAGGGACGGCACCTGTAGCGGTATTTTGTCGGACCTGTAGCAGTATTTGTCGGACAAGAGTGTCCGACCCACACGAGCAAATATGAGCGTTCCCCAACGAGGCACCACCGCCAATGCGGAAGAGCTCGAGCACGCGCCCGGGCGTGAGCGCGAAAACCTTGAAGGGTGGATTCCGCAGTTCGCCAGCGACGAAGAAATTCGCCTCGCACTCGAGAAGGCGTTCGATTATCGCGGCGATGTGTCAATCACCCTGAAGTCGGGTGAAAAGATCGAGGGCTACATCTTCGACCGACGCAGCGGGAAATCACTCACGGATTCGGTGGTTCGCCTCTACCCGAAATCCGGTAATCAACGACTCTCAATCTCGTACGTGGATATTGCCGCCCTCGCCTTCACAGGCAAAGACACGGCCGCCGGGAAGAGCTGGGAGGTCTGGATGAAGAAATACAACGAGAAAAAGGCAGCGGGCGAGAAGGACATCGGACTACATCCGGAATCGCTGGAGTAAACCCGCTATAAGCAGCCGGATTCTTCAGAACTTTGTCACTTCGGTAAAGTTAAAGTCCCGTACTTTCATCGCCGGAACCACCATATCAAATGATTCTTCTCCGCTGGTGCGCACGGGCTCGCTCATCTGCTCGACCTTCGAGAGCATGTCAATCAGGCTCTGGTTGAAGCGGAAGTTGCGGATGCCACAAACGACTCTGCCGTCTTCCACCAGGAAAGTGCCGTCGCGGGTCATCCCGGTGAGGATTTTTTCGTAAGGATCGACTTCGCGGATGTACCAAAGACGGGTGACCAGAATTCCGCGCTCGGTTGACGTGATCATCTGCTCGACTGTCTTCGGATCGCGTGGGCCACCGAAGACGATATTCATGGGTGCGTCGCCGATTTCGTTGGGAATGGGGAAGCCATGGCCAGTCGCTTCAATCCGGCCCACTTTCGCGGCATGCTCTGATCTCTTCATCTTCTCCGCGGTTGCGCGCGCATACACCAGCCGCTTCACAACTCCATTTTCGACCAACTGAAGCTTCTGCCGGAGCATGCCTTCGCCGTCGAACGGCGACCCAGATTGCAAGGGATGAGCCACGTCATCCCAGATTGAAATATTCTCGCCAAATAGTTTTGTGCCAATGCGGTTACTAAGGAACGACCGCTGATCGAGAACCGCCAGCCCGCCAAAATCGTAGAAGGCGAACCCCACGGTATCGAGTACGGCGGCTGGCTCGAGAATCACCGTGTACTTGCCCGGCGGAATCTCACGCGGCGCCGCGGATTCAACGGCCTTCTTCGCCGCAATGTCGGCCAGGCGCTCGGCATTTAAATTTGCGGCATTAGGCGAGTTGGCTTTCTGCCATCCGGAGGAATCCGGCGCCAACATGGTGATCGAAATTTCGGCGGAGGTTTGCGGATGCCAATCGCTCAAGCCGCGCGAGTTGAAAATTCCTTCGATTGTTTCAGCGCTTGAGAAGATTCCGGCGGCGGTGAGCGTGTGTTTCTGCGCGATTGCAACGATCTTGCCAACGGATTCGGCCCGCTGCGCCGGAGTGAGGCTGGAAGTCTGCTCAAAGTGTCGTGAAGGGACAGCCGCTGCCCAGGCGGGGACGCCCGTGCTTCTATCTTCAGTTGCCGGAACCGGGAGCAGGTCCGCATCTGGCTCCTGCACTCTCGCCAGATTCTCCGATGCTTTGACTACGTTACTGAGACTCTCGTCGTCAAACTTGTTGGTTGTGGCACGAGCGGTTCGGCCGCCAAAAGCAGTGCGCACGGAGACGCCGTAATTCTCCTCGGCCATATTCTGATGAATGGTGTTATTGGCAAAGCGCGTGAGCGCGGAACGGCCTCCGTAGAAGAGACACTCGATCTCGTCGGCAGTGGAATGCCTTTTGAGGCGAGTGAAAATGTCGGCCGCTTGGTCTTGAGTCAGCATGGAAGTTCTTGGCTCTTGGCTGTTAGCTCTTGGCGAACCAGCGATTATTCAGCTAAAAAGCAAGGAGCCAAAAGCTGATTGCTACGTCCCCTTATATGCACTCCCCACCTTCACTCCCCTGAACCTCGCCGGTGCCGCCCCGTGTCCAGTGCCCATCACTTGCTGGGGCTGGCCCTTCCCGCAGTTCGGAGTTCCCCACAGCGTCCACTGATCGCGCGAGCAGATCGCGTCCATCGAATTCCAGAACCCAGTGGTGAATCCACTGTAGGACGGATTCTTCAGCATGCGAACTCGCTTGCCGTTCTTGATCTCCCATCCAATTTCGGTGCCAAACTGAAAGTTGTAGCGTTTGTCGTCAATGGACCACGAGCGGTTGGTCTGGAATAAAATCGCGTGATCAGTGGACGCGACGAGTTGGTCAAATGTCAGTGGCTTCTCCCCCGGAAGAATGCTGATGTTAGTCATGCGGATGATGGGCAACCGGTTCCATCCCTCGGCACGCAAGGTTCCGCCCGAGCGGTCGAGGCCAATCAACGCCGCCGTCTCACGCGAACTCAGATACCCGGTGAACAATCCGTTGCTGATAATCGGCGTACATTGCGCAGCAACGCCTTCATCATCAAAACCAAACGTGCCCAGCCCCGGCCCATGCTCCTGGCGGGCGTCAGCGACAACGTTCACCAACTCGCTGCCGTATTTCAAAGTTCGCAGCTTCTCCAGAGTTAAAAAAGACGTTCCGGCGAAGTTTGCTTCCATGCCCAGAACGCGATCGAGTTCAATGGGATGCCCCACCGACTCGTGAATCTGCAAGCCGAGCTGCGAACCCTCCAGAATGATGTCGAAAGTGCCTTCCGGGCACTGGTCCGCCTTGTGTAATGCAACCGCCTCTTCTCCAATGCGCCGCGCGTTCTCCACCAGCTTCAGCTCATCAATCAGTTCGTAGCCTTTGTTTTGCCACTGGCCGCCAAACGAAGTCGGATACGACCGCTTCTGAATCTCGCTTCCTGCAAAGGCGTACGCCACGTATCCTGCGCCAGTCGTGACTTTCGTCTGGTGAATTTCCGAGCCTTCGGAGGAGAAGAACCACTGCTCCTCGCGCCGGAAATTCATGTTCGCTTCCGCCAGCGTCACTCCGGTTACCGAACGCAGCTCGGCATCGATCTTCATTAGTAGAGCAAGATTCTGTTCGATGGAAATAGAGAAAGGATCAATCTTGTGCGGGGTTGTCCATTCGGCAGTGACGGCTTTCTCGGGCACGAGCGCTACATCGCTCTGCTTCACCTGCGCCGAGGCCTTCGCAATCTCAACGGCGCGCGCCGCAGTGGCTTCGACGGAAGGACGGTTAAGCTCAGCAGACGATGCAAAGCCCCATGCACCGTCCACAATCACGCGCACACTCATGCCGTGTGAGAGCGAATCCGAGGCGTTGCCGATTTTCCCGTTTTTAGTAGCCAGCGCACGGGTGCGATCGCTTCCAATGCGAACGTCTGCGTAGCTTGCGCCGCATTGCGTGGCCGTGTTGAGCGCCCAGGAGGCGAGGTCTTTCATGGCGACAATAAAGAATCTATCACCAACATTGCTGTGGATTGTTTTGGCTGGTTCAGTGGGCGGCGGCAGCGGCTTTTGCGATGACCGCGTTGGCGAGCAACCTTTCCACAGCTTCGACAAAAAGAGTGGGGCCCTTCTCAACCAACAAGCCTGATTTTTGGAAGTAGGCGGTGGCGCCTTCGCTGAGCAATTTGTTTTCGTTGGACTGGGGAAGGCCTGACAAGACCAAGACCGGGATCCTGACGGTATCAGGATTCTGGCGAAGTGCGCGCAGCACATCTTGAGATAACATTGTGACCAGCCTTCGCCAGCGCGCGTTCATTGCTCAAGCGAAGCAGCCGGCTATCGTCGACGATCAGGATATTCATGCTTTTCCTTGGGTCTCGCAATCAATCGGTCATAGATAACGAGAACTTGACGTTTGCAACCTACCGGATTGCTGCGGCTTTCGATTGCGAGAGCATCTTGCGCACATTTTGAACGAAGAGATCTGCTCCTTGATCCAGCATCAAGCCCGCCTTTTCAAAGTAGGACGTAGCACCCTCGTCGAGCAGTTTCTGATCGTTCGATTGAGGCAGGCTGCTTACGACCATGACAGGAATCTTCGCGGTCTCCCGATGCTTGCGCAGCTCTCGCAGCACTTCATAGCCAGGCAGCTTGGGGAGCATGAGGTCGAGGACCACGAGGTCGGGCTTGCGTTCGAGGGCGAGACGCAGCCCCTCTTCGCCGTCCGCCGCAGTGATCACGTCATATCCTGCATGCTGCAGCGCACGCTCATTCGACACGCGAAGAAACCGGCTGTCTTCGACGATCAATACATTCATGCGCGCTTGTTCCCCAGCACAGAAAAACATCGGCAGACGCTCGAGAAACTTGAACACCACCTTGCCACCCGATACGCATGTCCCAAGATTGCGACTTTTCTGCCCGGTCGGGGTTTGTTAAAGAAGAGACAGAGGTGGGGAGGGTGGGGAAAAAGGGGAGACGAGTCATGGCAAAGGTAATCGAGTTCTACATTCCGAAAGATTTTTGTCCAAGGGCAAAATGGGTTGCGAGCTCGAATCGCGGCCAGATCATCGAATTCGCGCCACGTCCAAAGAAATCGGCCTAATCCTCGGGTGCGTCTACGAATATGGCACGCCCAGGGAAAGATCAGTGAGTCCGAACCGCTGAAGTGTCCGTCAGCGACTGCAGGAAGCTGACCAGGTTGCGCTTCTCCCCTTCCGTCAATCCAATTTTCATGATGAATGGGGACTTGCCGGCCCTCGGACTGCCGCCGCGATCGTAGTAGTCAATCACCGCTTTCAGCGTGAACAGGCTGCCATCGTGCATGTACGGAGCAGGCAATTCGACATTGCGCAGGCTTGGGGTTTTGAAGGCGCCGCGATCGCTTTCCGCGCCCGTGATGGAAGACCGGCCCTGGTCCTCTTCCGTGCCAGCGCCGATATTTTGAAACTTGTTGTCGGTGAAATTTGGGCCGTTATGGCAGCGTGCGCAACGGCCTTTGCCCACGAAGACGACCAAGCCATTCTTTTCGTGCTGAGTCAGCGCGTGCTTGTCGCCGCGGGCGTAGCGATCGAACCTGGAATTCCTGGCAACTAGAGTTCTTTCGAATGCCGCCAAGGCTTTAGCAACGTCTTTCAACGTGGGACTCTCGCCGAACACACCGCGAAATGCGACGTGATAATAAGCGTCAGCGTCCAGACGACGCATCAGTTGGCTCTCTGGAGGGGAATTCATTTCCGCGGCCGAGGACATTGGCCCGGTCGCCTGGTCTTCCAATGTAGCGGCCCGTCCGTCCCAGAATTGGGAGGAGTTGTAAGCCGCATTCCAAATACTGGGCGTACGCCGCCGCAGCGCCGCACCATGAAATCCCAGAGCCTTAGGCCTGCCGTCGGAGAGCCCCTTTTTCGGATCATGGCAGGATGCACAACTGAGGCTCGCATCCGCGGAGAGTTGCGTCTCGAAAAACAGGCGTCGCCCTAGTTCGATCTTCTTCATCGTCTGCGGATTGTCACTCGGAATTGGCGGCTCGGGCAACGCTCCCAGGCCTACGGGAAGCTCATCGAGGGAGTCAATCAGTTGCGCATTCTCCCGCGGGGTTTGGGTATGCCCGGAGGAAATCAGAATGGTGGCACAGGCAATACATGCCATGAGCGAGTGACGCAAGCGCCACATCGGCTGCGCGTTCGCGCGCGTTGAGCTGAGTTGTTTGCATGCCATTTTATTGCGGCTCAACTGAAGTGATGGAAAGGAGGTTGTTACCTTCGAGCATGGCCTTCACGCGCACTTTCTTCGCAGCGAATGCCTCTAGCAAAGCGGGATTTGCCAAGTGATAGACCTTCTTGTGCACCGTATCTACTAACACATACCTCCCGCCCAGGCGGACGCAGCTCCGAGTGCACTCCTCGGGCGTGTGCCCGAGTATTCCGGTCTTTATCACGTCGTCGTGGGAATTCCCGCTCGAATGGACGTTGAAAGCGCACTGGCTGTCGGAGACTTCCCCGATAACCACCACCTCGCGTTCCGAGCCGGCCAGCGCCAGCGAACAGCAGACAATTAGGCAAGCGACCGCTCGCATGATCCCCTCTGTTGGTTATCGGCGGGGGAACGGAAAGGTTTAGCTTGTCGGGGTGATTGCAGACAGGAGTCAGCCAGGAAGAGCGCGAGTTCTACTCGTTCGATACCTGTGAGTTTTATTAAGGAGCTTTTTTGAACGTTAGGGATACCGCTGCTGCAAATGATCGGCGACGGTGCGAAACAAATCATGTCTTGGTCGGACAAGCATGGCCGGACAAGCAGGTTCGGACAAAAGGCCAAGCGCCTGACACCTAAAGAATAAGGCCGCCTTTCAGTACTTCGGCATGGTGGGATCAACGCGGTCGGCCCAGGCGAGAATTCCGCCTGCAAGATTGTGGACTTTCTTGAATCCCGCCTGGCGCAGGAAGTTCACTGCCTTGGCGCTGCGCACGCCGGAGCGGCAGTGGGCTACGATTTCCTTGCTGGTATCGAGTTCGTTCACGCGGTTGGGCAGATCGCCGAGCGGAATGAGGTGTCCGCCGATGTTGCAGATCTGGTATTCGTGCGGTTCGCGCACATCGAGCACAAAGACATCGTCGCCGCGGTCGAGGCGCTGCTTTAGTTCTTCGACCTGCATTTCGGATGTGGTCACTTCGGCCGGGGCCTCCTCGCCGCGAATTCCGCAGAATTCCTGGTAGTCGATCAATTTTGTAATCGTCGGATTCTTTCCGCACGCCGGGCAATCGGGATTCTTGCGCAGCTTGAGCTCACGGAACTTCATGGCGAGCGCGTCGATCAAGAGCAGGCGTCCGATGAGCGGCTCGCCGGAACCGAGAATCAGCTTGATGACTTCCGTGGCTTGAATTACGCCAACGAGCCCCGGCAGAATTCCCAGAACTCCGCCTTCCGCGCAGGAAGGAACAAGGCCCGGAGGTGGCGGCTCGGGATACAGGCAGCGGTAGCACGGGCCTTCCTTCGTCGCGAAAATGCTTGCTTGGCCTTCGAAGCGGAAGATGGAGCCATAAACGTTCGGCTTACCCGTGAGCACGCAGGCATCGTTTACCAGATAGCGCGTGGGGAAATTGTCGGTGCCGTCGGCGATAACATCGAATTCTTTGAACAGCTCGAGCGCGTTGTCGCTTGAAAGCCGCGTGTTGAACTTCCGGATATTCAGAAACGGATTCATCGCCTTCAGCTTGTCAGCAGCGGAATCGAGCTTGGGACGTCCTACGTCGGCGGTGGAGTGGATGATCTGACGCTGAAGGTTCGTGTAGTCCACGACATCGAAATCAACGATGCCAAGCGTGCCGATGCCGGCTGCGCCGAGATAAAGCGCCAGCGGCGAGCCGAGGCCGCCCGCGCCGATGCACAGTACTTTCGCCGCTTTGAGCTTAAGCTGGCCTTCCATGCCGACCTCGGGCATAATCAGGTGGCGCGAGTAGCGGAGGATCTCGTCGTTGTTGAGGGTGACTGCCGTTGGCTGGACCTCAGTTAAAGTTGGCATAGATAAGAAATTCCAAGTTCCTGCAAAAAGCTCTTAGCCTTTAGCTGTTAGCTTTTAGCCAAACCGATTCGGCTGAAAGCCAAGAGCTAAACAGCTGATCCTCCGGCAATTGACGGCACAATCGAAATGTTATCGCCATCAGCAACGGCCGTTGCTTCTTTCTGTAGATAACGAACGTCTTCATCGTTCAGATAGACATTCACGAAAGCGCGAAGCTTGCCTTCTTCAGTATAAAGATGACGGCGCAGGTCGGGATGCTGGGAGACGAGCCCACTCAGCGCCTCTCCGACGGTGGAACCTTGAACCTCAATCGCAGGCTGCTTGCCTGCATACTGCCGCAACGGCGTAGGGATGTGGACCTTTGGCATGGATAGATGATGCCATAAACCGCGGCGGAGATTCAGGAAGGGGATCGTATCGCGCGCGCCCCTTCAAGAACTTCACGTATTCGGCCGCAAGGCAGCCGACAGTTTCCTGTAGGTCTCGTCCAGCGCCTCCGGCAGTATCCGGCTCTCTCCCGTAACTGTCATGAAATTGGTGTCACCTACCCAGCGGGGCAGCACATGCATGTGGACGTGGCCTGTGACTCCGGCACCGGCGGCGCGGCCAATATTCATGCCGACGTTGATGCCATCCGGTGAGTAAACCTGGCGCAACACGCTCTCCATTTTCTGGCACAAGGACATCATCTGCGTGGCTGCGGCCTCAGGCAGCCTTTGCAGTTCATTCAAATGCGCGAAAGGGACGACCATTACGTGGCCTGAGGTATACGGGAAGCTGTTCAGAATGATGTAGCAGTGTTCGGCACGATGGACGATCTTCGCCTCGGCATCGGGCAGCTTGGGCAATTCGCAGAAGATGCAACTATTGTTCGCTTCAGGCTTGCCTGCGTTGGTGATGTAGGCGTAACGCCAGGGAGTCCAGAGGTAGTCCATAAGAGATCGGGTGATCGGATGATCGGGTCATCGGGCGGTCTAGAACCTAAAACCAAGTCGGAAACGAGTGCCCGATTCACACCCGCGCAGTGGTTTTCAGATCACCCGATGACCCGATCGCCAAGTCGCCCGATTATACGATCACTCGATTGTTAAAAGTTGTCGCCTCGGTTTGACACTCTTTCCGAGCGGTTGCTATAGTCGAAGAGTCCCTTTGGATTCGGGTTCGATATTTACGACCGCTGGCTCCAGTCCATCTGCCAGGGTGGGCTCAACATAAACCAGGACTCATACCAGCAGTTCGCTAACCAGCCCGTGTCCTCTAAAGCCGCAGAGAGGCAATGACCTTGTTTGACGAAACCAACGCTAACTATTCCGACTCCAACACCACAACCTTAACCGAGCAACAGCCAGCGACTGAGGGCCTGACCGAGCAATCGACGGTCGAGCCGTCGTCGGTAGAAGCACACTCGACGGAGCAGACGCCTCAGGAGGAGCCCAAGGCGGCCGCGGCTGACGATTTTGCTTCCGCGCTTGAGAGCTTCACCACTGAAACGGAAGAAGCCCAAGGTGAAGACCATGTGTTGAAGGGCACGGTGGTAAAGCTCACGGGCACACATGTTGTGGTGGACATCGGCGCAAAGTCTGAAGGCATGGTGCCGATCGCGGAGGTTTTGGATCATGCGGGGCAGCCGAAGTTCAAGGCTGGCGACGAGATCGACGTCATGCGGGAGAAGGGCGAGGCGGAAGAAGGCTACATCAATCTTTCGTTTCAGAAGGCGCAGAAGCTGCGGGCATGGGACGAGATTGAGAAGGCGTTTAGTGAGAACCACCCGATCCACGTGACCGTGGTGGAGCGCACCAAGGGCGGAGTGATGGTCGATATCCTGGGCGCGCGCGCATTTCTGCCGGGATCGCAAATTGAGCTGCGTCCGGTACGCAACCTCGATGGATTGAAAGGACAAAGTTTCGACGTTGCGATTGTGAAGCTGAACAAGAAGCGCGGAAACATTGTGGTTTCTCGCAAACAGCTTCTCGAGCAGGAGCAGAACGAAAAGCGTTCGAAGGTTATGGAGCACTTGCAGGAGGGCTCCGTCCTGACGGGTGTGGTGAAGAACCTGACCGACTACGGCGCGTTTGTTGACCTGGGCGGGATTGACGGGCTGCTGCACGTCACTGACATGTCTTGGGGAAGACTTACGCATCCTCGCGATCTGGTGAACGTTGGCGATCAGATTCAGGTGAAGGTGCTGAAGTTCGATGGCGACAAACAGCGCGTATCTTTGGGCTTTGTCAATGTGAATGACCAGGTTGATTGCGTGGTGCTGAGCGTGAATCCCGCCGATCGCAGGATTTCGCTGGGTATGCGGCAGTTGGCGGCGAACCCCTGGGATTCGCTTATCGAGAAATATCCAGTGGGTGCGAGCGTGGAAGGCCGCGTGCGAAACCTGACTGATTTCGGCGCATTCATTGAGATCGAAGAGGGCATTGACGGGCTGGTGCACGTCAGCAATCTGAGCTGGACCAAGCGCGTAAAGCATCCTTCAGAGGTGTTGAAGAAGGGTGATCGCGTGAAGGCCGTGGTGCTGGCTATTGATTCAGAGAAGCGGCGCCTTTCGCTGGGCGTGAAGCAATTGCAGCCGGACGTTTGGGAATCCTTTTTCAATCAGCACCGGGTTGGCGACATTGTGCACGGCAAAGTTTTGCGGGTTGCAACATTCGGCGCGTTTGTGGAGATTGCGGAAGGCGTCGAAGGCCTGTGCCATAACTCGGAAGCTGTGGATGGCAATGGGCAGCAGGTGCATCTAGAACCGGGTGTGGAGCATGAGTTCAAAATTATCAAGATGAGTCCGGAGGAGAAGAAGGTCGGCCTCAGCATCCGCGCGGTCGGAGAAGAAGCATCTCGGAAGGAAGTAGAAAGCTACAAGCAGCCGGCCTCGAGCGCTGGCTCGACTATCGGAGAGTTCGTTTCGTGGAAGCGGGCGGGTAGCGAGAACGGGTAAGAGAGCATTCAGCACTGAGCAATCAGCATTCAGCCATCCCGACAGAAGTGATAACGAAAAATCTGATGCCGTTTCGCTTCGGCGCTCCTTTAGCTCCTTGCTGACTGAGTGCTGACTGCTGAGTGCTATTTCGCATCAATCCGCAGCACAATACTGACAACTTTGCGGTCATCGAATTGGCTCATTTTTTTCGTGTCGCTGGCTTTGCCGTTTGATTGGGCATAGACCTCGTAATCCACATTGGCGGCGAGCGCAGGGAAGCGATAGGCGCCATCGGGCCCCACGATGTACGTCTTGACGGCGCGCGAGCGCGTATCGGTCACGTAAACCACGGCATTCGGCACAGGATTTTCGCCGGCATCAACTACTTTTCCGGTCAACAAGCGGCCGGGTGACGTGTCCTTCTCCTTCGCTATCGAAGGAATGCAAAGACACAACGCTAGCGCAAGCAGCCCAGCCACAGCGATCCGTGTTTTGCCCATGCCCACCCCCAAAGTCCTGCTCTATTGTAGATGTAACCCGGTATCGGCGCGCTCGTTGCTTTCAACGTGGACAGTGACATCGGGGCTTGATTGTAAGTGCGTGCAGTTGGGCGATTTATGGCCTTTTACGTCGGCGCCGATTACATTGCCATGTTTATCAGATAGTACTGGCTGCTCGAATTCGGCGCGATGGTTCGAATGTACTTCCCATCGGGCTCTCTTTTCACCGTCTGCGCAGCTTGACTGCGATTCCTGGCAAGGGGTGGTCATCAGGTCCCACACCGTTCGAATGATCAATCCGTAGTCTTTAGTCTTTCGGTTTGGGTGGCTGTCGCGGTTCGCAAGGGATGTTGATTGCCAGGAGAGAAATGCTAGAAAAGGGATTACGGAGGCAGGGGACGAAAGCGCTACGAGTAGTCGCCGTCTTCGGTTTCCTCCTCATCTTCATCCGCGTATTCCTCCTCCTCTTCAACCTGCTTGAGCTCGACCGGATTAATCGTGGTCACTTCGAAATCCAGCCCGCACTCCGGGCAGGAGAGAACTTCGCCTTCATCGACTTCATCTTCTTCAACGTCGAGGCTGGTTTCGCATTCAGGGCAATAAAGCACAAGTGCCTCCGTTCACGGTCTTATGAGTGCACCCTGTTATATTTAGTTTTTTCGGGCGGATAGGTCAAGTCGGCCATCCTCATCAGGATTGCACGATCTGAGGCGGAGGCCGTCCAAAGTCGGAGAAAATCGTTGTGACGTGTTTTGGCGTGATGGATTCGCGCAGATTTAGACGCTTACTTCTCGGGCTAGTGACCATAGGTGTCTCGTATTGCACGCTGCTGGCGCAGGAGGCCGCCGATCTAGCAGACCCACACATTAAGGCAGCACTGCGGGAAATTTCGGCGGGACGGATTCAATCGGACATCGAAAAGCTGGTCAGCTTTCAGACGCGGAGCACAATCTCGGCGCAAGATGGCGCTTCGATTTCTGCAGGGCGCGGGATTGGTGCGGCGCGGGAATGGCTCAAGAGTGAATTCGAGCGCTACTCGCGCGATTGTGGCGGATGTTTGAAGGTGAAGACCGATACCTTCACGCAGGCGGTGAGTGAGCGTGTGCCTTCGCCGACCGAACTCACGAATGTGTATGCGGTGCTCGAAG